>Ga0210402_10000484_pt1 | contig 44636 bp, 36 predicted proteins | sample IncBWC7MmetaG_FD_161055 | JGI IMG/M metagenome (GOLD analysis project Ga0210402, IMG submission 161055) | Forest soil microbial communities from Barre Woods Harvard Forest LTER site, Petersham, Massachusetts, United States - Inc-BW-C-7-M | ecosystem: Environmental > Terrestrial > Soil >...
AGAGAATGCGTTCAATTCCCAGCAGCGAAAGGCCGGTGCCGGTGGGGTTATTCGGGTTGGAGAGGATGACGGCGCGGGTCTCGGGAGTGATGGCGTCGAGCACGGCCTGGAGCGGGAACTCCATTTCGGGCTGCGGGTAAGCGACCTCCTGGATGAGGGCGCCGGCGACCTCGGCATAGAAGCGGTACATGGCGTAGGCCGGTTGCAGGACGAGGACTTCCTGGCCGTCATCGATGTAGGTGTTGATGAAAACCTGGATGGCTTCGTCGGTGCCGTTGGTGAAGACGAACTGCTCGGGGCGCACGCGGAAATAGCGGGCTACGGTTTCCTTGGCGGCGCTGTATTCGGGGTAGACGGCGAGCGCGGCGGGGTCGAGGTGGTGCTTGAGGGCGGCGATGACGGCGGGGGAGCAGCCCACGGTGTTTTCGTTGAAATCGAGGCGGAGTTTGTTGGCGCGTCCGCCAGTGGGCGGGGAGTAGGCGGCCATGGCCAGGACGGCGGGGCGGGGCTTGACGGCGCCTTTGGGGAGTTTGAGCTTGGGAAGGGTCATCGGGGGCTCCTCGGGATTAAGGAGGTGGAGCAGGCGGTTGTGGGGCAGGTTGTGAGGGGTACCCTCTGGGTCCGGCGGATTGGCAATCCGCCGGCCGCGCGCCTGAACGAAGCAGCCAGCAAGGGGCAGGCCGGCTCGCTGCCGCATCGCGCGGGCGGATTAACAATCCGCCGCAGGTTACCAACCTGCCCCACAAAGCTGGTCATTGGACCTCCTTCGCGGCTCGGATTTCCACGGATCTCGCGTGGGCTTCCAGGCCTTCGGCGCGGGCCAGGGTGGTGATGGCGGGGGCTAGCTTGTGGAGCGCGGATTCGGTTAGTTCCTGCACGGAAATTACCTTCACGAAATCGGTGACCGCGAGGCCGCCGCGTTGGCGGGCGGCGCCGCTGGTGGGGAGGACGTGGTTGGGGCCCGACGCATAATCGCCCGCGGCTTCGGGGCTGAAGGGGCCGACGAAAACGCTGCCGGCGTGGCGGATGCCTGGGAGCAAATCGGGGCCGGGGATGCTCAGGTGCTCCGGCGCGAAGCGGTTGGAAATGTCCATGGCCTGCTCCAGGGATTGGACCAGGACAATGGCGGAGTTTTTGGCGATGGCTTTGGCGGCCACGGCCGCGGTGGGCAGGACCGTGAGCTGGCGATCGATCTCTGTGGCCACCGCCACGGCCAGGCGCTTGGACGTGGTGAGGAGAATGGCCGAGGCATCGACATCATGCTCGGCCTGGGCCAGCATGTCGGCGGCAAGGTAGCGCGGATCGCCTTCGGCAGCGATGATCAGGATCTCGGTCGGGCCGGCGACGAAATCGATACCGACCTCGCCCGCCAGCAGTTTCTTGGCGGCGGCGACGTAAATGTTGCCGGGGCCGACGATGCGGTCGGCGCGCGGAACGGTGCGGGTGCCGAAGGCGAAAGCGGCGATGGCCTGGGCGCCACCCATTTGAAAAACGTCGCGAACGCCCAGCAGGGCGGCGGTTCCGAAGACTTGGGCGACGGGGCGCGGCGAGGCGATGCAGATGTTGGGCACACCCGCGACCTGCGCCGGGACCACGGTCATCATAATGGTGGAGGGCAGAGGGTAGCGGCCGGCGGGAATGTACGCCGCGACGGTGTCGAGCGGGCGCACGATCTGGCCGAGACGCAGGCCGGGGCGGGTTTGCACGGTCCACTCGCGGGGCATCTGGCGTCTGGCATACGCCCGGATGTTGCCGGAAGCTGTTGCCACGGCGCGCACGAAATCCGGCGACAGAGCGCGGCGGGCGGCGTCAAGATCCTTTTCGGGCACGCGCACGGTCTTGCGGTCCAAGGCGTCGAATTGGCGGGCGTATTCCAGCAGGGCGCGGTCGCCGCGTTTCCGGACGGCATCCAGAATGGGACGCACCACGGCTTCGGCTGCGGTGAACCGGGCCGCCTTGCGAGCCAGCAGACGGCCGATGTCCTGGCTTTGGAGAATTCGTATCACAGCACAATCTTGTTGAGCGGGTATTCGACAATCCCCTCGCCGCCCGCGTGTTTCAGCCGCGGAATGATGGTGCGGACGGTGGTTTCGTCGAGGATGGTGTTGACGGCCAGCCACTCGTCATCGCTGAGGTGCGAGATGGTGGGCCGCTTCAATGCAGGCAGGACGCCCAACACGGCGGCCAGGTTGTCTTTGTGCACGTTGAGCATGAGCCCAACCTTGCCGAGCGCGTTGATGGCGCCCTCCAGGAGCATGCGGATGTCTTCGAGCTTCCGGCGCTTTTCTTCGTCCTGCCAGGAAACTTGGTTGGCGATAAGCTGGGTGTTCGATTCCAGAACCGTGTCGATGATTTTGAGCTTATTGGCGCGCAGCGAGGAGCCGGTTTCGGTGACTTCGACGATGGCATCGGCGAGGACCGGCGGCTTGACTTCAGTGGCGCCCCAACTGAATTCGACCTTGGCCGCAACGCCGTGCCCGGCCAGGTAGCGCCTGGTGGTGGCCACCAGTTCGGTGGCGATGATGCGGCCTTCCAGATCGTGCACGGTGTGGAAACTGGAGGCTTCGGGAACGGCCAGCACCCAGCGGACTTTGCCGAAGCTTTGCTTGGCGTAGATGAGGTCGGCGACGGCAATGACGGAGGCTTCGTTTTCCTCGATCCAATCGCGGCCGGTGAGGCCGGCATCGAGGATGCCGTCTTCCACGTAGCGGGCCATTTCCTGGGCGCGGATGAGCATGCATTCGATATCGGGATCGTCTATGCCGGGGAAGTAAGAGCGGCTGCTGGTGGTGATGACGAAGCCGGCGCGGCGGAACAGATCGATGGTGGCCTTTTCGAGGCTGCCCGTGGGGATGCCGAGTTTGAGCTTCACGCCTGGCCTCCGTAGACCGCAGTCGGGTCGTAGGTTTGGGGTTCGGAGACCTTCCACTGGCCGCCTTCGAGGCGGCGGAAGAAGCAGCTTTGGTAGCCTTCGTGGCAGACGCCCGGACCCTGCGCTTCGACCTTAACGAGGACGGCATCGAGGTCGCAATCGGTGGAGATTTCTTTGACCACCAGGCGGTGGCCGGAGCTTTCGCCTTTCGTCCAGAGTTTCCGGCGCGACCGGCTGTAAAAGGTGGTGAAGCCGGTCTCGACGGTTTGGCGGAAGGCCTCTTCGTTCATGTAGCCGACCATGAGGACGCGGCCGGTGGCGTGGTCTTGAACCACGGCGGTGACGAGGCCGTCGGACTTTTGGAAATCCAGATTCATACGTTTATGCCGTAAAACAACAAAAAGCCCGCCAGTACCGCGGCGGGCGTCCTTTCCGAAATTGAGGTGAGATTAGGACAAGACGCTGCGCGGGTGGGCATAGTGATGGTGGTGATGCCGGGCGACGATTGCCATAAAGAGCGAGTATAACATGCGGGGGGCCGGGGTCAGGGGCCGGGGGCCGGGGGTCCGGGCCAGTGGCCGGTTGGTGACGCGGCCGATCGCACCGGCTTATTTCAGCGGCACGGCGCTGCCTTTGATTTCCTCGTCGATGCTTGATTCGGGCGGGCCGATATAGTGGAACTGCTCGGCGAAGGCCAAGCCATACCGCCGGCCCAGGGCGGCGTCGTTCTTCAGGATGAAATGGCGGATATACTCCCGGTTTGCCGTGCGGTCGTCATTTCCGAGGAAGGGCAAGTGGAGATTCCCGGCGGCAAGGCGGGCTCGCAGACGGGCTCCGCTAAGGCCGGCCGGGCCCTGGGCCTGATTGGCATACAGGCAATCGATTTTCTTCTCGATAGACGAGGAGATGTCCACCACCCGGTTTACCAGTTGCGGCCCGCGCGCAAAGTAGTATTTTTCGCTGACGCCGTGCGGCTGCATTCCCGCCGCCAGTTGCTCCGGATAGTCTTTGCTCATTCCTGCCATCCAGCAGGCCGATTCGACCGCGCGGGCAGTGACGTAATGATCGGGATTCTCCTCGTAGTGGCTCCACGGGTCGTAACATACCACGGTGTCAGCCTTGATCGCCCGGAAAATGAAGATCAATCGGGCCCGGAGTTCGCTGGGGGAGACTTCGTCCATGCGGTGATTGTTATAGTTGAGGTCGAACACGCGTCGGCATCCCAGGACTTTTGCGACCGCCTGATTGTCCATTTCGTTGGCACTCACGCCGTCGCCGATGGTACCGGCGCCGGTCATGTCGTCGTTCGTGACACGGATGAGATAGCCGGTATATCCTTCGTCGATCAGCTTGGCGGTGGTGCCCGACGCAAACAGAGGGATGTCGTCGGCATGGGGCTGAATGGCCACCAGAACCTTACCCGCGTGCGGCTTGCCGGAGGCGGACTTTTCGACAACCAACTCTGCGTCCGGGGGTGCGCCTGGGGCCGCCGACTGCGCGCCCGGGGGAGCGGCGCCAACGGCCAGAGCATTCGCGAACGACGTGGCGGTCAGGAAATCGCGGCGGTCCCTGGGGAATCTCCTTGGGCGTAAAATAGCACCGGGCTGAATTCAAGTAAAGGATCGGTGTGACTTGGCCGGGTTGACCGCCAGCGTTCGGAATGGGGTAGGGCCGGCGCCATGGAGAAAGACCGCCCTAAAGAGCGGGCCTTGCATGACCATCACTGTTGAAAGCGGGAGCGCTGATAGGTGTCGCGGGTGCGGGCTGGCTCGCTTCGCATCGCGCTGGCGGATTAATATTCCGCCGCACTCTCGAAAGTTGCTTGTGGAGGTTCGGCTGCGCGCCAACTCCCGGCGGGCGGATTGCCAATCCGCCGCAGGTTGGCAACCTGCCCCACAGACTGAACCGCGCTGTACTACAATGTGAAACGGATGAGAACCGAAGCGGTGGATCCCGGCGGCGTCCGGGTGTTGCACAAGACGCTGGATATCCTGGAGACGATCAAGAGTACCGAATCGGGCTATAAGCTGGCCGACCTGGCGCGAAAAGTTGCGCTGCCTAAGGCCACTGTCTACCGCATTCTCACCACGCTGGAAGGCCGCGGATATCTGGACCGTGCGTCCGATGGCAGCTATCGGGTGGGCAAAAAGCTATTTGACATGAAGCGCACGGTGCCCATCGAACAAATGGTGCAGCGCGTGGCGCAGCCATGCATGGAACGGCTGGTGACCTCTTGCAAGGAGACGGTGAACCTGGGGATTCTCGACGCCGGTGAAGTGGTGGTGATCAACACCGTGGAAAGCCCGCAGGCGGTGCGTATGTCGTCGAAGATCGGGAACCGCCGGCACCTGCATTCCACGGCGCTGGGGAAGGTGTTGCTGGCTGGGTTGAACGACAAAGAGGTGCAGCGCCTGCTGCGGTTGAAGGGCACGCCGAAACTGACCGAGCAGACGCTGGACTCCAGGCTCGGGGTGATGGCCGAGGTTCAAAAGGTCAGGCAGCAAGGCTGGGCGCTGGACAATCAGGAAAACGAAATCGACGGCCGTTGCATCGCCGCAGCCATCGTGGGCCCGGACGAGCGGGTGGTGGCGGCGCTCAGCGTCTCGGGGCCGGTGTTTCGCATGGACATGGCCCGGGCCCGCACGCTGGTCTCGGAACTGCGCGGGGTCTGCGGAGAGATCTCGCACGCGGTGCGCGGATAGGGTGTTACGCGGATGTGAGGCTGGAGGGCCTCCGTCGCGGGTCAACAGCGCGCTGCATCGAATTCCCAGCCAATGCCGTACGGCGCGGCCCGGACGGCATTGGCGAATCGGTATCCCGCAGACTTTATCGCCGGCCCACGATCCGGGCTCCGAAGCGGCCGAAGGGCATTCGCTGCTGCATGAGATTGCGAACATTTTCAGGGAGAACCATCGGGCTGGCCAAGCCTTGTGCGGCAGGCGCGGCGAGGTCGCTTTCGCTGTCGCCGACGTCTTCGCCGCTGCGCGGGGTCGCCAGAAAACCGTGCAAGTCGCCGGTGCTCGGCTGGAAGGCCAAGCCGACGATCTCCCCGCTGGAATTGATGGAAGATGCGAGCATCAGAAACAAGGGGGAGCCGGAGGGAATGAGTGTGTTGAGGTCGGCCATCGCGCCGTTCTGCCGCAGGAACGCGCGTGGATTGAAGTTCGCGTCCAGCGATGCGCCAACTACGTCGCCTCGGTCGTTAATGTCGAGGGCGAGGCTCGCAAAATCCCCGCTCAGGGTGCCGAGGTCCCGCATACCTGTCTCCCGGGTCCACTGGTGATGCCGCCACTCTGCCCCTTTTCCAGCGCGCCATTGAGATCGACTCCAAATTCGCAATGGCATATGCGACTCTGGGGCGAATGTACGGAGCCATTGGAGCGTCTGACCTCTCCGCGGAGAGCACCAGCAGAGCCTACCAGTTGCGGGATCGCGCCAGTGACGCGGAGAAGTTCTTTATCACTGCGTTCAAAAACCGCCACGGCGGTGGCGGCTCGCAGCGTACTCACCGGTCGATGAAGCCATCAGCGGTTCGTTATAGCGCGGGCCGGCCACGGCGTGCGGTTGCGGCGCCGGAAGGTACCATGCGCTGCGTTCCCCGAAAGAGGAGAATCACAGGGATAGCAGATTCTCGTGGTCTGTGAAAATGACAACGCTAGAATGTGTACAGTGAGTACACACTATGGAAACGGTTAAGGTCGGTATGCGTGACTTCCGCGAAAACCTCGCGGGCTATCTGGAATCCGCCACTCCGCTGGCGATCGTGCGGCACGGCCAAACCCTGGGCTACTATATCCCCGCACAAAAGCGAAGCCGCAAGGCGGAAATCGAGGCGATGCGCGCCGCCGCGAAAGACCTCGATGAAATGATCGCATCCTGGGGCGCCAGTGAAGAGGAGTTGATGAAGGACTACAACCGAATCCGTCAGGCTGCCCGCGAAAAGAAGCGGAATGCCGGGTAAGGCGCTGGTCGTTGATGCCAACATCCTCGTGCGAGCCGTCCTGGGAAAGCGCGTGCGTGAAGTGATTGAAGCGTTTTCTGGAGGGGTTTCGTTTTTCGTGCCGGAAACTGCGTTCGCCGAAGCCAAAGAACACGTGCCCGCACTTGTTGTCAAACGCGGCGGCGATCCGGAAAAGGCGCTGGCTCTTTTGGACGCGCTGGGTCAGCTTATGGAACTGATCGGCAGCGAGATCTACGGGCAGTTCGAGGCAGAGGCCCGGGAACGGATTGGCCAGAGGTACCCGGAGGACTGGCCGATTCTGGCCGCTTCACTGGCTCTTGGCTGTCCAATCTGGACCGAAGACACGGATTTCTTCGGATGTGGGGTGGCCACATGGACTTCTAACCGCGTTCGGATGTTTCTACGGAAGTAAACTCCCGTTAGTGGTCGCGCTCCGTAACTAGCTCGGTTACGGCCAGAAGGGCGCGCTGATAGGGCGAGTCCGGGAACTCGCCGATGGTCTGGCGGGCGCAGTTGGTGAAGGCCTGGGCGCGCTCTTTGACGCGCTCGATGCCGTGGTATTTTTCGAGCAGCGCCAGGATGCGCTCGAAGGGGACCTCCTGGTAGTTGCGGGTGCGGAGGATGGTTTCCACCAGGCTGCGCTCAGCCGGCGTGGCGCGCTCCAGGGCGTACACCAGCGGCAGAGTCACCTTGCCTTCTCGAAGGTCGCCGCCAACCGGTTTGCCCAAAGTCTTTTCGCGCGCCGTGAAATCCAGCACGTCGTCCACCAACTGAAATGCCATGCCGAGGTTCCAGGCGTAGTCGCGCAGTTTCTCTTGAAAGCCCACATCGGCGTTGCCGGCGATGGCGCCGATCTGCGAGCAGACCGAGAACAGGCAGGCGGTTTTGCGGTCCACCAGTTCCATGCAATCGGCCTCCGTCACGTCAATACGGCCGATGCGCTCAAGCTGGAGCAACTCGCCTTCCACCATCATCTGGGTCAGTGAGATCAGCAGGTCAAGAATCTGAAAGCTGCGCTCACGAAGGGCCATTTGGAATGCCTGCATGTACAGCCAGTCGCCGGCCAGCACGCAGGTGTGGTTGCCCCACTTCACGTTGGTCGAGGGGCGACCGCGGCGGGTTTCGGCGGCATCGATGACATCGTCGTGAACCAGCGTGGCGGCGTGTATCACCTCCACCACCGCGGCCAGTTGGATGGCCGAGGGTCCGCAGTTGCCGGCGAGTTTTGCCGACAGCAGCAGCAGCGCCGGACGCAGCCGTTTGCCACCGGCCGACTGCAGGTACTGGCCAATGACGGTAACGGCGTCAACGGAAGACACCGATTCGACCGTGATCTTCTTCTCAACCTGCCTCAGGTCGTCCTGGATCAGGTCAAAGATCTCTTTGGTTGTGAGGGCCTGCCCGAGCTTACTCAAACTCATGTAAGTCCACCAGTTTAACCGCTACCGGACCCGCGCCGCAAACACAGGCTCTGGAAATTACGCGTAGTCGCCCGCGCAATGGCCTCCGGCGGCACGCCGCGGACCTCCGCCAGGCGGCGCACGGTCTCCACCACGAAGGCTGGTTCGTTGCGTTTTCCACGATGCGGCACCGGCGCCAGGTAAGGGCAATCGGTCTCCACCAGCAACCGATCTTCGGGGGTGATACGGGCGGCCTGGCGCACCGCTTCGGCCTTTGGAAACGTCAGGACGCCGCCGTAGCTCAGGTGAAAACCAAGGTCGAGAGCCTCTTGCGCCTGGGCCGCATCGCCGGTGAAGCAGTGCATGATGCCGGGGCTTTGGGTTCGATCGGGCCAGTGGCGGCGCAGGATGGCCATGGTATCGTCCCAAGCCTCGCGGGTGTGGATCACAATGGGTTTGCCCGACTCGGCCGCCAGTTCCAATTGCTTCTCGAAGACCGAGCGCTGCACGTCGCGCGGGGAAAAATCGTAGTGGTAATCCAGGCCGATTTCGCCGATTGCCAGCACCTTGGGGTGCGCCGCCAGGTCGCGCATCCGGGCAAAGGAATCGGCGGTGGCCTTGGAAGCATCGTGCGGGTGGATGCCGATGGTGGCGTACATGAAGCGGTGGCGATCGGCCAGGCGGACGGCGGTTTCCAGATCGGCAGGCCCATCGCCGGTACCGATCGCCATCATGGTCTCGACGCCCGCGGCTAAGGCGCGTTCCATCACCTGCTCGCGGTCGTGATCGAACTGGGCATCATCCAGGTGGCAGTGCGAATCGACCAACGGCACGCCGCGGGCCTGACTCACTGGGGCGCCCTCACTTGAGCCGCGCCCCGGGAGGAATATCTTCGTGGAAGCCGGCCAGCACCGGTTCGCCGCCCTCGACCGACGCCGCCACGATCATCCCATTGGATTCGATGCCTTTCAACTTGCGCGGCTGCAAATTGGCGACAATGGCGACTTTGCGGTTCAGCAGTTGCTCGGGCGTGTAGGCTTCGGCGATGCCGGCCACGATAGTGCGCGGCGCGGGTTCGCCGATATCGACCTTCATCAGCATCAGCTTGTCCGATCCTTTGACCCGCTCGGCGGATAGCACCAGGCCGACGCGGAGATCCACCTTGGCGAAATCGTCGATGGAAATTTTGGGGTCGATCTTGGAGTCGCTGGCCGGCGCCGGCTCGATCTTCTTCCCCAGCAAAGCGGCCTGTTCCGCGGTGGCCTGAATCTCCAATTCCTGCATCCTGGCCACCGCCTCCTTCATTTCGATGCGTGGAAACACGCCGGCGACGGCGCCGATTTTCTGGCCCGGCGGCAGGCCGCCCCACTGTAAGCGGTCGAGGCGCACCTGCTCGATAGGCTCCGGCATGCCGAGTTGAGTCCAGATCTTAGGCGTGCTCTCCGGCAGCACGGGCGCCAGTAAGGCGGTGGCGATGCGCAGCGCTTCGGCGGCGGTGTAGAGCGTGGCGTCCAATTGCAGCCTGGCCGTGGGGTCCTGTTGGCGCGCCAGTTTCCACGGCGCCCATTGCACGATGAACTTGTCCACGGCGGAGATGAGCGCCCACACGGCCTCCAGCCCCTTGGAGAATTCGAAGCGCTCGAAAGTCTGGCGGAAGGCTTCGATGGCCTGGTTGGCGGCAGCGGCGATCTCGTCCTGCATCGCCCTGCCCTGAACAACACCGCCCTGCATCAGAGCGACCGGACTCACACCGCCCGGAATCACGCCGCCCGAATATTGGCCGATCATGGTCAGCGTCCGGCTGGCGAGGTTGCCGAGGCCGTTGGCCAGGTCCGAATTGTAGCGGCCGATGAGCGCGTCGTAGCTGAAGCTGCCGTCCTGGCCGAACACCACTTCGCGCAGCAGGAAGTAGCGTAAGGCGTCCGCGCCCATGACCTGGCGGATGGGGTCGGGCCGCACGATATTTCCGCGCGATTTGCTCATCTTGCTGTCTTCGAAGAGCAGCCAACCGTGGGCGAAGATGCGCTTGGGGAGGGGCAGCTCCGCGGCCATCAGGAATGCCGGCCAGAAGACGGCGTGGAAGCGCACGATCTCCTTGCCGATCAGGTGCAGGTCGGCGGGCCAGAGACCCGTGCCCGCGCTGTCGGGCAGACCATCCACCGCGGTCATGTAGGCGGTGAGCGCATCGAACCAGACGTAGAATACGTGCGGCGCCTCGCCAACCACCGGGATGCCCCATTTGATGTTTGTGCGCGTGATGGAAAGGTCGGTCAGGCCGGCCTTGACGAAGGACATGACCTCGTTGCGGCGCGATTCGGGCTGAATAAAGCCGGGTTCGCGTTCGTACAGATCCAGCAGCCGTTCCTGAAACGCCGAAAGTTTGAAGAAGAAGTTTTCTTCCGTGACCGTCTCGGTGGGCCGGCCGCAATCGGGACAGGGATCGCCCGGCTTGGCCTCATTGACGTAGAGATTATCGAAAATGCAGTATTGGCCAGTGTAAGAGCCCTTATAAACGTAGCCGTTCTTCCGGCAGCGGTCGAACAGATCCTGCACCACGCGCGCATGATGCGGATCGGTGGTGCGCTGGAAATGATCGATCTGCAGGCCCAGTAACTGGAATTGGCGCACGAACTCGGCAGAAATGGTATCGCAGAAGTCTTTGGGCGTCTTGCCCATGCGCTCGGCGGCGCGCTCCACGTTGATGCCGTGCTCGTCCGAGCCGGAAGTCAGCACGGCTTGGTTGCCCTGCATGCGCTGGAAACGCTTAATCATGTCGGCCACAATGGTGGTGTAGGCGTGGCCGATATGCGGCGCGGCATTGACGTAGTAGATGGGAGTCGTGAGGTAGTATTTCATCGGGATTGGTTGAGGTACGCGTAGTTGGCTTCGGCGATGATGTGTTTCAACGCTACGCCGGATTTTTCCGCCAGTTTGCGGCAGTCTTCGTACTCCGGAGCGTAGGAGCCTCGCCGGTCACCTTCATGCGCACGCTGCCGTAGGGGGTGGCCACTTCGGTGAAGCTGCGGGATTGCACCCGGCGCTCGGCGGCGTAGATCCGCAGGCCCAGCGTGGAAGTTTCGGCAAAAATGAGCTGCGCAATGGCTTCGCGGTGCTCGGGCCTGGCGATCACGCGCAGCATGTGGCCGGCGCGGCCCTTCTTCATCAGAATGGGCTGCAGGGTGACATCCAGCGCGCCGAATTCCAGCAGCCGCTCGGTGGCGTAGGCCAGTACCTGCGGATTGAGATCGTCAATATTGGCTTCCACGATAGCGATGGCGAGGGCTTCATCGGCGCCCGTGGGTTCGCCCAGAAGCACGCGGAGCACGTTGGCATGTTCGGCGAAGTCGTGGTCGCCTGCGCCATACCCGGTACGCGTCAGTTTCATGGGCGGCAGGACGCCGAAGGATGTGGCAAGAGCGGCTGCCACGGCCGCGCCGGTGGGCGTAGTCAATTCGACGGCGGGACCGCGGGAATAGATGGGCGCGTCGATCAGAAGCAGGGCCGTGGCCGGCGCCGGCACCGGCAGTATTCCGTGCTCGGTCTTGACGGTTCCGCTGCCCACGTTAAGGGGCGAGCAGACCACCGTGGCGACATCCAGAAGGTCCAGGGCCACCGCCGTGCCAACGATATCGGCGATGGAATCGGCCGCGCCCACTTCGTGGAAATGGACTTTTTCGACGGGGACTTGATGCACCTGGGCTTCGGCCTCGCCCAGCCTTCGGAAGACGGCCACGGCGTCGCGTTTGGCGCGCGCCGAAAGTGCGGCCTTTTCGATCGTCTGGACGATGTGCGCAAGGTGCCGGTGGGCGCGGGCTTCCTGGACGTCCACGTGGAATTTGGTGGCGCCGATGCCGCAGCGCTTGACCTGGCTGAAGGACACGACGGCCCCGGTATCCATAGAAGCGATGGCGTTCGAGATAGCGGCCTGGTCGGCGCCCGCATCGGCCAGCGCGCCGACCAGCATGTCGCCACTGATTCCCGAGAAGGCATCCAGATAGCAGGTGATGGCCACGAACTTTCATTGTGGCACGGGCCTTCCTGCCGGTGCAGCCGGCGGCTCCGGCATCCTTGCCTGCGTAGCTAATATATATTAAGTCCTGAAATTCTCTTTAGTGCTACCATGAGCCATGGCCCACTTCCAGTGGAACGACAGCAATGCGGTGTACCTTCCGGAGCTTGACGCGGAACATCGCAGCCTCTTTCTGATCGCCGGCGAACTGCACAAGGCTCTGCTCGCCCGCACGCCGCCCGAAAGGTTCCTGGCAGTTCTGCGCAAACTGCTGGCCCATACCGAGGGACATTTTCAGCACGAAGAACGCCTCATGCGCGCGGTAGACTATCCCTCCTATGGGTGGCACAGGCGGCAGCACGACACGGTGCGCAAGCGGGTCAAACTGCTGGCCCAGCGCGCGGCGGAGGGCGACAGTGAAGCCCCCATGCTGCTGCTGGAGTTTCTGGACGGCTGGCTGCGGGACCACACCGCATTCAGCGACCGCATGATGGCCTCCTACTTGCGCAATCGCGAACGCGTACGGTTTCGGACAGCCTCCTGACAACCCTGCCTGGTCCCGGTCCGACGGCTACGGTTTCAGTACTTGCCGCGAAAAGTCAGGCTAGCGGAGTACTCCCGTCTGATAGTCGACGATAACCCTTTGGGTTTGGTAATCGTAAAGAGCGGTCGTATTGGCGATTTGGGCGGACGTGAGATTGAGTTGCGCCGTGCTCAATTCCACGATGCTTCCCAAGCTGTTATCGTACCGGGTTTGCGCCAGATCCAAAGCCAGTTGGGCCTGCTGCAGCAACTGCGCCGTCAATGCCATACGATCGTATGCAGTGGTTGCGTTGAGGTACGCTACGCGGACATCGCGGGTCACCTGATTCTGCAGATCGTTGGTGTCTTGCGTGGCCGCCTTAGCCTTCAACTCGGCTTGAGTCTGGCGCGCCTTGAACAGTCCGCCGTTGAAGATTGGGATGGTGATGTTCATTCCGATCGCCCCGTAGCGGCTCGGTACGCTCGAATAGCCAGTGGGCACAACGCCGCTGGTGCCGATTACGCCGACGTACGGATAGTAGAGCGCATGCTCCGCTTTGGTGAACCGCTCCGCCGCGCTTTGCTGCAATCGCAGTTGCCTCAACTCGGGCCGTGCCTGAAGCGCATCGCGAAGAAGGTCGCTGACACGATCTGGCAGAGGACTCGGAGTTGGCTCTTCCGCCAACACAAAGTCTGACTCGCCAGGTATTCCGATCGCCGTCGCCAGGTCCGCCTCGGCAGCCTTCACGTCATTCTGCGCCTGTATCTGCAGCAGCTTGGCATCCGCCAGGTTTACATTGGCGAAACTGACGTCCAGGGTCGATTTGAGTTTGCTTTGCGCCAGGGCCGTCACCTGCTCGGAGACGAGGCTTCTGGCCTGGACCGTTTCATCGGCCACCCGCAACACCGCATGCGCACGGAGTATCGCAAAGTACGCCCGGCTGGTGATCAGCAAAAGTTGGGCCCGTGTGGCTTCCGTGACCTGGTCCTGTGCTTGAGCCTGTAGATTCGCCATGCCGACCAGATTGCTGGTGCGGCCGAAATCTGTGATCATCTGACCGACTGTCAAACCCGAACCTACCCGGCTATACACGATAGGATTGTTCAAACCACCGGCTGCCAGGCGGCTGCCGTTATCGGCCGCGACGCTGGTGAAGCTGCCCGTGACACTGGGCTGATAATTTGACTTATATTGCGGGGCCACCTGGTAAGCGGCGGCGGCATTCAGTTGTGCCGCGGTGAAACGCGGATTGTTCTGGATAGCCAGGCCACGCGCTTCCGCCAGGGTGAGATGCATGGGCGGCTGCGCATGGGCCGCGCATAGGACGAACATGAGTATTGTGAGAATTGTGGGGCAGGTTGTTAACCTGCGGCGGATTGCTAATCCGCCTGCCGCTAGTTCGGCGAACTCTTCGTGACCCCGGCGGAGGCGGATTGCCAATCCGCCGCAGGTTAACAACCTGCCCCACAATAGCATCATTATCATCTTGACCTCTCATAGACCAACACATAGGCCGCCGGCACCAGAAACACCGTGAGCAGCACCGAGACACCGAGACCGCCCAGGATGGCTCGGGCGAGCGGTGCATATGCCTCGCTTCCGGCGCCCAGTTTCAAAGCCATGGGCATCAGGCCGATGATGGTGGCGAGCGAAGTCATCAGCACGGGGCGCAGCCGGACGCGGCACGCCAGCGCCACCGCTTCGCGAACCGCCATCCCTTCCTGCCGCAAGTGGCGCGTAAACTCCACGATCAAAATGCTATTCGATACCGCAATCCCCACCAGCATTACAACGCCCATCAGGGACATTACATTGAGTGTCGTATTCGAAAGCCAGAGAATGAGGATTACGCCGGTCAGTCCCGGCGGCACGGCCAGCAAAATGATAAACGGATCGACGAATGACTGGAACTGCGCTACCAGGATGAGATACAACAGAACCACCGCCAGGCAGAGCCCGAGAGTGAAGCTGGTAAAGGAAGCCCGCATGCCCTGCACCATGCCGCGCAGTGCGATGCTCAGCCCCTCCGGCACCTTGGTCCGGCCGATGACTCTGTCAATTGCGTTGGCGATCTTGCCGAGGTCCTCATTGAGCGGACGCACGTAGACGTCGATGGTCCGGCGCAGTTGATAGTGATCCACTTCCGTGGGCGATTTGATCCGGTGGATGTTGCTGATCATATCCAGACGAGTAGGATTGAGACTGTTCGCCGCACGTAAAGGAATCGACTTCAGATCCGTCAAAGTCTTCACTTGATTTTCCGGATACTGCACGGTCAGCATATAGTCGTTACCGTTCTTTGGATCAATCCAGAAACTGGGGGCGATCATCTGGTCCGAAGTCAGGGCCGTGATTACGTTGTCCACTACTTCCTGCTGGTCGAGCCCGAGTTCGCTGGCTCGGGTCCGGTCCACATTCAACTGAAGCGCCGGATAGTCGATGTCCTGGGGGATGAAGACATCGGCGACGCCGTTGATTTTCCGGACCTGCGACGTCAACTTCAGGGCCGTGGCATAAGCCGATTCCATGTTGGTTCCCGCCACCTGGACATCGATTGGAGCCGGCAATCCGAGATTCAAGACGGCGTCCACGAGGCCCCCAGACTGGAAATAAGCGCTCAACTCGGGCAGTTCCTTCTCCATGCGCGCCTTGACGCGGGCCATGTACTCATAACTCCCCACTTTGTGATCTGCGTTCAGGCTGACCTGCACGAAAGCGGTGTGCATGGCCGAGTTAGTGGTATAGATCGCGGAAAAGTCGGGTGTGGCTCCGATGTTAGATACGATCATCCCCAGATCCCCGGGAGTCACTACCTTCCGGATCAGGTTTTCCACTTTGATCACTTCGTTTTCGGTAACCGACAGCCGGGTTCCGGTGGGAGCCTTCAGGTTAATGACGAACTGGCCCGCATCGGTGCGAGGAAAGAACGAAAGTCCAAGCAGCGGAAAAATGCCAAGGCTCAGCGCAAAGGCGGCCGCGAAACCGAGCAGCGTCAGTGCGGGCCGCCGCAGCGTCACCGCCACCGCGCGGTCGTAAAGCCGAAGAAAAGCCTCGAAGCGATCGTTGAACCACATATTAAAGCGGTCGCTGAATGACAACCGGAGTTTGGGGTGATCCACCGTAACCGGCATCTCCGACGACGGCGTTCCGTGGTGGGCCGGCGCCGTGATGAAGCGTGCGCAGAACAGCGGCACTACCGTCATGGCCACCGCAAAAGAGGCGAACAACGAAAGCGCCACCGCCAGGGCCAGCGCGGAGAACAGGAACTTACTCACGCCATAGAGGAACGTGACCGGAAAGAAGACCACCACGGTGGTAAGCGTCGCCGAAAGCACTGGCAGAGCCACCTCACGGCCGCCCTTTTCGGCGGCGACCTCGGGAGGTTCGCCCGCTTCCAGATGGCGGTAGATATTTTCCAGGACCACCACCGAGTTATCGATCAAGCGCGAGAATGCCAACGCCAGCCCACCCAGCACCATGCTGTTGATCCCACTGCCTCCCATGGAGAGTGCGATGAACGCCGCCAGGGCCGAAAGCGGTATGGAAAAAAATACTGCCAGCGTGGCCCGAATGCTGCCCAGGAAGATCAGGATCATCACCGAAGTCAGCAGCAACCCGATTCCGCCTTCATGCAGCAGGGTTTCGATGGCGGTCTTGACGAAAACGGATTGGTCGAACACCACGCCCGTAACCAGTTGTTTGGGTACATCGAAAAGGTGCTGGGTGGCGTTCTTGATGCCATCCACCACGGCGATGGTGTTGGTATCGCCGCCTTGCTTCAGGACCGGGACATACACGGACCGCTGGCCATCCACCCGCACCAGGTTGGTCTGAATCTGGTGGCCGTCTTCGGCGTAGCCGATGTCCCCGATTCGCACCGGCGCCTCGCCCACGGTCTTGATCGGCAATTGATTGATCTCGCTTACGCTGCGCAGTTGGCTGTTGGTGTAGATGTTGTAATCCAGCGGACCGATCTGCACATCGCCCGCGGGCAGGATCAGGTTGGACTCGTTGACGCTGCGCACTACGTCCATCAGACTCAACTGGTGCGCTTCCAGTTTGTACGGGTCGGCGTAGACCATGATCTGGCGGTACTTTCCGCCGAATGGCTGGGGCACGCTCGCCCCCGGCACGCTGGCGATCTGGTTGCGCACCTGGAATTGCGCCAGGTCGCGCAACGCGGTTTCGTTGAGGCCTTCACCCTTGAAAGTCACCAGGCAAACCGGCAGGCTGGACGCATCGAACTTGAGCACCACCGGAGGCAGCGTGCCCGGAGGAAGCCGGCGCAATTGCGCCATCGCCAGATTGGAAATAGTAGTAACCGCGGAATCGGGATTGGTGCCGGGCTGGAAGTAAACCTTAATCACGCTGACGCCCGGCAGCGATCGCGATTCAATGTGCTCAATGCCGCTGCCCAGCGTGAAGAAGCGCTCGAAACGGCTGGTGATATCGGTCTCTATCTGCTCGGGCGGCATGCCGGAATAGAACGTGGCAACCACCACCACCGGAATGTTCATGGAGGGGAACATATCCACCGGCATGCGCACCAGGCTGGTAACTCCCACTACCGCGATAATCAAACAGACCACAACAATGAAGTAAGGATTCCGGATCGCAAAAGAAGACATTATCGAGTTACCTCTCCCGGCAGCAGCGAATCAGCTTTCCGGTACGCCACATAGTAAGCGGCGGGAACCATGATGACGGTCATCATCAGGGAGACACTCATGCCTCCCAGAACGGCGCGAGCCAGGGGGGCGTACGACTCGCTTCCAGCTCCCAGCTTGAGCGCCATCGGCAGCAGCCCGATGATGGTGGCCAGCGAAGTCATCAACACGGGGCGGAGGCGCACGCGGGCGGCCGTCACCACGGCCTGCCGTACGGTCATCCCGTCCTCCCGCAGGTGGCGGGTGAACTCCACAATCAGAATGCTGTCGGACACCGTCATGCCAATCAGAATCATCAGCCCCATCAGCGACATCACATTCATGCTGGTGCCTGTCAGGTAAAGAATCAGCAGCGCGCCCGTCAACCCCGGCGGCACTGCGGTGAGAATCAAAAGCGGATCCAGGAACGATCGGAATTGCGCAACCAGGATCAGGTACAGCAGAATTACCGAAAGAATCAAACCGATTCCGAAACTCCGGAAGCTCTGCCGCATGCCTTGCACCAGCCCGCGCAATGTTACCGTTACGCCGTTAGGGATCGCGCTGGCGGCGGTCAGCTTGTCGATGGCGCTGGCAATGCGCTCGAGGTCTTCACCCAGCGGCTGCACGTAGATATCGATCACCCGGCGCAACTGATAGTGGTCCACTTCGGTTGGCGATTTCATCCGATGAATTTCGGACACGGCGTCCAGGCGCGTGGAGTGGAGGGCGTCCTTTCCATGAACCGGGATGGCCCGTAGATCGTCGAAGCTCTGAATCTGACGCTCGGGGTACTGCACCGTCAACATGTAGTCGTTGCCGGTTTTCGGATCGATCCAAAAACTGGGGGCAATCATGGCATTGGAAGTCAGGGCGGTAATAATGTTTCCGACCACTTCCTTCTGGGTGAGGCCGAGTTCCCGGGCGCGCATGCGATCCACGTTCAACTGGACCGCGGGGTAGTCGATATCCTGAGGCACGAAAATATCGCCCACACCGGGAACCTTGCGGATCTGGCGCGCCAACTGCAGCGCCGTGGCGTAGCTTTGGGCCATGTTAGAACCGGAGACCTGCACGTCAATGGGGGCCGGCATGCCAAGGCTGAGCACCGCATCCACCAGTCCGCCGGACTGGAAATACGTGGTGATCTCAGGCAGCTCCTGGGCGACACGCTGGCGTACCCGCGCCATGTATTCGTAGCTGCCCACCTTGTGGTCTTCCGTGAGGCTCACCTGCACCGTAGCGGTGTGCATCCCGGAATTGGTGGTGTAGATAGCGGAGAAATCGGGCGTGGAACCAATGTTGGAAACGATCATTCCGAGGTCTTTGGGAGCCACCGTGTCGCGGACTACCTGCTCCACCTTGGCGACCTCCTCTTCGGTAATCCCGATGCGGGTGCCGGAGGGAAGCTTGAGGTTCATCATGAACTGCGCCGGATCGGTGCGCGGGAAGAACGAGAAATCGAGGAGAGGGAAAAGGAACAGGCTCACCACAATGATTCCCGTGAGCACGAATAGAATGGCCACCGGCTGCTTCAGAACCAGGCTGATGACACGGTCATAAACGTTCAGGAAGCCTTCGAACCTGGGGTTGAACCAGGCGTTGAAACGGTCCAGGATGCTTACAGAGCCGCTTACAGAGCCGCGACCGTGAGGGAGCGGAGTTCCGTGTCCGTGAGGGAGCGGAGTTCCGTGCGCGCCGATGAAGCGCGAGCAGAACAGGGGCACCACCGACATTGCCACCCCATACGAGGCGATCAGGGAGAGCACCACGGCCATGGCCAGCGCCGAAAAGAGAAACTTGCTGACGCCGTAGAGCAGCGTGACCGGAAAAAATACCACGATGGTGGTGAGCGTGGACGCCAGCACCGGTAGGGCCACTTCCTGCCCTCCCTTGGCAGCCGCCACCGCCGGTTCCTCGCCCATCTCCAAGTGGCGGTAGATGTTCTCCAATACCACCACCGAATTGTCGATCAAGCGCGAAAATGCCAGCGCCAGCCCTCCCAGCACCATGCTGTTGATCCCACTGCCACCTACGGAAAGCGCGATGAATGCCGCCAGAGCCGAAAGCGGAATGGAAAAGAAGACAGCCACGGTGGCGCGCATGCTGCCCAGAAACACCAGAATCATGACCGATGTCAGCAACAAGCCGATAGCGCCTTCGTGCAGCAAAGTTTCAATGGCGGTTTTCACGAAGATGGATTGATCGAACACCACCCGGCTGACCAGTTGCTTTGGCACATCGAAGAGGTGCTGCACGGCGTGTTTGATGCCATCCACAACCTGGATTGTATTGGTGTCCCCGCCCTGTTTCAGAACCGGGATGTATACGGAGCGCTGGCCATCCACCCGCACCAGGTTGGTCTGAATCTGCTGGGCGTCTTCGGCGTGGCCGATGTCGGTGACACGCACGGGGGATTGCCCAATGGTTTTGATGGGCAATTGATCGATCTCGCCCACGGTGCGCAACTGGCTGTTGGTGTAGATGTTGTAATCCAATTGGCCGAGTTGGACGTCGCCGGCGGGAAGAATCAGGTTGGCGCGGTTCAGCGAACGCACCGCATCCATCAGACTAAGCTGGTGGGCTTCCAGTTTATACGGATCGGTATAAACCATGATCTGCCGGTACCGCCCGCCAAACGGTTGCGGGACGCTCGCCCCCGGAACGCTGGCAATCTGGTTCCGAACTTGAAATTGAGCCAGGTCTCGGAGCGCCGTCTCATTCAGTCCTTCACCCTTGAAAGTAACCAGGCAGACCGGCAGGCTGGAGGCATCGAATTTCAGGACCACCGGCGGCAGCGTGCCTGGCGGAAGCCGGCGCAGTTGCGCCATCGCCAGGTTGGAAATGGTAGTGACCGCTGAGTCGGGATCGGTGCCGGGTTGGAAGAAGACCTTGATTACGCTCACGCCGGGCAGCGATCGCGACTCGATATGCTCAATGCCGCTGCCCAGGGTGAAGAAGCGTTCGAAGCGCGTGGTGATGTCATTCTCAATCTGCTCGGGCGGCATGCCGGAGTAAAACGTGGCTACCACCACTACCGGGATGTTCATAGCCGGGAACATGTCCACCGGCATGCGCACCAGGCTGGTGACCCCGACCACGGCGATGATCAGGCACACCACCACAATGAAGTACGGATTGTTAATGGCGAAGCGGGACATGAAATCGGCTCCGGTCCTACTGTTTGGCGCTACTGTTTGGCGGCTACTGTTTGGCGGCCACCATGGAGGTCACCTTGGGGTGCACCTCCATGCCCGGCTGCAAGGCGGCCCGGCCGCCGATCACTACCATGTCACCTTCATTGAGGCCGGACAGGACTTCCACCCGGTTGGCGGTTTCCAGGCCCAGCGCGATCTTGCGCACCTCGACGCGGTTGTTTGGTGTAATCACCATCACCTGGCCGCTGGTAGATGTTCCATGGGTACCGTTGGTAGCCGAATTGTCGTTGTCGGCATCCACAGCCGTCACGGGAATTGCCAGCACGCCCGTGCGCCGCGCCAGCGAAAGGTCCACCTCCGCATACATGCCGGGTATCAGAATCAGGCTGGGATTCTGGACGTCCACCTCGGTGTCCATGGTGCGCGTAGCCAGCGCCAGCTTGTCGGAAAAGCGAGCCACTTTGCCGGGAAAGCTGCGGTTCAAAGTGGGAACGCGCACCGCCACCTGCTGCCCAATGTGCACCGTGGACACGGAGGACTCCGGAACCGGAAGAATCAGGCGCAGCAGGCTGTTTTCCGAAAGCCGAACCACCGGCATTGCCTGGGTCTGCGACGCCGTGCCGGCCTGAATCATGGAACCCTTATCGGCGTACCTCTTGGTGATGACCCCTGCGAACGGAGCCGTCACGCGCGTGTAGTCCATCAGGGTCTTGACCCTGGCGACATCCGAGTTGTTTACGGCTACCTGCTGCCCTGCCGCGGCCAGGGCGGAGTTGGCGGCGGAAACCTGCGCGTCGGCTACCAGATACTTGCTCTGTGCGTCGTCGATTTCCTGCTGGGCAACCAGCCCCGGGCGCTTTTTCGAGACCTCGGTGAGCCGGTTAAAGGAAAGTTGCGCAATGTCACGGGCCGCTTGGGATCGCTGGATTTCGTCTTTGGCATGCTGCACATCGGCCTGGCTGCGTTGCACCGAAGCGTCAGCCCGGCGCAGATCGTCCCCCATTTCAGGAATCTCCAGCGTGGCCAGAAGTTGGTTCTCCTTCACGTGATCGCCTACATCCACGTTGATCTCTCTGATATAGCCGGCAACTTTGGCCATGACATCAATCTCCTGGAACGGCCTGAACTCGGCCGTGAGGATCAGGTCGTGCGTGAGGTTCTCACTCGCTGTTCTTGCGACAGCGACCGTCGGAATGTCCGAGACCGGTGCACTTTGCGCTTGCGCACCTTCCTGTTTGGAGCACGAGGTGGCAAAGAACGATGTGACGCCGATCAGAACGGCAAGGGACGGGAGAGCGAGTTTTTGCGCTAGTTTCATCATTGAATGCTCTTGATGGCTGCAAGGAGTCTTTCGGAAGAAAAACCTGGCGACCGGCAGACGTCGATGATCCGCTGCTCCTTGGCGCGGATCCCGGCTGCAACCCTGGGGAGATCTGCGGCGATTTCCGCGGGAATCGAAACTACGCCGTGGCAATCCGCATACAGCAAAGTTCCGTACTGGATTCGCAGACCGAAGATCTCGACCGCAGAGCCATAGCTCACCATGTGGCAGTACGAATGCGATACGGACACTGACGATGCGAACGCCGGGAACGGCAACCCGGCGATTTTGGAAACGTCGCGCACCGCACCGTTGGTGATCGCGCCGTCGCAGTGAAAAGCCTTCAGTATGGCGGCGTGAATCTCTCCCAATGCAGATCCCAAGCCGGAACTTGGATCGACGTCCTGGATTACGGCGATTCTCGGAACCGGAAGCCGCTCGATCGCGGCCCACCAGTCCGTCCGGTCGGAATAGAAACTGCCGATGAGCGGCGGGTCGGCCGACCGGATTTTGCTGGTGGCAGCATAGCCCAGCAGGCTCGGGGAGCCCCCGGTCACGCAATGCAAGCCCGGCCGTGTAAAACCCTCGTTTCGCAGCCGCACACCGAAATGTTCGATGGCGTTGGCGATCGTGCACGTATCGAATTGCCGGATGGCGGCGAGTTGATCGGGCGACAGAGGCTGAAGGCCGCTTGCAAAGGGAGACGAATCGGAAGTTGGCATGTAATTTTCAGACCGTTAGGATAGAGCGCCCTCATTCCCTTCGCAAAAAAAGTCTATCCTTACGCACGATCATAGAAGACGGAGCGCATCGGCGGCCATACCCTGCTTAGGGTATTTGTTGGGGGATCGCGCCGTATGTTGCGTCACACCAACACGAGTGCGAGTAAATACGAATTACACAGCATCGCTCTCGCAGTTCGCGGAACCGTCCGACATGGCGTTCAAACAATCCGTGCAATGGAAGTCGTGACCAAGAAATCCGGCGCGGCCTTCATTAATAAACGCAGCTGCGTGTCCTTCGACATCTGTACACGACCACCGTAATACTGGCCGATGAAGCCGAAATAAATGAGAGCGACACAAACGCACCGGGCCACCAATCAGCAGCCACCCGCAGGTTACCGGCGTCGGACGAACCGTTGTAAGCGGTGATCGAATACTCCGGCCCGAGCGTCGCCCGGCTCGCAGCTCCCGGCACTCGGGTCACTTCCCTGCCCCCGGTTGAAGTAGAATAAACCGCAGCCGATGCCAATCAAGAATTCCTTGACCCGCCGCAGTTTCTGCGCCACCGCCGCCGGCGCGACGGCGCTCGCGCAGGGAACACCCGCGGCGGAAAACCCGGTGCAGGAACTCTCCTTTTCGTCCACCCGGACATACTCTGACCCGGGCAACGACGTGGTGCTCGATGTCGTCTTCGCGGGACCGGGCGGAGTAGAGCACCGCGTGCCTGCCTTCTGGGCCGGCCGGCAGACGTGGCGCGTCCGCTACGCGCCGCCTGTGCCGGGACAGTACCATTACCAGACCATCGCCAACGATACGGCTGACTCCTCCCTCCATGGCCAGACGGGCTCCTTGAACGCAGCCGCTTTCGGGTCCCCCAATCCTCTCTACCGCCACGGCGCCATCCGCGTAGCCCGCGACCGGCGCCACTTCGAACACGCCGACGGCGAACCTTTCTTCTGGCTTGCCGACACCTGGTGGATGGGCTTGTGCCAGCGTATGCGCTGGCCCGAGGACTTTCAGGCGCTGGCCGCGGACCGCACCGCCAAGGGCTTCTCCGTGGTCCAGATCATCGCAGGGTTGTACCCCGATATGCCGCCGTTTGACGAGCGCGGCCGCAACGAGGCCGGCTATCCCTGGGAGAATAACTATGCGCGCATTAACCCCGCCTATTTCGACCGCGCCGATCTCCGCATTCAACATCTAGTCAGCCGCGGGTTGGTGCCCTGCATCGTCGGCTGCTGGGGCTATTTTCTGCCTTTGATGGGGAAGGCGCGCATCCAGCAGCACTGGCGGAATCTGATTGCACGCTGGGGGGCGTACCCCGTGGTGTGGTGCCTGGCCGGCGAGGGCACCATGCCCTACTACCTTTCCACCACGCCAAAGGAAGATGCTGTCGCGCAGAAACAGGGATGGACGGAAGTCGCCAGGTACGTGCGTGCGACGGACCCGTATCGCCGCATGATCACGATTCACCCATCGTCTACGGCGCGGGACAGCGTGGAAGACGCGTCGGTGCTGGACTTCGACATGCTGCAAACCGGCCACGGCGATCGCACCAGCCTGCCCAATACGGTCAATCGTGTGGTGGAGTCGCTGCAACGCGAGCCGAAGATGCCGGTGTTGGTTGGCGAAGTGTGTTACGAGGGCATCATGGAGGCCGGCCGCCAGGAAGTGCAGCGGCTGATGTTCTGGACCGCCGTGCTGAGCGGCGCGGCGGGGCACACCTATGGAGCGAATGGCATTTGGCAGGTGAATACCACGGACCGCCCGTTCGGTCCTTCGCCGCATGGCCGCAACTGGGGCACCACGCCGTGGGACGTCGCCGCGCAATTGCCGGGATCGAAGATGTTGGGGGTAGCCAAGGCAATTCTGGCGCGCTACCCGTGGTGGCGCTTTGAGCCGCATCCGGAATGGGTGGAGCCGCACTGGGACAAGGAAAACTACAGCCGGCCTTACGCCGCTGGAATCCCGCGAGAGATCCGCGTGATCTTCATTCCGCCAACTTGGAATCCTCCCAAAGTCGCACGCCTGGAGGCAGACATGACTTATCAGGCGACGTACTTCGACCTCACTACCGGCGCCCGGCACGCTGCGGGACAAGTGACGGCGGACGCCAGTGGGCAATGGCAGGCGCCTATCCAGCCGACGGTCGCCGATTGGGTGCTGGTGCTCGACCGGCGCGGGCCTGCATAGCTCAGTGCCGCCAACTAACCGCCGGGGTTAATCCGGCATGTGGGGCAGGTTGTTAACCTGCGGCGGATTGGCAATCCGCCTGCCGGGAGTTGGCGTGCAGCCGAACTTCCACAAGCGACTTTCGAGAGTGCGGCGGATTGGCAATCCGCCTGCCGCAACTTGCGGGCAACGCTGCCAACGCAAGCAGGCTCGCTATCGCATCGAGCCTCGCCGCGGGAATCCAGGTTCCCGCTCCCGCAGCCGGCAAAACGGCGCCGGGGCTCGGTAGGTTTCCGCTGATTATTTCGAACGACGACACATCGGGCGAATCGCCAGCATTGTCATGCACTGCCGATCCAGTCCTGGTCTCAATGTGCGCCCGCCGGGGCGGTGGCGCTGTTGGCGGACGGCAGCTTTACCGGCTGAACGAAAGCGCCTTCCCCCGCTGAGTCCCACACCGCGAAACGAACCCACTTCTTCCCATCGGCATTGAATGGAATCTGAAAGCTGTGTTTTCCGAAAGGCGGTAAATCCGTCGCGGCGATAATCTGCCGGCCGGTGCGCTGTCCATCGCCCCACACAACTTCGGCAAACTCCAGCGGAAACGTCCACTCTACGTCCGCCACGATGGTGCGTTGGCTGCCCGTCCCCTGCACCGACCACGATGGGATTAACACTTCGCCGGAGGTGACGAAATAGTCGCCACGCTTCATGGAATCGATAATCGGCTTCCAGTTGTCAATCCCTGGCGGCGTATCGACCTTCACGTAGTTCACCGGGTTGTTGGCATAAATGTCGTCGCCCGTTCCCTGTTGATAGACCTCCGAAATCGCCTGCATGTATTTCGGCGGCGTGGGCAGATCGGCCACCCAGTTATTCATGTCGTCGAACAGGGGCATGCAGCGATATTCGCAGAGCCGCCGCTCCGATCCATCCAGGCCCATGCCCCAACGGAACCCGACTCCCCGATAGCTGGCGTCGCGGAATGTGGGCGTATCTTTGGTCGCGTCGGGGTAACCCGTCGATCCCTTGGAACGAGGGTGCGGCATGTAGAGGATCAGATTTTCCCGATGCGCCATTTCGATCAGGTCGGCCGGGCTGCCGACGTGGTAGATCTTGCCGTACTTCCGATCGTCCTCGACAAAGGCTTGTCCCACGGCCCGCGTCTGCGTCCAATACACCGGGTGCGAGAGCAGAAGATCATGGTGTCCGCCGAATCCTTCCGTGGGCGGGCCTCCAAAGATTTCTTCATTCGGCATAACCAGGAAGTTCTTGTCCGAATGCAGCCGCGCCACCTGATAGTAATCCGCCAGTGTCTCCAAACGGCCGCGAGGTGTTGCGCCGCCCGGGACCACCATACCCACGCCGCCGCCATCGATTGGCGCGAAGACGGTCACGCCCGCGGACTTCATCGCCGCAAAATCGGGCAAAACGTTATCCAGGCCGCCCGACAGCAGAAGCCGCCTCACCAGGCCGGCGTGAAAGTGCGTGGCCATCACTTCATACCCGGCCAGCGGCTTGAAGCGATCCTGGCGCGTGTAAGCCAGGGCGGACTCCACCGTCGTGCGAGCCGATGCGCTGCTCACATACAGATACAGCGGCATCCTCTGCGACGTACCCGGCCGGGCGCTGCGCAACGCAAAATTCTGCCGGCGATCTTCGGGGCCCCGGCCGGCATCCGCCGGATCCGACTCACCATCCGGCTGCCGGACGCCTAACGAGAATGAAGAATCGCTGTCCTTCCGATACCAGTTGTATCCAAGGTTGAAATCGATTTCGCGGGCCCAGAAGAAATTGTGGACCGGCGGAAACGCCGCGATTGAACCGCCCTTTCCTTCCGCCGCTACAATCCGATTCGCAGCCTGCAGCGTCACCGGATTCCGGTTGACCGCTCCCCTGAATTCGGATTCCTGCCAGAAATTCGCGGTATCGCGCCAGATTACTCGCGACCCGGCTGCGATCGTCATCCCTTTGACCCCGGCCTCATATTTATAAGCCACGGCAGGCTGCTCGGTCTTGGCGATCACTTCCTGGCGAATCAGGTTCGAGCCTTTATACAGCGTGTACTGCAAGGCTCCGGAGAACACACCGAGTTGGACACCGGGGTACGAAATCTCCAGGCGCCCTCCATCGGTCTTGACGCTGCCGCTCTGCACGTCATACTTGGCGGAAGACCGGCGAATCTCCTCTGCCTTGCGCGGCAAACCCGGCTGGTTGGCAATCCCTTCCGCGGGAGGCGTTGCGCCGTGGTGGGCAGCTTCCATTCCCGGTACATTCAACGGCGCGTCCCAGAAAGCCTCCCACCTGTCCTGGTTCAGGATTTCCGGAGTGATCTTAATGCCAAGACCTTTCAGCGGCAGAAGCTGCTGATCGGTCATCCGCCGTAAGCCGGAAACGATATGAAACTCGGGCTCCAGATTCGCGGCCAGAGCGGCCCATGTCCCGCCTTTGTGACGGAGAGCGATCTCCTGGATTACCGGTGTTCCGTTCTGCAGGGCGAGGCGCAGCCGGATCTCCTCGTTTCGCTCGCCATCCCAGGTGACGGTAAGGGTCTTTTGCGCGGATTCCGCTGTCAATCCCGGCGCGGCCCGGTATTCCGACAGGTTGTAACTTTGCGCTTGCATTGCGGGCGCGGCGATTACGCCTGCCATCGCGATCCATCCCTTGGCGATCCATCCCGACCGGTAGCTCATGACACTCCTTTCAGAAAGAAAACTGCATTCCAATGCGCGCGACCCGCGGAGAAACAATGCCTGTCGGGTGCAGGAACGTTGCGCCCGTCAGGTAACTGGTGCTGGTGGCGCCGCTGGTGTTGAAGAGGTTGAAGACTTGAAAATTGAACTGCAGTTTCACGCTCTCCTTCAACTTGACATTCTTGGCGACCTTAATATTGGCGATTGAGATCATCGACCCACGCTCGGCGCCGAAAGGCTCCATGCGAAGCGTCACGGCTCCCTGCAGCAGCAGCGGACTGGAGAAGCTTTCCGTCCTCTGTCCGGGGATGCCCGACTGCGCGCGGTAGAAGCCGGATACCTCGAATCCCCACGGCAGCGTATAAAACCCGGATGCCCGCGCTTCCCAGTTCCAGGTATTGTCGATCGGGAACGGGTCCGAATTCGGACTGGGACTGATCGCCTGGATCCACTCGTGGTTCTTCGTCATCCAGAAAGAAACCTGGCCGTTCCACCTCTTCGAATACCTCTTCGTCACCGCGGCCTCGAATGTGTTGTAAGTATCCGGACGGTTAGATGGCGCGTTCACCACTTCGAACTGGTTGAACGCTGCGCTGGAATAGGACGCCGGATAAGTGAACAGGGTAGTCGGGTTGCCGTTAAGCGTGTCGGTCAGAGTCACCGGAACCGTATAGATGCCGGAGGGTCTGAGAATGTTGATTCCGCTGGCGGTGGAGGTCGTGGTACCTTCGAGTGAGTTATAAAGGTTGGTGACCTTGTGACGAATGTAACTCAAGCTGAGCGATACGTTCGGCACCAGTTGCCTTTCGGCCCTCACGACATACTCATAGGTCTTATCCTGTTTGAGCTTGGGGTTGTTCAGCTCGTTAAGGCCGCCGGTCGCGCTGATAAAGTCCGGGCTGCCCGGCTTCAGGCTGGCGAGGGTGGCGGGGCTGGCATCGCAACTGGTGTTGTTGAAAGAGACATTATTGAAACCCGTTACAACACAAGGGCCGGACCATTTATAAGTCGTCGTAACCAGCGCATCGGGGTTGAATGTATTTCCCCAAAGGTCCCCCATGGTGTCCCCGAAAAGACCAAACGATCCCTTCAGCAAAGTCTTGCCGTCGCCGAATATGTCCCACGCCCCGCCGACCCGTGGAACCACGTCTGTCCAGGTCAGCAATTGCTGTCCGGGATAGGTTGAGGCGGCGCTGAACTGGCCCGCGGCCTTTTTCTGATCCGGGTAAAAATCGTTATACCGCTCCCAGCGCACACCGTAATTCAACGTCAATCTCTTCGTCAGCTTCCAGGTATCCGTGGCGAACACCGACTGGCTATGGAGTTCGTTGTTGGGGTTGAAGGGGTAGTTGAAGGTTTGGATCTGATTGGGGACTCCCTTGCTGAAAAGAAGAAGGTAATCGCCGGCGGCCTGGTCCCCCAACGATTGTGTATTACCGGCCTCCCACGTTTCTTCGCTGCCGAATTTCAATTGGTGGCGGCCCGTAACATAACTCACGTTCCCTCTCGCCTCATAGCGGTTTTGCGGCTTGTCGTCGGGAAAATCGTTGGGGCCTGTCAGCAGCTTGGTCGTCAATTCCTGGCTGCTGGGGTTACCCGCCTTGTCGGTTCCAGGTTCATCAATGTAATGAACGTGATAACCACCGTACCCCGCGATCACATTGACCAGCAGGTGAGGCGTCGGCACATACTCGACTTCCCCTTTATACATATTCGCGGGCTGGTGTTCATACAGGCTGGAGGGCAGCGGCTCCGTGCTGGATGCTCCCTGCGCGGAAAGAAACTTCAGCGAGTGTTGCCAGGCGCCGATAAGCCGTATTTTGGAATTGAGCTGGTAGGATAACTTGATATTCTCCTGCGTCAATGTCGAAACAATACTGGCTCCTGGCGCATCCAGGCAGGTCCAGCAACCAGCCGCATCCGGGCCGCTGACAACGCCCAACTGCCCGGAGGTCAACGTCTGCTTGCTTAACCCGCCGTAAAACCATAGCTTGTCGCGAATGATCCGGCCGCCCAAATCCCCTGCGTAGTCGTAATAGTCCTTAATCGGGCTCGAGTTCTTCAGGCCCAGCGCCGCCAGCGACGGCGTAATGTTATTCCCCTGGAAACGCGGGCTTTCCCAGTCGCCTGTCAATGTGCCGTGAAAATTGTTACCGCCCGACTTCATGACCGCCACCATGTTCACGCCTGCGAACGGCACATCGGCATTGTTACCGACGGTCTTAAACTCGGCCTCGGCCAGTGAAAGTGAATCGAAATAAACAGCCGTATCCAGGTCGTGGGAACTGGTGACATTGATACCTTCCACCTGCAGGTATGGCTCCGACAGAACCCCATAGGTGATGATGGCGCTGCGGGCCGCCAGGTTGCTGTCGCCGACATCGGGCTTTCCCTGCAGGCTGACTCCCGCCGACATGGGAAGCAATTCCTGAAGGCCCAACCCCTTCGGCGTTTCCTGAATCTCCTTCAACTGCAAGGTGGTTCCGCCGGAATTGTTCACTGTATCGATCACCGGGCTCGATCCACTCACCTCCACCGTTTGCTGAACCTGCCCGACCTTCATGAGTGCGTCCACCCGGGCGGCAAAGCCCACACTCAGGTTGAGATCGGCGCGCACAAAAGTCTGAAAGCCCGCGTGCGCGAAAGCGACCTTATAAACGCCGGGTGCCGGCAGATCAAGCACCTGATAACTGCCCTCCGGGTCGGTTACCGCGGTCACGGCGGAGACCTGCAGAGCCGGGCTGGTTACCGAGACAGCGGCGTTCGGCACGGGCGCGCCGGTCTCGTCCGTAGCGCGTCCGATGATACTGGCGGAAGCTGCGGCCTGCGCCCGCACAGGCGCCGGCGCCACCACCATCAGGGATAGGGCAGCGGCGGCCGCCACGAATCTGATTCGCCCTGCCTTGCCAGACAACGAAGGGCTAACGGAGGCGGACAGCGGCGTCCGTCCCAAAGTATCTTTGGTGGTAATCGACATGGAGACGCACCTCGTGAATATTTTCGAGAGTGAATGGTTATCGGTTTTCCGACGGTGACGCCGGCGGATTGAGGGTTACGGGCTGTGTGTAGGCGCCGTCGCCGGCCGAATCCCACACCGCGAACCGAACCCATTTCTTGCCGGTTGCATCGAAGGGGATCTTGAATTCGTGCGATCCGAACGGCGGCATTTCCGTGGCCGGAATAATCTGGCGATTGACTTTGTTGCCATCGCTCCAAACCAGTTCCGCGAACTCGAGCGGGAACGTCCATTCGACATTCGCCGTATAGACGCGGCGGGAACCGGAGCCCGAAACGCCGTAGTTATGGAAAAGCACCTCGCCCGTGGTGCCGTAGAAGTTACCCGCCCGCAGGCCGTCGATAACAGTGCCCCAGCCCTCTTTGAACAGCGGAACGCGATCGAGCTTGATGTAGTTGACAGCCAGAAGAGGATAAGTTTCGTCGTCCGGCCACTTAGTGTAAGTGTCGCCTTCGGCCAGCATGAACTTGGGTTTGGGCGCCCAGTTGCTGGAATCGTCCATCACCCCGAAACAACGCACTTCACACAACCGTTTTTCCGACAAATCCACCGGCAAGGATTCCCAGGAGGCGCCGATATCGCGGTCGGTAAGAAAGAAATCCTTATTCCGGTAGGCATCCGGAAAGCCGGCCGTATTCTTGGTGCGCGGGTGCGTCGAGTACCAGATGCCATTTTCCTTGTTGACCAGCCTCAGGATGTCATCCTGTGATCCTAAGTGGTACACCGGACCATAAGTCGGATCGTTTTCTGTAAACGTCTGGTTGGCCGGCCGCGGCTCCGCATGCGAGTAATAAACCGGGTGGGGAGTCAGCATCCACCAGTGGCCGCCCAGGAAGGCGTTGGGTTCTTCGCCTGGGATGAACAACAGATCGCGATCGGAAATGCGGGCGCTGCCTTCGAAATAGACCTTTTGTTCCATGAACCGCTTGGGGCCGGGATCTCGCGGATCGGAATCGTCATGGAAGTCGCCGAGGTTCACGATATTAATCCCCAAGGCGTGGAATACATCCACCCATGGCGGCCGGTAATCGAGAGTCGCGCGGTCTCTGAGCAACTCGTTGAAGTCCAGATGGAAGTGGCTGGCGAGCACCTTGTAGCCCGGAATCGGCTTGAATACGTCGTCGTGAGTATAAGCCAAGACCGCCTGTTGGGTGGCGCGATCGTCTTCGGGACTCAGGTAAAAGTACATCGCCATGTGCTGCAGGGTCCCGGCCGGCGCATTGTACAACGCGTAGTTGTCCCAGTGGCCTTCGGACGTGCCGCTGCGCCGTTTCCATTCCGTATCGGTCGCGCCCCAGGGATGATACCCCTCTCCTTTTTCGGGCTGCAACGCTCCCACGGCGAATGCGCCGTCACTGTCCTTACGGTAGTAAACATAGCCTAGGTTGACTTCGTCTTCACGCGCGAAGAAAAACTTGTGCGGAGGCGGGAACGCGGCCAGCGATCCGGCGCCTGCATCCACAATGGCCAGACGGTTGCGGGCGCGTAACGCTACCGGCTCCGTGTTCGTGTCGCCGCCGAATTCGTACTTCTGCCACGCGCGCGCCGAGTCCCGCCACACCACCGCCGGATGCTTGGCGATGTCGAAACCTTTCAATCCGGCGCTATAGATGTACGCGACGCTCGGCTCATTGGTTTTGGCGACCGCCTCCTGCCGCAACAGATTGGAGCCGCGGTAAACGGTGTACTGCAGTTCGCCGGAGAAAATGCCCATCTCCAGCCCCGGAAACGTGACAGCCAGTCTGGCGCCTTCCGTGCTGACCCGGCAACTGTCGGAATGGAATGTGGCCGCGGCCCGCCTCACCTCGCTTGGGTCCCGCGGCAGGGGGTAAGAATCTCCTTTGCCGGGAACGCCGGGTACCACCAGTGGCGCGTCCCAAAACGTCATCCACTTTTCCTTGTCGTACAACTCCGGAGTCACTTCAATCTTCAGCAGCTTGAACTGGGCCGCCTGCGCCATGGACATACGCCGCTTGCCGCTGGTGACGTGGAACTCCGGCTGGAGGGCATTTCCGAGTACCACCCACTGGCCGCCATTCTTTCGCGCTGCCAACTCCTGCACCTGCGGCTGACCGGCGCGAATGGTAAACGCCGCGCGTAGTTGCTGGTCGTGTTCACCGCGCCAGGCAAACTCCAAAGCCCCTCCGCGCATCTCGGCTTTCAACCCATCCAAAGGCTTGTAGCCTTGTAGATCGCAGTTCACCGTCTGGCCCGCGGCGGCTCCGCAAACCAGCGCAAAGCCCACCGTTAGCCTGTCCAATCTCAGCATCGTTAGAACCCTCCATGCGCAATTTCCTCTAGAGTTCCGGAGCCTTGGACGCTGCCGTCTTCAGCTTGGACGCTGCCGTCTTCAGCAAGTTCGACGTCGTTCTTCGACCCCGGCTGCGAGCTCCAGCTTGGGGGGATCATAATGGATGACTGACCCAAAGTCAAACGTACGCGAGTCGCGTGCGTCGGGCGCGTGATATGTCATCCCACTATCGGTGCGGGGAGCCGGCGTGCAGGCGGTTCTCATACCAGACAACATTCTGGCTTTCCTGGCCGGCCACCAGGATGTCGAGCGCCCCGTCCCCATTCATGTCGACGAGACGGACTTCATAGGCCGACTGGTCCTCATGAATACGATGTTCGGTGAAGTGGCCCGTGCCGTCGTTTTCGACGGAGCGAGTTCCTGGGAGATCGAATCCAGGAAACCTTCCAGTCCCCACTTGCTCGCATGGTAGAGGGAGCCTCCCGGAAGCGCTGCCTGCCCGCCATAGGTGGACAGGCCGATAATCCGCCCGCCGCCCTGGGCGCGCAGATGCGGCAAGGCAGCGCGAATAAGCTGGATCGGCCCGGAGAGATTTGTGGCTAGCTGATGGACGACCTGGTCGTCGCTGAGTTCTTCCGCAGCGCCGAACAGTCCATAGCCAGCGTTGCTGACGATCACGTCGATCGTGCCAAGTTCAGCAAAGGCTTTTTCGACCACTGCGAACGGCCGGCAGGTCCGTCATGTCGAGATTAGCCAGCCACAGGCGTTCGCCGTACTTTGCCTTCAGATCGTCCATCGCGTCCAATTTTCGGACAGTTCCCGCCACGCGGTCGCAGCGTTCAAGGAGTGCCTCGGTCATGAGGCGGCCGAAGCCGCTGTTGACGCCGGTGATGAGCCAGGTTCTCTGTGTCATTGCCTTCTTCCTTTCTATAGTTTCGATCTTGAGCTGAGTGAGTCAGACAGTCGGGATCGTCCCGCCGTCGATAACGATTTCGGTTCCAGTGATCGCAGAAGCCCGATCCGAGGCGGCAAAGGCTACCAGTTCTGCGACTTCATCGGGTCTGTTCGGCCGGCCAAGCGGGATGCCACCCAGCATGTCCATGAGCTTCTCTCGGGCCGCTGCGTAATCGCTCTGGTCCTTGTCAGCCATTCGTTGAATCATGCGCGTCGCGGCGTCGGTCTCTATGAATCCCGGAGAGACAGTGAGAACGCGGATGCCTTTCGGGCCGACTTCATTCGAGAGGGCCTTGCTGTAATTGGTCAGTGCCGCTTTCGCGGCCGCATATGCCAGGGTGGAGTCATAGAGCGGCATAGTCCGCTGGATGGAGGAAACATGAACAATGACGCCAGAGCCCCGCTCGATCATCGACGGAAGCAGCCCGCGGTCCAGCCGGACGGCAGGATACAGATTCTCGTCGAAGGCTTGCTGCCACAGTTCATCGGTGACGGTGCTGAATCCGCCGCTCGGCGCCGATGAGCCCCCGACGTTGTGGACGATGATGTCGACGCCTTTAAACCGGCTTCGTATCTCGCGGATCACGTGCGCCGTACCTTCGGGTGTCGAGACATCTGCCTGGATGAAGTGAGCCGCAGTTTTTTCTGTCGGAAGCGATCGCGCGGTTATCGCGACGGTGGCGCCTCCCTGGAGAAAGCGGGCCGCGATGGCCTTGCCCGCGCCTTTCGTGCCGCCGGTCACAAGTACGCGTTTACCCTTGAAGTCATCCAGACATTTCGTTCCTATGTTTGATGCAAGCATGGTTTCCTCCTTCGCGGTTGCCATAATCTCTTCCTCTCCGACGGTTTGGTTGATCTATCGTTCCCAGGCAGCAGGCAGAGGCACCATCGGCTCGATCTTGGCCGGTCTTGCGACCGTCTTCTTGACCCGAATCACCTTTGCCTTTGGCCTCTTGCTGCTGCTTTTTTGTTTCATAAGTCTACTTTGCCAGCAATAGACCGATACGTCCAACAGAGCTTTACTATCAGACTGATCGCTTTAAACTGTCAGTATGGAGCTTCGGCATCTCAGATATTTTGTGGCGATTGGCGAAGAGGAGAACTACCGGCGCGCGGCGCAGCGGTTGAATGTCGCCCAGACGGCGCTCTCCACGCAGATACAGGATCTGGAGGCCGAACTTGGGTTCAAGCTGTTCGACCGGCTGCCGCGCGGCGTGAAGCTGAGCGCCGCCGGCCGGCTGTTCCTCGAAGATGCGCGGCGCATCCTTCAGCAGGTAAGCGAAGCAGCCGCTCGCGCCGCTCGCGTGGCGCGCGGTCAGTCGGGAACATTGCGCGTCGGCTTCACGGAAAACGCCTCGTGGCGCGGCGTGGTCCCGGAGTCGATCCGGCGTTTCCGGGAGAGGCAGCCTGACGCCGAGCTGCAACTCGCCCCGGCGACCAGCCTGGAGCAGATCGAAGCGCTACGGTCAGGACGGCTGGATGCCGGGTTTGTGTTCAACATGCCCAAAACAGATGCAGAGCTGGACCATATCCCGGTCGCTCTGCAGCATGTCGAACTGGCCGTCCCGAAAGGGCATCCGCTGGTAAAGCTGAAGAAACTCCGGTTGCGGGATCTCGGGGATGCGTCCTTTGTGTGGTTCCCGCGGCGGGAGGCTCCGGTGTTTTACGACAGGCTGATGCATGAATGTTTCCGCGGCGGACTGAAATCGCCCCGGATCGTTCAAGAAGGCCTGAACGAGTCAACCATTCTGAGCCTGGTGTCGCACGGCATGGGCGTCGGATGGGTCAACGGCACGGCGCGATGGCGCTGTCCGGAAGGCGTGGTGATCCTGTCGATCGCCGATCTGGACATGCCTTTGCCCCTGGCCCTCACCTGGAGAAGGGACAATACCTCTCCTTTGCTCGCAAACTTCATTGCCGAGGTTCGGTCTTTACCGGAGGCCAAAGCGCTCGCGAAGAAATGACTTCGCGCCCTCTACCAGGGCACGATGCCCTTGCTATCGGAGTACGTGCCAGTGGGCCCGTCATCGGCGAGCAGCGCCAGGCAGATTGCTTCTGCAGCTCCTTCGGGAACGGTCTGCGTACCGCGGCGGCCGTTGAGGTCCGTGGCGGTATAGCCGGGATCGGCGGAATTGACCTTGATGGCCGTGTCCCGGAGCAGGTAGGCGAGCTGCACGGTCAACATGTTGAGGGCTGCTTTGGAGGCACTGTAGCCGATCAGCTTTGCTGCAGCGTACGGATACGAGGGGTCGCCGTTCAGCGTGAGAGAACCAAGGCCGCTGGACACATTGACGATGCGGGCAGCCGTTGATTTGTGCAGGAGCGGAAGCATCGCCTGCGTGACCGCCAGGGCGCCAAGGAAGTTTGTGCGCAACACGCGCTCGACGGCGTCGAGCCGGGCCGTGAGGGCCGGGCCGTCAGAGGGATCGTTGATGCCCGCATTGTTGACGAGGATGTCAAGACGGCCGAAGCCGTCCGTGATCGAGCCGGCAGAGGCCTCGATGGACGCATAATCGGCAACGTCAATCGCCACGAAGCGGGCGTCGATCCCTTCGGCTGAGAGCGTAGTGGCGGCTTTATCGCCAGCCGCCTTGTTACGCGCTCCCACAAGGACCGTCACGCCCGTCTGTCCGATCTGGCGTGCGATTTCAAACCCGATTCCTTTGTTCGCTCCCGTGATGAGGGCGATTCTCTTCGACGGAGTTTGCATGTTCGATACCTTTCAATGACTGTTTTCGCGCCCCATGAAGCGTTAAAGGCTCATGCCGCCGGAGACCTCGATCCTCTGGCCGTTGATCCAGCGATTTTCCTCGGAAAGCAGCGAGGCGATCATCGGGCCGATGTCATCAGGTTGACCGACGCGGCCAAGCGCCGTCATCTCCGCAACGCGCTTGTTGATTTCGGGATTGTCGCGGACCATCCCGCCGCTGAAGTCGGTCGCTATGGCGCCGGGGGCGACAGTATTGGCTGCGATTCCACGCGGACCAAGCTCCTTCGCCAGATAGCGGGTGAGAACCTCGATAGCGCCCTTCATGGATGCATAGGGGGCGCTTCCTGGAATTGCGATGCGCGTGAGGCCGGATGCTACATTCACGATCCTGCCGCCGTCATTCATCAGCGGCAGCAACTTCTGCGTCAGGAAAAACACGCCCTTGAAGTGGACGTTATAGAGGCTGTCCAGTTCTTCCTCCGTCGTCTTTTCGAAGGCGTTGTGATGCGAAGTTCCGGCATTGTTGACGAGGTAGTCAAAACGCTCGACGCCAAAACCGGCTAGTGCCGTCTTTACGTTCTTCACGAAGGCGTCGAACGAGCTTACGTTTCCCGTATCGAGCTGCAACGCGGTAGCTTTGGCTCCCGCCTCCGTGACGGCGGCGATCACCTTGTCGGCTTCTGCACGATTTGAGTTGTACGTGAAGATCGAATGGACGCCGCGCTTGGCGAGGTTTATCACCGTATTGCGGCCCAGCCCGCGGCTCCCGCCGGTGACGATTGCAATCTCAGTCGCTGATAATTCAGCATTTGTTGTCGACATGATCGGCTCCTTCTCTCTGTTGATCTATCTCAAGCTTACTTTCGAATCCCCCGGGCGTGAATGCCGGAACCGTCCTGATTCTTGCCTAATCCTGCAAGGACAGCTACCTTTTTAAAGAGAGGCCGTACTGGCGAGGAGTCGGGATGTCGAAGGAACTGGTGGCAGCCGTCAGGCGTTATACGGAGGCGCAATCCGGGCAGAGTCCGTTCGTGACGGCGATTGAAGGCGTGACCATCCTCAGGTCGGATCATGAGCGGCGGCCGGACTATCGCATCCACAAGCCCGCGCTCTGCGTCGTCGTGCAGGGCGCAAAGTGGGCGACGTTCGGAAACAGGAGGATCGACTACGGCGCGGGGCAGGCGCTCGTCGTCAGCGTCGAGATGCCGGCCTTCGGTCGCGTGGCGGAAGCGAGCCCGAGCGAACCCTATCTTGGCGTCATCATAGAATTCGATCCTGCCGTGATGCGCGAGGTGGCGGGAGGCCTCGACGCGCCGCCCGCCCCCGGCAAAGACTTAGGACGGGGTGCTTTGGTCACGGATCTCAACGGGCAATTGATCGACTGCACGCTCCGCACGCTGCGCTTGCTTGAGACACCCAAGGCAATCCCGATCCTCTATCCGGCAATCATGCGCGAGATTTGTTATTGGCTGCTGACCGGTCCGCACGGCGGCGAGGTCATGAGAATGACCCTTGCCAACAGTCATGCGCAGCGCGTGGTCAGGGCGATCCATACCCTGCGCGACCGGTTCGCTGAGCCCATCCGGATCGATGAGCTGGCCTCGATCGCAAGGATGAGCCCCTCGGCATTTCACCGGCAGTTCAAGGCGATTACCGCCATGACGCCGCTGCAGTATCAGAAGCAGCTTCGCCTGCTTGAAGCGCGCCGGCTGATTGTAACGGAGGCTGCCAATGTCGAGACGGCGGCGTTTCAGGTCGGCTACGAAAGCCCATCCCAGTTCAGCCGCGAGTATTCCCGAATGTTCGGAGCCCCGCCGCGGCGCGACGTTGCGGCTTTGCGAGCGCTGGCGTCCTAGCGGCGGCTGTGGAGGACGCGAGATACGCGTCACCTTTCGAATACGAGCAGCGTCGATGTCGCGGAGGCGTACAGCTTGCCTTGCGTATCGGTCAGCTTGGCCTCGGCAAACGCTACTCTCCGTCCGAATGAAAGCATGACGCCCTCGGCCCGCACAAGTCCGGTGTCCTTGGTGATCGGCCTGTGGTAAGCGATCTTCAGTTCCAGGGTCGTATGAGCCTGCGTTGCCGTGAGACGGGAATGCACAGCGCAGCGGCAGGCGGAGTCCAGCAGCGTTGCGGCATAGCCGCCATGGACCGCGCCGATCGGATTGTAGGCGTGCTCCCCCGGCGTTCCCGTGAAGACGGCCTTGCCCGCTTCGATTTCGACAAAATCCAAGCCGGGTGAGACCATGATGCCCGGCTTGCGCCCCGAAGCCATCAGTGTCCGCAGTTGCGACAGGCCATCGAGGCCGCTGGCAACTTCATCCATCAGGTTCATCGGTGCTCCTTCCAACATGCCGGGAAATTCATAAGTTTGGAAACAGAAGCCGTCTCCGCTGCCCTGCAAAAGACTAATGCGCTGGCGGCAACCGTGCCTTAATCGCCTCGCGCGTCGCCTCCAGTACATTCTCGGAGAGGCGCTTGTCGGGGACGGCGCGCGCCACCGCGATCGCGCCCGCCATGGCGGAGAGCATGGAAGCGGCAAGCGTCTCGCTATTGGGGATGCCGGCGGCATCGATCCATTGACCAAGAATGTTGACGAGCATGTTCACGCCCGCATTGAACGTCGCGCGGAACCTGCTGGATTGCCGGGGAAAATCGGAGCCAAGAGTGACGATGGGACACGCCGAAAGCCGGTCCCGATGGCCGGTCGAGAGATAGGCGTCGATAAAAGAGGTGAGCGCGCGGCGGGGCGACACGCCTTCGCCCATGCGGAGGTATATCTGCCGTGCGTCTTCGAATACACCCTGGAGCGCTTCGACGAGCAGCGCTTCCCTGGACTTGAAATGGGCGTAGAAGCCGCCGTGCGTCAGGCCGACTGAATGCATAAGGTCGACCACGGCCACTTTTTCCGGTCCCTTTTGGCGCAAGACGCGGCCCGCGAGCTTTACAAGCTTGGCGTGGGTCTCCGCTTTATGTTTCTGGCTGTATCCCATCCCTGATTCTGTCTCCGCCGCACGAATCGAGCGGCTTCCATTGATACGGCCTGCGCCGCGGCGCCGGCTTGGCTCGGCAAACAGCGCGTTGGCCGAAGTTTTTTATCCCTCTTGATTGTATATGATGAGTATCATATAGATGTCAAGAGCGAGGAAGGATGCAATGGGCAAGCTTGAAGGAAAAGTTGCACTGATTACCGGCGGCAATGGCGGCATCGGCCTGGCGACGGCGAGGCAGTTTGTAAACGAAGGCGCGTACGTTTTTATCACGGGGCGGCGCGATGCTGAGTTGCAGGCGGCGGTAAAGGAAATCGGAAGAAATGTCACCGGTGTGCAGGGCGACGTGTCGAACCTCGGCGACCTGGACGCACTCTACGCGCAGATCAAGCGCAAGAAGGGCAGGCTCGATATTGTCTTCGCCAACGCCGGCGTTGCGATGTACGCTCCTTTCGGCACGATCAGCGAGGAGCACTATGACTCGATCTTCAGCGTCAACGTGAAAGGCCTGCTCTTCACCGTGCAAAAGGCGCTGCCGCTTATGCCGGATGGCGCCTCGATCATCCTGAACGCGTCGATTGTCGGCAGCAAGGGACTGCCGGCGAATAGCGTTTATGCGGCCACGAAAGCCGCCGTGCGTTCCTTCGCGCGGACCTGGACCACCGACTTGAAGGCCCGCCGCATTCGCGTGAATGCGGTGAGTCCGGGAGCTACCGATACGCCCGGACTGAATGACCTGCTGGCGTCCTCAGGGGCGGGCGAGGAGCGCCGGAAAATGATCCCGAACAGTGTTCCGCTCGGCAGGCTCGGCAGGCCCGATGAGGTCGCGAAGGCCGTGGTGTTTCTTGCTTCCGAGGACAGCAGCTACATCACGGGCGCGGAATTGTTCGTGGATGGCGGCATGGCACAGGTATAGGCGCATCAACAGGAGAAGTCGCATGAGTGAAGCATCAAAACCGATCTTTGTGATCGGCGGCACTGGCCGGCACGGCGGAACAGGCGCGTATGTGGCGCGGCAGTTGCTCAAGCTGGGCATGCCCGTCCGCGCGCTGGTTCGAAAGCGAGACGACCGGGCAAGGTCTCTGGAAGAGCTTGGCGCGGAAGTTGTGGTCGGAGATCTTCACGATCGGCGGAGTCTCATCCCCGCACTTGATGGGACCTTCACGGCTTATTTCACCTATCCGATAGCGGGCGGAATCGTCGATGCCGCAGCCAACTTCGCTTCAGCCGCGCGCGTGGCGGGACTGAAACGTCTCGTCGTGATGTCGATGGCGCCCGCGACCCCTGATAGTCTAAGTCACCTGGGGCGCGCCCAATGGCTGGCGGAGGAACTGCTTGAGCGGGCGGGATTGGCCTGCATCCATTTGCGCGTCGCCGCCCTGTTCTTTGAAAATCTTGAGTTGCTGCACGGCGAGGATATCGCGGGCGACGGTGTAATCCGGAACTCGTTTCCGGACCTGGCCATGAACTGGATAGCCGGCGAGGATGCCGGAAGGCTGGCCATTGCGGCCCTGCGGTTTCCAGAACGGTTCGGCGAAAAGACGGCGGTCTATCCGACCGGCACCGAAAAATTCACCCACAGCGAGGTCGCCGGGATTATCGGTCGGCATCTGGGGCGCTCCCTGAGGCACGAAACGATTTCAGCAGAAGCCTGGCAAAAGCGGCTCATGGAGCTGAGCGAGCGCGACGGGCGTATCAACCTGGACATGGCGCGCCATATCTCGGCAGTCGGCGCCGGCATGCGAAAGCCCTTCCCCGCAAACGACATGTTCCGCTCGGTGACACAGGAGCAGGCGATGACACTCGAGGCTGCGCTGAAGTCCGGCTATCTCGCTTTTGAAACGCGGACAGCCGCGCTGAGTAACGCGCGGGGAAAATAGCTTAGTCCTAATCGGAGACCGCGCTCACGGCACGCATGTCTTGCCGCTCTACCGAATTCGGCGAGCGAGATGGCGGATGAGCGCGGAACCCTTAGAGCTTCACCAGTCCAAACCGAAGCAGGCTCTCTGCGGTGGCGGCGACGGCGTCCTCATTCGAGCGCGATGACCAGCCGAGCACCCGCCTGGCTTTCTCGCTGGTGGCATTCCTGATCACGCCGAGCAGGGGCAGAACCTGCCGCACGGAGGCATCACGCTTCGCGGCGAGCCTCACTAACCAATCCGGCAACTGAAGACGCGGCACTTTTCTGGCTGAGGCCCCGAGGCGCCTTCTCAGAATCCTGGCGATATCGACCATCGAAATGGCATCGCCGGACACGGCGATGAAGCGTTCGCCCTTGGCCGCCGGATGAGTCATCGCGCGGAGGTGCAGGTCCGCAACGTCTCGTACGTCCACGACGCCAAAAAAGATGCGCGGAGCGCCCGGCATGCCGTTCATCAATCGCTTGATCAGATCGACGGATGACGCAGAGTCCGGTCCGAGAATCGGACCGAATATTCCGGCTGGATTCACGACGGAGAGTTCGAGGTCGTTACCCTCCCTGGACATAAAATCCCATGCGGCGCGTTCGGCAAGCGCCTTGGATTTAACGTAGGCGGTCAGCTCGCCGTTCACGATTGTCCAGCTTGTTTCGTCGAACGGCGCTTTCTGCGGCGGATGACCGTAGTAGACCGCGCCGCAGGATGATGTCAGCACAACCCGCTTTACGTTCGCGTTTGGCGCCGCGCGCAAGACCCGCAGGGTGCCTTCGCGCGCCGGAATGATCAATTCGTCCTCGTGCTTGGGTGCGCTGCCGGGGATCGGCGACGCCACATGCATGACATAATCGCAGTCGGCGACAGCATCGCACCAGCCGGCGTCGTTGACAAGATCTGCGGCAAAAAATGATAGGCGGTCTTCAGGATCCTGGCCGCCCGCTTTGAGCATCGCGCGCACGGCGCCCTCGCGATTCAAATTTCGTACCGTGGCGCGCACCTGGTGGCCTGCGCCCAGCAACTGTAGGATGACGTGAGCGCCTACGAATCCCGACCCGCCCGTCACAAGAACTCTGCTCATAGATCCCTTTCCTGAGACCAGTGTATTGTGGCCTCCTCGTCCTACCAATAGTTGAAAGTGCGTATTAGTTGCGCGATAGTACGGAAGTGACGGTTGACCCGTTCTCCGACATCCTCAGACTGGCAAACGCCCGATCGGTGGTCTCAGGTGGCTTCACCGCCGGAGGTTCGTGGGCGATTCGATTTCCGGCTTTCGATAAATTGAAATTCTCCGCTTTAATCAGGGGCAGGTGCTGGCTTTCAACCGACGGCGGAGGAGAGCCCCTGCGGATAGAAGCCGGCGACGCGTTCCTGCTCTCATCCCCACAGTCTTTTGCCCTAGCCAGCGATTTGGCCGTCGCGCCTATCGAGGCGGCAAGAGTGTTTTCCCCCAATGTCAGCGAGGTAGTGAGTCTCGGCGGCGGCGAGGATTGCCTTCAGATCGGAGGGTTTGTCCGGTTGGACCCAGCATGCGGAGGGCTCCTCGTGGACGTCCTCCCGCCTTTGATCCACGTGCGGGCCGTTTCGGCGCACGCAGCGGTCCTGAGATGGCTTCTCGACCAACTGGTCCACGAACAACTAGCTAGCCAACCTCCCGGGTTCCCATCTCGCTGCGGGGCAAATCGCCCAGCTCGTATTCATTCAGATTCTGCGCGCCCATCTGGAAGCATCCGGGGCTCTGCCGCCCGGATGGTTGCGCGCACTCGGCGACAACCGGATCGCACCTGCGTTGCGCATGATGCACAGCGATCCCTCCCGGTCATGGCAGCTTGAAGAACTGGCCAAAGCGACGGCGATGTCCCGCACGACGTTCGTTGTGCGCTTCAAGACTGTCGCGGGCGTTCCGCCGCTCACCTACCTTCTCAACTGGCGCATGCGCCTGGCCGAGCGCGCCTTGCGGACCGAAAGCGTTCGGGTAGCCGCCCTCGCTTTGTCACTCGGGTATACCTCCGAGAGCGCCTTTAGCAACGCCTTCAAACGAACCGTTGGGATGTCGCCGAAACGCTACCGCGAGGCTGCCCGAAAGCAAGAATTGGAAGCGGCTTAACTTCTAACTGGTGCCAGTAATTCGTCGAGCCGGACGCGATGCAGCATCTCGGCCCGCACGCGGTCGATGACAGCGAAGGCAACCTCGGCCCCGTCCTGCGTCGGATCGATGTGGACGCGGAACGGACGTTTGCCGAAGGGGGCGTCCACGACCTTTACGATTGCTTCTGCAACTGCACCCGCATCGGCATCATCCGGAACGATAGCGGCAAAGGCCGTCTGGATTTTTTCTCCGTATCCTTTATAGGGCCCGGCCTCGTACTCGCCGGCGCGCTTCTTGTCGGCCGGCGTTCCCGAATGGGCGAAATGGTTGGTGCCCCTGGTGAATGCGCCGGGCACGACGATCGAAGTTTCGATGCCCCAGAGGGCCAGCTCGCGGGCATATTGGACGGCCAGGGCATCCATACCAGCCTTCGCTGCAAAGTACGGCGCGAGGTAGAGCGGCGTGCCGCCTGCGACGCTGCTGCTCGATACCCAGACCAGCAGCCCGCGTCCCTGCTTTCTTAGCTGCGGCAGCGCGGAACGGTTGACGCGCTGCGTGCTCAGCACGTTGATGTCGTACAGTTCCGCGAACTGGTCGGGCGTGAAAGTCCGACCACATGACTAAGCGGTCAGTCGATGGGCGTTCGAGCATCTGCGCGACGCTGAGCGCCCGCTGCAGGCCGTTAAAACCAGCCGCCACGCTTTCCTCTTTCGCTTGGGCTCTCCTGCGGTTATAGAGTTCGATCGCGATTCACGGCTACGGCACCGACTTCAACGTCTACGGGACTGCGGCAACAAGGACTTCGGCGACATATAATTCCACGGCTCAGGTCGATGTTTGTACACGGCTTGTACACGGTTGGGTTGGTGGCCACCCTAAGAGGCTGAAACTAAAGAGTTGGCTCCCCGGCATGGGCTCGAACCACGATTCTCATAAGCCTAGCAGAATGTGTAACTTACAGATTCTAAAAAGGCTGAGATTGCCCAAAAGGACACGAAATACCACATCGGTACAGCACCGGTACAGTCGGACGCGGGTCTCCAGTGGGCATACACTTTGAAAATGTCGGCCTAATGGCAGATCAAAAGTAGCCAGATGGCCAACATGGAAACAAAAGCAATTGCCGAGATTCCTGGCGGGCGGAAGGTGCTGGGCAAGGCGATCAAGAACCCTGACAATCTGGCACAGCTCGTCCGGGCGGGGCCTGCCGGCAGGTTCCGTTTCGGCGCTGGC
>Ga0210402_10000485_pt1 | contig 44615 bp, 35 predicted proteins | sample IncBWC7MmetaG_FD_161055 | JGI IMG/M metagenome (GOLD analysis project Ga0210402, IMG submission 161055) | Forest soil microbial communities from Barre Woods Harvard Forest LTER site, Petersham, Massachusetts, United States - Inc-BW-C-7-M | ecosystem: Environmental > Terrestrial > Soil >...
TTCTGTTCCCCTTCCATGCTTTCTGGGACACCAGCGCTACTGTGACCGATCAGGGTACGCATAAACTGCCTGTGGGCCACGGATCGGCCGAGTTGGTCTCAGTGAAGTATCCCGCCGAAGGCGGCGGTTATAACCCCGGCGACACGTGGAACCTCTACGTCGGCAAAGACAACCGCGTTGAGTACCTTGCCTTCCACCACGGCGGGAACGTGAAGCCGGCGGTCGTCATCGCAACGTGGACAGGCTACAAAAAAGCAGGTCCCCTCCTGTTCTCAACCGAGCACCGCGGGACCATCGATGGCAAGCCCCTACACCTCTTCTTCTCCGATGTGTCAGTCAAGCTGACAGGCTCGGATACGTGGGTGAAAGCGGAATAGACAACAGAGGATCTATTCGAACGGTTGTGTTCGTTCGGATAAGGAAAAACACGGCCGGGTGCCCCACTCATTCGCGTTCGTTGCGGACAGCAACGCCACCAATTCGGGTTGTGAGTACTATGGTCTGTTTACATCACCCATCGCGTACACTCGCGAGAGCACATCGTGAACGCGGCCAAACCTATCTTGCTGGCATTCTCACTTCTCTGCGCCGGAAATGCCCTCGCGCAGGAGGTCGAGAAGGAGCCCGCTGCCATTGTGGAGCTAGGGGGCGCAACAGACTGGAGCATCACAGAAGGCGGATCGAGCTTCGGCCCCACCGTCGCGGTTGAAGTTACGCCGATAGAGAATTGGCTGGAGCTTGAGGCTGGAGTCACGCCGCTCTTCAGGCGTCACTCGACAGAATGGGATATCGACCTTCTCTTTAAAAAACCTTGGACGCTCTCGAAAAAAGCGGAGTTCATGGCTGGTATTGGGCCGCAGTGGGTTCATGCAACAAAATACAGCGTGACCACGAACTCCGTCAGTGGCGAAGCCGTGCTGGATTTTATGTTCTGGCCATCCGCAAAACGCAGGTTCGGTTGGTACCTCGAACCGGGCTATGAATACAACTTTGGGCGAGGGCATGAGCAATCGCTTGGCATCAATGGTGGTCTGCTGATCTCGATCCCATGAAAGCGTTGTCAGGTTGCCTCTGACCAAGCTGGCGTAACATCCCGATAGCGCTCATCACTTCGGATCCGTCCTGTAGCTCCAGAACCCAGCCATCTTCTCCTGCAGTACGTGGAAAGGCGCCTCGTGAACCTCAGGAGCCGCACCTGTCACCGCATCCTCGCGCACCGCGTCTTTAACCAGGTGATGCAAAGGCGCGAGCTCGCAAACCGGATCGGTCGCGCCGGCATCCCCCGTCAGCAGAAAAGCCTGGCAGCGGCATCCGCCAAAATCTATCGTGCGGCGGTCGCAGGAGCGGCAGGGCTCGGGCATCCAGGCTTCACCGCGAAATTTCCGAAATGCTTCCGAACTCTGCCAGATCCAATCAAGTTTATGCTCGCGCACGTTGTCAAAGCGCATGCCCGGGATCACGCCCGCCGCGTGACACGGCAGAGCGCGGCCGGCAGGATCAATCAGCATCAACTGCCGCCCCCAGCCGCCCATGCAGGCTTTGGGGAAGCGGGCGTGGTAGTCGGGAATGACGGAGTCGATGCGGACCTTACCGCGCAACCGTTCCTCGGCGGCCGCCACCACGGCCACCGCGCGGTCGAGTTGCGGGCGAGTGGGCAGCAATGCGAACCGGTTCTGTAGCGCCCAGCCGTAATACTGCGCGTGCGCGATCTCCATGCGATCGGGATGGAGCGCTTCGAGCGCGGCAATCATGCTGTCGAGGTGCTCGATGTTCTGCCGGTGCACGACCAGGTTTACGGTGAATGCGAGGCGACGCTCGCCGATCTGACTTTCGCGGATCCAACCGGCCAGTTCGATCTTGTGCGCGTGGGCGCGCGCTCCGGCGATCCAGTTGGCTGGCCCTTCGCTCGAATCCTGAAAGCTGAGTTGGATGTGGTCAAGGCCCGCTTCCACAAGCTGGGCCAGACGCTCGCGCGAAAGCCCGATTCCAGAGGTGATCAGGTTCGCATACAGACGCGACTTCCGTGCACCCTCGATGAGGTCGGCCAGATCGGGACGCGCCAGCGGCTCGCCTCCAGTGAGGTGAAGATGAAGAACGCCGAGCGCGGCCGCCTCGCTGAAAACGCGCAGCCAGTCGGCGGTCGCAAGCTCTTCTTTGCGCGAGGTCAGCTCCAGCGGATTCGAGCAGTACACGCAGTGCAGCGGGCAGCGGTGCGTGATCTCGGCGATCAGAGCGAGCGGATTCGGCATTCGGAATTCAATTCACCAAATTCTGTCATCCCGAGCGAAGCGAGGGACCTCTGCTCGCCCGAAAAATGCGTGCCGGGAGTAGGGCTCCCTCGCTTCGCTCGGGATGACAATTCATGAAACGTTTTGGCGCGTTAGACGTTTCAATAATCAATGATGCGCTTGGCGTGCAGTTGCTCCAGAAATACCCGGACTTCGGCGCGGATCTTGCCCTTCGGCGCCAGCATGAACTGCGCCTCCAGCTTCTGCACAATTTCAGCCAGCGAGAAACGGCCGTCGCAGAGTTCGAGAATGATGCGGCCCGTTCCTTCCACGCGAATCGCGCCTTCCGGGAAGAGAACGACCGGAGCTTCGGTGGTCCCACCCCAGCGGCATCCCGCGGCAAACTTCGGGACGCTCGCATCAGCAAGCTCAGCCACGCTTTACCTCGCCATGTTTCGCGCCAGATTCAATCCGAAAAGCGCCCGGGGGCGGCCAGCCCGGCTCAACGTAAGCGAAATAGAGCGCGTCGAGTTGTGCCCACAGAATGTCGCACTTGTCGCGCAATGCCTGGATGGCGCTCTCCTGCTCCACGCGCGTAGCGGCGTGGTCGAACACATACTGCAACGCGAAGGCGGCGTCTTCCGGCGCCTCCGTCAACCGCGCCTCAAAGTAGTCGAGCCCGGAAGCAAGCCACGGATAGTGCTGACGCAATTTCTCCATCCGCAAAGTGATCAGCTCGCGCGAAAAAAGTTCGGTCAACGACGAAGCGACGCACTCGAGAAAAGGCCTCATCCGCACCAGGTTGAGATATTCGTTTCCAATAAAGCGCGTAGCGGGCAAAACGTCCGCCCCACTCATCACCCGCTCGCGATCAAGCCCGGTCGCTTCCGCCAGCTTGATCCAGCGCAGGATTCCGCCCTCGCGATGCTCGTCACCGTCGTGATCCACAATGCGCTTTCGCCAGATGCGCCGAAACGACGGATCGGCCGCGCGCGAAAGAATGATCGCGTCTTTCATCGGAATAATCGACTGGTAGTAATAGCGATTCAGCGCCCAGGCCCGAAGTTGCCCGCGGCTGAGTTTGCCTTCGTGCATGAGCAGGTGGAAGGGATGTTTATGGTGATAGCGCTCTTCGCCGACTTGACGCAGTGCCGCGCGCAACTCCTCAAACATAAGCCTCGGAGCGTTGGCGCTGTTCCCCCCAGCTACAGTTCGAGTTGCCAATTGTCCTCCGCCACTTCCCAGCCGGCCTGGCGCACGACCTGATGTTCGCGACTTGCCTCATTCAGGATCGGATTCGTGTTGTTGAGATGAATAAACATCTTGCGTCCAACCTCAATATTCTTCAGCAGACGCAGACTCTCTTCCACCGGAATGTGTCCCATCTGGTGCGCAGTCTCGCCCCTGCCCAGAACGCGCGCCAGTTCGTCATCGCTCCAGAAGGTGCCGTCGAAGAGAAGCAAGTCCGCATGACGGATCTTTTCGAGCAGCGCATCGCTCATGCTTCCGACAGCGGGAATGTAAGCCACTCTCTTTCCCGACGCGGATTCAAAGAACAACGCAGCCGTCGCTTCATCGCGTGCTAGATTCGCTGCCTCGCTCTTAACATATTTCGGATAGCGGCCAGAAAGATAATAGACCTCACATCGTAGCCCGGAGTCTTTCCCATCGGCTGACCGCGTCGGAAACGGAGCGCCCGATTTCATGGGCGTCCAAACCACCTGCGGTTCGACGCGGTTCAGCATACCGAACATGCTGTTCTCTTCGCGCAGAATGCGCAAGATTGAAGGGGCGGCGTACACGCGCAATGGCTGGAGTTCGCGCAGCAGGAGCAGACCGAGAACGTGGTCGAGATCGGAGCTTCCCAACACCACGCCCGCAACCGGCGAATCGCGCGGAGTATTGGGTAAAGCCCGAGGATGAAGCTCAGCGGAGTTTTCGATTTGAAGGGCCAGGTCGGGAGAGGCTCCGGCTAGAAACCAAGTGGAGCCGTCGGCGCTCAGCGCGAGTTGCGCTTGGCTGCGCGCCTTGCCGGAGAATTTGTTCTCACGCCCGTTTTCGCGCGCGTTCTTGCGGACAGCAACGCAGTTTCCGCAGCCGCAATTCCACTGCGGAAACCCACCCCCGGCCGCAGAACCGAGGATATGAATGCGCATCTTTGGTCTGCAGACTTAGAGTTGTGCGCTCACGTAGGAGTTAATTTCACACCCAAGAACAACTTCTTCGAAAACGGGACTGGTCCAAACCATAACTGTCACCTTAGGTCAGCAGATTTTCCCCCCGCCTAGCCGAAGCGCGGCGTGGTTGAGGGTTAGAGAATCATAGCATTGCTTTGGTTGCATTCGCGCGGGAAAGTGGGCAACAACACGGCCCCAAGAGGCCATTTCCGCATTCACCTCATGGGGCACCCCTTGATCCATTGAAATCATAGGCTTAGACGAGATCCCCATGCAGACTCCAGGATTCCAGCCACCCTCCGCGCTGCATGCGGAGGGTGGCCGGCGTAGCAGTTACTTGAAGCTGATCACACCGAAGACACCATTGAGGTTGTTTCTGGGCCCTGCGGTGAAGAAGAGCTGGTTGGTGTTGCCGTTGGCCGCTGTGCCGCCACCGAATTCGATTCCCCAGAGCTGGTTAATTACAAAGGGTTTGCCCAATGAATTGACGATGGTCCCAACGAAGGCGCCGGTTGTCAGGTTGAAGCCGTTGATGGTGCCGGTGTTGGTGTTGTTGCTGATCAGCAGGGTATTGCTGAGCGGGCCGAAATTCCGAGGGGCGATGGCGAATCCCCAGGGCTGGTTGAGCGGCGCGCCCGAGATGAGGGTCTTCACGAAGGCGCCATTTTCCTGAAAGATATCGATGTATCCACCGGCACCGCCGTTGGTCGCGGCGAAAGCAACATAGACCATGCCGCCAATATCTTGAATGCCGAAGGGCGCGAAGCCGGCCGGAAGGCTCGTGTCGGTGAAAGAGGTGACGAAGTGGAAGGTGCTGTTGTAAACGTCGACCTTATTGTGGGCGAAATCCGCGGCATAGAGAAAGTTACCGGAAGCCTTGCTGGTAATCGCCAGGCCGGTGTAGGAGGCGCCGGAACCAGAGTTATTCACGCCGATCAGCGCATTGTTCGGTTCGAAGTGCGACCAGCCGCTGATGGTGCCGTCGAGAGTCGAGAACAAGAAGGCCGATGTCCAGTTCATAATTTGGAATTCTGAAGAGCCGTTGTAGACGATGCCGGTGGGCGAACCCTTGCCCGCACCGGTTGCGGGTGGGACGGTGACCACCAGACTCTGCTTCGCGCCGGTGCCGTCGTAGAGCGTGGAGAGGCCGGAGCCCGCATCGCTGACCCAGAACGGGCCGCCGGGGCCATAGACGAATCCCCAGGGATTTACCAGCTGCGGATCGACATGTTTTGCCGGCGCCAAATTTTTCACCAGTATGCTCCTCACATAGTGCTGGGCGAAGACATGGGTGGAGACAAGAGACAACGCCAGCACAAGCAGTGCGGCGACTAAGAACTTGTGGCGGAACGTTTGATACATAGCTGAAACTCTCCTTTTGAAGCGAAGCATGATGGCGGCTGGGGCGGGCGCCATTTCTACCCGCGCAGGGGCGGGAAGGTGTAGGAATTTCTGGACCTTTACCGCGAGAAGATGCTATCCCGGCAGTAGGGTGGGTTTGTCAGGAGGAAGTCAGCAATTTGTAAAATTCTTGTCGCGGACCGGGCGGAATCAAGGGCTCGAGTGAGGTCGGGCCGGGCAGGGAAAGCGCCGGCAAACGGGGCTGGTGGGGAGTTCCACGCGGACAAGGTTGTCCGATTGTCACACGAAATACTATTGAGCGGCTTCGAGCAAGCCCTGTTCGGCTTTTTCCTGGCACTCGATGCAGTGGCGAGTCCAAGGCACGGCGTCAAGGCGTTTGGCGTTGATCTCTTTGCCGCAGGATACGCATTCTCCGAAGCTGCCTTCGCGGATGCGGGCGAGAGCGCCATCGACCATATTGAGCAACTGCCGGTCATTATTGCTCTGGCTGAAGAGGAATTCCTTGTTGTAGGAACTGGCGGCGCGGTCGGCGACGTCCTGCGTGGCCTCATCGTCGACAGTTCGACCGTCCTGCTGATTGCGGACAACCATGTGGCGCAATTCCTGGCGTCGGTTTTCCAGTTTTTTTCTGAACGTCTCTAGTTTCTTCTTATCCATGATTGCTACCCATGATCACTAACTAGGATTGCTAACCTGATTGCTGCCATTTGATGCCGGCCGCCAAGAAAAAGTCGCAACCCACAGAACTCTATCCCCGTGGAAGTCGAACAAATATCGTAAGCGCGAGAGAGATCGGGCGTCAACTGGGACTCGGGGGGCGATAGCACTGGTTCAGACGTGTGTGCGGTTGAAAATCTCTAAAAAATCACGGGTGGTTCGCGGCCTGACTAAGCACCGGCGCGGGATACTCAGGAAGTTTCTGCTTGGCGGATTGCGTCCGCTTGACCTGGAGCTCGTCGAACAGAAGCGCTGGGCTGGCGACGCTGAACCAGACGGGTTCAGAGCGGTCCTCGACCGCGGGCGCGGTTCCAGCGGCGATGAGATCGCCGCGCAGGGAGCGGATGTCGAGATCTCCGAAGACGCCGCCGCGAACCAGTTCTTCATGCGCGTCTTTGGTCCAGATGCGATAGAGCAGCCGGGGCTCGAGGCTCGGCCCCATGGTTTCGACGTAGAGTCCGTAGGGCAGCTCGCGCTTCCGGCAGAGGTCGATCAACTTCGCCTTGAGGATGGCATCCGGCTGGGGGTCGGTCGATTGCAAAACGAGATTGCCCGGACGAGGCGTCGGCGCAGCGGTGGCGGCAGCGCGACCGTGACCGTTCGAAGCGGGGAAATCGCGAATGGGCTGGCGCCCGATGAGGTAGGAGACGAGTTGCCCCTTTTCGATCAAAGACACGCGCTGGGCTTTGACACCTTCGTCGTCCAGAGTGTAGTTGCCGAACAGGGGCTGGCTGGAAATCGTGGAAATCGTCGGGTCGTCAATCACATTGATGAAATCGGGCAGCACGCGTGATTTGTAGCTGCTCGACCATTTCCCCGTGGTGCGGGCGTTCTCGCCGAGTTGCGGCGGCTTTCTGCCGAGAACATTCGGCTCCACCAGCTCGGTGACGACCGTAGCGGCAGCATCGTTCGAGAACAGAACCGGGCCGCGGTATTCCTCGTCGACGACAGGGGCATCGCGCAGCAGCTTCAGCGTGTCCAGAATCCGGGCAGTCGTCTTCAAAAATGCTTCGCGGGTGGGGAGCTCCTTGAGATCGTTTCCCTGGTCGGCGTGCGACCGTTGCAGCAACATGCCGTCGGAAGCCTGAGTTGACCCCGCGATGGAGACGACGTAGTGCACGTGACCGGAGCGCGCAATCGTGCCCTCGGAGTTCAGGAAGTAACGGTTCTCCAGGGTGAAACTCAGCGCGGATTCGAAGTTCTCCAGTTCTTTGTCGGTGCGATATTCGGCGGAAGCCTCTTCGAGCAGATGCAGCCATGAACTGAAGTCGGTAGAAGAAAAACGGGCGAGAGGCTCGACGGCTTCGAGAGGCGAGACTTTGGCGAAATCGTCGACGGGCTCATCGACTTTCAACTGCTTCAAGGCAGCTTGCTTGGCAGACAGCGCTTCGGTAGCCGCCTTGTAAGCGCGATCGGTAGCGAGCCAGATGCGGTGGCGGATCGCGAAGACGTCGTCATCGGATGGCACCAGGTCGATGGTGCCTTCTCCGGTGCCGAAGAAGCTGTCCTGCTTGTAGTCGCCGACGCGGACTACGACGCGCAGCAGGCGGCCGTGATTATTTTGCTGGTTGCGCAGGGCGCCGAAAACCGCACTGGCCTCGAACTGGTCGACCTCGGTGACGCGGTATTCGATGTAGTACGGCGCCGGCACGTTCTCCAATTTCAGATTTGCCTTGGAACGCTCCATTTCTTCGCGAAGCGCGCGGAGGACGGCGTCGCCGGGAGCGGAATTGGCGGCTCGGGCTGGAGTTGCCATGGCGCAGAGCAGCATCCCGGAAGAGAGCATTGAAAACAGCAGACTGCGAGAAAACCTCCCCATTGAATTTGATCTTGGGTGGCGCAGCGCAACCGCGCAGCGATCCCTGCTTTGCTGTGAATGCGGCTTTAGCCGCTCAGGGCGCGCATTCCCATTGAGAGCCAGCTTTTCCCTAGGCTCTTTAGCCTTCCGCGCAGCAGCCTCACCCCCGCGGCTAAAGCCGGATTTAAAAGCAAACCATTTACCGCAGCGCGGAAGCGCCGCGCCACCCAAAAACAAGCGCGACATCGACAAGGAGCGTCTCACTTTGTCCCTTCCTTATTATCATTTTCCGTTGCGCCGGGTGGCGGCGGAAGAATGGGGGGGCGCGCGTCACCGTATTTTCGTTTCTGGACTTCCATGTCGGTGAACAGCATCGCAGGCGCGGCTGCGGATACAGGAACGCTGCCGGATTCAGCTCCGCAAATGCCGTTGAAGACGCTGGTAGTGTCTCCGGTGGCGGCGATCCGCGACAACACCGTGAGCGGGGTGCCGACGATATCGACACCGCGGACCAGTTGATCGGGACGCCCATCCGGGTAAACGCGCCATACCATGACGGGCAAAACCTGGAAGGCTTGCGGAAGATCGCGCGAGGTCAAAGTGAATCCGCCCTGGATGTCTTCGAAGTAGAGGCCGTAGGGCTTTCCCTGCTTCTTGATTTCTTCGACAAAGCGGGAGCGAAGCTGGACGTCGGGAATCGCTTTCGATGAAGCAACGATCAGATTGCCCTGGCGGCCGACCGGCATCAGTCCGGACTGGGCCCGTCCGTGCCCGTTCGAGCTGCTGAAATTCTTCACCGGCAATCGTCCCATCAGAAAATTCCTCAGGATGCCATCCTTTACCACCTCGACGCGCGAAGCGGGACTGCCTTCGTCGTCGAAGCGATAAAAGCCCGACAGCTCTGTGCCGCCGAGGGTGCGCAGCGTGGGATCGTCGGTAACGCTGAGGAACTCGGGCAGGATTTTTTCGTTCACCTTTTTAGTAAAAGTCTGGCCTTCGTCGCGGCCCCTCTGGCGCTGTCCTTCGACCCGATGGCCGAGCACTTCGTGAAAGAAAACGGCCGCCGCCCGGCCGGAGAGTAACGCGGGACCATCGTAGGGTTCGGCGAGCGGAGCCGCGTGCAACGCGCTCAAGTCACTGGCCATTTTTTTCGCGGTCGCTGCCACTTCGGCTACCGAGGGGAACTTTGCGGGATCGGAAAACTGGAAGGTTTCGACGCGCATCAGCTGCATGCCGTCGTCGGCACGAGTTTCGGCCTCGATCATGACGCGAAAGATGGCATCGGCGGTGACGATCTTCGTGCCCTCGGTCGAGACCAGGTAACTGTGACTCTTCTCGGCGTAAAGAAAAACCAGCGACTCTTCGACCTCGGGGTAACGGCGGAAGGAAGCGGAATAGCGGCGGGCCAGTTCTTCCCAGACCTTTTGGTCGGGAAACGCAACCGACGCAGCCTGATCCGTGTAAGTCGATGGCTTCTCCTCGGAGAAGTCAGGCGAGTCGTCCTCGTCCTTGGCGCGGACGGCGGTCTTGGTCTTAACGTTGGCATAGGCTTGGCGCGCCTTGCGGTACTCCTCGTAGCTCAGCTTCCAGAGGACGCGGGCGATGGCGTCGGGGTCGTCCCGCTGCGGAAGTTTGCCGGAGGTAATGCCGGAGAATCGTTCCTGGTCGTGGGTGTTGTCGAGAGCGGGAGCGCCGATCCGCATGCTGACGTCGGCGGCACGGTGGCGGGTGCGAGTGGAAGTGAGAATGCCACCCTGGGCGCTGAGGATGACGAGCGATTCGCCGTCGGTCACGTTATAGCTGGCGAAGTAGGGGGCGGGATCCTGCTTGGCAAGCTCGGACTGGCAGCGATGCAGCTCCTTTTCCATGGTGGCGAGGAGGAGATCGTCGGGAGCATTCAGAGGTGTTTCGGCGCGCAGCGGTTTCTCACTAAGGAAGGCAACCAGTAGGAGGAGAATGCGGAAAATGCGGAAAGAAGCGGTTTTTTCGGATTTCATCGCAAACGGCGAGTCTACAGGACCGGAAGAAACAAAAAAAGCGGCCCCTTTTGGGGGCCACCCTTTTTCAAAGAGGCTAATGGCGGGAATCAGAGGAAACTAGTTTGACGCCGCCCTGGGGGACGGAACGGACAGAGTGGGATGTCGAGAACATCGAGAGTGAAGTTTTTCAAACGGGTGCGGCCTCTTCAGTTGTCATGTAAATGAGCATTTGCCGAACCAAAACGATAACTACGGCGTGAGCGAGTCGTATTTTTGGAACCTATTCAAAAGCAAGCTCTTAGGGTGAATCCCCTAGCCGCAACCCAGGACACCAATCATCGCAGAATATGCGGCTGGATGCACAAAGGTGCACATTGGCAGAAAGTGGTGGCAACGGGACCCGTGTGGTGGCGGGGCTGTTGCCCCGCCAGACTTCAAACAATGCGGTCTGTCTATTGGTTTCTCCGATAGATAATGGTTTTCGGGCCGCCATCGATAATCTTGAAGTCTGAGGGCACCGCGAATAGAGACGGGTCGGGCTCCGCGCGTACGATGTTTGTCAACCGGAAGGTCTGCTCACCCATTCGCGGATCGTTCCGCTTGCTGGAGACAATCGTCTTAAGGTCAGTCGAAGTCCAGACCTCCGTAACAATACTGATGGGTCGATCGTTACCGACCTGGCCGGCAGGAATCGTTCGTGTTGTACGCACCCCATTGACAGCGACACCTTCCATCGTTTGGGAGCCAAGGGATTCGGTATCGGCTTCGGTCTGCTTATCCCCGGCCAAACGCTTCGTCTCGGCAAGCATGGGTGGCGGTGGGGGGAGTGGGGGCATCCCGCCCTCCGTGTGTATGAAGAATGTGCCGGAGCCAACGGATGCGCCGGGGGCGCCTTTCCCGGCGGGAAGCGTCGGGTTTTTCCACGCAGTCTTATCGGTCAAATTCAGCGTATAGGAAGTGCCCGCCACGGGATCTTGAATGAAGACGAGGTGTGGGGCGCTGGCGGCGGATAGATTGCCAATTGCCGGCAAAGCAGCATCTTGACGCGTGCGACCCTGGGAATCTCTTAAGACCGTCCCGGTGCTCGTCTGAACGATACGATTGCCATCGGCGAGCGTCTGGATGGATTCATTGTTCATATTGGCGGAATAGGGTGCGCCCTTAACCACAGCGGCGGGCCCTTTCTCAAAGCCCCAAGCCATCGTACCCGCCGGGCCAGCGCTTTGGAACATCACGTTTCCGCCATCTTGCGCGAATGCACAGAATGAGGCTGCCAAGAGAAGGATGAATGTAAGTTTCATGTTGGGTCGGTCTCCTTTTCAAATCAAGAGCAAATTACGGTTGCAGACGGAGTCCTTGCACCGATCCGTCGGCTGCCACGCTGAGGTCCGCAATGAATGTAATTCCCTCGGGAACAGCGCCGGGAGGAAACATGGCTTCGACCGGAATGGCGATTTGGATAGAAGGTTCAGCCAAGGCCCAATTCGCGGCCGGAGGCTTCATGGGCGTAAGCATGTGCCGTCGAAAGACTCTCTTGACCGGCCTTGGCGCAGTTTCAGTTTCGACCACGGCCGGGGCGACATCTGCGACTCGCGGCTGAACCGGAATCAGTTCGATGCTTGCAGTCTGGAACACCAGAAGCAACACGGCCGCCGCTGCGCCCGACAGCAGGACCGGCACCCAGCGCGGCAGCCTGTGACGTGTCCTTTCCCCGATCGCCGCATCGAAGTACGCGACGAATGCGCGGCTCGCTTCCGCGTAGGCATCGACGCGCCTCCGGCATTCCGAACAGTCTCGAACATGCCGCTCCACCTCCGCGGCTTGGTTGTCGGGAAGCTCGCGATCCATCCACGCAACCAACCTTCCTGAAAAGTCACACATTGCATTTCTCCGCCAGTTTCTTTATCGCCCGCTCCACCGTGTCAGCGACGGTGGAAGTCGGGATTTGAAGGACTTCGGCGATTTCCCGATAGCGCAATCCACCCGCGCGCAACAGGAGGCACTCACGTTCCGGCTCAGTCAATAAGAGGATTGCCTTTCCCAGCCGACGGAGCTTCTCTTTTTCCAGTACGACTTGTTCCGGTGTCGCCTCGACTGCAATCGAGTCGAGGTCGAGATCGAGTGGTTTGCCGAAGCGACGATCATAACTATGCTGCCGATTTCGCGCGCCATTATGGGCGACGCGAAACAGCCAGCTGCGAATGTTCTCCTGCGACCCATCTGAGGCCAGGTGCCTGTGAAGGCTAAGAAAAGCGTCCTGCACGACATCCTGCGCTTCATCAGCCGAGAGCCCGAGACATACCAGATATCGCAGCAAGGGTTTGCGCAGTTCGCGGTACAGATTGGTTGCCTCGCACGAGTCCGCCTCAAAGCGCGATAGTGGCAGCGGGAATGATAAGGAATCGCCGCTCATAGCGATCTTGGCGTGGGACCTCTATGCATAGAACAAATGGGGCCTGCTGTTTTCCGGTTCGGCTGACAGTTTCGAAGGGATGCGAAGAGTTGGATGCAGTTGCGAGTTTCCGAAAACCGGCTTCCGCTGAGGGCGACTGCGGTGCCGAAGCTGAGTCTTTCCGCGATCTCCCAAGCCCCTACACCTTTAGGTTAGCGCCAAGGGAGCCTGTGCCCCGCTTCCGGAGGAAAAGCACTGTCGCGACACACAGAAAAACCCCCTCTCGAAAAGGGGGCCCTTGAGACGAATCGACACTGACTCTAGCTGTCGCCGGCGACGGTGCGGACCTTCCCGGGCAGGAAGTGATAGGGCGGCCACGGACCGGTCACAACCATCTGGCAATTCTTGAGTTGCTTGGCGGCGGTGCTGTAACGGTTCTGATATTTTTCGATCGACTTGGTGTCGATAAGGTGAGCAATATCGAGCAACATTCCGTCGGCATCGACCTTCTTGCAGCTGACTTCTTCCTCGAGCGGATTGAAGAGCTTGTGCACCTGGACCGATAGAGCCCGGGCTTTGGTCTGGCGTTCGCGCTCCCGGCAAGCCTTCTCGCGAAGCTTGATAAGGTACTCGCGGCCGACAGTATCGGGCAGGACAATCTCCTCCATGGAGCCGCGGAGAGAACCATCGCGAACCGTCAACTTGATGCGCATTTCGGACTTGCCACGAAGCCGGGCGACGCTCTCACAGAAAGTGCGGCGGTTGGATCGAACGGCCTGGCGGATAGCATCTTCGGTATCGAAAATCGTTCCGAAGCGGAAAGGTAGGACGGTGGCGGTTCGGAAGCTCTGGCTGACCACGCGGGCGTGCTCGAGGACGGACTTTTCGTCGAGCTTCGATGTCGCACGGTCATATTCACTGACAATTACCGCGAATTCTCCACTCGGGTAGCTCATGACCGGAGAACCGTTTACACCTTGAATGCCATCTAGAAGGAAGGGACGACGGGCGCGAACACCGTTGGCGAGGGTCTGGTGTTCCGTGAGGCAGTACGCGTACCACGACATGCATTCTCTCCGAATTGCACCGGGGCGTTGGGCACCCCTTTAGATTTGCTTTTAGAGCTAGGGCTGCGTTTCTACCTGGAAGATTTAGTTTTTTGGGTTAAGGTGAACGCGAATTGCTGCGTCCAAAGTGATAGTACTTCCAGTCGGTGTTATTTGCAACCTTTCTTATGATGATTGCATCGCGCATTGTCTCAATTTGCTACAAACACGATTTTGGCGGCGCTGGCAGCGTGGTTGCGATGATCCGTCTCGCGGGTCGCCGGGCCGCCAATTCCAACACTTGTGGAAGAACCATATTTCCTACCATTGCCTTGTGCGGGGATTTTCGCGGGAGTGGCCAACCGAGATGTCCCAGCTTCATTGCAGCTTCGCGTACTCTGCCTTGGCTTCTTTCAGGATGGGAACATCGGTGTCGGCGTCGCTCCAGAGCGTGAGGAAATCTTGATAGGCGGCAAGGGCCCGGACGCGGGCAGCATCGGCATCCGCTCCCCGCGAGATTCTCGACTTCAGAGCGTTCGCCCGCGCCACTCCCAGATGCGCCAACGCCCCCGTCCAGCAGTTCCAGACAATCCCGCTGTGGTCGAGAATCTTCTGAAACTCAGCGGCAGCAGCGCTACCCTGTCCGGCTGCCAGGTATGCCTCTGCGCGCACATACACCGGATAGAGGCAGGAATCATTGTTGACGAACTGAATATTCCCCAGCTCCATGGCTGAAGCAGACTGCAGGACTTGCAAGGCGGGAGCCGGATTCTTCCTCTCCAGCGCTAATTGTGCTTTGATCGCCGGCAGCCAGAGCGACTGCATCTGCGTGTCCAGGGGAAAGCGTTCCCCTAAGTCTCGTGCCAGGGATGCAGCTCGCACGGCATCGCCAGCCATGGCAAACGCCAATGCTGCCTCGCTTTCGACGCCCTGACTGCTGGGAGCCAGCTTCAAAGCCGCTGCCGCTATCTGCCGCGCTTTCCCGGCATTGCCATAAACCGCTTCCCACTGAGCAGCAATGGCTTGCCATATTGCTCCTTTTTCCTTGCTGTCAGCCCGGATGGCGGAGTCCACGGCCCGCCTGGTCAATTCCCGCGCATGCCCAAGATGACCAGTGTATGCGTCGCTGTCAGAGGCTAATGCAAGTCCGGCATTCTCATACGCGGGCTTTCCCGCAAACCACTGTTGCTGTTCCGCGATCGCCCTGGAGTCCGCCCCGAGAAAGGCAAGAGCGTAGAGAGTAAAGTGGAATTCCGCGTCATCCATTTTTCGCGCCTGCGCCTCGTGGATGATCTGTCGCGCCTCGTCGAAGCGCTGTAGTTCAAGGGCGTAGTTGGCGAGATTGGTGTAGCAAAACGATAGATTGGGTGCGAGGCGCACGGCTTGGCGCGTGATCTCCGCGGCCTTCTCATATTGCCCCTTTAAGGCGTATAACGTGCCTAAATCGACGTACGCTCCAACTTCCCGTGGATAATTCTCGATCCTTTCCTGATAGGTCTCGGCCGCTTTGTCGAGCTCCCCGGTGACAACGAAATAGTACTCGTTGGCAATGATCAGCCTTTCGTGCTCGCTGGCATGTTCTCGCAACTGGAATGCCTTTGTCTGGTACACGCTGGCTCGCTCTGTCTGGCCCAGATTGTAGTATTGATTGGCGATCGCCGCGTAGCCCACGGCAAACTTCGGATCAATCTCGATGGCGCGTTGAAAGTAAGGCAGGGCGGCGGCGGGGCCTTTCGCGCCGCGCGTATTTGCGCCACGGCTGTACGCTTGCAAAGCCTCGAGCGAAGGGGTGGTGGCCTCCACCAGTGGAACATCAAACTTCTGCACCGTAGCCAGCGATTCGCCCAGTTGCCCGCGCAGGCGGGACGCCGCTTCGCCGAGCGCGTCCAGCACCTTCTCCTTGGACAAAGCCGTGACCTGCTCCTCGGCCAGCGTGTCTCCGCTTTGGCAACTTACTGCCTTCAATCCCAGCACAAATTCGCTGCCCAGACTGCCAATCGATCCGGCAATATAGGCCTTGCTGCCCGTACGCAGGCAAAGCTCGCGCGCCACCTCGGGCGTGAGTTTCGTGCTGGCCGGACGCGTCATCAGCTGCAAGGTCTTCGCAACTTCGGTGTCGGAGAGCACGTTCAGGAAGGGCGATTGCCGCAGGGAAACATTGAGCGCCGTCTTTAGCGTGTCGTCGAATACCCCATCGCCTGTGCTATTGGCAAAATCGGCGAGAACGATGGCGTCCTTATCCGTGAGCCGCTTGCTTTGCCGCGAACGATAGTAAAGGCTGCTCGCTACCAGCAACGCGACGAGCAGTGCGGGAACCACAACTCTCCCGAGCTTCGCAACCCGGGCCGCAGCCGCTCCGGGCACGGCCGCCGTGCCCGAAGCTTCTGCCGGACTTCGCCCACTCTCCGAGTCCCGTTTCAGTCGTTGCAGGTCGGCACGCATTTCCAGGGCGTGCTGGTAACGCAGATTGCAGTCCTTCTCGAGAGCCTTGTTAATGATCCGTTCCAGTTCCGGCGGTACTTCGGGATTCAGCCGTACCGGAGCGATCGGAGCTCGGTTCAGGATCGCCTCGAAGATGGTTGCTGCACTGTCTCCGCGGAACGGCAGCTGCCCGGTTGCCACCTCATAGAGAACAGCTCCAAACGAAAACAGATCGCTCCGCGCATCCAGTTCTTTCGCGCGCGCCTGCTCCGGCGACATATAAGCGACGGTGCCGAGCGCAGAACCAGGGCTGGTGAGATGCGGCTCGTCGATCGTGGCCGTCGTGCTCGCCGATGCAATCTGGCTCGACGAACTGCGGGTGGGCGCGACCTTCGCTAGCCCGAAATCCAAAATCTTGGCATGGCCCCGCTTGGTGATGAAGATGTTGGCCGGCTTGATGTCGCGGTGGATAATGCCTTCGGCATGCGCGGCGTCCAGCGCATCGGCAATCTCAATTGCCAGGCCGAGTAACACTTCGGTCTCGACCGGCTTTCGGTCGATGCGATGCTTTAGCGTCCCACCGTCTAGGAACTCCATGGCGATGAACGCCTGCCCGTTCTGCTCGCCAATGTCGTAAATCGTGCAGATGTTCGGATGATTCAGTGCGGACGCGGCCTGGGCTTCACGTTGAAAGCGGGCGAGAGCCTGCGCATCGCGGGCCACTTCCTCCGGCAAGAACTTGAGCGCGACGAAGCGATGCAGCCGCGTGTCCTCAGCCTTATAGACCACACCCATCCCGCCGCCACCCAGCTTCTCCACAATGCGGTAGTGCGAGATGGTCTGGCCAATCATGGTAAAGCTTCAAAGTTTCAAGGTTTCAGAGTCTCGAGGCTGCGCCTTCCCGGGCGCAAACATTCTCGGGGCGCCTTGAAACATTGGGATTCTGAAACCTTGAAACCTTTTCGTTCAGGATTTCTCCTGCTTCTGGGCGGCGGCGCGGTCCTGCAGCACAATCGTGACCGCGCGCAGCATATCGCCGGCTGGCGCCGGCTTGCCCGTCCAGATTTCAAACTGCCGGGCGGCCTGTTGCACAAACATCTCAACTCCGGGGATGACGGCAATCCCCTTGGCGCGCGCTACCTGCAGCAGGTGCGTCTCGACCGGGTCGTACACCATGTCGAAGACGACGCGGGACTGAATTTCCTCGTCTTTCAGCGGACAGTCGCGCGTGTTCCCCATTCCAACCGGAGTGGCGTTAATGATGACGTCGAAGGCGATCTTGCGGAGATCGGCTCGTTTAATCGTCCGCGCTTTGGCCTGGCGGGCGAGTTTCTGACCCTTGACGGAAGTGCGATTCAGGATCCAGATTTCAGCGCCGCGCTCTTTGAGGCCGAAGACGGCGGCACGGGCCGCGCCCCCGGCGCCGAGCACGAGAACTTTCGCGTGCTCGATGGAGAGGCGTTGCTCGAGGGGACGAACCACGCCGGCGGCATCGGTGTTGAAGCCGTAAAGCTTGCCGTCCTGTCCGCGGACGACCGTATTGCAAGCGCCGATCTTGGTTGTGTGCGCATCGGTGTTATCGAGATGCGCAAGGATAGACTGCTTGTACGGCATCGTAACGCTGAGGCCGTGGAGAGGAATCTCGCGCACGCAGCGCATCAGATCCTTCAGCGTTTTGGCGTGAAGAGGAAGATAAACGCCGTTCACGTTCTCACGGCGCAGCGCAGTGTTCATGATGACGGGCGAGAGCGAATGCTCGATGGGATCGCCGGCGACTCCGTAGACGCGGGTGGCAGCGTCGACTTGATCAATGCGGTAGATGCTGCGCAGGTCCCCCGCACTGATCTGACCGGGTGCGGTTTTAAGATCGGCGCTGACGGCGCCAAAGGTGAAAACGCTTCCGGCGCGCACGCTGAGCACGCGGCTGATGATGCCCTGCTCTCCCATGCACAACCCGATCAACGCATGCTTGTCGCTCTGCGTCTGCAAAAACTTCATCATGGTGACGTTGTCGGAGAGCGTGGTAGCGGTCGAGACGATTTTGTAAAAATCGGCTGGGACCTTCAGCATCTTCTCCAGCGTCTCATCCAGGTTGCGCGTCGCGCGGAAATCATGGAATGACACAATCAGTCCAGCGCGGCTGCGCAGGCGCGCAATCGCTTCGCGCTTCGCTTTCAGAGCGCTCTGAATTTCCAGGTCGACAATCTGACAGCCCGCGGCGTGGGCCTTGGTGAGTACTTCCAACTGCGAAGCCAGCGATCCCTTGAACCTCCCGCCATTCTCGACACGGCGGCAGGTGCCGACGGCGTTGACGTACTGATGGGTTTCAAGAAAACGATGGATCTTCGGAAGCGCGGCCAGAGGCTGCTTCAGGTAGTCCAAACGAAACTCGAGGAAAGGGTTCTCCCGGGCCATGGACTCTGCGGCAGCGAGCATGTCGTCGATCGTGTCCCCGCTCAGCGCCAGGCAGACCTTGGGCAGGCGCATGGGCAGAAAACGGGGCGCGAGAGTGGAAGAAGAAGCCAAGGCCATTTGTTTTCAATGACGGCGCGATATTACAGGGGCGTAAGCAGAGATGCAACATCAAGGTTGCCGGGCGCCTCAGGAAGCACTTTGGGAGCAATAGGGCTAAACACCCTCGTAACCTTGACCCCCAGCCAAGCGCTTGTTACTTTTCGGCTGTAACCCTTGTCTTCCTAGAGAGATAGCTGGAACTGCACCAAGGCGGATTGGAGTCGGAGGTAACATGAAGAAAACAGGTATGTTATTGCTACTGATGGTGACGGCGACCCTCGCGGTGGCCCAGCAATCGACGACGGCGATCACGCCGGATGCGTCTGGCATCGTCAATACGTCGGTCAACGTGCCATTCGTGCGTTTCCAGACGCCCACCGCCGCAGATATTTACTGCGCAGGATTTCTTACCAAGGACCGGGTTCCCGACGCGAACTACGTGAATGGGGGCCTGCAGACACCGACCTCAACCAAATTCGAGACCGGGGAACTGGTCTACCTGGCGGGTACCGGCTACCAGGCGGGACAACTGTATTCGATCATCCGCGAAATGCGGGACGTGAACGAGTACGAAATCTATCCGGGCGAGAGAAAAGTGCTGGCTGCCGCAGGACGCCCTTACGGAGAAATTGGGAGGGTGCGGGTAGTCGACACGCGCAGTCACAGCGCCATCGCCCAGGTGGAATTCAGTTGTGATCCCATCAACCCCGGGGATGTCGCCGTGCCTTTCGTGGAAAAACCGCCACTTGCGTTCCATGTGCCCGGCCATTTCGACCGCTTCGCGCCGGCGAATGGAAAGCTGAGCGGAAGGATTGTGCTCGGTAAAGACTTCGACAGCGTGCTCGGCACGGGCATGAAACTTTATATGAACATGGGTTCGAACCAGGGCGTAAAGGTGGGGGACTATTTCCGCGTCGTGCGATCCTACACGGCGACTTTGCGCGATCCGGTCGACTCGCTCTCCTTCAAAGCCCGGACTTCCGAAGACACGCAGATGCGCCCGCCGACTTTTGAGGCCGATCGCTTCACAAAAACCAAAGGGCCGAACATTCATGTGGGCGATCTGCCGCGGCGCGCCGTGGGTGAAGTGGTGGTTCTGAACGTAACCCCGACCTCATCGTCAGCCATGGTCGTCTTCGCGCTGGAAGATGTCTACGCGGGCGACTCGGTGGAACTGGACGAGCAGCAATAACAGACTGCAACAGTCTAATCGGAGCTCTTGATCAGAAGGGGAGAGCGGATCTCCCCTTTTTCTATTGGTGGGGACTTCCCGTAGAGACCGGGATTGCCGCGTCTCTGTCCACGGCGGAAACGGGGCAAGCCCCCGTCTCCAACTGCGGCTTTCAGCGGAAGAAACGGATTTTCGGATTCCCGGGAATCATCGCGCCAGCGACGACCAATACGACGATCACAATCACAAGTTCCATCCTGCCCTCACCATGCTCGCAAGCAAACAGCCAGCGCTCAGCTTACGTCCTCCCGCCGAGAAGGCAAGTTACAGAAGTGCAGGCGGGCGTTTCAAGGAGTGGAATCCGGAATTCGCGAAGAGATTTTCGGAAGCAGATTCAGAGGGGAAGTTCGACATCAGCGTCGGAAAACACGTCGGCGGTGAAAGCCTCGACGGTAGCGGCCTTGCGCCAGGCATCCAGCGGCAGACCAGCCTTGCGGCAGGTCTGCTCCAGAAAAGTTTCCCGGTCCCAACCATGTTCGACGGCAACCTGGGGCAGCAGCAGGCCGCGGCGAGCGCCCCGCGAGATGACCAAACCGTGGCGCCCGACTCGCACTGCCTCGGGATGAATCGGGAACAGGCGGGAGAGGACGCTCAGAGAAACCTCCAGCTCGGGAGCCTCTTCGTTCGTAACCGGCAAGAAACGGGAATCTTCGAAAGCGGCGGCGCGGGCCGTTTCGGCCACCGCACGATACAGAGGCGCGATGGGCACGGCATACCCGACGCATCCCCGAAGGCGGCGCCCGCGATCACCGGCTCGATCGCCGGGAAGACCGCAGCGCAGATAAAGAGTCGTGAATACGCCTCGCGGATCCGACAGCCCGGGTGGTAAAGGAGGCGCTTCCGGAGAGGGCCGGCGCTCGAGGACAGAAAGAATTGCCTGGTGCGCAATGAGGAGCAGAGTCCGGCGTTGATCGAGAGAAAACTCCGGGGCTAGCCTGGCGGGGTCGCTAGCCATTTCGCGCGCGGTCAGATTCTCGGACGCCTTTTCGGAAGGCGTTTCAAACAGCCTGGACATCGCGTTTTCTCCGCCGGGCGAGGACGAAGGCCCGGCGACGCCGCTTTTCCGATTTGTGGTCAATCCGCGCCCAGAAGGCAACGAAGTAGTCGAGCGCGGAAACGAGCGAGAGCAGAACCATAAACCAGATGGCGAGCCGCGCAACCCAGTAGACCGGAAAAAAGTAAATGCGGAATACCGGCCACTCGTGCCAGCGGCGAGCGAGTATCACGGCCACGACAGAAATGATCTGCACCAGCATCTTGAACTTGCCGAGTTCGCTAGCTTGAATCGTAAAGCCCTCGGATGCGGCAATGCCGCGCAGTCCGCTTACCAGAAACTCGCGGCCGATGATGACCACAGCCATCCAGGCCGGCACCAGCGCGGGATTGAACTGAACCAGCGTGATGAAGGCGGCGGCGATCAGCAACTTGTCAGCCAGCGGATCCAGCAGCATGCCCATGGTCGTGATCTGGCCGCGCTTGCGCGCGAGATAGCCGTCAATTCCGTCAGTGATCGATGCCAGGATGAAAACGGCCGACGCCAGGACTTCTCTTTCCCCGGTCTGCTCGTTCGAGAAACGGGGCGTGCAAAGAATCCATATGAGAACAGGAATCGCGGCGATGCGGGTGAGCGTGATGTAGTTGGGAAGATTCACGCGATGACTGAGCCAGGGCCTCGGAGGCGGTCAATGTGATTATCCTCTACATCAGAACACAAGGCAACGGACCGTGAGGCGACGGGAGGCCACGGTCCACAGAAGTCAGGGGGGAGTGCCAAGACGGGCGCGATGTAGGACCCGCGCGATGATGAAAAGACGAGGCGTCGCGTTCAGAAAAACCGCGCGCCGCCGCGGCACAGATTTCTTATTTCTGTCTCGCGATGATCTTGTCTTTGATCTTGTTGTAGGTGGCTTGGGGAACGACTTTTTTTCTCAACAGGTCGGTCTTCTTCGTGTACGGACGGCCGTCGATGATTTTCTGCGAGTAGGCGGCTCCGATGCCCGGCAGAGCTTCCAACTGCTCTTTGGTCGCCGAGTTGATGTCGAGCAGGTCGGCGTTCGAAGAGGCAGCCGTCGGGGCCTGGGCTGGCGTCTTGGCGGCTTGCGCCCCAGCCATTGCGCTGATCAGGCTCAGCCCGAAAAGCGCGACAAGAATTCGGGTTACAAACTTATTGGTCATCGTCGTATCTCCTCATTCCTTCTGAGCTGCTTTGTAGCCGGCTGCCTTTGCTTCGGATTCAGTCATGAACCGTCCGGCCTTGGTCTTGCCATACCAGCGTCCGCCCTTGTGGTAGACGCCGCTCTCGGTATTCACCCAGACCTTACCGCTGGCCTGAGCGGCGGCAATCTCAGGACTCGAAGCGGTAGCGGCAGTTGCCTTGCTCGCCGTTCTCTTGCTCGACGCCAGGCTTCCGGATGAGGCGGGGGCGGCCGGAGCTGCACTAGCCGGAGTTGCGCTGGAACTAGCCGGAGCTGCGGGAGTTGCCGCGGCGGGCGCACTGGCGGGAGCTGCATCGGCTGCGGCTGCTTGGGATTTCTTACGGCTCTTCTTGGCGGTCGACGCGGCGGGGGCAGCCGTGTCAGCCGGAGCTGTCTTCGAGGCGCTATCTGCCGCTGCTGCCTTCTTGCTCTTCCGCGACTTCTTCGTGGTCGCGGCCGTCGTATCGTTGGCTGTGGGCTTGTCCGCCGCGGCGGCAGCTTTTTTTTCGGCAGCGGCCTTTTCCTTCTTTGCTTGCTTCTTGGACTTCTTCGTGGTGGAGGTATCCGAGCTCGTGTCGGTCGAACTCGCTTGCCCCTTGGCCAAAGCCGGCGAAATTGCGGCCGCGAGCAGCAGACAAAAGGCGAGCATCCATAGAGTGGCTTTGTTTTGGAAGCGCATATTTACTCGCACCTTTCATGAATTGTCATCCTGGCGCTGATTGTCGAAGGGCAAGGACCTGCAGTCCCCGCAAAACGCAAGTCCGTCTCTACGCATAAATCCCGCGTTGGCGGATGGTGTATGCCACGCGGTCGATCGCCAGCATGTAGGCGGCGATCCGGTTGTTCACGCCGTGAGTTTCTGCGTACCGGACAACATCATCGAACGCGGTATCCATGATGTCCTCCAGATGCTCATTGACCACCGATTCCTTCCAGAAGTAGCCCTGGCGATCCTGCACCCACTCGAAGTAGGAAGTGGTGACGCCGCCGGCGTTCGCCAGGATGTCGGGAATGACAAAGACTTTTTTCTCGGAGAGGATATCGTCGGCGGTCGCGGTAGTCGGACCATTCGCGCCCTCGGCCAGAATCTTGCATTTCACCCGGTCCGCATTCTGGCTCGTGATCTGGTTTTCAGTCGCTGCCGGAATTAGAATCTCGCAATCGACCAGCAGCAGTTCCGCTGGATCATACTTCTCCGCGCCCGGGAAGCCGTGAATGGTGCCATTGCGCTGACGGAACTCCCATAGCGCTTCGACGTCGATACCGTCCTTTTTATACAGGCCGCCGCCCACCTCAATGATGCCGATCACCTTGTATCCGGCTTCCGCCATGAGACGGGCAGCGTTCGAACCGACGTTGCCAAAGCCCTGCACGATGACGCGGGTGGTATCGCGATTCAGGCGCAGTTTCTGGATCGCCTTTTCGCAGACCATCAGAACGCCGCGCCCGGTAGCTTCGCGGCGCCCGCGCGATCCGCCAATATTGATCGGCTTGCCGGTGACGACCGCGGTGCAGGTCTGCCGCATGTGCATCGAATAGGTATCCATGATCCAGGCCATGGTCTGCTCATTGGTATTCACGTCGGGAGCGGGGACGTCTTTTTCCGGGCCGATGAATTCGAACAGTTCCGCCGTGTAGCGGCGAGTCATGCGCTCCAACTCGCCCTGCGACATTTTATGCGGATCGCAAATGATGCCGCCCTTGGCGCCGCCAAATGGAATGTTGACCACCGCGCACTTCCACGTCATCCAGCTTGCCAGCGCGCGGACTTCGTCGAGGTTCACGTCGGGCGCGTAGCGCAGTCCGCCCTTGGCCGGGCCACGCGCAATGGAGTGTTGCACGCGGAATCCGGTGAAGACTTCGAGGTGCCCGTCGTCCATCATCACCGGGATGTGAACAATAATTTCGCGGCTCGGACTCCGCAGAACCTTCCACAGCCCCTCATCAAGATTCAATTTTTGCGCGGCCAGGTCGAAGCGGGCGGCTTGCGCCTGCCAGGGATTCGTTTCCTGTTCAAGGTCCAATGTCTTCATAAAAGTCTCCGCATGATTGCCATAACGATTGCTGCCCAGGGTGGGAGGGCAGGCCTCGCAAAGTATATTGCCGCCTCGCAGCCTAAGCAAGCAGCTGTACTCGTCGGGCTCGTCGGTAGTGGGTCAGTTTGATTTCCACAGTTTGCCGTACTGCTTGCGATATGTACGAAACAACCACGCCGTCATGCAAGCGCCGACCAAAAATAAAGTCATACACCTATGAAACCAGAACGATCCTTGCGGACTTGGGTGCTTCCGCAATGCCTCGGAAAATGCACTGTCTAGGGAATACACGGGAAACACATAGATCAGCCCCACTAAACGTACCGCTGATACGGTTGCCCAGATTAAAAGTAGCAACCTGACCGCTGCTCTCATTTAACTTGCCTGCTCTCCGAGTGCAATCAGGATAAGCCCCTTGTCAATCCGCTTTAGCAGCAGACGCGACCCCTGGCAGCATCCCGCACATTTCCTCAATTGTCCAAACATGACTGCTGATCCCGGCTTGCATTGCTGGCGTCACTCGCAACGTCTGATGCACACGGCAGTAGAGACCCACTCCCTACTCGTCTTAGTAACACTTTCACCAACTATCCCGTATGACCACCGATACGATACCTTCTAGTTAAGGAAGGGGCTTCATAGCCGCGAGGCAGTCGTTCGTGAATTCTGGTTCCAGAAAAGCGCCCACGCGCGCAAGCGTCGAAGCGCAGCGTCGTCTTGCCTATTTCGACGAGCGCCGCGACGAGATTGTCTCGACCATCCGCGAGCTGGTCGCGATTGAATCTCCCAGCGACAACAAAGCCGCCGTGGACGAAGTTGCGGAGGCCATTGCGCATAAATTTTCCCGGCTCGGCGGTGAAGTACACTTCCACAGCGCAAAGGATTTCGGCAGTCACCTGCAGGTCAACTTCGGTGGCAAATCCGCGGAGCCGGTGCTGCTGCTCGGCCACTACGATACCGTCTATCCACTGGGCACGCTGGCTACCATGCCCTGCCGCGCGGTGCACAACCGGCTGACCGGACCCGGTGTCCTCGACATGAAGTCCGGCATCGCCCTGATGCTGCACGCGCTCGCCGCTCTTCAAGCATGGCACAGCAAGGAGCAGAGTGGCGGGTTGCCACGCCCTGTGACGGTGCTTCTCGTTTCCGACGAGGAAGTAGGCAGCAACTCATCGCGAGCGATCACCGAGTCGCTGGCAAAAAAAGCTGCTGCTGTGCTCGTGCTCGAGCCTTCCTTTGGACGGCGGGGCCGTGCGAAAACTGCGCGCAAAGGAGTGGGCGAATACCTCGTCAAAATTATCGGCAAGGCTTCTCATGCCGGACTCGATTTCCAGAAGGGTGTGAACGCAATTCTTGAGTTGGCGCGTCAGATCGAGAAAATTTCCAGTTTCACCGATGTGAAAAAGGGCTTGACGGTCAACGTCGGAATCGTAAGCGGCGGATCGCGAACCAACGTGGTTCCGGCGGAAGCGGCGGCGCAGGTCGATGTTCGCATCGCGCGCATCAAAGACGCGGCCGGAATCGACAAGAAGATGCACAGCCTTCGCCCCTTCAACCGCAAATGCAAAATCGCGATCACGGGAGGTATCAATCGTCCCCCGATGGAACGTACGGCCGGAGTGGCAGCGCTGTACGGGCAAGCCGCTGCCATCGCGCGCGAGTTGGGATGGAAGCTTGGAGAAGCCGCGGTAGGCGGCGGCTCCGATGGAAATTTCACCGCGGGTCTCGGAATTCCAACCCTGGACGGTCTCGGCGGCGTGGGCGACGGAGCGCACGCCACGCACGAGCACATTCTGATCTCGGAGTTGCCGCGCCGCGCCGCGCTCATTGCTGGACTGATCGAGGCCGTGTGATCAAAGCAACTCGACCGGGGGGCCGAATACGGACAGTCGACACTCTTTGACCTGTGGGTCTAACTGACCTAGAATTCAAGCGGGGACCTGGGAGTGCTGCTTCGTCCGCGCCGGGCAACCCCGCGGGAGGTTTCTATGCCGGGAAAACTGGGATTGCCTGAGATTCTGCTGATTCTTGCCGTTGCGCTCCTCATCTTCGGACCGAGCAAACTAGCCGATCTGGGCAAAGGTTTGGGCGAAGGCATCAAGAACTTCAAGTCATCGATAAAAGAGGGCGAAGAACCCGGCGAGAAGAAGCCGTAGCCGATCGTGTGCGCGGACACTTCTGTCCGCGTGCCGGCACCATCACGACCTGCGTCACATAACTCCTGCCTGCCGCAGCATGCCACAGACCAGCGCTACCGGCAGTCCCACCACATTGTTGTAATCCCCTTCGATGCGAGGAATCCAGCGGGAAGCGATGCCTTGAATCGCATAGGCTCCCGCTTTGTCCATCGGCTCGCCGCCGGCGACGTAGTTGGCGATTTCTTTGTCGGTGACTTCACTCACGGTAACGAGCGTCGTTTCACTGGCCACCGACGAATGTCCCTTCACCACTAAGCACACTCCCGTGACCACTTGATGCTCGCGTCCTGAAAGCAGGCGCAGCATGCGCGCGGCATCCGCGGCATCGGAGGGCTTGCCGAGAAGTTGGCCATCGACGACAACCACGGTGTCGGCGCCGAGCACGATATCGTGCGGGCGTCGACGTGCAACCGCGAGCGCCTTCTCGCGCGCCAGGCGTTCGGCACAGTCTCTCGCAGCCTCTCCGGGCAGCGGATTTTCCGGGATGTGCGCAGGCTGCACCTCGAATGTGATTCCGGCGTTGCGCAGCAATTCCCGGCGTCGCGGCGACCTAGAGGCGAGCACGAGCATGGGAGTTTTTCTAGATCGAATCTAAACTTGCCGACCGCCGACAGCGCCGAGCTGCGCTCGGCTTGGACGGCGAGGCGCCCGTCCCCGCCTGACCCGCACGGACCTTACTCCAGCGCTTCGGGCTCGATCGAAATATTCGTTTCGCCTTTGGCGCGCTTCTCCCAGTATTGTTTTACCCAGGCTTCGTAACTCTTGCCCGCGGCGGTGTCGCGTCCGGTGAAGGCGATGGCGGCGATTTCGGAATACGGAATGGCGGGGCGCTCGCTGCTGCTCGCGAGCATCAGACGAACAACGGAGTTCTCAAGCGTCGGGCCGATGCGGCGGTCGAAAAGATATCCCGTGATCTGGGAGCCGTCGTTATTTTTACCATCATCTTTATTTTTGCGGGTGATGGTCACGTCGCCGCGATAGTCAAATGCTTTTTCGATGACTGCTCGGATATCGGTTTCGGTGGCAAGTTGCGGGATCCATCCTTGAAGGTTTTCGTGCTCGAATCCGGGGACAACTTCGAGTTCGTCGCTGAGTTTGTCGTTGATGCGTGGAGGAGCAGCAACCGCTTGCGCGCCGTGCGGCAGCAAAGGATCGTGCCCGTGTTCTCGACCGCTCATACCCGGCTTTCTTCTGCCTGCGGCGAAGGCGCTTCGATCTGCACCAGCGGATTGTAGGAGTGTACCGGCCGCACCTCGTGATCAAGATCGGCGAGGGCATCTTTATCCGGATAGAGCGAGAAGGTCGCTTTCACCGTGTCGGCGAATCCGCGCAGCGATCCGAACGTATCGTCCACCGACGTCGGTTCGTACCCGCAATGCACCATGCAATTCGCGCACTGCGGATTACCCGACTCGGTGCCGTAGCTAGCCCACTCCGTCGTTTCCATCAATTCTTTGTAGGACTCGGCATAGCCATCCTGCAGCAGGTAGCAGGGCTTCTGCCATCCGAAAATGTTATAGGTCGGCATGCCCCAGGGCGTGCACTTGTAGTGGCGCTTACCCATTAGGTATTCGAGGAAAAGCGGCGACTGGTTGAAGCGCCACGTCTTCTTGCGATTTGAAAGCATGGTGCGGAACAGGCGCCGAGTGCGGGCGCGTCCCATGAAGTGTTTCTGGTCAGGCGCCTTGTCGTAGGAATATCCAGGCGAGACCATCATGCTCTCGACGCCGACTTCCATCATCTCGTCGAAGAAATTGCGCACGCTGTTCGGATCGGCGCCATCGAACAGAGTCGTGTTGGTGGTCACGCGGAAGCCAGCGTCGATGGCCGCGCGGATCCCGCCGAGTGCGAGTTCGTAACCACCTTCTCGGCACACGGAAAAATCGTGGTGTTCCTTCTGCCCGTCCACGTGAACCGAGAAGCTCAGATATTTGCTGGGTTTGAACAGATGCAACTTTTCTTTGAGCAGCAGGGCATTGGTGCAGAGATAAATATATTTCTTGCGCGCGACCAGGCCCTCCACAATTTTGTCGATCTGCGGATGCATCAGCGGCTCGCCGCCGGGGATCGAAACCATCGGCGCTCCGCATTCATCGACAGCTTTGAAGCAGTCTTCCGGGGAGAGATCGGTCTTCAGGATGTGGGCCGGGTACTGGATCTTGCCGCATCCGGCGCAAGCCAGGTTGCAGCGGAACAGCGGCTCGAGCATGAGCACGAGCGGATAGCGCTTCCGTCCGGCCAGCTTCTGGCGCAGAACGTACGAGGCCACTGTCCACATCTGGGATACGGGAACTGCCATTGCTCCTCCGGGAATGTTTCTCTATTCTACCGGATTCTGGTTCGGACGGCTGCCGGACTGGACACCCACCCGTAACTTCTGGTACCGTCCACCCTCTTTACCGCGCCGGCGATAGAGGCTCGCTATCGCGCCGCGGCTGCGCGGCCAAGGGCTTGATGGCCCTTCGCTCCTCGTGAAGCTTCTCTTTGACCTGATGAACCGCAAAAGCACCCTGCAATTGAGCCAGAACTGCTCGGAAGTCCCGAAATACTTGGCCAGCCGGGCGGCCCTCTCGGGAGTAATCCCCCCGCTTCTCCCGAACAATGTCGTTGACGTCGGGAGGAGAAACACGAAGTTCTACCGCCAACCGGTAAGCGGAGATGCCCATCGGCTCCAGAAACTCCTCCCGAAGAATTTCTCCCCGGTGAACTGCCCAACCCGCCGGACCCTGATGTTTGATGCTCACGGTTGCTTCTTCTACTCCAGATTTAGTGATAATCCGAGATAACACTGAAGCTCGACCTTCGGGTGGTAATTCTGATGGCATGACCGAAGGGGCGCATCGCGGTTTTCTTTGCTGAGGATGTCGAGGTGGCGCCGCCGTCTCGCGGACTGTCGCGCAGGCGAAAAACAGGCCCTTTGCTTCGCTCACGATCACACAATTAAGTTGCGAATTTGAAGTTGCAGCGGCAAATTGAGTGAGGAGAGCGCCCACTCATTCGCACGACTAAGGAACGCGAATGAGTAGGGCACCCCTGGGTTGACTGCACTTCCGTTTTGATCCGGCTTGTTTGCCGTCGGCTTTACGGAATCGACGGGGCGATAGGGGAATACTGATTCGCCGTGCCGCTGCCGTCGCCCGCTTCCATGAATGCGACGCCGTAGACGACGACACCGCTCGAAGCGCTAATCGCTGCCGGCAAGGAAGCAGCAATGGTCCTCCATTTGTTCTTGTGAGGATCGTAGGCCTGCACGGTCGCCACGTCGCCGGTTCCGTTGTTCCCACCAAAGACGTAGAGCTGGCCATCGAGAGCGACGCTGGCTGCACTGGTAACGCCGGTTGGCATGTGCGCTAAAGTCGTCCAGCTGTTGGCCGCCGGATCGTAAACTTCAACCATATTGGTGAGATTCCCGCTCCCATCCAGTCCTCCGGCAACGTACAGCTTGCCGTTGATCGCTCCGATGGCGGGAGCTGAGTGCGCGCTCGCTGACCCTGGCAGGCTGGTCCAGGCGTTGGTTGCCGGATCGTACACGTCCAGATAGTTTGCGTATCCGCTGTATCCATTACAGGCAGTCGTGACGTAGAGCTTGCTGTCGATGACGCCGGTCGCGCCACAGGCGCTTAGGTGCGGCATTCCTGGCAGAAACGTCCAGCTATTCGACGGCGGATCGTACTTGAGGAGCACGTTCGTAGGCAGATAACCGTTCCAGCCGCCGGCGACATAGAGCTGGCTGTTAATCACTCCAGCGCCGTCGCCTTGATACAAAGTAAGGGGCATGCTGGCAAGAGTGGTCCAAGTGTTCGTCGTTGGATTGAACGCTTGCAGAGTTGAGTTCTTGCCGCTGACGCTGGCCCCGCCAGCCACGTAAATAATCCCGTTGATTGACTCCGCAGCTGCGGAACCGGTCGGAACCGGTGGAGATGCCATCGTCTTCCATGCGGCGTTAGCGGGGAGGCTTAGCAGCAAAGCGGCTAGGACCCCGAGCATCGCACGGTAACCACGTACAGTTCTCACTTTCGATACTTCCATTTTATTGCTCTCCCTTAAACAGTGAATTTTGGAATAGTTCGCCTATGGTCATGAGGGCACTTGCCGTTCCAAAGCAGCTAAAGATCGGTTGTTGTTGTTATCAGCAACTTACAACCGTCTGTCATGACCCTGGGAATCTCCGAATGGAACTGTGCTGCGCGCCGCAACGGGCGCTTTTCCCAGATCGGCCGAGAAGGCTGGATTGGCAGGTTTTGACTGCGGATCGAGGTCACAGTCCAGAGCGAGCTTCCGTGGTTACTCTCGTGGGATTACCAAAAGAGGGGGCATCGCCATTCGCTTTGCTGCGGAGCCCATCGCTACATCGCGTGCTTCTCCACTAAACTCATTGAAGGAGCAAGCAAAGAAGCGCAGAATGGGGCGTTCGGGCGGAGGTGACGCGGTGCGGATAGGGCGAATCGTTCTGATTCTGATTTGCAGTCTATTCGTGTCGGGTTGTGTCAACCATGGTAAGAAGCTTCACAAGCGTGCGGACTGCGACGACGCCCGTAGCAACGGCTCTCCTGGGGTGCAGGTCGCCTGTGTAGTCCCCCCTCGGTTCCCACTCGGATGACAGCCGTACCGGATCCTGCTAGATCTTCTGCAATCGCTGTACGTCGTGGACGCCGGGGATCTGGCGGACACCGTCCATGATTTTCTGGAGGTGTTTCAGATCGGCGATTTCGAGGACCACGTCTACGCTGGCTTGGCCGTTCTGGCTGCGGGCTTCTATGTTGCGGATGTTGGTGTGGGTGTCGCTGATTAGGGCGGTGATTTGTTTCAGCATGCCGAAGCGGTCGTCGCAGAGAAGCGTGATTTTTACGGGATAGGAAACCGGCTGGCCGTCTTTGTCTCCGGCCCAGAGCACGTCAATGCGGCGGTCGGGTTCGTAGAGAAGATTGGTGACGTTCGGGCAGTTCACGGAGTGGACGGCAACGCCTTTACCGCGGGTGACATAGCCGACGATGGCCTCGCCGCGAATGGGGTTGCAACACTTGGCACGATAAACGAGCAGGTCGCCGGCCCCTCGGACTACGATGGCGTTGCTGTCTCCGCCGAAAACCCGGCGCAGCACACTCGAAATGCCGCTCGAGAAACCGCGGGCCGCCGCCTGCTCTTCAGTGTCGGACATCGGTTCGGCGCCAGTGGGTGCGAATTTCGCCAGCACCTGTCGGGCTGAGTATTTGCCGTAGCCGATGCCAGCCATCAGGTCGTCGGGGCGGCCCAATCCGTATTCACTGGCCGCTCTTTGCAGGTCGGCTTCCTTGATTTCCTTCAGCGAGATGCGGTATTTACGCGCTTCCTTTTCGATCAGCTTTTTTCCGATTTCAATGGCGCGCTCGCGCTGGTGGACGTTGAGCCAGTGCTTGATCTTGTTGCGGGCGCGAGTGGACTTGACGATCGCTAGCCAGTCGCGGCTGGGCTTGTGTCCGGGCTGGGTGATGACTTCGACGATGTCGCCGGAATGAAGCTTGTGGCGGAGCGGGACCATGCGTCCGTTGACCTTGGCGCCGGTGCAACTGTGACCCACTTCGGTGTGAATCGAATACGCGAAGTCGATGGGTGTGGACTCGCGCGGCAGAACAAGGACCTTGCCTTTGGGCGTAAAGGTGTAAACCTCTTCGGGGTAGAGGTCGACTTTCAGAGTAGAGAGGAATTCGTTGGGATCGGAGACGTCGCGCTGCCACTCGACGACCTGGCGGAGCCAGGCGAGGCGCTGCTCGTCCTCGGCAGAGACCGGGCCGTCTTTATATTTCCAGTGAGCGGCGATGCCTTCTTCGCACATCTTGTGCATTTCTTCGGTGCGGATCTGGATTTCGAAGGTCTCGCCGGTTTCGGTAATTACCGAAGTATGCAGCGACTGGTAAAGGTTCGGCCGCGGCATGGCGATGAAGTCCTTGATACGCCCGGGCACGGGGCGCCAGAGGTTGTGGATGATGCCGAGAACGGCGTAACAGTCCTGCACGGAGTTGGTGATGACGCGCATAGCGTAGAGGTCGTAGACCTGGTCGACGCTGATGCGCTGGCGCAGCAATTTTTTGTGGATGCTGTAGAGGCGTTTGACGCGGCTCTCGACACGGCCGGTGATGCCGGCTTCTTTGAGGCCATCGCGCAAAACGCCCTCAACGCGCGACATGAAGGCTTCGCCCTCTTTCCGCTTCGCTTCGACAGCAACGCGAACTTGTTCGTAGCCGATGGGGTCGACATGCTTGAAGCCAAGGTCTTCAAGCTCGCCGCGTATCTTGCCCATGCCGAGGCGGTGCGCGATGGGGGCGTAGATGTCGAGCGTCTCGCGAGCGATTTTCTGCTGGCGTTCGGGATCGAGATGTTCGAGAGTCCGCATGTTGTGCAGACGGTCCGCAAGCTTGATGAGGACGACGCGGATATCGTCGACCATGGCAAGCATCATTTTGCGGAGGTTCTCGGCTTGCGCTTCTTCTCTGGAGGAGAAATCGATTTTGCTGATCTTGGTGACGCCTTCGACGATGTGGGCAACCTGTTCGCCGAACTCCTGGCGGATTTCAACGGTGGTGACCGAGGTGTCTTCGACGGAGTCGTGAAGGAGACCGGCGGCGATGGAGACGGCGTCCATTTTCATGTCGGCGAGAACGTTCCCGACTTCGAGCGGATGCACCAGGTAGGGTTCGCCGGACGCGCGGGATTGTCCGGCGTGGTGCTTTTGGGAAAATTCGTAGGCTTTTTTTACGAGATTGAGATCGTCGTTGGGACGGTTCTCGCGCAGCTTCTTCATCAGCTCGCGGAAGCGCGTCACCGTGAGCACGTTGGTCGCGATCTGTTGACGCAACGTCGCCATGTTTGATTTTAGCGCACAGGAGCGCGGTTTCACCGCAGAGACGCCGGGTACGCCGAGAAAGGCATTGGGGCTGGTAGAGTACGGGGAGACGGCGTTGACTCGCCCGTGTTTCAGCACGGCAGAGGGCACGAGGGCGGCTGCGCCCGCGCCACATTTGCTGGGGAGAGAACTGCTTGGACAGGATATTGGTTAGCGGGGTATCGGGGCCGATTGGGACGGCTCTTCTGTCATCTTTCGAACCCGAGCTTGAGCCTCGGGGAATGCAGATTGTGCGGCTGGTGCGGAGACGCACTAAGAGCGGGGCAGAGGTTGCGTGGAATCCTCTGGTTCCCCTATCTCCAACGAACGTGTCGGGGTTCGATGCGGTGGTCCACCTGGCTGGGGAGAGCATTGTGGGTCGCTGGACCGAGGAAAAGAAAAAGGCGATCCGCGAGAGCCGGGTACAGGGAACGCGGAACCTGGCGACGGCGTTGGCCGAGAGCGAGGCCAGGCCGGCCGTGTTGGTGTGTGCGTCGGCGGTCGGCTTCTACGGGAATCGCGGCGACGAGCTTCTGCGCGAACAGAGTCCGGGTGGGCAGGGATTTCTGTCCGAGGTTTGCCGCGAATGGGAGGACGCCAGCCGGACTGCGGCCGAAGCCGGCATCCGCACGGTGAACATCCGGATTGGGCTGGTGCTTAGTGCGAAGGGCGGAGCGCTCAGGAGTATGCTAACGCCGTTCAAACTCGGGCTGGGCGGACGGATCGGATCGGGACAGCAATGGTGGAGTTGGATCCATGTGGACGATATCGTGCGGGGAATTCATCACGTGATTCGCACCGAGTCGCTTTCTGGGCCGGTGAACCTGGTGGCGCCGAAGCCGCTGCGAAACGCAGAGTTTACGAAGGTGTTGGCGTCAGTTCTGGGACGCCCGGCATTTTTTCCGGTGCCGGAATTTGCGCTTCGATTGGCTTTCGGAGGGATGGCAGCGGATGAATTGTTGCTCGCCAGCCAGCGGGTTGAGCCTGAAAAACTCACGGCCAGCGGGTATACGTTCCGTTTTCGCGAGTTGAGGGCGGCGCTGGAGAATCTGCTGTGAGCGGCGGGAAACTCCGCGGTCGCCGATGTTTGTGGAGAGCCGGGCGTCCCCGCCCGGTCACCGCACTGCTGGAGGCGTACGAAAACCAGTTTCTATTCTGCGCGCTCTGACGACTGGACGTGGGTGCGCGTGATACGGTCGTGCCAGCACAATCCGTCCTGGTCAAGAAGGCACCAGAGATAGCCGAGTCCGCCGGAAAAGGCGGAGAGAAACGACGCCAGCACGCGCCAGCGCCGCAGGCGACGATTGAGCGGTGAACCGTCAAATCCCGCCAGCCGCAGCCGGGCGGCGCGAAGTCCGGGAGTCGATCCGGTGTACACGACAAACAAGAATTCGTAAGCCGCCCAGAGCAGGACTGCGATCACTGCCAAGGCCCCGGCGAGAATCGGAATCGGTCTGAGGAGTTCACGGACGGCGTTCAGGCGCAGAAAAATTGCGGCAAAGGCCGCCATCGATGTTCCGAGGACAACGCCATCCACAAGGGCCCCGAGCGCGCGACGGGCAATCGATGCCGACGGAGATGCGGATGGCTGGGGGAAGTCGGTGCCGGCTCGCCGCTCGGCCTGCTCTTGCTCGGCAGCTTCCAACAACATTCCACCCAATGCGGGAGGCGGCGGCAGAATCTCCGGGGCTTCCACTATGCGCGGGCGATCCAGGTCCAAGACGGGATCGGCCAGGTCGTTCGGGCGAGAAACCGGAATTGCGGCGGAACGCGGGAATTCGATTACCTTAGCGGACTGCTCCGGGACTTGTTCCGGATATCGGTCCGGGCCTCGCTCCAATGTCTCGCGAGGTTCCACGAGGCTTCGCGCCCCGACTGAGGCGTTATCTTCTTCCATGCGGAACGTGAAATCTCGTCCGTCTCGCGCCGGTCGAGTCGCAACTGCCGTCGTTCCACTGGGCGGCGCAAGGCGGGACCAGCTCTCGGGCGCATCAAAAGGCAGGAGCAGGGATGGATAGCGCGGAGTCCGGGGCTTGCGCCGCGTGCGATAGCGTGCGAGGCGCGTGGCAACCTCGACGCGCCAGGAATCAGAGTTCGGATCATTCGGACAAACTCTCGGATCAGCATTCGGACAAACGTTCGGTTCCGAGGCCGCGGTTTCTCGAACGGCGACGGGGTTGGGCGCCCCCTCCACAGCATCGGTGGCGCAGAGGTGGCCTCGAACAGCGGGATCGCCGCCGGTCGAACCGTTCGTAAATCCGGTCGTCATCAGTCCGGCATTCATCATTCCGGTGGTCACAAATCAGGTCGTCGTAAGCAAGTCGCGAACAATGCCAGTAGCCCGAGCCAGGCCAGGCACGATTGCGGAGACCGCAAAAATGCACAGCTTTGCTTCGCCGGCCGCTCGCGTGCTAAGGTCAGTTCGTTCCCGTTGGCAGACCGGCTGGCGGAGTGCATGCGCGCGGTGCAGATCACCCGCTAAATGGTCATCCGCTAATGATCATCCGCTCTCGAATCTTTATCACGGCCGCATTGCTCTGTCATCTGCTTCTCGCTCCGGGGATAGTAACCAGCCAGACGCTGCCCCCTGCCGCCGCGACGGTTTCTTCTCCTGAGACGGCCCCTCCGATGGTCCCGGCTCTAGCGACCGTCTCTCCCGGCCAGACCGAAGAGGTTACGATCCGGGCGGTGGAACAGGAGAAGGATGGGTCCATCTACCACCTGCGGGGCAGGGTGGAAATTCACTACCGCACTTACATCCTGTACGCGGACGAAGTCACGTACAACGCGGATACGGGAGATAGCGAACTGGAGGGCCACGTCGTGCTGGACGGCGGCCCTTACGACGAGCACGTCGAGGCGAGTCACGGCATTTACAATGTCCGCACGGAAACCGGAACGTTCCATAGCGTGATCGGAACGGTGGGATTCCGGATGCGGAAGTCTCGCAACGTGCTTGCCACCTCCAATCCCTTTGCCTTTACCGGAAAAATTGTTGAGAAACACGGGCCTGACCACTATCTGGTGCGGCAGGGTTCGGTCACCACCTGCGAGCTGCCGCGTCCGAAATGGCAATTCAATGCGAAGCGCATTTCCGTGGACGTGGATGGCAGCGCCAAAATTTACAACAGCGACTTCCGGGTAATGGGCATGCCGGTGTTCTATTTTCCGTTTGTCACGCATCCGGTTCAGAAACAGAAGCGCCAGAGCGGCCTGATGATTCCGAGTTTCGGCAACTCATCGACCAAGGGAAAGATTGCCGGTGAATCCGTGTACTGGGTCTTCAACCGCAGCATGGATGTCACGGTGGGCGCCGAATACTTTTCCCAACGCGGCTGGTTTCAACGCGGGGAATTACGCGCTCGCCCGAGCGACAGCTCCTACCTGTACTTCAACTATCAGGGAATGTTGGATCGCGGCATCGGCACTCCTCGACAGGATCAAGGCGGAGAGGACGCACATTTCATTGCCGAGCGGGCGTTCGGGACTTTCCGCGGCGTCGCCAATGTCGATTACTTAAGCTCTTTCGTTTTCCGCATCGCTTTCACCGACGTCTACACCCAGGCCATCGACTCGGAAGTGAGATCGCAGATCTTCCTCTCCAATACGACCAACGGATTTCACTTCAATGCCCTGGCGGAACGCTACCAGAACTTCGAAGTTTGCATTCCGCTGCCGGGAACGAACACTTGCGCCACGCTGACGCAGACCGAACTGATCCGGATCCTGCACACGCCAAGTTTTTTCATCTCAGGGGAGGAGCGGCAGTTGGGAAATACGCCGTTGTACTGGTCGTTCGAGAGCGCGGCCGAGGGTATGCAGTTGCGCGAGCCCCCGCAGGGGACTGGCCATGGGCTTCGCACCCGTCCTCTGGTGGGCAGGTTCGATCTGGCGCCCTCGCTTTCGATGCCTGTGCAATTGCAGGGGTGGTCGTTCCGTCCTGCACTTACATTGCGAGACACGTTCTACACGGAGGAGTTCGATCCGGCATTGGCCGCGGCAACGGGAAAAGCTGCCGACGACGTTCTGAATCGCAAGTCGCTCGAAGCTTCGTTCGAGTTGCGCCCACCGGCATTGTCGCGGGTCTTCGATCGGCCCTGGCTCGGACGCAAATGGAAGCACGTGATTGAGCCGCGCATGAAGTATGACTATGTAACCGGCATCCATAACTTCGCCAGCATACTGCGTTTCGATGCCACCGATGTGCTGACCAACACCAATGAAGTCGAGTACTCGCTGGTGAATCGTATTTACGCCAAGCATGTGGATCCGAACGCCCGGGATTGCGATCAGCCGGGCATGAGCACGCTGACCATCGGCGGCGTCCCGCCAGTCAGAGCGGTACCGTGGGAACTGCCTCTGAATCCAGGCACTCAACCCTGTGCCTCGGGCCCGCGGGAGATCTTGAGTTGGGAGGTCGGCCAGAAATATTTTTTCGATCCGACATTTGGGAATGCGCTGGTTGCCGGGCAGCGGAACGTGTTTACGACGACTGCGGATTTCACGGGCATCGCGTTTCTGGCTGCACCGCGGCGCTTCGCTCCCATCATTTCCCGCTTGCGCGCGGAAACCAGCCCCCACACCAACACCGAGTGGGATTTGGACTACGATCTTAAGGCGGGTCGCATCAATGCCAGCACGGCGCTGGTGAATTACTACTACGGTCGGTTTACCGTGGGGGGAGGCGATACCTTTCTGCGAGTGCTCGACAATTCGCTCGGAACGCCAGTGAAAGGCGCGAAGGGCGCGAACGATTTTCACCAGCTTCGGGTGTTGGTTGGCTACGGTCAGCTCAACAAGCGCGGATTGAGTGCCGCCAGCAGCTTCGGCTTTGACGCGAACAGCGGATCGCTGCAGTATGCCACCGCGCAGACCAGTTATAACTGGGACTGTTGCGGCCTGAGCCTGGAATACCGGCGCTTCGCACTCGGGTCGGTGCGCAACGAGAATCAATATCGGTTCTCGTTTACGCTGGCGAACGTGGGAGCATTCGGCAACCTCAGGCGCCAGGAACGGCTCTACTAGCCCTGAATCGCGGTCCCCGGGCGATTTGGAGGGCAACCTGGTAACCCGCTGATGCAAAATAACTTTCTCGGCCCTCGCAACATGCCCGGAAGTTCAGGGTTTATATGGACGAAACCGTAATGAGGCCGGTTCGCCGGTCTCGCGCCAAAATCATTGGGCTACAGGAAAGGCTACGAAAATGAAACGCTCCGTTCGTCGGCTGCTATTCGGGTTTGGATTCGGAGTTTTGATGTCGACAATTTCGGTGTTGTCGCTCTCGACGGCATCGCCTGCGCAAATTGGGATTGGCATTTCGGTGCGAGTCGGTCCGCCGGCGCTGCCCGTGTACGCTCAGCCCCTCTGTCCCGGTGCGGGCTATTTCTGGACTCCGGGTTATTGGGCGTGGAGTGACGACGACGGCTACTACTGGGTCCCGGGCACATGGGTGGTTGCGCCGGTGGGCATGCTGTGGACGCCGGGCTACTGGGCCTTCTCGGAGGGCTTCTATGGCTGGCACGCGGGTTATTGGGGGCCGCATGTCGGCTTCTACGGCGGCATCAACTATGGTTTCGGATACGGCGGCGTCGGCTTCTACGGCGGCGAGTGGAGAGGTCGCTCCTTCTTCTACAACCGCTCGGTCACGAATGTGAATGTGACCAATGTGACGAACGTATACAACCGCACGGTGATCGTGAATAACAGGCGGAATGTAAGCTTCAACGGCCGGGGCGGCGTCGAAGCGCGGCCCACGCCGCAAGAAGAAAGGTTTAGTCGCGAGCCGCACAACGCGGCGCTCGTAGCGCAGACTCAGCATGAACATGCCGCCCGCCAGAACCGGCAGCTGTTCGCGTCGGAAAACCACGGACGTCCGGCGATAGCGGCGACGGCCAAGCCGGCCGAGTTCAACGGACCGCACGTGCAACCCGCCCGCGCGGCTGGAGCGCCGTATCGCGCGCCAAAGATCACGCCGCAGGAAGCGCGTGGGCAGGCGCCGGGCAATCGTGGCGGCAATCGCAGCTTCAATGAGACGACCAGAAACGCCGGCAACGGCAATGCTGGTGGCCGCGTGGCGGCTCGTCCCGCGAACGATTCCAGGAACAACAGTCCCAGGAACGATCCCGGGAACTATGACGCAAGAGTAAGAAACCAAGAAGCGAGAAACCCTCAACCGAGGAGCTTCGATGCAAGAAACAATCAACCACGGAACGGGGGACAAATGACATCCCGCGACAATCCGCGGAACCGGGAACAAGTGTCATCCCGCGACAACCCACGGCCGAACAGACAGGAAAAACCGGCGGTCCAGAGTCAGCCGAGGGCAGTTCAGGAGCGGGCGGTGAACGCGAATCGGACACCGGCAAGACCCGAGCAGAGGCGCAATCCCCCCGATCCGCGTCATTAAACCGGCGATCGGAACCGGCGCTTCGACCGGCAATGTTCGCATCAAAGGGCTCCCAGTGCTTCGCATCGGACGCGAAGCACTGGGAGCCTTCGTTTTTGGCGCGAAATCCGCACTCCAAGGCCTCTGAAAAATCTCGAATGCTGAAATTTGGCGGCGTTTGCTATGATGTTGTGTCGTTAACTGACCACCTTGCCTAGCCAGAAGCAGCTCAAATGGTCGCAACTCCGCGTGGGACTCACCGTCGTAGCGGCGAGCGCCACCCTCATGGTGCTGATTTTCTTGATGAGCGGCACCGGCGGATGGTTCACCAGTAAGATCAGACTTCGGTCTTACGTCGGCCATGCCGGCGGCCTTCGCGAGGGTGCGCCGGTGCGTTTGGCGGGCGTGGACATTGGAAACGTGACGACGGTCCGGATCGTGGACGGCAAGCCGCTGACGCCGGTCGAAATCATGATGAAGGTCAACACCAAGTACGCTTTCAATCTTCGCAAAGACTCGGTGACGGTGTTGAGCACGGCGGGGATACTTGGCGAAACCTATGTGGACATTGATAGCACGCGGGCGAAGGGTCCGGAGGCCGTAGACGGAGATACGCTGGAGGCGCGCGATCAGCCCGATATCCAGGACGTGGTGCGCGCCAGTCAGGGCACGCTGCAGAACATGGACGCGCTGCTGAAGCGAGTGGATCGCATTCTGGCGTTTGTCGAAAGCGGCCAGGGTTCGATCGGGAAGGTCATTTACGATCCGGCTTTGTACGACCGGCTCAACGCGACGGTGGCTGAATTCAAGGGATTGGTGGACGATCTCCAGAGCGGAAAAGGCTCGATCGGTCCACTGCTTACGAGCGACGAGGCGTATAAAAAGGTGATTGCCGCCGTCGACAAAATGAACCTGCTGATTGACGAGTTGCAGCAGGGAAAAGGCACGGCCGGCAAACTGCTCAAGGATTCCGAGCTGTATGACAACGCGAACAAGACGATCGCGAACGTTCGCCAGATGACCGACGACATCAATGCGGGCAAGGGTGCGATCGGCAAGATGACGCGCGATCAGGAATTCGCCAACAAACTGCAGGAGACGATAAATAATCTGGCGGCCTTGTCGGCGCGCCTCGAAAAAGGCGAGGGCACGGCCGGCATGCTGTTCAAGGATCCTGCGCTTTACAACAACAGCAACCAGATGCTGGTGGAGACGCGGCAACTGGTGAAGGCGATCCGGGAAGATCCCAAAAAATATCTGACGTTCCACGTGAAAGTGTTCTGAAGAGGGCGGTCGTTCGTCGTTAGTCGTTGGCAGGCCCATGGGGTCGTCGTTCCTCCCTAAACGGCAGTCGCTGGGGGATAACCGTCCGCAATACTCATTTTGCATTGTCATCCGGAGCGAGGGATCTACGCGCCTGCCAGCGACTAGCGACGAACGACCATCGACCATCGACCGGCAGCTAACGACCGCGAGCGGCCTTCGTCTAATGCCTTAACTCGGTGTATTCCGTGCTCGGCCTTTGGCAGTTCCATATCTCGATTTGAGGATCTCATGCGCAATTTCCTGAAAGTGTTGACCGTCTCCATGATGCTTGTTCCTGTCTTGTTTCCGCAGGAAAAGCAAGCCCCAGACAAGCCCTCTCAGGGCAAGGTTTCCGAGGACAAGCCTGAAGCCGCTGCCGACGTGCGTTTCTCCGCCGACATGCTCGATAAGAATGTGGACCCGTGCAATGATTTTTACGCATACGCGTGCAGCAAGTGGGTGGCGCACAATCCGATTCCCGCCGATCGCTCATCCTGGGGCCGCTTCAACGAATTGGCGCAGCGCGGCGAATACATTGTGCGCGACATTCTGGAGAAAGCGGAGGCCGACAGGCCGGGCCGCACCGCCAACGAGCAGAAGATCGGCGATTACTATGCCAGCTGCATGGACGAGAGTGCGATCGAAAAAGCGGGCACAAAGCCTCTGGATCAAGACTTCCATAGCATTGCGGCGATCCCATCGAAACCGGAACTTCCGAAGGAGATCGTGCGGCTGCATCGCGAGGGCACCGATGTGTTGTTCGGATTTGATTCGGGATCGGACTTCAAGAATGCCAGCCAGATGATCGGCCAAGTAGACCAGGGCGGTCTGGGCATGCCGGATCGCGATTACTATTTCAAGGACGATGAGAAATCGGTCGAGCTGCGGAAGAAGTACGTCGCGCATGTTGCCAAGATGTTTGTGCTCTTAGGCGACGATGAAGCGAAAGCTCTGTCGGAAGCCAAAGCCGTCATGGAGATCGAGACCGGCTTAGCCAAAGGGGCGCTGGACCAGACCAGCCGCCGCGATCCGCAGAAGATTTATCACAAGCTGAGGAATCAGGAGCTGGCCGCGCTGAGTCCAGCATTCAACTGGAACACCTACTTCGAAGGCGCGGGCGCGCCGCCTTTCGATTCGCTCAACGTGGTTGAGCCGGACTTCATCAAGAACATGCAGGAAGTAATCAACGGGCACTCGTTGGACGATTGGAAAACGTATTTGCGCTGGCACATAGTGCATGACACGGCGCCGATGCTGCCAGCGGCGTTCGTGAACGAAAACTTCGATTTCTTCAGCAAGACGCTGCAGGGCACCCAGGAGCTGCGTCCGCGCTGGAAGCGCTGCGTGGGGTATACGAACGGAGACCTGGGCGAGTTGGTCGGCCAGGTTTACGTCCAGCAGACATTTGGCGCCGAAGGCAAGGAGCGAACGCTGGCCATGGTCGGGGCCCTCGAAAAGGCGCTGGGCGAAGACATCAAGAGCCTGTCCTGGATGGGCGCGGACACCAAGGCACAGGCGCTCGTGAAATTGCAGGCGATCACCAACCGCATCGGCTATCCCGACAAGTGGCGCGACTACTCGACGCTCCAAATCGTGCGCGGCGATGCTCTGGGCAACTCGCAGCGGGCCAACCAGCACGACACGCAGCGCAGGTTGAACAAGATTGGCAAGCCGCTCGATAAAAGGGATTGGCCCTATCCGCCGATGACGGTGAACGCGAGCTACAACCCGAACCAGAACAACATCACGTTTCCCGCTGGAATTCTGCAGCCTCCGTTCTATGACAACCAGGCGGACGACGCGATGAACTTCGGCGGGATCGGCGCCGTGATCGGGCACGAACTCACGCACGGCTTCGACGATCAAGGCAGCCAGTTCGATGCCGATGGCAATCTCCGCGACTGGTGGACGGCGAACGACAAGAAACAATTCGAAGAACGTACCGGCTGTATCAAGGAGCAGTATGCGAATTTCGTCGCGGTCGACGATCTGAAGCTGAACGGCAAACTCACCTTGGGCGAAAACGCAGCCGATAATGGCGGCCTGCGCATCGCCTATATGGCCATGTTGAATACATTTGCCGGCAAGGAACCGGCGCCGGTCGATGGCCTCTCCGCCGAGCAGCGCTTTTTTCTGGGATGGGCGAACGTGTGGTGCCAGAGCCGAACCGACGCCTTGCAGCGCATGCTGGTCACCGTCGATCCGCACTCACCGTCGAATTACCGGGTGAATGGAACCATTTCCAATATGCCGGAGTTCCGCGAGGCCTATCACTGCCCGGCGAAGGCGCCGATGGTGAATCAGAATGCGTGCCGGGTGTGGTAGGGGATGTGATCGATGAGCGACGGGCGTCTCGCCCGTCCAGCAGTTCGGTGGCCGGGCGCGGACGCCCGGCGCTTCACTACCTCGCCGCCACGTCCGCCTGCTCGTGCGCGTGATAACTCGACCGCACCAGCGGACCTGACTCGACGTGCTTGAATCCGAACTTCAGGGCTTCTTCTTTCAGCGAGACAAACTCGGCAGGCGTGTAGTAGCGCGTCATCGGAAGATGATCTTTTGACGGACGCAGATACTGGCCAATCGTCAGAATATCCACGCCGCGCTCGCCCAGATCGCGGAAGACTTCAATGAGTTCAGCGGTCTCTTCGCCGATTCCAACCATCACGCCGCTCTTGGTCACCGTCGCCGGGTCCCACTTCTTGGCATTCGCGAGCAGATCAAGCGTCCGCTTGTAGCGCGCACCCGAGCGCACCGCGCGGTAGAGCCGCGGGACGGTTTCGGTATTGTGGTTGAGTACGTTGGGCTTGGCTTCGAGCACGATGCGCAGCGGTTCTTCCAGACCCTGGAAGTCGGGAATCAGCACCTCGACCCGGCACTCCGGTATGAGCTCGCGAATCTGCCGGATGGTTTCGGCAAAAATCCTTGCGCCGCCAACATTGTCGTCGTCGCGGTTCACGCTGGTCACGACGGCATGACGCAGGCCGAGCGTGGCGACAGCTTCGGCCACGCGCCGCGGTTCGTCCCAGTCAATCGCTTCGGGACGCCCCTTGGGGACCGCGCAAAAGCCACAGCGCCGAGTGCAGATGTCGCCGAGCAACATGAAGGTCGCAGTGTGATGGTCCCAGCATTCTCCAATGTTGGGACACTGCGCCGACTCGCACACGGTATGCAGGCCAAGGCCGCGTGCCAGCTTCTTCAGGTTGTGAAAGTTCTCGCCAACCGGAGCCCTGGCCTTCAGCCACGAGGGCTTGGGGCTCGGGATCCGGGGGCCGAGGTCGATTTGGATGAGCTGGGATGAGGCGGCCATTGTCGAAGCTTAATTTTATCAGTTCAGCAGAAGCGTCAGGGCGATGGCGACCCTTCACCGCGGATTAGTTGCTGCGGGTTTGGTACTGCGCTCGGCCTTCTTCGCCTTGGATTTCTTGGTGGCCACGGTCTTGTCAACCCACTCGTCAGCGGTCTTCAGATCGGCTGAGCTGGCTTCCGGGTCATCGCACTGGATATCGGCGCGTTCCCGGTACATCAGGTTCAGGTAGGCCATGGCATCGTCGTAGTCAGGACGAAGCTGGAGCGCCTTGTTCAGGTTGTCGATCCCTTCTTGAACATTGGCGCTATTGTTCTCCTTCACTTCGGCACAGACCTTCCTGTCCTTGGCAGGCAGCGCCTCATCGGGCTTCATGCCGAGTTTGGCACGCTCTTCCTGGCGCGGCACGTAGGTTTGCGTCCAGTCGATGACGGCGACCGAATAATAAGGCTCGGGGTCATTCGGATC
>Ga0210402_10000486_pt1 | contig 44613 bp, 78 predicted proteins | sample IncBWC7MmetaG_FD_161055 | JGI IMG/M metagenome (GOLD analysis project Ga0210402, IMG submission 161055) | Forest soil microbial communities from Barre Woods Harvard Forest LTER site, Petersham, Massachusetts, United States - Inc-BW-C-7-M | ecosystem: Environmental > Terrestrial > Soil >...
TCTCGGTGCTGTCGACCCTCACAACGAGCGCCGGGAAGGCCGTCTTCATATCGAGTGCGATCTGCGTCGTGTTGTCGATCTGGTTCAGCACCCGCAAGATCCCCGCACCGATAATGCCGAAGCAAATCATCACCAAAGACCTGTAAAGGCCTGTGGAGCCGCCCATTTTCAGCACTCCGGCGCATATTGCATGAGAAATGCTATCATGTAGGTTTCGCATAAAAATGCATATCTCAATGGTTCTCAGGGTGTGAAGCCAACGGGAGCGCCTGTGCCCAACGCAAAGAATGGGGACGATCCGGAGCGGGGAACCCAGCCAGTCGAGTTGCCACGTCCATAGCTGTACGAGAAGGCACCCGACGCATCCATCCAGTTCGAGTCGAAGATGCAGGTTCCCGCACAACCCGCGCCGCCGCCATTGAAGGCGTTGCTGCAGGTCGTGTGGTTGGTGGCCGAACGCTTGCAGATGATGGTGTTGTTGCTGACGTCGCCAGCGGTGAGCTTGCCGGGAGAAGCGACCGTGCCTCCCTGTTGATATGTCTGGACCATCTCACCACCCTGGTCGGTGCTGCTGTTGTTGATGGTCTGAACGTAGCTGTTCCATTTGAATGTCAGGCTGTTGCCCGCAGCGATCTGTGCCCATTGCACCATGTTGTTGTGCGCCCCACTATTCACGTTGTTGCACTCGCCCAGCCATGAACTCTGTACCGTCACGTTCTGGTTGGTGGCACCTTGAGTGGCCGCGTAGGCGAATTGGCAGCCACCTTGGTTGAGCGGGTTGGACTGGCTCATGTTGGCGAAGTGAACGCGGGTGAAGGTGAGGCTGCCGAAGCTCCATGCGACCTGTCCGCCACCGATGCCAAGACAGCCACCAAGGTCGATGTCGCTGTCCTCTATCGTGACTGGGATGACCTTCTGGACCTGAACCAGCGCGACGTTGCCGGGGCCGTTCTGATTAATCGAGTCGCAGCCCATCTTGGAGCGCGTGATCTTGAGCGACGTGCAGGTATCGCCCGCACCGATGTAGACGAAGCTTCCGCCTCCCTTCGTGAAGTCGATCTTGTCCAGCACCATCGCCCCGCTGGTGCAGCGGACATACTGGGTTCCGGCGCTGCCGACGACCGCCGTTGGAAGCCCATGCCAATCGGTGAGCGTCAGGGTCTTATCCAGGCCCACCTCGTAGTCTGAACCTGCCATGTTCCACTTCGGCCGGTTGGTCCCGTAGCTCGCGAGGGTGCCTGCGTGTCTCGGCGTCACCGCATTCAATGGCGCCGTTGCGCAGCCATCGGGGAAGGCGTTCCCCATCGGGCAGGTGCCGGCGACAGGAGGGATGACGATGGGCGGCGTCACCACAGGAGGGGGCACCACTGGCACTGTCACGGTGACGGGGCACTGAAAGGTGCCGCTGAGCGAGATAGGCACCGTGCAGTTGATGGTGGCTGTCTGGGCTTCTGTCCGGAAGGGAAGGAAGAGCAGCGCGAGGAAGAGGAGGTATTTCATGGGTTGAGGAGTCCCTTCGGACCTTGTTGTTGATCGTCCAGAAGACCACGAATGCGCGCAGCCTCTACCGCCTTGCCGATGTTTTCCTGCGTCGCTCCGACCGCGCGGGCACCCCGCGTTGCTGCACCTACTCCATACCGGGCGTTACCGACCAGACGCGGGGAGGACATGAGCGTCGGAATGAGTATTCCCGGATTAAGAAGGTGCGCCAACAAACCCGCAATTCCTATCCCCTCCAGTCCATGCAACAGGGCACCACCGCGAGCGACAATGCCGCGCGGCAAGACTGGGTTCATGCTCGCGCCGGCAATCTGATAAGGCAGCGTGGGTGCGTGACGGGCAACGTCAGCCAGCGCATCGCCCTTCGTAACCTGTGTGGCAGCGCCAGTATCGCGGAGTGCCGACATGAGTTTGCCGGCCGCAGAGCCACGGGTCGCTCGCCTGCCCAATCCGAGTTGGGAGACGGCGTTATTGATGGCCTGCGATGCGCCGCCGTACTCGTCCATGACGTTGGCATAGGTCGGCACGGCTTTGACGATGTTACCCTTGATCGTGTCGTAAACGCCGAGAACCGCCTTCTGCGCGGCCGAACCTTCTGGCTGCTCCGCGAGAATCTTGCCGACGCGCTGTTTGAGCGCGTCCATCTGCAATGGCAGTTGGCGCGTTATCCTGATGGGCGTCCCTGGAATTACCTGATGCTCGGCAATAGCTTTGTCTACCGCATCCATGGCTTCGATAACCGAAGGGTCCTTCACAAACTTTCCGGACAAGCCCAGCGCGCGACCATCCTGCGTGGCTTTTGTGATGTCGGTGTACGGGATGCGGACCTTGCTTGCGGCTGTGTCCTGTATGCCCTGCTGATATGCGCTGCCGCGTTCCTCCTTCAGGCCTTTGATGCCTTTCTGCCCCGTCGCCTGCATTCCAGCATAGTCGGGCTCTGCTATGTTGGCACGGAATGCACGACCTTCGGCTCCTCCAAGTTCTCCGGCTTTCTGCGCGAGGCGCTGGCCTTCGCCAGATACACCCGACACCAAGGCATTGACCGGGCGAAGCAACGCTGCATCAGCAAAGTCAGCAGCCTTCGTACCGGCCTGGGCAACGCCGCGACCAAGCGTGAGGTTGCCGCCGCTGCCTATCGTAAGAGCGTTAAGTGCGCCTGATGCGGGGTCTTGAGATGACGAATGAATGATGCCCGCAAGCGTGTCGCCGGGGTTCATCACAGCGTTCGCCGCGCCCTTCGCGACGGTCTTTACATCCGCGACTGCATCTTCGGGGTTCACAATGTCATGCGCGACGCGGTCGACAGCAGATGTGACGCCGCGCCATACTTTTCCGGGGAGGGCCGGAACACTATTGGCAACAGCCCCCATGCCCTCGCGAACCCACGGCTCCGCCGACTTCGGCGTCATCGCAAGCAGCCAATCGGGAACCTTCTTCCCGGCCTCTACGTTGGCAAGATGAGCGGCCTCTTCTGGATCGGCTTGCTGCTGATCGAATTGATCGAACGGATTAGCCGTTGCAGCCGATGTCGGCGCCGCATCAAACTGGTCAAAGGGATTAGGCATCTACTGACCTAGGATCGCAGCAGAAGCGCCGGGACCATACTTGGCATCGAACGCAGCCCTTAAACCGGGATTGCTTTTCAACATCGCAATGGCGGCAGGAGGAGGCGCCACACCACTACCTTGTGGTTGCGCAGTTCCTTGCTGCTGCTTGGCGGCCTGTTTCTCTGGCCATGTTTCTGGCTTATCAAGCGGATGGCTCTTTATGTATTCAATCGAATTTCTAGAACCAGACGTAATAGGATTGAGGTCCTTCCCCATTGTTTTCTTATACTGATTCTCAAGAGCGTCCTGCGCACCCTCCAAGAGTCTTTGCATAGTTTGTAATGCACCCTGCATCTGTTCGGGCGACATATCTCGATTGAGGGATTTTTCCCAAGCATGGACTTCGGAATCTGAAAGATTTGCGCCCTTAAAAGCGCGCGACAGTTCCTCTGCTACCGGATGGGCGGCGGCAATAAAATCGGTTGGCTTGGTGGACCCGAAGACTCCTCCGGCGACAGAGTTATATACATTATTAGCAATCGGCGATTGGAAATTATTAAGAGCGGCTGCCTTTTCATGCAGAACCATCATATGCTGCGTAACCTGATTCAACGACCGCACCGCCTGTGCTTCCTTGCCTGACGCAAAGGCCTTAGCCGTCGCAAATCGTGCCCCGTAATTCGTGCCCTCAAACCCGGGTTCATACTGACCGAGCGCATTCATCAATGCCTGTCCATAACTCGTCTTCATAATAAAGCCAGTCGGCATTGGAATACGCCCCTCAGCGACGCCCTTTACAGTTTGGGCAAATGAGGGTGAAAGGGTTTGCAGATAGTCGTCGCCATGAATGTCATTGGTCGCGGTCGCACCGCCGCTCGCCGTGCCAGCTTGCTGCTGAGAGGTCTGCGCTAGAACATTGAGGTGAGTTCCCGTGATTGGATTGTAGAGATCACCCGTCTGCGGATTATAAACGCTGCCATCTGGCGTAAACTTCGGCTGCGTTGAAACCCGCGCCTCCTGCAACGCCTTGAGCGTAGCACTGACATCACCCGTCTTAGCAGTCGCGCTGATGATTGCCTTCTCGCTCGGCGGAAGCTTGCTAAACAGGTCCTGAAACTCCGGCGTCTGCATATATTTAGCTAGTTCCGTCTTTTGTTCGTTCTCGCGCTTCAACTGCTGCTCGCGCTGAACCATCACATTCTGCTGCACCATCTGCGACTGCTGCGTCGCCAGATTACCCGGAATGTTTCCCAACTGCGCAAGAGCCCTTCCCTGCTCTCCGGATCCCGGCATCTGCGGCGCGCCGGCTGCGAGCAACGCCGCACCCGTCTGGCCCAGTATCCCGTAGGCAAGCTGCTTGCGCTGCGCATCCACGAGTCCGGTTGTAGGGTCTGCGGTGCTGGGATCGCTGGAGCCTGCGAGGAAGTCGAGAAGGCCTGCCATGTTAAACTCGTTTCCACGAACGGCCGAGGTGAACGTCGTAAACAATAAGCGGCGAAAGATTCATTTCCTTCGCTAGAGAAAGCCAAAACCCTCGGGGCTGTTTCGTTTTAGAATGATGTTTGATCTTAGCGATCTGTGCAGGCGATGCCTTGGGAGGACGTCCGGGCGTATTGTTGAGGCCACGATCAATTGCATCCTTCGCATTCTTCTGGGGCGTTCCCAATTCAAGATGGGAGGGATTCACACAGCCTTTCACATCGCATTTGTGCATCACAACCATTCCAGTCGGAATCTTTCCGTGTGAGCATTCATAAGAAAAATGATGCGCATAACGATCTTGGCCTTTGCGATAGATGCGGCCATACATGCGCTTATCGCCCTTGGTCGATCCCGTCCAAAGCCAACAGCCGCTATTCGGCTCCGGGGAGATGCGCTCTGGGTAAAGGTCCATGATATCCATGGTGTTATCCTAACAGTCCGCGTAAGCCGGGGATGATCGGGGCCGCATTCAACTGCGCCCTTGGACGATTGACCTGCAGCATTGGAATCGCCCGTTGCGGTGCGATCTGCGTCGGCGCCCCTGCTGCCAACAAACCGGTCGCCTGCGCATTGAGGGCCTGCATGGTGCGGCCCGGAATAAGCGTCTTGGTAGGCATCGGATTGTCCGGGTTCTGTCCTGTCACATCAGCGGGAGCATCCGGGGCAGTGTAGATATTTCGAGGATCGGGAGGCACGACCGACGCACCGCCCGACCCACCGGGACCCGGACCATTGACCTGCGTTGTCTGGACAATCGGTAGGACAGAGGGCGCGACGCCTTCAGGGACCTTGAGGTCCTGCGCCGTCTTGTCGATCACGCTCGCGTAGTTGGGAGCCGTCGCATAGCCGCTCTTTTTCAAGGCTCCAATCTGCGAGTCATAGTCTCCCGCCTGTCCGACCTTCTGTACGATGGGCAGGCTCGCATAATGCGAGAAGCTGTGGGCGGTCGAGGGATAGGCACTGAACGAGTCGGTCGTGTTGTAGAGCTTGCCGTCCGGTCCCGCCTCTTGCGTCTGCAGGGTCTGTCCCGGCCCCTTGATGCCGAACACATTGTTGCCCGGAGCCGCGTTTCCCCAATCGCTCTCCACACCCGCCTGCGCCATGACGATGCGCGGGTCAACGCCGGTCTGCTTCGAGACGGCGAGCGCGTGCTGCCAGTTGTCGAGCTTGAACTGGGCGACCTGTTCAGGGGTTGCCATTGGCTCGCTCCATGATGCCGCTCAGGAAGTTGCTCCGCACGGCAAGTTTGCCGCCGACCTCGACCACCTGCTCGGGATACTTCTTCTGGGCATCCTGCGCCATGATGCCGACTATCTTGGGATAGGTCTTGGGGTCGGTCTTGTAACGATAAGCGTAGAGAGGCAAGTCCGTCTCTTCATCCTTGCCGATCTTATCAATGTCGGTCTTCATGGTGCGATCCGAGAGAAGGGGCGCTACAGTGCCCGCAATGCTGGCAAGCGAAGCTGCCCCGCCAAGGCCGGTGAGCCATGGGTTGCTTGTCGGCCCCGGCCCTGTTCCCGTCGACGTCTGCGTCTGCCCATAGGGCACCGAACCGATGGCCTGCTCCTGCAACTGCATCCGCTGAAGCGCGTCCTGCCATGGGGAGTTGGACACTGCCTGCTGCTGCTGCTGCAACTGTGTCTGCCCTGCCATGCCGCCTTGCGCGCCTGCCAAGAAAGCATTCTGACCCTGCGATGCGAGATTGCCGATTTGCTGATTGGCAGCGAGATTAAGCCCTGCTCCCTGTAGTCCCGCCGCCTGATTGGATTGCTGCGCCGTCAGGCTGCGGTTGAGGTCAGCCTGCGCCGCTGCCTGCGCCTGCCCGAAGTTCGCCTGATTGAGTTGGGCTCCGAGCTGCCCGGCATAGAGCCCGGACTGCGCATTGTTCACCGCCTCCTGCACGCCCTGCCGCGAGCCACCGAACGCTCCCGTCTTCGCCGCGAGGTCTGCACTCTGGTTGTTCGCCAACTGCCGCTGCTGGTCGATCAATGGCATCGTCGCGTTGATGACGCTCTGGGTGTAGGGATTCATGTAGGGCGAGAGGTCCGTTCCGGACAGGAAACCCGGCGTGACCTGTTGCGGATTATAGTTCGCCTGCTGCTGCGTGCCCGTCTGCGCCTGCTGATAGGCCGCGTTGGTCGAACCGACGTTGTTCTGCAGGGCCTGGATGTCCTGCTGTCCGCCCTGCGTGATCGGCGCGACCTGATACTGAGGCAGGTTCTGGGCGTACTGCTGCGAGGCCCCCACGATTCCCTGCGCGGCACTGTTGATCCAGTCTGGAAGCTGGACCTGCGTCGTCGACGACGTCTGCTGATTGCTGTTTCCAGCGGGCTTGCTAGGCATTGCTCACATCCTTGGCGTAGACCACGCCGATCTTTTTCCATCCGTACTTCGGGAGAACCCTGTCCCAGCCGATGCGCCCGAAGGCCAGCATCTGCTTGCAATCGTTCTTCCTCGCGATCTTCTCCATCTCGGGCACGTTCTTCATGATGCCCGGAAGCCTGCCTCCGGCAATCCAGGCATTGAGGTATCGTCCGCCCGGAAGCTGGATGATCTCGGTGATGATACATCCGTCGCTGTTGTCGAAGATCTGGAACCTGCGGTCCTCAAGTCCATCGACCACGTCTTCCCATGTATGATAGTCGCCGGCATAGTGCAGCGCCTTCTTGATGCGCTCGATCTTCTGATCCGGGGTGAGGGCTTTAGATTTCACGGGTCTTGCCTGAGATAGCGGTGGTAGTAAGTACACCCGCATCGCTGGTTGTGATCGCATAATTGGTTCCGTTCGGTGAACGCAGGATCACGCGGTCGGTACTCTCATCCTTGGAAACGACGCTGTTGAACGCCGTGGCAGCGATCTGGAAGGCCTGCTGCAACTGCTGCCCGAGGGGGCCGGGAAAGGCAGGAAACTGGACCCTCATCGCCTGGCTCCCTTTCCAATCTGTTGGGGAATGTCGAAGAACGTCGAACCTACGCCCCACATGCCATCGGCGGTAGGCTGATGACGCATCCGGACGCCCCGGCCCGAGACGCGGGTGTCGGTATAGCCATCGGAGCGCGGCGTGTAGGGGCCGAACGTGTTCACCGCTCCTTCTGGAGTATACTGGGAGAAAAAGGTCGTCTTGACCTGCGTCGCCCCGTCTCCCGTCGCCACCAGCATCTGGTTGATGTCCACGATGCGGTCGCTGACGCTCAACGCTCCCGTCTCGATGAAGATGTTCTGGAAGCGCGGATTGCCCGCGTCGGTCCATACATTGGGCGCGTCATGCTGGTAGACGTTGCCGTCGGTACCGCCCATGAAGGGAGCGATATCGGTAACAGCCGACGACATCGCCGAACGGGTCAGCATCCCCCACGCCCACCAGTTCTCGTCATAGTTCAACATCACGTAGCGGTTGGCCTCGGTGTTTCCCGAGGTCGGGTAGAACCACCACAGTTCGGGAAAGCGGCCGTTCAAGGCTCCGTGAATGCGGAACTGCCCGTAGGTCGGGTCCATCTCGGCAAAGATGTCATTCAGGATCGGACAAGGAAGGTCGCTGATGACGCCGCCATTGTACATCTGAAAGCCGCTGCGACCGAGCCATGCGGCCCTCCCGTTGAAGGGAACGATGGAAGCAGGATGCATCATCGGCGCTATTGCAAGCCACGTGAAGCCGAAGATGAAAGGCTCTCCAACGTACTGCATGAGATAGACATCGGAGCGCGAGAAGATCAGATGGCCTTCACGAACCTGTGTAGCGGCGATCAGCGGAGAATGCGAATCGAGGTCCTGGAAACCTGCCGTGTTGGTAGTGCTGGCGAAGTTCCAGTCGGTATAGTCCTCACGCGAACACCACGCCACGCGGAAGACCGAACCGCTCGATCCGACCTGTCCGAAGGCAATCACGTGGCGCTCGGGGGTGACGGCAACACCGTTGTTTCCGGTCGGAGCGGTCGTGACGACCGCTGGCGCAACCGTGGCCGTGGCCGTCGAATAATAGAAAATCCGTCCGTCGCTGTTGGCTGTCAGGATCACGTCCTGGCCCCAGTTGTCCATCGTCCAGTAGGAAAAGGGAGAGAAGATGCCGGACGACCCTGACCTCGGTGTTCCCCATGTCGAGGAGCCGTAGGTCAGCGTTCCATAGCCACCGACACCGGGAGAATTGAGCGGGACGAATGCAGCAGGCGTGATGTCCGTGTAGCTACTGCCGTTGTCCTCGTAGAGCTTGGTGTCGGTGCCGACCAGGATGTGGCGCTGATCGCTGTTGTCGCGATAGACATGGATCTTCCGGATCGCTCCGTTTAGCGGAGTTGCCGTCAACCTGCTCCAGCCGCCCACGGGAACGATGGACCCCGACTGCCAGCGCACGAGGTTCGAGTCCCAATAGCGATCCGTCGTCTCGTAGGGCGTGTTGTTGCGCTCAAGACCGGGAGGAAGCTTGACGGGAATCAGAGGCATCAGAAACCCACCTCCGTGATGACGATGGAGGAGGCGAATATACCGCCAAAAATCCGCCCGCTCGCGGAACCATTGAACGTGGTTGTCGCAGCGGTGGATGTTCCCACCCTGACCTTGAAGGTCGTGGCGCTTGTCGTGCCGCTGGTCATCACCCAACGGAACGAGATATTCACCATCTCAAACTGGGTTTCGGACGCCTGAAGGGACGCCGCAAGGGCGCTGGCCGTGCTGTCCTGAAAAAGCGCCGCCGTGACATAGGCCGCTGCCCCGCTGTTCTGCGAGGCATTGGCCACCACGTCGATGATGAGCTTGCTCGTGGCACTCCGAGGCGTGATCGAGGCCGACATATACTGGTCGCCCTCGGTGTTCTGAGGGATCGTGTCATCGACGGGAATCTGGGTGGTTCCTGTCGATAACGCTCCGGTGATGTTCGTGACGATCTGCTGCACGCCGATGCGGTCGGCATAGGCGGTCGTGGCGAACTTCGTGCTGTTGTCGCCTGCCGTAGTCGTGACGCCCGTCACCGCCGTGCTGGTGAAAGCGGATGCCGCAAGAAGGGCAACCAAAGTCGCCGTTGCAGCAGCCACCCCCGCTCCCGTCACTATGCCCGTCGTCGCGGCAGCCACCTGAGCCGTATAGGCAAGCACGCCATCCGCATCCTGCACCGTGAGATTGCGGCCTGTCGTCGTCGTGATGCCGGAGAGGACCAGAAGAACGGACTTGCTGGTCGTCGTTGCGTCGAGGAATCTGGTGCTTGATAGGATCTGGGAAGCAATCGGCCGCGTCGTCGCCGTCGTGAAGATCGAGTCGAGGAGGTCGAGGTCTGAATTCAAATGACCTCCCCACAAATTACTGTCGGCCCCAACTTCGGGTTTCTCCAAATTTAAGTTCGCCGTGAACGAGTTGGCCAAGGCTCAGTCCTCCCTCTGTGCCCAGCGCGGGGCGCCTGTCTCAGGGTTCTGTTCTTTCCATGCCTCGTAGACGACTTCGCCCGTATGGGGATGCGTGCTGACGCGGCCGAACTTGGCACCCAACTGCCGGGCCTCTCCGGACTGGTTCATCGTCCAGGCTTTTAGTGTCGCCGACGACTGATGGTCGAACGTGCTGCATCGGGAGATGAAGAAAGGCTCAACCATTGCGCTTGGTCCATGTGTCGGAGGAGGCGGCCTCGGCGTTCCAGATGTCGACCTGGTTGGCGGTGAAGATGATCTCGTCGCCGTTGTTGTTGACGAACTTTATCAAATCCCCGGCGTTATTGACGAACTGCAGCACCGGCCCCGCGCCGGGAACGAACTCGCGTATCCAGCCTGCCGCCGTGAAGGGAACCGCTGTCCATGTGTCGGCCGCTGGAGTCTCCGGCGTCCATCCATCGGGCGGAATCGGTTCCACCCTCCAGAACGAGAGATTGAAGGCTCCGGTGTCCTGCGCTTCCGTCGCGGCCAGCGTGATGATGGCGGGAGCGACGCTCTTGAACTGCTGCGGCGTGCCATAGATCGTGTCGGGGGTCGGAAGACGCCTGCCCTTCGGAGCGGGCCAGTCGTATGGCTGCGCCGGGAGCCTGACTGCAGTCTGCCGGGCGAGGTCGTTCTGCCGTTGCCTGTCGCGCGCAAGCGGGCTGTCTATGCGGCGCGGGAGGTCCCAGCCAAGCTGCAGGAAGGGCTTGGCTGCAGCGACGACCGTCCGCAGCGTCGCGATGTTCTGGACCTGGCTTTCCGGAGACGGCCGGGAAAGGACAGAAAGAGGCCAATCACGCAGGGCGAACGGCTGGCCTGTAAATGTGAGCGCCAGGGACTCGCTGGACGAATAGATCGGCGGCGCAGGCAGCGATTTCTTCGCCAGCGGCCAGTCCGATTGCACAAAAGGCTGACCTGCAAACGAAATGGCTAAAGATTCGCTATACGTTACGTCGGGAGGATCAGGCCGGAATTTCTGCGGAAGCTGCCAATCCGACTGAAGGAAAGGCTTGGGCGCCAGCAGCGTCAGGGACGACGCCCACGACGTATCCGGCAGGTCGAGCAGGCCCTTCTTCGGAAGCGGCCAGTCGGTCTGGGAGAACGGCGCCGTCGTTACAACGACCGTGTAGAGCGGAACGAGGTTTGCAAAAGCCGTATCGGGAGCTAACGGAACACTCCGCAGCGGCGGACGGCTGAACAGGACATCAAGGATCGGAGACTGGTTGGCGACCGAGAGCGCAAGCGACTCCGACCATGTCGCGTCGGGAGGGCCGGGTCGGAACTTCTGCGGGAGAGCCCAGTCGGACAGAAGGAAGGGCTTGGTGGCAGCAACGACCGTGTTGAGCGCGGCAATGTTGAGCGGAGGGGTTTCCGGCGCCCTGGGAGGTGCCCGGTGTGGAATGCGCCAGTCAATCGTCCTGAAAGCGGGCGTGGTCGCCAGACGAAGAGAAAGACCGGGTGAAGCGAACTGACGTTCCTGATTATGGTCGACCCTCGGCTTGGGAATATCGAAGCCGACGTTGGTGTGTCTGGCCTGACCAACCGGCAAGGCGACAGCCGTGAGAAGCGCCAGCCCTGCCGAAACGAACTGGCGCAGGTGCGTTCCGTCGATCTTCGGACGATTGTTCGTGATGATCGGAGGGCGGATGACCGTTGCCATCAGGCCACCAGCCTTTGGGCGCGCTCGAACGCCTTCAGGTACTCAGGCGTCGGCGGTTCCTTCTCGCCCTGCCCTTTCTCGACGCTCTCGATCATCTTCCAGAAATGATCCTTCACGTCGCCCGTCTCGTCTTCCAGCGACCCGACAGGCCAGCCAAGGGCGATTGCGATGCGGGCCGCCTCCCTCTGCCGTTCCGGCTTCATCGCTCCGTAGAAGCGCGTCCAGAACAGGAGATCGCGCATTCGGAGGGTCCCCAATGGCTTGTCCGCCAGGGCCGCCTCGATGAACAGTTGAGGCCCGTCACTGGCCATAGCCCAGAGTTGGATCAGCCAGTTATCGTCCCACCAGAAGGGGAAATAGTCGGTGTAGAGGTAGCCTGCCGCCTTGAACCAGCGGTCTGAGACGATCGGACACTCGCAGCCCTTCCACCAGAACACGCCATCCGGCCGTACGGACCACGCCTTGTGGATGGCCTCGTCCCAGTCATGGGTCATGATCTCCGCGTCGTTACCAAGGGAGCAATAGCAGTCGGACGGGTTCTCTCCGGCGATGATGTTGCTCATCTGGCCAAGCGAGGACATGCGCTTGAACACGCGATAACGGTACTGCGGAGACTGGAGGCGAAGCATCGTCCCCATGGCGAGTGTATTCTGATCGTCGTCATCGATGCCCACGACATAGCGGACGTCGTGCTTCCCCGACTCCAGACGCCGCGCTTCCTGTAGCATTTCCTGGAGCTTGAAAGGAGCCGTGCGGCTCGGGATGATGACGACGATCTTCATGGCTTCATGTTCACCACGTTCTGGTCCGGAGGCACGACAAGGTTGGCCTCCAGTTCGGCGATCTTCTGGTCCTTCTCGACGCAGAGATTGATCAGGCACATGATGTTCTCATCCGCCTTCTGAAGCTGGTTCAGGAGGTAGAGATAGCCGGCCTTGGGATAATGGACCTGCATTACATCGTCTCGTAGATGATGTGGGCGCCCACCGAGCCCGAGGTCGTGCCGGTGAAGGCACTGAGCGAGAGTTCGCCCAGCGAGGCCGAGGCGCCCAGGATGCCGAAGCGGTCCTGCGTGTTCTGGTAACTCGCTTTCACGATGCCGCCGAAGCCGTTGAAGGTGAAGTTCTTGAGCGACAACGTGATGGCGCTTGACCTCACCGCGACGGTGGTTGCCGAGATGGCCGCAACCGCGATGGCCGTGACCACCGCGCCCGAGGGATTGGTGAGACCGTTGCTGTTGGGAGAAGCGAGCGCCGCTACGCCCGACATGACGGTCGAATCGCGACCGAGCAGCATTATCATCGGCGCCGAGGCCGTGGCCTGGCCGCCGATATAGACTTCCTCCACGAAGTTGACCTGCGTGGCCGTGCCGCCCTGCAGCGCCATGTACGAGCCGTTGGTCAGGTTGGACCCGCTGGCTGTTCCCGTGCCCGTGCTGAACGTGCCCACGGCAAAGACTGAAGTACCCATTAGAAGCTCCTTACGTTTTGCGTTTCGTTGAATGCCTCTTCAAGCTGTTGCTGCAAAGTCTTGCAGGGCCGTCCGAGCTTTTTGAGATACCCGCAGGCATCGCATATGTATCTGTCGCAGCCCATGCACCACTCCCGAGCGCGCTGGCGCATCGGATTCAGGTACACGTCGGCCCCGCAGTGTGAGCAGGCCTTGACGGCGCTCTCCCATTTCTTGCCGCCCGCCACGGCCATTCCTGCACCGTGCGCGGCGGCCCATTCCGGGCTGATGCCGGGGCTGAAGGTGTGGTCGATCAGGATTTCGCCGGTCTGGTCGCGCTTGCTTCTCATCACATCACCGATTGCGAGAGGATCGTGTCGTCGAAGGTCGAGAATCCCGTGGGGATCGGATAGGGCAGCACCGTCGCTCCGGCGTTGAGCGTCCATTGGCCGTTGGCGGTGAGGTTCGACACCTCGTAGGCCGGGAACAGGGCGCCCGTGATGCCCGTCGTGATGCCGCCGACCTGGCTGCCCACCGCCGGGTTCTGGTTGCCGATCACGTCGTTGTTCCAGTTGGTGCCGTTGAAGAACCATACCTTGTCAGCACCGCGATCCAGCGCAACGCCGAGCACCGCACCTACGGTATAGGTGGCAATCGCGGCGGCAAGCCCGTTATTCAGGAACACGTTGCCGGTCGTGTAGTAGCCCAGCGACAGGAATGCATCGAGGCCCATGAACGAGCCGTCGGCGAAGGTCCACGAAGCGTTGGCAATCCCCATGCCATTGTCCGTGCCACCGCCGGCATTGAAGGTCATTACCCAGAAAATCCTTTGCGATCCCGAAACCGACGTATCGCTTCGTCCGTTGACATCTGCCGTCGTCCCGTCGGCGGTGGCGATCAGGTTGCTGCCGGTCAGCGTGACATGGGTGCTTTTGTTGGAGGCGCTCCAGGTGGTGGCCATCACATCACCTGCTGGGCGAAGGGGACGCCGACAGGAGGGCTGTCGAAGGCGGTGTAGCCGGCCGCCTGAAGGGTCGCAAAGAGCGCCGCATAGGTGAACGTCGTCGCTCCGAAATTCACGGTGTTCTGCGACAATTGATCGATGCTGAGAACATCCGTCGCCGCAAAGAGCGATGCCCCAGAAGGCAACGCGATCCCACCGACGTTTCCAACGGGGTTCTGTGAGCCGATGGCGGCATTGTTGAAGGTCAAGCCATCGAGGGTCCACCAGACGTGCCCTGCGGTAAAGTCAACCGCCTCGCCGATCACCGCTCCCGTGGAATACGACCCGATTGTTGTCAGCACGGCGTTGTTGAAGAACACCGATCCAGTGACATTGTAATATCCAATCGAATTGGTATCGGAGCCGAGAAAGCTATTGTTCCCAAAGGTAAAGCTGCTGTTGACGATGCCGAGGCCATTGGTATTGCCGTTGTTTGCCACCCAGCCCGCCGAACTGACGGTCTGTTCCCGGTATCTTTTCAGACCGGACGTGATGGGGGTATCGCAGCGAGCAGCATAATGAGTGGTCAGGTTGTCGCTGACACTCGCCGTCAGGCCGCCATTTAACAACGTGATATTGGCGTTCTTGTTGGTGCTGCTCCAGGCGGTCATCGGTCAACCATGGGTCAGCGTCCCGGAATTGACCGTCAGGCTCTCGCCCAGCGTGATGTTCGGGTTGGCGATGATGACTTCCGTTCCCGTGGTCGCCACGGCAAGACCGGAGGCAATCGTTGTTCCCGTTCCATCACGCAGCTCGGCCTTGGAGGCAGTTCCGGCAGCGGTCCCGGTGGTCGTGATCGGCACGCTCGTGAGCGTCAGGACGCCGCCCGAGACGGTCGTGGCGCCGAGATTGATCGTTGCCAAAACTCCCGTGGCACCCGAAAGCGCGCTCGTGCCAAGCACCATGGTCTGGATCAGGTTGGCGACGAGCTGCATCCTGGCGTTCTTGGTGGTCAGGGAGTACACGACGCTCATCCGAAGGTACTCTTCACGGTGCGAAGACGGGTCGTCGGACGCTTGGCGCGTTCGCTCTCCATCTTCATGTCCTCGGTGATCTCGTTCCAGGCGCCGGCCCAGAGGGGAAGACGGTCGTCATCCTTCAGGAAGACAGTCGCTCCAAGCAGCGCCGAGTAGAGGTAGAGATCGGGCGACTTCAGCAGCAGCCAGTTGCTGGCATTGGTCCCAGAAAGCGCGGGGATCTTGGCGTAGTAGCGGAGGTCGTAGCTCACCGCCGCCGTCGGGACGGGAAGGACCTGAAACGCCCCATTGATGATGGTGTAGTAGCGGGTCGTGCTGGTGAGGCCGCTCGCCTCAAGCTGGTCAAACTCCTCTTCACCGACATATTCAAGGATCTGCTGGCCTGCGGTCGGGTCTTCCAGCCGGAATGTGCGCGTTTCCAGCCAGTCCGAGGGCACGGCCACGAGGCCGTCTGCGGAGGTTCCGTCAGACAGGGTTTCCATCTGCAGGACCCGCAGTTTGCGGTTCATCCGCGCTTCACCGATGGTGATGAAGTCGGGAATCTGGCTCGTCAGGTCCTGGCGGTTGAGCCAATCGGCAACCGAGGCCTTCAGTCCGGTGTAGGTGCCGTCGAGTGCCATCAGCCGACTTTCTCGTTGACCACGCTCTTGTGGACGCCCTCGGCACCGATATAGCGGGGCGTCACTGCAAGAGGAACGACCTCGGCCGGTTTCCTGTCCTCCGGAGCCTTGTGCAGGTCGGTGACGATCGCGGCGTCTATTTCGGCCCGCATGGAGAGGGCGGCATTCTCGTCGACATGCTCATGGCCGAACTCGAAGATCCCGACATGGCGGACCTGCTTGGAGAGGTCATGATCTATGAAAATGTCAAAGCCGTAGCGACCGGCGTTGATGCAGAAGTAGATGTCCTCTCCGAGCGTCGTGTGGTTCTTCGTCGAGTACTGGAACCAGAACATCGGCACGTCCGGCTTGTCCATCTTCTTGAAGACCTTGGCCGAGGTCAGCATGCAGCCCATCGGGGCGCCCGTGACCTTCTCAAGGCCTGTCGAGGCCGCCAACGTCGGAACACGCCGCCATAGCTTGCCGTCGTCGGTGAGCTGGAAACTGACCGGCTCGGGAGGCACCTGGCGCGTCACGTAGTTCGCGGCCACGATGTCCTTCTTGTGGGCGAGGAGGCGGACCAGCGCGTCCTTCGGGAAGCGCATGTCCGAATCAAGCCACATGATGTATTCGCAGCCTTCCGACATCGCCTCGCGCACCAAGTCAATGCGCTGATTAAAGATCATTGTCCCCTTGCTGACGAACGAGCCAAGCACAAGCTCAGGATGATGAGCGCATGTATAGCCAATCATATTCTGCGCATCGAAGGCGAAACCCGTGTCTACAATATCTCTCGCGGGCGTAACGATCCCGATTTTCAAATATGCCTCCATGACTTGCGATTTCTGACGTCCGAGATGATGCTGTTATGAACGCCGAATTTCTTTCCAAGAGCGGTGTTGGTTTCGATGCTTGCCCTGATTTCTCGGACGTTCTGCTCGGTTAGTTTGGCCTTCGATGCTCTTTCGCCTCGTGCTGTCCGGTTACGCTCGTGCCTATCCCGCATGTTATCGGCCTTTGTGCCCGTCAAGAGGTGCGCAGGGTTGACACATGAAGCCACATCACAACGATGGCGAACGATCAGGCCTTTAGGAACGGGCCCGCAATGCAATTCATAAGAGACGATATGGGCGCGCTTATTCTTGTTCCTATCGCCAATGAAGAACAGGCCATATCCCATGGCGTCGGCAGCACCGTCCCATAACCAACACCCGCTATTGGGTTCGGGAGAAACTTTCGCCATGAATCTTTCAATCATAGAGTTCCCGGTCTGGTCCTGAGGTTGCGAAAGCCGATGTCGTTGAGGCGCTTCTTGAGTTCCTTCTGGTCGCTGATGATTCCCTCCTCGTACCACTGCATCCAGAGGGTCATCGGGATCGAGCCGACGCGGGCCCACTCGCCCCATTTGCCATGGCTCTCGTTGTAGTCCTGCCTGTTGGCTTCGAGGATGGGCGTCACTTCCTGGTCGGCGCCATAGGTCGTGATGCCGGTTGATTCGTCCGTGTCGACCCAGTGGGAGATTCCCGTCACCGGGTCGTGGTCCAAGATCATTTTCATTTGAAAAGGGGGGCGACGGTTGCGTGGTCCCGCCGCCCCAGGTCCCCTCAACAGTTATGGCGTGTTCATTACGCGGTGGTACAGTCGGAGATATTGGCAAAGGCCCGCTGGTTTCGGACCTTAAGCGCGTACTCAACGATCAGCATCGTCTTGTCCGCATCGCCGGTCTTGGCCATCGGAACGCTCTGGAACGGCCGGAGATAACTCACCCCCGCCATGCTCTTGTCGACCAGGTAGATCTGGGTTTCCGGCTGGAACCGGTTCGGAACGATGGAAATCGTGCCGAAGTCTGACACGTAGACGTCCGCCGCGCCGATGATCTGGGCCTGCCGGCCGGCGGGAACGTCACGGAAGCGCGTGGCGATGCCGGAGAAAGCAGAGATCACCGTCTTGTTGAACGGACCCGTCATGGCGAAGTCGGGAGAGCCGCCCTGCGTCCACACCTTAGAAATCGCGCTCTTCAGCACGGTTTCCGTGGCCGTCCTCGCCGTTGTTGCCACCGCCGCCGTCTGCGGATAGCCATCGGAACCCGACGACATCGTGGGCGCACCGCCTGCGGTGTTGTTGCCGTTGATGTAGTTGGTGATGATCCACGCACCCAAGCCTGCCGTTTGCCTCGCGACGGTGTTGTTGCCCACCACCGCCGCCTGCGTGCCGGTCAGCGTGCTTTCGAGGTCACGCTTCAGTTCGTTGGCTGCCTTGGCAAGGTTGTAGGCCTTGGCCGAGCGCATGCCCGCCTTGTTGGCGGCCTCCAAAGTGCCCGTGACCGAGACGATCTTGCGGCTGATCTGGGTGTAGTTTCCTACACGGTTGGTCGCCGCGCGGGTGTCGGTGGTGGAGACGATGTCGTCGCCTTCGAGCTGCGCGTTGGTGGTCACCGCCGCAGCAAGAGTGTCGGTCTGCCATTCCGTGAAGGTCTGGGAGGCCTTGTCGCGTCCGATGTTGCTCTGGAAGGGTACGTCTACCGGACTGATGTTGTAGATGATGTCGGAGAGATCCTCCCGCACCGACTTGGTATAGTCGTAGCGGGTGATCGTGTTGGTGACGATTGCCATTTAAATTCTCGCTCCAGGGGGATCATTCCCAGATCCCCGCTTTGTTGAAGATATCGGCCGCGTCCTCGACGCGGCCGGTCTGGGCGAGACGCTGTTTGTCGCGGGTGAGTTCGACTTGACGGCCTGGCGTGGACGAACCGGCACCGGGAGAGGCTGAACGGGGACCACGGCTGACGGGGCGCGGACGCTGGGCGTTTGTGATCTTGCTCAGGGTATATTCGGCGAAGAGCGCGCGAACAGCCCTGGCATCGGTCGCATTGTCGATCTCTTCCTCGGTCCATCCGCCCTTGATGGCGAAGGCCCTGAGATCCGCCACGTCCTTCTTGCGAGTTGCCTCGTCCTTCCACGATGGGATGAAGCCGAGAACCTTGTCGTTTTCCTCGACGATCTTCCGACCACGTTCCTTTTCTGTCTCCTGCTGCTGCAGGGCCTGCACGCGAGTCTGCTCTGCCTTGACGGCGTTGAGCTTCTGCTGCTTGAGGTCCCACTTCTGTCTTTCGACCACGAACTTGAACTCGTCTTCGGCGCTCAACTTGTCCCAGTCGGGCTCCGCTTCGCCGTTGGTTTCCAACTGCTTGGCGAGTTGCCCCAGAACCTGGGCATATTGGGCGCGTTCCTGCTTCACCGCAGCCGCCTCGGCCTCGAAGGATTTCTTCTCCGCCGCAAGCGCCTGACTACGCTGACTGATCCACTTCTGACCGGAATAGCCTCTCTGGAGTTCTTCGAGCGCGACCTGCTGTTCCTTGCCGTCGACCTTGACGGTGTAAAGCGGCTGCTCTTCGGACTCCTGTTCGGTCTCTTCCTGCTCAGTTGCTTCCTCTTCCTCGCCTTCGGCAGGTTCCTGAACCTTGGCCGGCGTCTCGGGCGGTTCGGAGGCCTCCTGCTCCTTCCTTGGAGCAGCCTCTTCCTCTTGGGACTCGTCGTTACCCAGATTTTCATCGCGGGCGAGCAAGCCTTCGAGGGCCGTGCTGGCGTCGGCCAAGCTCATGTCTTCGTTCGCTTGGGGTTCGGCCATCAGATTCTCCTTGTGATCCGCTGGTTGTTCCAGTTCTGGATCTTGTCTTGATTATTGAATGACTCGATCTTGGTGCGCAGAAGAATGATCGCCTGCAAGGCATGCCAGCAGTCCTCGCGGCGTTCTGGCGTCGGTGCGTTCTTCCAGAACTGCACCTGATCCTCTTCAAGGCGACGCAGCAATTCCATCAGCGTGCCGTTGGTGGCCAGCGTCTGGACGTTGGAGATGAACTCGATGTCGCTCATTGGGCAGCCTGCGGGGCATTAGCAGCGATGTGCGCCTGGGCGATCTGCGCGGCGGCATCCATGGCGTTGCCTCCGTGATCCACTGCCGTCTGCATCAGGTTGGCATGATGGTCGACCGCCGCCTGGATCTGCGCGGTGCTGATCGCCTCGTCATGGGAGATCAGGGCTTCCAACTGGGTTTCGTTGAATGAGCCGGTCGCCGCGATCTGGGCGGTCGCGAGTTTGACGGCGGCGTCGAGGCGCATCTTCATCATGGCCTGGTTGTGCTGCATGATGGTGTTCTGCTGTTCCTGCTGCGCCTGCGCCTGATTCTTCTGGGCCTGCACCTGAACCTTCTGCTGCTCGATCTGGGCAAGCATGACAGTCGGGTCCTGCTTCTTGGGCATGTTCTGGGCGTGCTGCATGATCTGCTGGGGCGTGACGTCGGCAAAGAACTTCGTCTCGTCCTTGAAGCCCGCGAGGTGGCACATCTCGGCCAATGTCTCGCGGTATTTGTCCACCGGCACGAGAGGATTGTCCGGGCCTAGGAGCTGGATGATGCTTTCCTGGGTCTGCTTGATCTGGGCCAGGAAGGCGAGGCTCTGCATGTCCGAACCGCGACCGAGGGCGACGTTGGGCACGCAGTCGAGATCGGAGTCCCAGAAGCGGGGGTCCATCTCGACGAACTGGTCGCGCAGGCGGATGATCCTTGGCTTGTCCTGATGCCTTACCACCATGCGGTAGATGCCCTTCATCAGGCGCTTCATGCCGTTGTCGGCGAACAGCCGCGCCACCATCTCCTTGCGGCCCTGTCCGGCCTGGATGGTGTTGTTCACCGCGTTGGGGGTGGCACTTTGAAGGGCATCGGGGTCCAAGCCTGCAGCAGCGTCGGAGATTCCCGTACGGCGTTCCTTGACGTTGTCGAGGTACTGGATGACGGGAAGCGCGTATTGGCCCTGGAACGGGGTTTCGAGGGGCTGCACCATGCCGGGCTGGCGGGCGCGGATGACGTTGCCGATCTCGTTGTTCAGGACGTCGTCGAGGTTGACCTGGCCTTCAACGACGACAGTGCGTGGGTTGATGCTCTGCTTGAGGCTATCCAGGAGGTCGCGCGTGACGCTGCTCTTGATGAGCTGCAGGTCCATCGTCTGGTCGGCGACCGACTGGCCGATCAGGAGGTGGGGGGTCGGGTCGGGACAGAAGACGGCAAAGGGGATCTCGTCAGCAACTTCGTCGAAGAGGATGTGCGGCCCGATGGAGCAGACGTGGCGGAGTTCAGCAATTCCGTCGCCGTCCCGGTCCACTCGTATCCATGACTCGATGTATACGAAACGCTTGAGCGCGGAATTGGGACCGGTATCACGCGAGAAGATGTTGACAGCAGGATTGCGCGTAATCGCCTCAAGGTTGGTGAGGTAGTAGGAATCGTCGGAGTTGGTGATGCTTTCGATGTCATCGGGGTCGTATCCCATGTCGACGAGGTCGGAGACGGTCTTCAGACTCCGGTGTCCAATGTAACGACTCGTGTCCAGGTCACGGGTCTCTCGATCGATAAGAAACTCTTCGGGGGGAATACACTCCAGGACGACGCGCTGTTTCTTCCGTTCACGTCGAATACGAACGTCATAGACGACTTCGGCAGGGACGATGACGTTGCCTCCCATTTCGACGGCGGCCGTCTTGGTGACCGGGTCGGCTTCGAGGATTTCGACATCTTCTTCCCTCTGCAGGAGCATGAGCTGGTCATGGCTGATGCCCGAGTAATCCGCCTCGCTGATCTCGATGTCGTCCGACCAGTGCCACTTGATGACGCCGGTTTTAACGGTAAGCGCGTCCTTCAGGCAGTTGTGGAAGATCTCGAAGCCCGCATTGTCGTTCCAGAAGATGTGATTGACATAGTCGGTCGCCTGGTCGGCCTGCTCGACGCTCTTCTTTGAGTTCGGGATGAACTGCACGATGGTCTGGGCTTGAGTAAAAATCCTGAGAAGATCGGGGATCATGGCGAGGACGGAGTCGCGGACCTCGGTCATCACGACTTCGGAGCGGCCTTCCTCCTCGTTTCCAAAGAGCCTGCCAAGGTAGTAGGCCTGGGCTAGGGCCCGGTCAGGGGCGATGTAGCCGTCGATGAACAGCATGGCGTCGCTGATCGTGCCATGGACCTGCACGCCGTATTCGTAGTCGTCCATGCGCTTGCGGCCGGTCGCGGCGCGGTTAGAGACTCCCACACCTTTTGGCAGGCCCTCGGCTCCTGAATTCGATTTGCCGGGATCGCCGGGGAGTTCGTAGTTTCCCTGCCCGACCTGGCGCATCTGGAACTTCATGTCCGCCATGGACGGTCCTTGGCGCTCTCGTTGCGCTTTTCAATCTCAAGCCACTTCAGGCGCCAGCCCTTCAACACCAGATCGTGCGCCTCAATGAGTTTCCTCAGCGAAACGGCGCCGAGATGACGTTTCCAGGCGCGGACGTGGGCGTCGAACATCAGGAGGAGATCTCCACGATGGTCGCGGTGCAGGTCGCGGTGGCGACGCCCCAGAGGTCACCCTGGTAGATGCCGATGAAGCCGTTCACATCGTTGGCCTGCATGACGAAGGGCAGCGTGTTGCTGACGAGCACGCCGATGCCCGTGCCGGTCGTGGTGACGCCGGGGTTGCCGACGAACAGGGAACCGGCGACCGGAAGCCCGATGGAGCGGTAGGATGCTCCCTTGTTCGCTGCCAGAAGAAGGACGGCGGTCGCGGTGTTGGTGACCGTGGCGGCCTTGGTGGTGAGGACGTTGGACATCAGAACATCTTCCGGCGCTTGAGGCCGCTCATTTTGCCCGCCTTCACGGTCGCGGCATGCTGGGCCGGACTCTGGACGGCGGAAGTGACCTTGCCGCCGAGGCCTCCTGCCGTGGGGGCGCCGAAGCCGGGGCCGTTGCCCTTAGTGGCTCCCACGGGGTTGGTGTTGCCCATCGGGGCCATCGTCTGATGGTGGAGGTTGGTGGCGCCGGCGTTCATGTTGCCGACGCTGTTCGGGAGCTTCTCGAACTTCGACATTGTCGAGCCGAGCTTCGCCTTATCTACCCAAGCCATGATTTCTTCCTCTTCTTCAGGATGCCGGTTCCGGCGTCCGCCTGATTGAACTCCTTCGCCACCTTCACCGGGATGCCGACCTTCCTGGCGAAAGCGGGGTTGTGGGCCGCCGCCGCCATGGTCCGCGCCTGCTTGGGTGACTTGCTCGGCATCAGCCCAGCCAACTCTTCTTGCCCATGTCGGGGTATTTCCGGTGGACCGCCGCCCGAATACGGGGCGCGATGGCCTTGCCGGAAGACCTCGCGAGGGCGTTCCTCGCATGGCTCTCATCCTCTATGGGATAGGAGCGGTCGGGGCCGGCGAAGTTCTTCGAGGAGATCTTCTTGCGTGCGGCGGCGTTAAGCTTTGCCACGGAAGTCCTCCTCCGACCAGCGATGCTCCTTGCCCTCGTGGTTGTCCCATTTGGCATGGTCGATGAAACGCTCGCGTTCCCGCAGTTCGAGGACCTCGATGCGCTGCTCCAGGGTGCCGATGCGGTTGAGCAGGGCCTCGATAGCCAGCGCTTGCGCGGGGGAGAGGTCGTCGCTCATTTCTTGGGGTCGTAGAGGCCGGGGTTGTTCTGGCTCTTGGCGTAGCTGCCGCTCTTCTTCGGCCGCGACGGGGTGTGGCCCGAGTTGTCGATGATCGCCCGCTTGGGCGTGTGCTTGCCGCCGCCCTCGCTCTTGGGGGCTTTGTAGCCTCCGGTCTGGAAGCCGGCGGTGTTCATCTTCTCGGTGGTGATATTGTTGGCGCTCAAGATAGTTCTCCTTTGACGTGAGCCCAGCTTTTGCCCCGAATGGCAGCGCTGGTACTCGGCTGACTAATACCGAATTGTTTGCCAATCTTTTCATGGCTAAGGTCCGTCTCAATCGCCATTTTTCGGATGGCAATTACAGCTTCCGCGTTGAGCTTAGTGCGAGCGCGGCCTCTCACCATCTTATCCCGAGTGTTATCGCCGTTCGTCCCGAGATAAAGATGCCGAGGATTTACGCAGGCGGGGACATCGCATTTGTGAAGAACAAGCATGTCTTCTGGGATTGCTCCAAAATGAAGTTCCCAGCTCAAACGATGGGTCTGAACTATTCGTCGGCTTCCATCGATTCGACTGCCTATGGTCATGCGACCATAGCCATATTCGCCGTCATCCGAACCACACCACAAAAGACAACCGCTGTTTGGCTCGGGGATGGTCTTTGCCATAAGCCGCTCAAGGGGAGGCTTCATACTACGCCTCTCAAACCACGCTTTAGACTTTGTCCGGGAATCCAGGCGGGGGCACGTCCGCCGACCAAGGCTCCCTGGCCGGCGAACGTAAGACAAAGTGCGTCGGCAAGGTCGGGACTCTTCCTGATCCTTGCCTTCATCTCTTCCTTGTCCTCGATCTTGTACTTGCCCGTCGAATGGTACTTGTAGCGCGTGCTGACCAGTTCCATGCGCAGCTCGTCGTCCTTGGGCAGTCGGCAGACCCGGGTGGTCAGCCAGTCCTTGACCATGATCCAAAGCTCGTCGCGGAGACGGTAGGCTTTGAGGTTCATGGCGGTGGATTCGGAGACGTTGACATCGCGGACGTTGAACTTGAGTTCACGGAGACGGTCGGCGACGCCTGAACCCAGGCCGATGGAGTCGACATTGATCTCGGAGGGCCGGTCCATGTTGGCTTCCATGGCGACCCAGCCGGTGACGCCCATCAGGTCGAGGCCGCGCTGGCTCTTGACCTCCAGGACGACGTTGCCCTGGCGCTTGCAGATTGTCGATCGGTCATCGCCGTAGCGGGCGACGTCGACGCCGTAGATCAGGGGTTCGGTGGTGAGGAGGGCGATGTCCCGGTTCATGGCGCCGTCGACGAGGTCGGCCGAGATGAGGGTGTCGGATTCGGACACCGGGAACTCTCCGAGAACCTTGACACGGTATTCAGTCGAGCCCTCGCCCCAGCGGTGGAGGGTGTCGGCTATGAAGTCGGCGCTCACCAGCCGGTTGCCCACGCAAGACTCGTGCATGGTGAGCCAGTTGGAGCGCAGCGAGTTATGGGTGTCGAAGAAGAAGCCGGAGTTGCGGGTCGGGTTGCCGATGAGGATCGTTACGCAATTGTGCCCCGACATACTCCCAGCAGCCGCAGAATACACGGCTTCAGGGATGCCCGAGGCCTCGTCAAAGATAAGTAGAACGAACCCGTCCGAATGCACTCCTTGCATTGCCTCGGGGCGATCCATTGAAGAAGTCTTTGCACTGACGAAGCTCTCCTCAATCTTGTTGCGAAGCTCGGCCTTCAAAACGATGCGGTCGGTGAAGACCTCGAACAAGACCCGGCAGAAGTCAGGGAGACGGCTGAACCACTTCTTGATCTCCGGATAAAGAGCATCGAAGAGCTGTCCAGCCGCTGGGGCCGTCACCACGGTCTTCTGGGGATATCTGACCGTCTGATGCCACACCACAAGCATCCCGCACACCGCGGTCTTGCCTACTCCATGTCCCGTCCGAACGCTGATCCTCTTGCGTCCCGCCGCCACCGACCTCAAGAACTCGCGCTGCCACGACAGCAGATCGACCCTCAGAACCTCCTCGGCAAAGGCCACCGGGTCGTGCCGGTAGCGATGCACGAAGGCATCGAACTTCTGCCGCATCTCGACAGCCTGCTGCGACTGCGAACGAGGCTTTGTTTCACGTGAAACAGTCGGGGCAATCGCATCACCCATTGAGCCTGAACTCGCCCCTGAAAGGCTGCCCCTCAAACTCACCAGTGATATAGAGCCGCGTCGTCACATCAACGACGCCCTCGTCCGTCACGAAATACGCGACAGGACCGCGCTTCTGAGCCAGCAGCCGGTCCAGCTTTTCCTCAATCCGGTAAAGCGCCGCCCGCGTCGTAGGGTCCATCAGGCCTCTTCCCCTTCTAGGGCAGCAACATTCTTACTTTCGCTCGTCGGCGCAAAGTCAATATCTTGCGCGGATCCAGCCGCAGGATTGTTCAAAGCGGCCCTCATCTCCGCCAAGGCCACCTTCAACCGGTGCCAGTCATGATCCCGCACCGCCAGATCCGCCTGGTCCAGCAACGTCAGCCCAGTCCCACCTCTGCTCATTCCCATCCACCCACCCCTATCTCTCTGATTTCTAATAATTTTCCTAAATTTCTCCGCCCCAAAGCCGTGGAAGAAAACTGAATGCGGGGGTGCTGCATCGGCAGCCGCACCCTCCGGTGGTCACCGCATCCGGGGGGCCTCGAGCTGCTGGCTGCCCTGCACCGGATAACCCAACGATCTCAATGCCTTAGCCTCTGTTCACGTTGACTGATCGAGCCTGCGTTGCACATCGCATAATGTACATTATGACAAATGAGGGTGAACAACGTAGCAACATCAATGGGTTAGCTCTCATCAACATCAGTGGTGTGGACAACAGGTGCACTCGCCTCTTCCACGATCTCCACACTCTTTCGCCATGCTCTGTCGACTGCCTCTGTTACCCTCTGATCGGTGTACTGTTGAAGTGCATCCAGGTGTGATTGGGTGACATCGACGCTGACATTCATCGATCTCTCAACCAGGTAGCCTTGAGCCTTCATAATCAGCTCTTTACCCTTCAAGGCTGCTGTGAACTCGCCATCGATATGTGCCTGCTCTGCAATATGGGCGACGTCATTGACCATCTTGTCCTTGGAGACGTCGAGGCGTTCGGCAGTGCGGAGTCTGAGTGCTTTGACTGCCTCAGACACAACAGGTTTCAACAAGTTCTCGCTGGCGATCTGTTGAGCCGATCTTGCTCGATAGCCGGCCTTGATTGCAGCCCGTGTGCCATTGCCATCCTTGACGTATTCGCGGGCGAACTTGTCCTGCTTGATGGTTAGGCCTGCAGTCATTGTGCAGCCTTGGCTGCTCTTGCCTCTTTGGTGCGGCCATCGAGCTTCACTGGCTGTGAAGGACTGGAGACGCTGACGATGATGTTTGCAAGGTCGGCGCGTATCTTGGGGTCACTGATGTCTGGCAGGCGAGGCTTGCCCAGTTCGTCCCTTGCGTCCTGCATGACTCTCAGGACCTCTTTCCAGTTCCTGTGGTCTGCCTGGTACTGGGCCATCTCTATGGACTGCTCTGCCAGTCTGATGGCTGCTGTGAGCCTGTCTGTTATGGATGTGGCCAAGGGGAATGCCCTTTGATGCAGATGAGAATGCGCGCGAGGGTGATGACCTATTTGCGGTATGTCAAGTGGATGGTTCTAGCCACTGGTGGCATTGAGCCCGATACATACACGCAGTTATCGCATCGGCACTGCTGGTCCTCAATGCGCAATCATGTGGGGCTTGACTAAACGATATCGTTAGCCCATCTTGGGTGTGCGCAACTTGAAGGGGAAACATCAATGCGAAAGCTTCTGATAATTGCAGCCTGCCTGGCGAGTACCGGCGCACAGGCCCAGACAACCTGCCAGACCATAGGCCAGCAAATCTACTGCTCCAATGGCCTGCAGGGCTCGACCGTGGGCAATAACACCTGGTGGAACAACGGTCAGACCCAGCAGCGGATCGGCAACTTTGACTACTTCAGCAGCCCTGCAGCGCCGGCGCCGGTATATACTCCGCCTCCGGTGTTTCAACCTCTGCAGCCGATTCAGCCCTGGCACCGTTGAGATATTCGTAGAGGCGCCTCAACGTAGGCGTCTCCTCCTGGATGCGCTGCCATGACGTGCTGGTATTGGCGAGCGTTGCCTGCACGGGATTGGATATACGCCTGTTCTTGTCCAATGGCGTCAATACGAAAGCATGTCGACGTTTGGTGCTTACGGGCGCACGTTTGAACGGTTCCTTGATATGGCTCAAAACCTGTCTCCGTCCGCCGTTGAAGGCCTGAATGCAGCCGGACCTATCCGTGCGTTGATGTATTCGATGGCCGCACGTTCCGCCTCCAGATAACGCTCGTCCAATGGCGCAGGCTTCTCGATCTGACGAACGATCTCCTCGCTGGCCGGCAGCCCGTCGGCATCGCGCTTGCACCAGAGATTGCAAAGCTCCTCAAGGTTGGATGGCATCGGCAATCCAAGTTCGTTCCTGATAAGCCCCGCCCTCCACACACGCTCGCGTCTCGTTATCCCGTAATGAGCCCACCACAGCGACATGCGTCGCAAACGTGGGTTCCACTTCCCGCCCTTGCTGGCAAACTCGATGGGAAGCATCGGCAGGCCGCTTCCCGTAATGAAGCTGTACGTCTCAGCAATCGCAGTGTCGCTGAACCAGAACGGATAACGTGCGTCCAGAACCTCGCCGACTAGTTCGACCCACCGCTTGCCCATCACGAACAGCGTAGGTTGCCCCGGATTGGCCTGGTCCTTCAATCCCCCGATCTTCAGGTCCGGATGCACCCAGTCATGGTTGCGCCATGCCCAGCTGATGCAATGGTCCCACCTCGGCGTCGCTATGATCCCGTCGTCCGGCAGCGTTATCAGCGCATCGGCGTCGGTCAGCTTCGCCAGCCTGTTCCAGCATGAGCCCACGCCTATTGGACGCGGCTTTTCGTCAATTGATGCGTTTAGCGCGGGAACGGACATATCCCGTCGAAAGTAGTCGTTTAACACGACGGCAGTCGTCGGCACATCGTCATCGCAGGCCACTAGGAACTCAAGCTCATGGTCCCCCGTCGCCAGCATCCGCATCGACTCGATGATGCCCACCACTTGCTGTGGTTTGCCCCGCGTGACGATCAGCGCGGCGATCTTCATATTGCTCGGCTCTGTCCGCCATCCACGACGATGTTAGCTCCATTGATATGCCTGGCAGCGTCGCTGCACAGGAACGCTACAATGGCAGCCACGTCTTCAGGCGTGCCCATGCGCACATCGGGCGAGCTCGGCGGCTTGCCCACGTCGATCTCGCCAGGCGCCACGCTGTTGAACGTGATTCCGTCCCTCGCCAGATAACTCTGCGTCGCCAGACTCTTCATCAGTGCCGTCTGCGCCGCCTTCGTCATCACGAACCAAGGACGTCCGTTGCCGTCCTTGCCTCCATGGATGGACGTGATGGTCACCACGCGTCCCCATTTGTATTCACGCATTCGCGGAAGCGCCAAGCAGGTGAACTCCATCGTGGCGACTGCATTCTTCTCATAAACCTGAGCCCAAACTTGCGTCGGAGTGTCGACAACATCTTCTTCTCCCCAGCGCCCTCCACCACCCACGTTATTGATAAGAATATCGGGAGCGCATGTATTGACGATTGCCTCAGCTCTGCCATTTCCCGTCTGTAGCGCGTCGTAACGGAACCATTTCACGCCCGGTTCTTCGTGGTGATTGCGGGAACAAATGGATACTGCATGACCATCAGCAGCCAACTTCCTGGCGATTGCCAATCCAATACCCCTGGTGCCTCCAGTAATGAGCGCCCTGCGCGGATTGACAAAACGCTCTCTGGTGATTTCAACCACCGAACGGTATCCCATAGCCGTCATCGACCCACGCAAGCTCGCCCATCGGCTCACGCTTCACCGGCCCAAGAAACTCGTCTTCGAGCGTCGTCTGGCCGGCATCCAACATCTGCTCGGCTACAATCGACCATAGCCCGCCATTCGGATGATGCTCGTCCCAGATAACGGTGTTTTCAGTAACAAATCCGGACAGATCCGGCGCCGGCTTGAGGCGAAAAACGTCGACCACGCATTTCACCACATGACAGCGCGCACGCTGCGTCTCGATCCCTGTAGAAATCGTAATAGCCTTCTTCTCGACGCCAAAGGTGCAGTAGCCGTAACTGAAATCCTGATTGGCCCGGTAAAGGTCGTGCGCCGGGTCCTTATCGAGCCGAATGTAATGCGGCGTGCCTGCCGTATAAGCTATTCGCACGCAAGCCTCGGCACACACGCAGTCCGCCGGATTGTAGATCGTGAGGTTAGCCAGCGTTCGCATCACGCCCACATCTTCCGTCGCATGGTGCGTCGGCCCATCCAGCCCCATCGACAGGCCAGAGCCGATGCCGAGGATCGTCACCGGCAGGTTGGGAATGCAGATCCCCACCTTGATCTGCTCCCAGCCCCTCATCAGGTGGGCGATGATGCCGTAGACGAACACCTTCTTGCCCGCGCTCGCGAGGCCCGCCGCAAGGCTCATCATGTTCTGCTCGGCCACGCCCACGTTGATCGCGCGTTCGGGAAACTCCCGCCTGATCTCGTCCAGTTTCCAGGCTGCTGCGTCGTTGCACAGGATCACGATGGAGGGATCAGCCTTCATCAGGCCATGCAGGACTCCAAACACAGCATCTCTAAAGTCGCGCTTCATATGCTGGGAAGCCCTTCGTTGTAGAACTCCTGTGGGATCTTCTCTGCCCAGCGCGCCCACAGCAATAACCTTGGGACCGATGGAATGAGCCCACAGTGGTATTGGGTGTTGTCGGCCAGCCAGGCCGTGCCCTTCGGACCATATAGAGGCTCCAGCAGGCCATCGGGACGCATATGAAGCTGGGCCGAGTCAATCGGAGTGTCGTAGCCTAATATGAAGAGGGCCACGATCTTGGAGCCGCCACGGTCCTTGTGCAGACCATGTAGACCGGGAAAATAGGGTGTATGTTTTGTCGTATAAAATGCGTTAAGCGACCACAGGATTGCTTGCTCTCCAAAGAACTTAGAGACTATCGGCGTGAGATTCTTCGCATAGTCGAGGAAATGCGGAGCAGCGATGACGCTCTCCATCGAATTGCATTCCATTCCCATTCGGGGCCGCGCCTTGATGTGCCCCGGATGGCGCTTGCAGGTATCGAGGAAAGCCACGACGTCATCGATCCAGGGCACGATGCCGAGGCGCGCAAAGCCCTGTTGGTTGAGGTCGCTCACAACAGCATCTCCTGCGTGGCCTTCGGCTTGGGCTCGGCAAATAGCCGGGGCTGACGATAGGCTTCCTCTATCCGGCGGCACGCGATGTCGAAATATTTGGGCTCTATCTCTATCCCGATGAACTTGCGAGAGAGGTTGACGCAGGCGACACCCGTGGTGCCGCTGCCGCAAAAAGGATCGAGGATGGTGTCAGCGTCAGGCAGAAAGCCGAGGCACCATTGCATTAAATCGGCGGATTTTTGCGTTGGATGCTCGAACGATTCGCCCGCCCGACTCGCTCCTTCCCATTCTTTAGTAAACTTCTGAATGCGGCCTAGAAAGTTAGTCCATGCAAGTTCACAATGGGAGTATATGAAGCCCTTGCGCGGCCCTGATGGCGACTTGTCCCACACGAGCCAGCCATTCGTTCCGGGCAGTTTGTCAGAGAAATTGTTTGCTCCCCACAGGATGACGGCGGGGTACTTGAGCAGGGGCGCAGGATCAAAAGGGACGTCGTCGCCGCGCACCGTTTCGTCGCCCCACATCTTCGAGCCGTTTGATCCGCGCAGCGGCTTATACCCAATCCCATAAGGCGGATCTGTCACCACCGCATCGACCTTGCCGAGCGTCGGCAGTATCTCAAGGCAATCCCCGAGATACAGCGTGCAGTCGCCTATGGTTTCGACGCGGTTCATGCAAGCGCCTGCTCGATCATGGCTTCAATATCTTGTCGTGAACGCTTCTTATCAGAGCAAGGACGCTCTCTGTCATTGCCTCTGCATAGACTTCGTCCAGATCGCCTCTTTCTCTGAGTTCGTTCAGCCATGCCATCTTGGCCTCAGCGGCCTCCACCATGGCAATCGCCTGCTTGAGATCAGGCCGCACATTCACTGGCTCAGGCACCTTTTCAATTTTGTCAGGGATGCTTGCGGCTTCGCGTTTCATCCAGTCCGGTGCGTCACTCATGCCAGCGCCTGTCGCGCTATCGCAATCTGGTCGCCTTCTGGATGCCTGTGGTGCCATTTGGGATTGCCCTCCATGAAGGGAATGCCCTTGCCCTTGATTGTACCGGCAACAATGCAGAGCGGCGTAAATTCGCGCGACTTATAGCGCAGTTCGGCCATAAGCAGCATTTCGATATCGTGGCCGGGGCAAAGCGCGACGCTCCATCCAAAGCCATTGAATGCAGAAACAGAATTTATGCCGAGAACTTCCTCGGTGAAGTTGGCGCACGATTGCTTGTTGTCATCGATGATGGCGATGAGATTGGTAAGCTCATGGTGGCGCGCGAACATCGCCGCTTCCCAGATCGCGCCTTCATGCAGCTCGGCATCGCTCAGGACACAGAACGTCCGTGCGTTGCTGCTGTCGAGTTTATGAGCCAACGCGATGCCCGCCGCGATGCCCAGCCCCTGTCCCAGCGAGCCGCTGCAGATCGCAGGCCAGCCAGGCCACATCAGTTGGTCGGCCTTCATGCCAAGGTCTTCGAGGATGGCGTCAAGCGTCAGATGGCCGTGCGTCTTGCTCAAGATGAAACGATCTCCCGGTTTCATCGTGCCGTAGAACAGTGCAACGGCGATCTCCACCCATGAAAGCGCGCTCGCTATGTGGCCCTTGCCGATCCTGAGAGCGTTCTCAAGGATGGCGCGGCGGATCTCCGCTGCCTTGGCTTCGAGGTTCATTGGTGCCTGCACCATATGATGCCAAATATGCAAAGCTCCGCAGCCGTAACGCAAAGGCAGATAGTTAGCATTAGGGCGCACCCTCCAGCGCATCGATGCGGGCCTGCTTGGCATCGGCGTATACATCATGCGGTGGCTTCCATATCATCTGCGAGTAACCTTCCAGCAAAAGGCTGCCGAAGCCCGTCCTGTGTTGTGTGCGATCTATGGCGAAATTGTTTGGACGCCAAAAACCACGCTTCTCATGGATCTTGATTGCTGTGTAATCCACCAGATTTGACGGGTCATACAATCCAATGACTGGCTCAATGTGGAAACACGCCGCAGGCTTGGCGCGCAGTAGGAAATCCTTGAAGGGCCGCCAGCGCGTGCCGGTCTGCTCTAATGCGCCGATGGTCAGGACTGCCGTGTTGAGGGGGAATCCATACGCAAGCGGAGGATCAAAGAAATCAAATGCGCAGCCGCCGAGAATGTTGGGAAATACATCCGCCAATTCATTTGCGATCTCAATCGATGCCGTGGCCCAATCAAAGCCGCAGATGTATTTGTCTGGAAACTCATGCGCCAGAAAAGCGAGGTTATGACCTGAGCCACACCCGAACTCGTAGATGAAATCGAACTCGCTGAGATAGCGCCGCGCGAACCAGCCTCGGAAGACCTTATACCAATTCCGTTCAAACATCGGATCGGCCGGCCGGATGAACTGGCTGTCCAGGCGAAGGTATTCGGAGGGACGGAGGTATTTCGGCTCCAGTGCCGCGATGTCTCCGGTGCGGCGGAACTCGTCCAGGTTCTCCCGCCAGCCCTTCTGCCAACGCTCAATGTTTTCGCCGGCAATCGAGAAGTCCCTGCGCTCGATCCTCAAGAGCAGGTCGAGGATGACAGCGTCGCGTTCGTCACCTTCAACGATGTTGTAACTCCAGTCATATTTCGCGATCTCCAGGAACGTCTTGGCATCGAGAAGACCGCCGAACATCTTCTCGAACGCGCCCGGCGACAGGAAATGGCCATAGGTCACTTGGCAATCGCCTCGCGTAGCAGCACGCGCACCAGTTGGGACAGGCTCGGCAGCTTGCGCGCCTTCATCTCCCGCTTGAGCGCCGCCAGTTCCTCCTTCGGGATGCGCGTCACCGGCAACTTGGGCGCGTTGGTCAGGTCTACTTCTGCATTTCTAGCCATGGCTATAGGATATCGTTGTATAAGTTGCCCGTCAACGATATCATTTCTTTGCTTTGCTGAGCCTCAAGGATTCCCTGAAGGCTTCCAGCAGCTTCACTCGGTCGGCGTCGATCCGCTCCAATGTGCGCCACCATGGGGGCCGTTCACATGCTGTGGGCTTCTCGCTCATGCCGCTGCTCCCTTCACGACAGGATATTTCCGGCGCCAATCCTCAAGCAAATCTCTTGGCATGAGATGACCGCTGCCCAACTGGTCGGGCGGTGGACCCCAGAACGGTTTCCAGCATCGCTTGCCAAGATCAGGCCGATGGCCCTCCAAGCGTTTGGCCCATTCTTCCCTGCTCGTGAGCGGGCGAGCGCCTTCAGGCGCAAGCGAGCCCGCGCTCTGAGGTTCAATGGGGGTTCCATGAGGGTTATGGGTGTCAGATTGACGGGGGTGGGGTGTCAATTTGACGGGACTCCCCCGTCGTTTTGACGGGGGTGGGGTGTCATCCTGACGGGGGGTAGCGTCAATTTGACGGGGGTCCATATGTAGATAGAAAAGGCTGCTCGAACCAGATCTTGTTTCACGCGTTATATGGCCATCGTCTATCAAACGGGCGATTGCGCGCTGGATAGTCCTCTCGTCGGCTCCTGTGAACTGTTCCAAGCGCGTCAGCGACGGCCAGCAACATTGCGACTGATCGTTGTAATGGTCGGCCAGAGCCAAAAGGACAATCTTCGCGGTGGGATCAGTTAGAGTGAGGTCGAACGCCCACTGAATTGCAGCAATTGACATTGAAAACTCCCCGTCAAAAGGAATTGCTCGTATCCGACCGGAAGCAAGGACGGGGAGTACCCGCTGCCGGTGTCGGAAGGGCCGCTAAACCTTTTCCGAGCAACCCGAACCATAGCAAATGCAGATATTCTTTAGTAGTTGCAAGATGTGCGCAAAATGTCACAGAAATTTATTGACAGGGGATAACTTGCAACTTCTTGCATTGTGTTCCATTTGATACTCTAAGTCGCAAGACCTGCGCTGGCACCGTATCTGCCGCATTGTTGAAAGCCCTTTTCCAGGCCCATGCCCCACATTGGTCTGGCAGGCGACCCATTGCCCCCGAGGCTCAAAGGTTGCCCGGCCCGCTCGGCACTCTCCCCCGCCGATGCGGGCCGTTTTATGAGAGCCGCCAGTCGATCTCGGGATAGAGCGCCTTGCAGAGCTTCCATTTCAGCTTGAACTCCGCCGTCTGGAAGCCCTTGGCATCCTCCGCGACCATTCGCTGATTCTTTCCGCGACCCTGCCAATAGCGCCAGTCAGCGCGATATTTACAAATCAGCTTGTCATTCACTTCAAGATGCCATTCAGGCTGGCGCATCAGTCCCTCGATTTCTCCCCGCCTCTGCATGTCCAGCAGCACAAGGTGGCGCTCCAGCTCTTTCTTGGAGTCGAACTTCTCGCCTCTAAATTCACACCGTGTATTCCCATATTTTAAACGTGCGCCCACACCTGCCTCCGCTTGATATAGCCAATTAGAGAGCGATGAACGCCGTAACGATCGGCGATTTCGTTCTGTGTGCCTGACGTCGCACGAATGGCGCGCACCTGCTTAGCCGTTAACTTGGCCGTATTGATCCTCTCGCCTCTCGCCTGTTTGAATGTCTTGTTTCTTGCATCCATATCCGCTCTGTTCTGGAGGGCGGTTCCTTCATATAAATGGGCGGGATTTACGCAGCCCCGATTGTCGCAATGATGGCAGGAAAATTTCCCCTCACGGATTTTACGCCCTAACTTTACTTCTAACATCCAACGGCTGGCAGCCATTCTACGATCACGAATTTTGAGCCATCCATAGCCTGCGCGTTTGCTGCCATTCCATTCCCAGCATTTGGTCCAATCCTTTGGCAGATCGGTATAGAAAAGCAGTCGCTCCTTGGCGGACCAATCTGGATTGCATCTACGTTGCGTCATGGCTTCAGTGTCTCCTTCACGCATTGCCGGACGACCTCGGCAAACGAGGTCTGACGGATCGCCGCCTCGCGCCGCAAGCGGATCAGCATCCACGGCGGCCAGGTGATCGACACCCGGGGGCTCGCGTGCGGCGGCTGCTTGCCGTTGGCATGGGAGCCGACGGCGGGAACTTTTCTGCTGTCACCCATTCTCATTTTGCCATCTTACCAAAATATATCGTTGGGTCAAACGATATCTATTGACAGCCATCTTTAATAGGATATTCTTGGGGACAACAAAGGAGACGCTGATGTCCCGCGAACAATCCGACCAGGTGGCCTTAGCCGTCGATTATCCGACGCGGCCCAATCCCTTCGACAACGTTGTCTTCATGAAGAACGTCATTGCCTCGGGCTCGATTGTGCCGCCGTCCGGCGAGAGCCGCAACGTCAGGCGGCAGGACTTCATCGTCGGCTGCGTCGTCTGCCTGTTCGTCGCCGCCGGGATCGCGGCTTTCCTCATCGGCCTGCTATGGAGACATTGATGGACCTCGAACACGAAATCGCCAGCATCGCCAAGGTCCACGCCGACCTGATGAAGGACGGCCTGAAGCACGGCGAGATCATCGCCATGGGGAAGGTATGTAGCGAGATCAACCGCATGGAGGATGCGGCGGGAGTCTCCACCGGATACTGGATAGGCTACCGCAGGGCCCTGATGGACGTGCGTCGCTTCATCATGGCGAGCCGCAAGGACAACCCCGAAGACTGGAATGGAGTCGCTTGATGGGCCGCGTCAAGGACTACTGGCACGACGAGATTTGCGCGCAGGACGATGAAGAGGCTTATCACACCTCAAGCAGCCCTGCCGAGGAATACGATCGCGTCGAGCGGATGCGCACCGAGATGGAGAAGGCCATGGGGCCGGATTACAGCAAGCAAGGCATCTTCATCCATCACAGATGCGCCTATTGCGACGACGGCAGACTGCCCTGCAGGCAGGGCGCTCCCAACCGCTGCGACAACCCGAGGGCACGCAATGACTAACATGAGAATCTGGGATGCGCTGTCCAAGACAGATCCCAAACATACCAAGCAGTTCAAGCGTGCGGGTGGCTTCTCCGGCACGGCCATGAAGCCGATCTGGATGGTCAAGCGGCTCACCGAACAGTTCGGTCCTGCCGGCATCGGCTGGGGCATGCACAAGCCCGAGTTCCAGACTGTGCCCGCTGGCGAGGAAATCCTTTGCTTCTGCACCGTTGGTCTATGGTACCGCGAAGACGACAAGAGTCCCCCTCTGGTCGTCTATGGCGTGGGTGGGGACAAAGTACTGGGCAAGAACAAGTACGGTCCCTTCACCAACGATGAGGCCTTCAAGGCGAGCTATACCGACGCCCTGTCTAACGCCATGAAGCAGATCGGCGTCGGCGCCGACATCCACATGGGCCTGTTCGATGACGAGAAATACGTCCGCGACACCGCCCGCGAGTTCGAGAAGGCTCCCGTAGACGAGGACGTCTCCGCCGGGGCGCGGCGCTGGGTAGCCACCGAGTCCGGCGTCCTGGCAACCCTCGAAAATGCAGAGGATGTGAAGGGCTGGAACGCCCGCAACGCCAAGGCCCTCAAGAAGCTGCAGGCAAACTTCGAGGATCAGTACGATATCATCATGAAAGTATACGGCACGACATTGGAACGTTCGGAGGCAGGAAGATGAAGGTTCCTCGTCATTGGACGCTATCGCAACGTCTCGCTCATTATAGCGTGCACGGATCGGCTGGATGCATTCTTTGGACTGCGGCCAAACTCCAATGTGGCTACGGAGTATTATTTTGGGAGGGGCGTTCTCAATATGCCCATCGGCTTGTCTGGACGGTTGCTAACGGCCCGATTCCGAAGGGATTTCATATCCTGCATAAATGCGATGTGCCGCTTTGCATCAATCCGAGGCATCTCTTCTTGGGGAGACATGCAGATAACATGGCCGACATGGTCGCCAAAGGGCGCCACGTCGCACGGCAAGGCGAAGCCTGCGGGCGCTCAAAACTTACGGAGACGCAGGTCCGGGCGATCTATCAAGCTCCCGGTTCCCTCAGAGAAGTGGCCCACCAGTTTGGTATCAGCAGGGCGCAGGTCCGTAGAATCAAGAATCGCCTTGCATGGAAACATCTCTATGGAACCACGCTAGAAAGGGCACAGGCGGGGCTGTGAGCGTTTTAGCTACCTTCCGGCTATCCGGATACGAAGATTACAAAAGGGCCGTGGTGGGCGTTAATTCGGCTCCTATGGGCATGGTGGTCACAATTGCAGAGCCAGTGCGAAATAAGGACCAGAACGCGAGGCTGCATGCTCTGCTGGCTGATCTTGTGACGGCCAGACCGGTGTGGGCGGGGGAGCGGATGGGAATCGAGGACTGGAAGGCTCTGATGGTGCATGGGGTGGACGTGCATGAGGGGCGGACGGCGGGGCGGGCGGTGCCCGGTGTGGAGGGGGGTGTTGTCCTGCTCCGCCGTCAGACGCGCACGATGAGCAAGAAGGACCTGTCCGAGCTGATCGAGTACATCGAGGCGACCATGGTCAAATGGGGCATACCGGTGAAGGACACGAGGCACGCAGCATGACGTTTGATTACGAACGCTTCCTTGCAAATCGGGAGCGTCATCGGCGCCGCATGGATCGTCTTCATCTTATCCAGCTTATTTTGGTTGTTGCAATCGTTGCGATTTATGGATGGAAGGCATTCTCCAGATGAAACGCAGCGGGTTCAAACGGAAGGCAAAGCCGGCGAAACGCGAGGCGAAACGAACTCAAATGGCGGGGTGGGATATGAATGAGCCAGCAGACATCGTGAAGCGGCTTTATTATTGGTTGCGCCAAAGAGAACTCTCATCTGATCCGGTCGTCTTCGCTAGCGGTGATGTGACTACAATACGCAAAACCCTGAAAGACGCTGCCGACCTGATCGAACGCCTCTCCAGTGCGCCAGTAAAGGATGAGTTCGTTTCGCCTCGCGAGGCACCATCTGACGAAGTGTCAGAGAGCGCCGTGGAGAGAGCGGACCAGCAGCTTCATCAAGTTCTATTGCGGATGGCTTTACGCGTCGAAGGCGGCAGAGAGAATGTTGCAATCGGACAGTACTTCGCAAAAGAGATTGTTGCCGCCTGCTCTATGGCCCGCGCCATTATCTCAGCCCTCCAGAAGGCCACAGGCGGTGAACCGCGAGGCGAAACGAACTCATCTCCTGTCGCAGACACAGAGGCGATGGAAGCAGCGCGGCGGATCAAGGACGACGTGCGCAATCACGATGAAGAAGCCCGCATGGTCGCCCGCGCCCTACTAGCGCGGGAAGGTGCCCGGGAGGCGGTGACACGCCCAATGATCGAGTTTCGACAAGAGCTTCGGGAGAAGCGTGAGGCCGAGTTACGGGCTGCGGTGATCGAGGAGTGCGCGAAGGTGGTAGACGATGAAATCCTAAAAGTCGGGCACGTCCTAGATGAGGCGGACTTGCAATCGCTGGCAAATCTAGCCGCCACCATCCGCGCTCTCGGGGCACGGAAGGAGCAGGGGTAATGGACGCGCCAAGAGGACGCTTCACATCAAATCCCTCCGAGGATCGGACCCAATGGTTTGTCTGGGATACCGGACGTTTCCCACCTGAGCCTATCTACGTTGGCACTATGGAGGAGTGTGGCGGGGTTGCCGACGTTCTCAACGCCCGGCGCGATGGAGACATAAATGGGGCACGGAAGGAGCAGGCATGAGCGACGGACTGACTGGAAAAGCCGCGCAGGAGATGGTTGACCGGCTTGCGCTAGAGGCGCGGATACGGACCTTGGAAGAGGCGCTGCGGGAAATCGCCATGGGTCGAGGTCCGTTCAAGATCGATCCAATGGCACACGCCGAGAGTGTCATCGAGACAATGAAAGAGGTCGCCCGCGCCGCGCTCGCCCACAAGGACAAGACATGAGCGATCCAATTCCGATGATCTTGATCGCGTCATTCTATCTGATTTTATTTATCACGCCCGCGCTCTCGGGGCACGGAAGGAGCGGACATGAGCAAACTGCCAGAGCGGTTGGAGATGGTCGATGGCGAAAAGATGTATGACACGCCAGAAGAACTTGAGGCACTTTGCCGTCAATCCGCCGCGCGGATACGGACCTTGGAAGATGCGCTGCGTTGGTTCATCGATGACATCGACGGCACACATACGGTGCTGCTCGATTTCGATGCAGCAGTTGAACGCGCCCGCGCCGCGCTCGCCCACAAGGACAAGACATGCAGGCACGATTACGAAGCCCTCGATGACAAAGGCTGGCGCTGCAAACTCTGCGGGCACCAGACATGACCCACGCCCACGTCTGGCTCTATCCGAGCTACAGCGGCTGGTGGCGCGAGTGCATGGGCTGCGGTCTGGTGCAGTGGCAGCATCAGCGCTGGTTTAGGTGGGCGTACTGGTCAACACGTAGGACCTGGTTGTGAAGGCGCTCGGTATCGCGGTCGTTTTCCTGCTCGGCGTCTGTCTGGGAATGGCCTTCCTGTCGGCCACCGTGCCGTCGTCGATCGGGCCGCTTACGACTGCGGCCAGTCCAATGGGTCCAAGATGCGGAGGGAAATGCTGATGTCCATGCGAACCGAGATGTCTGCCACCTGGAGCGCCACCATCCTCATCACCATCTACCTCGCCCTGCTGGGCCTTGTCGTCTGGGGAGTCTTCCAATGGTTCCACTGAACGAGGTCGAGATGTCCTTCCGGGATGCGCTCTACGTTATCGCCCGCGTCGCATGGTGGCGGCTATGGAACTGACCACATGGCACTTCGTAGCGATGGAACTCGGCCTGCTCGCCTGCCTCGCCATCGTCATCTGGAAATGGATACGCCTGCATAGGAAGCCCAGGCAGGAGCCGCCGCTACGGGCCAAGCCCGACTGGATGAACGAATGGAAAGCGCCCCCGCAGGAGACGGGGCACGAGTCCTAGGGGTCTTTCGCCAGAGCCGCCTGCAGGTCGCTGACCTGTTGGTCCAAAGCCACCCAATCCGGATCGCTCGGAGCCGCATTGGCATCCAATACGGTACGGACCTTTGCATAGAGAGAAGCCAGGCTGACACCGGCAGAGGCAAGCGTCGGAGCGAGCGAGATAATCTCGGCAATGAGGGCGAGGATTGCAGGCATCTACTTGCTCCCGAATGTGTCGGTGACGACCTTGAAGGCCGCCACGCTCTGCGTTGCAGCCGTGACCGCTGCCTGCACCACTAGGGGACTGGAGCCCAGCGAGCGCACTGCGTTCTCCGCCGCCTGGGTGCCAGCGTCTGCCGCCACTGAGGCCTTGCGGATCTGCTCGACCACCACCGGATCACGGCAGATCACGACCGTCCCGCCACAGGGCGGACGCTGGTTGTAGGCAACGGCCACGATCAGCAGGCCGGCATAGGTGGACTTTGCGGTATAGGCGCTCTTGCTAAGAGCCGTCATGTCGACCGTCGAGGTCGCCGTATTGAAGGTCGAACAGCCTCCCAGAGCGAGGATGGCCATGCACAGGATGCGGGTCATTCGGAAGCCCTTTTCACATTTGGAATGTTGGCATCGTTAGCCGCCTGCGCGGCGCCGCCGGTCGCATTGTCCGACACCTTGATCTTGATGACGCCCGGAATGGCCGCCGCGTCGGCAATGCTTCGCTTCTGGGTGTTGGCGAGGATTCCCCACACGCCCGCGCCAATCGGCGGGATGATGGCGATGGCGAGATTGACCCACAGGTTGAGCTTGTCGGATGGTACCCCGTAGGCCAGCAGCAGGGCCGCCAATGGTCCCCCCGCTCCCAGCAGGAGGCGTAGCATGGCTTCGATTTGTTGCTGGTTCACTTGAAGGCCTCCCAGATGATCCAGATGACCCACCAGCTTGCAAGGACGCCGCCCGCAAGGACGAGGATCACCACGCCGTCAGGAGCCTTCCAGGGGTCGGTATGGTTCAACCGAGGAACCTGTAGAGCGAGCCAAGGCAGATGCCCGCCATGGCAGCACTGAGAGCCAGTACCGGCTCAATCGATGCGCGCAGCAAACTGAGTGCCTTTGTCATAGGTGCTTCCATATTCGACGCCGCCGAATAAGAGAAATGCTGGCAACAGATACACCATATTCCCAAGCGATTCTCCCCATGTCGCGGGGATCTTCTCGGATAGCGATCACCTGTTCATTGGTCAGCTTGCTGCGCCCATGATCCGAACCTTTGGGAGATCTGTGTCTTCCCTTCCTCATCTTGTCGGCCGTGTTGTCTTGGGTGCTGCCCAGAAACAGATGATCAACATTGATGCAAGATGGCACATCGCATTTATGGCAGACGCATATGCCTTCTGGAATCGGTCCCTTATGGACGGTCCATGCCAGTCGGTGGGCCATTCTTCCCTGTCGATGCCAAGCCAACATGCCGTGACCTGAAGGGGTAACCTTTGCCATCCAAAGGATGCAGCCAGAATTAGGCTCTGGGATCGAATAGAAATCCAGCCGCTCGGCCAGACTCATCTTTCGATCAACCATCATGGAATTCGGGCCTCAAAAGCTGTTCCCATAAACTGCGCTTTCTCCGCGTTTCGTCTCGCCGTGATCTCGGGCGGTATATGCCAGCGGTTGAACTCTAGCGCCGCTGCCCCCATTTCGCCAGCGTTAATATATCTTAACATTGTGGAAGACTCAAATGCCCTTACACCCACATTGTAGGCAAAGCTTACAAGGGCATCGAATTGGGATTGCGTCAGCGCGACCCTGACGTTCTGGTTGATGGCCGTCTCGAACTCATCGAGGTCCTTGGCAAAGGCTTCCTCGACCTGGATGTCCGTCCATGTGTCGCCCAGATGGACCTCGGGGCCGGTGTGTCCGTATCCCACCGTGGGCACGCCGACGCTGTCCAGGTAGACGGCGTTCCGCTTGCCCTCCCGGCCCATCAGCAACTCCAGCCCCTGGGGTGAGATCGTATTAGTTATTGGTCGTCTTGGCGGCCAAGTAATAGACCGTCCCTCCAATATCTATGGCAATCGTCCGATTGGGCGCCGTGGGAGATACTACGTTAGCGGCGCCCAGCTTCCACAGCCCGGCCGTAGACCCGGAGGGTGCGGCCGATTGAAAGCCACCAGCCGTTATAAACGCGCTTGCCGAAATAGAGCCGATATCAACGCCGTTGACACGATATGCATGAAGCGATCCTACCCCGGCATTATAATAAAAATTGCCGTCTCCCGCCGCGCCGCCATAGACCCCGAGAGCGCCCGCCGTCGTCAGCGTTCCATTGAGCGACAGGACGTTATAGGTCGTATTGTCGGACAACCTGTCGAGCGCCAGGACGTTGCTGGCCCCGGTGTTAACGGAGAACGAAGAGTCAGCGAGCCGCGTTCCGGTGATGGAGAGGCAGCCGGTCCAGATGTTGGTAGTGTTCCCCGAATTGTTGAGAATGGCACCCGTCGAACAGCCGTTGAAGTTGACGGCTGACATAACAGTGCGTTGGACGCCCGAGGCGATCCTGATGCCATAGCTGGCATTCGTGCTGGCGCCAAGAATCGCACCGGCCTTGCAGCCGACAAAGAAATTGTCGGCCGTAGAGCTTCCGCCATCCGCTCCAAGATCAATGGAGGGATAGGAATTAACGCCCGCCTTGGAACAATCGGTAAACGTGCAGTTGACGAAACCCACCGAGCGGGCCGTGATCCGGGCGGCGGAACGCTGGGTATTCCCGATATAGCAGTTGGTAAACGTCATCTGCTGGGTATTGGAAGCCGCGTCGTAGACGATTGACAGGGCGTCCAGGTCGGCACTTCCCTGCCCTGACGCGCCGGAATTGTTTGTGAGGTCGCAATTTGAAAAGTGAGCATCGAACATGCTCTCGATTCGCATGGCCGAAATGCTCGCTCCATCAACCTCCATGTCGTCAATGTAGTCGAACTGGGGAATCTGGCTGGCCGATGCTGCGGTGTTTATGACGTGATAGCCATAAGTGCCGGCGAGCAACGCCAGGCCCTGCACACGCAGGGTTGCGGTGAAGCCATCGCGCAGGAATGCCACCTGTCCGGCAAAGCGGCATTGCACAGTCACGTCGATCAGCGTGAGTTGGGCTGAGATTGCGGGCGGGACGCTATACCATTTCAGGCCATAGGCTCCCCCGACCTGGATGGCATTGATGGCGACATACATGAACTCGATGCCGTTGGTGTTGTCTCCCACCAGAACGCCATTCCAGCATTGGTCGAAGGCGACATTGACCAGGCGGATGGCGGCGGCATTCAACATCCAGAGGGCAATCCCGCCGGTCTTGGTCCCATGGGTAACGAACATATCGCGCAGCACGAAGCCATAAAGCTGGGTGACGCTCACACCGTTGACGACGATGCTGTTCGCAGAACCGTTAGAGAAGTGAAGTTGTGTTGCGCGTTGCCCTGCTCCCCGCAGCGTGATGTTGCTGCCGGTGATGTTGAGAGTGCCGGTGATGAGGTAGGTTCCTGGGGGAAAATCAACGACACCCCCTCCGGCTGCTTGCGCCGCCGTAATGGCTAACTGCACCGCCGGCGTATCATCAGCCACGCCATTCCCTGCCGCGCCGAAGAGCGGGCCCATGACGTTGAACGCGGGAATGGAGGTAAAATCGTCGTCAAGATACGATGCCGGAACCTCAATCGGAGAGGTGCCCGTAATCGTGCCGAAGATATGCGGAACGGCCATCCCACCCATGGTATCACCCACGGGTGGGGAAAACTATACCTACGGTGCTGGCTTGGGCGCGGCCGGTGCAGGAAGTACGGCCTCAAGCGACGTCGCCGCTGCCGTGAGGGAAGTCGTAGCCGTGGTGAGAGCCGCAACGACCGGATCAAGATCGGCCGGAGCGATGCCGCCCGTGCCGGAAGCCTGGAGGGCCTGGATGTCGGCAATCGCCGCCGTGACATCGGTTCCAACCTTGGCAACGGCGGTGCCGATACCGGTAGCAGCAGCCTGAAGTTCAGCAAGTGTAGCCATGATGGTATCTCCTATGCGTTCTAGGTGCCGCAGGATGCGGTCCAGTTTCTCACTATCGTTGTGGATGTAAACGTGGATGTCCATTTTAACTCATCCAAGCTCCGAGGGGGAGCATCAGAATTGACGGGAAGTGTCCACCGCCAAGCATCACCTTCAGGAACCATAGCAGAACCACGAGGAAGATGATGGCCCCGAGGATCTGCATCACCTTGGGCGGGACCGGGATACCGAGAATGCCCAGCACCCAGATGACGGCGTAGAACAGCAGCCCAAGGATGAGCAGCAGAATAAGGAAGTTGATGACCATAACGGCTAAAGACATGGCAGTCTCCTTCGCAACCTAAACGCGCGGCGTCATAAAGGTTCCCTTTTTGACTCCATCGCGCGGCCCTCCTGAACTCCCTTGGCATTAGCCCCCGCCCGCACTTCCTCGACAAGCTGGGTCATCTTGCTGTTCGTCAGGTTATGCACCTCGTTTATGCGTTTGGTGTTACGCAACCCAATAAGGACTGTCCCCGTCGAGGTGACGAGCGTGGCAACCGC
>Ga0210402_10000487_pt1 | contig 44609 bp, 34 predicted proteins | sample IncBWC7MmetaG_FD_161055 | JGI IMG/M metagenome (GOLD analysis project Ga0210402, IMG submission 161055) | Forest soil microbial communities from Barre Woods Harvard Forest LTER site, Petersham, Massachusetts, United States - Inc-BW-C-7-M | ecosystem: Environmental > Terrestrial > Soil >...
GTCGGCACCCCAGCGCCGGACAGAGCTACACCGTGCAATGGTCCGACAGCGGCGTGGCCGGCTACGAACTGCAGGAATCAGCCACCGAGGGCTTCGACGATCCGCAGACATTCCAGGTGACGGGAACCTCGAAAGCATTCACCAAGAGCACCGTCACCCCGACGCCGTTCTTCTACCGCGTGCGCGCCATTGGCGCCTGCGGCCAGGGGCCGGGGCCATACTCATCGACCGAGCGCATCGTCATCGTCCCGATTCCGCCGATCAGCTCACAAGGCCCGAGCGCCACGGTCGACATCAACAACAAGCACGTCGTCGTACAGACCGTCTTCATCCCCGGTCAGGGCTCGGCCATACCGTTCGCCGCAACGACCGACGAGCCGTGGCTCATCGTGACGCCGAACGCCGGAATCCTTCCGGCGGCCGGACTCACGCTCACCGTCTCCGCCGATCCGGCCGACCTGCCGAACGGTACCTTCACCGCCACCATCATCGTCACCTTCCCCAACGCCGCGAAGGTCGGCGCGCTCGACACCCATCCTCCCGTCACGGTTCCGGTCTCGGTCAGCGTCGTCACGCCGGTCTCTCCCACCAACTTCTCCACTCCCTCCGCCAACTCGCTGATCATCCCCTCGGTCGGCCACCTCGACGGCATCAACTCCCAGTGGCGTTCCGACGTCCGCATCACCAATACGTCCATTCAGAAGATCAACTATCTCCTCCGCTTCACGCCCGCCGGGGGCGACGCCACGCAGATCAAACAGACCCAGATCTCGATCGCCGCGAACGACACCATGGCACTCGATGACATCGTCAAGAACTGGTACGGCGTCGGCGCGCTCGGCGACGCCGCCAACGGCGTCCTCGAGGTCCGCCCGCTCAATACCAGCGGCAAAGGCAGTCCCATCGCCGATGATGTGAACGTATCGTTTGCGACGATCGCCTCCAGCCGCACCTTCAACCAGTCCACCGGCGGCACGCTCGGCCAGTACATCCCGGCCATCCCCTTCGCCAACTTCATCGGCAAGGTCAGCGGCGACGCGCGCGCCGGCATCCTCAGCCTCCAGCAGATCGCCCAGTCGTCCGCCTACCGCACCAACCTCGGCATCGTCGAAGCCTCCGGCAAGCCGGTCTCGGTCCTCATCAGCGTCTTCGACACCGCCGGAAAGAATCTGCTCGACGTCCCCATCGACCTCAAAGCCGGCGAACAGCAGCAGCTCAACTCATTCCTGGCCACGAAGAACATCACCCTCGCCGACGGCCGCATCGAAGTGAAAGTCACCGCCGGCGACGGCAAGATCATCGCCTACGCCTCGGTGGTCGACAACAAGACCAGCGATCCGTTGCTCCTCACCGGAGTCCCGCTCGTCCAGACCCCGGCGCGCAGTTTCGTCCTCCCCGGCGTGGCCGATCTGAGCACCGGCGGCGCCAACTGGCGCAGCGACCTTCGTCTCTTCAACGCCGGCGTCGATCCGCAATACGTCACCATGACGCTCTACCCGCAGACCGGAAGCGCGAGCAGCGACACCATCGCGCGGTCATTTACCGTCAACCCCGGTGAAGTCAGCGTCCTCGACAACGTGCTGGCATCGCGTTTCGGCGTCACGAACATCGGCGGCGCCATGCACGTCGACACGCTCACGGACGCCAACCTCGTCCTTACCGGGCGGACCTACAACCAGGTCGACGGCGGCGGCACGTATGGCCAGTACATCGCCGCCGTCACTCCGGCCGACGGCGTCGCCAAAGGGGGCCGCACGCTCAACGTCCTGCAGGTCGAAGATTCGACGCGCTACCGTACCAACCTCGGCATCGCCGAGGTGAGCGGCAAACCGGTTACGGTGGAGGTGTCCGTCTTCCTCCCCGACGCCAAAGTGGCCCCGAAGGTCACCATCCCCCTGGCCGCGAATGAATACCGCCAGTTCCGCGTCCTCCAGCAACTCGGCGTCGGCACCGCCTACAACGCCCGCGTAACCATCCGCGTCATCGACGGAGAGGGCCGGATCACTGCCTACGGATCGGTGATTGACATGCAGACGCAGGATCCCACGTACGTACCCGCGCAGTAGCCCCCCTGGGACCGCGCGCGTCTCGCGCGCGCTTTCGCCGGAGGAGCCGGCGATATTTGCCGCGTTAGCGGCAACAAGACGGTAGCCAGGGGTGCGAGCGTTTTTTGCGAGCACCCCTGGTAACGAGATCTCATGATCTGGTGCCGCGTCAGCGGCACTTGAGTAATCGGGGACTCCATCCAGTGCCGCTGACGCGGCACGATTTCAGATTGCATCGGGTTCCAGGGGTGCTCGCAAAAAACGCTCGCACCCCTGGCTACCGTCTTGAGCCGCTATCGCGGCGTCGTAACGTCCAATCTCCAGAAAGTGCCGCTGACGCGGCATCAAACCACGACATCTTTTTACCAAGGGTGTTCACAAAAAAGCGCTCGCGCATCTGTCTACCGTCTTGTTGCCGCTAACGCGGCAAAAGCGCGGGCGAGACGCCCGCGCTCCCAGGGGTCATTGGACATACCCGAGCGAACGGAAAAACTCTCCGCGATCGGGAGCAGCGGTGCTGCGGAGGTGCTGCACTTCGCTACGAAGACGCGCCGCGACCTCGCTCGGAACGCGTGTCGCCGGCATCGGCGCCGACTCGGACGGGTCGGCGAGCATGTCGAAGAACTCCTCCCGGCCAGGGTCATGGACGACGAGGTGCCAACGGCCGGCGATCACCGACCACCAGCGGTTGAACGAGACCACTCGTTGCGGAATCAGCACCGCCGTGGCGATCGGGAGGGGCGACGGCAACGGCGACTTCGACACGGCGGCGTTCACAATCGACGGAAACTGGATCAGATCGAGAGGCACGGACACATGCGCCGGCGCGAGCCACGGCGCGTTCACGATCAGCGGCACATGCAGCAACTGCGCGTAGAGCGAGTTTCCATGCCGCTCCAGGCCTTTTTCTCCGAAGTGCTCGCCGTGATCGGCAACGAGGACGAAGAGCGTCGGCCGCTTCGATCGCCGGGTCGTATCGAGAATCGACCCCAGATCGCGGTCGATGCATGCGATGGCGGCGAGATGACTCGGATAGTACCGGCGGCGATACTCCGCCGGCGGCGTATCCGACTGGTCCGGCTGTTCGTATCCTGCCGGGCGGCAGCGGGGCTCGACGTAGTACGGGTTGTGCGCGTCCATGTAGTTGGCCACGAGGAAGTACGGCCGGCGCTCGTCGCGCATCTGCGCGAGCAGGCGGCCGGTAACCTCACTCGCCGACCAGTTGCAGACCGTTGCGGCGAACCACGTCCAATGACGGTCGGCAAACATGCCGGCCGCGGTGCGGCAGATTTCGAGGGCGTTCCCGGCGTGCTCATAGACGTCGAATCCGCGCTGCAAGCCTGAGCCGCGATTGGCGAAGGGGTTCGAGATCACCGCCGCGGTACGGTAGCCGCGGCGGCGGTACACCTCCGCCAGGGTCGGCGTGGAACGCGTGTAGCTCTGCTGATCGAAATCGATTCCGAGCGATTGGGCCGGAATTCCGGTGAAGGCGCTCAGATGCGAAGGGAGCGTCCAGGGTGCCTGGGCGTACGCGCGGTCGAAAACGACGCTCGCGCGCGCCAGCCGCGCCACGTTCGGCGGAGGCGCTTCCACCAGCGCGTCGTGGCCGACCGTATCGAGGATGACGATGACGACGTTCGGCGCATCCGGCAACGCGGCGACGGACACCGGCCGCGCGGGTTCCGTCCCGCGGCCGGTAAGCAGCAACACGGCGCCCAGCGCCACAACCACTGCCGTTGCCGTCACAGCGGCGGCCGGACGCGGACGCGCCAGCCAGAGCTGTCCGATCCTCCATACGGCCCAGCAGGCGGCGATCCCCAGGAGCACCGCGATGACGCCGCGCACCGGTGTCCAGGCTCGCTCCATCCGCGCGAAGATCCCGAAGAGGAGCAACGCCGTCACCACCAGCGTCGCCGCCTGCCTCCGTGCGATGACGAGCGCCGGAATCATGAGAAAAACCGCCATCGCGACCCAGCACAACGGCGCAACGAGCCACAAGCGCGGCGGGATGTAACGAAACGTCCGGTCGGCTCCGGCGACGTGGCCGGCGACCGTTGCCGCATCCGCCAGGCCGATCAACAGAGCCGCACTCACGGCGTATGAGTAGTGAGTGGACAGGCGAAAAGGCAACCCCGGCATGGCCGCGCATTATCGTCCTGAGACGCGGCGTACGATGGCGTTATCATCCCCGGCAAGCCCGATGTTCGATTCTCCCGTCTCGGTCATTCTTCCCGTCTACAACCGCCAGGACTCCGTCGCCAGGGCGATCCAAAGCGTCCTGGCACAGACCGGCGCCGCTGTCGATTTGATCGTCGTCGACGACGGCTCGACCGACGGGACGCGAGAGGTGCTTGCGGAATTCGGCTCGCGGATCACCGTCATCGAGCAGCCGCACGCCGGCCCATACGTGGCCCGGAACCACGCCTTACGTCACGCCCGAGGAGAGCTGGTGGCGTTCATCGACTCCGATGATGCATGGCTTCCCGACCGTCTGGCCGTGCAGCTTCCATCAATGCTCCGGCCGGAGGTCGGACTGGTGTTCGGAGACGTCGTTCACGTGTCGCCCGGCCGGATAGCCGAGCGCGGGCATCTCACCAGCTTTCAGGTAGCGCCACCTCACCGTGGCCGCGCCGCCGCGCAGTTTGCCTGGTGCAACTTCGTCCCGACCTCGACCGTCCTGGTGCGGCGGCGCTGCCTGGAGGAAGCCGGATGTTTTTCTGAAGCTGAGGTGCGCTCGTCCGACTACCTGATGTGGTTCAGGATCGCCTTGCGCCATGAGCTCGACTTCGTCTCCCGCGTGGTCGCCGAATACACCCTCAGCGCCGACGGGATCAGCCGCGACCTCGGCCGGTCGATCGACGCCCGCATCCGGCTTTTCTCGGACGAGCTGGCCCGCACCGGCGATCCCGCCGCACGCACCGTCCTCAGACGGCTGCTGTTCAATCTCTCCTGCTCCCTGGCGCTGGCGGCGATGCGGAATCGGGCGGGCAACGTTTCCCATCCTCTGCGCCGTGCATGGGTAACGGCCACCGCTGCCGCGAATCGCGAAGCGGCGCCGTGGACCGCCGCCTTTGCCATGAACCAGATCCGCGTCAGGACGCGGCGCCTATTCTCATGAACCGGCTTTCTATTTCCGTGATCGTCGAGACCGTCACCCGCGACGACTACGCGCCGCGGCACGTTGCGGACGCTCTGCAGGGATCAATCGAAGCGATCGGCAGGCAAACCTATCCGCGCGAGTTGATCGAGACGATCGTCGTGGTCGACGGGATGTTCGATCGGCGGGATGCCGGCGAGCTGCTGCGGCGGCATCCTTCGGTGACGCTCGTCGAATCGCCGGAGCACAATTACTTCGCTGCCAAGAACGCCGGCGCGCGGTCTGCCAGCGGTTCGCTCATCGTCCTTCTCGATGGAGACTGCGAGCCGGCAGAGGACTGGCTGGAAATGCTGGCGTCGCGCTTCGAGCCTGGAGTGGACGCAGTCGCCGGACGGACGAGATATACCGGAAACTCGCTGGGAGCGCGAACGTTCTCGGTCTCCGACTTTTCGAATGTCGTCGGTGATGAGACCGGAGCGGCGTCGGGATTCAACCTCAACAACGTCGCCTTCCGCCGCGAGGTGCTGCTCGCACATCCGCTCGACGCACGGGTCCGCCGCAACGGCGGCTGTTACCTCCTATATCACCAGCTCCGTGCCGCCGGCGCGCGCATCCTCTATGAACCGCGCGCTACCGTAAGGCACGGGCTCGACATCCGCGGCTTCGGCTTCGTGAAGAAACATTTCGAGCGCGGATTCGACGGTGTCAGCGTCTATCGCGTCGATGACGGTGCGGTCCTTCGGGGAACACGCCTCTTCCGGCGGTTCGGCGTTCTGGCGCTTGCGGCCTTCACCTGCCGGCGCGTCGTTTTCGATTGGGTCCGCTTGCTGCGCGATCGCCGGCAGATCGGCGTTTCACCGATCACATTTCCTTATTTCGCACTGATCAGCGTCATGACCCGGCTCATCGAGCTGACGGGGGGAGTCACGGCTCTTGCCCGTTCCCCTCGAGCCACGATGGTAACCGCGGCAACACCCAGGTAGGAGAACGATTGCTGCACGGTGCCAACATCATTTGCCTCTCCTCCATCGATTGGGCGTTCAATTGGCAACTTCCGCAGGAGGTCGCGTCCGCCTTCGCTGCCGGCGGCAACCGCATACTGTTCGTGGAGAACACCGGCGTGCGTCGGCCGACATTCAAGGACGCGCCGCGGCTGCGGGCACGATTCAGAAACTGGCGGCGCGCGGAGGGCGGGGTGCACAGGGACGGCCACGGCGTCGACGTCCATTCACCACTGCTTCTCCCCTTTCCGTATGCCCGGGCCGCCGTCGCCATCAGCGCGCGCCTCCTTCTCCGCACCGTCCGCAAGTGGTTGCGGCGCGATCCAGGCCGTCCGTTGATCGTGATCACATTCCTCCCGACGCCGCTGGCCCGTGCGGTGATTCGCGCCCTGGAGCCGGACCTCGCCGTCTACTACTGCGCGGACCGCCTCACCGAGACGTCCGCCGAAGCGCGGAAGCTGCACCACTCCGAGCCACAACTGCTCGCCGAGGCGGATCTGGTGCTGACGACGTCACACGGTCTGCTGGCCACCGCGGCCACGGTGGCGAAGAGAGTCGAGTTTCTGCCGTGCGGCGTCCGCTCCAGCGAGTTCGAGCAGGCGCGGCGTGATTCGGACCGCCGGTCCGCCGCCGGACTGGCCGGTCCGGTGATCGGATTCACCGGCACTCTGCGAAAGCACATCGACGTCGCACTGCTGACTGAGGTGGCCGGGCTCGCGCCCGATTTGCGCTTCGTCTTCGTCGGGCCCGTAGAAGTGGACGTCAGCCGCCTGGCGGCTCACCGCAACGTCCGGCTCATCGGACCGGTTCCGCATTCCGAGGTCGTTCGGCATACCGCGGGGTTTGACGTCGGCATCCTCCCCTACGTCATCACGGACTACACCGCGGACGTCATGCCGGTAAAACTGAAGGAGTTTCTGGCTGCAGGTCTGCCGGTCCTGGCGACAGCACTTCCCGAGATCTGCCGGTTCGCGGACCAGCACCCCGGGCTCATCACTTTTGCCGGCGATGCCAGGAACTTCGTTAAAGGCCTCCGCGCCGCCGCTGCCGAAAACGCAGCGGGGCTGGTGGCCCGCCGGATGGAGGTCGCGCGGCAATACGACTGGAGCGAGCAGATCGCACGCATGAGCGGCTGGATGGAAAGCTTGTTGGCGGCGGGACGATGAGGGTCCGGCCATTGTTTGGCCGAATGTACCGCCGATGCGCCGCGCCATTCGGCCTCCGCGTCCTCAACGACATGCTGGCAAACGGCCTCCCCGCCCTCCTCGGGCCTCCTCTGCGATTCCTCTTTACGCAAGAGCCTCCCGGCGAAGCGATCGGAATCGCCGCACGCATCGAGGAGATGCGCGCGGAAATCTCCCGGCGTCCGGACACCTATCGTTTCGAATACAGCCCCACGACACTCGGGATGGTGCGCTGGCCCGATCACGCCGGCCACGGAGCCGCCGGTCCGATGATTCCAGCTCACCGCTTGGCCAATGTCTTCAGCGTGCCCCGGCACTGGGGCCTGTTCCTGCACCTGTGTGCCGATGCAATCGCGGCGCGGGCCATTCTCGAGGTTGGAGCGTGCCTTGGAATCTCCGGCGCGTACCTGGCTTCCGCGGGCCAGCGCGCGCGGTTCATTACCATCGAGGGCTCGCCTGCGCTCGCCCCCATCGCCGAAGCGACGCTGGCCGCGGTCACGGACCGCGCCGAGGTCATCCGCGCTCCCTTCGACACAGGCCTCGACGAAGCACTGGCGCGTTTCGCGCGGGAGCAACTACCGATCGACATCGCCTTTATCGATGGGCATCACGAGGAAGCGGCGACCTTGCACTACGTCGAAACCGTCATTCCCCAGCTCTCGCGCAAGGCGGTCGTGATCCTGGACGACATTCATCTCACCCCCGGCATGGCGCGGGCCTGGCAGCGCCTGACGCGAACGCCTGGTATCGCCGCCGCTGTCGATGTCGGCCGTTTCGGCCTGATCGTTTGGCACGGCGATGATGCCGCGGGCGTACGGTACGACCTCTCCCGTTACACAGGATGGTGGCGAGCGCGATCGCAGCACCGCCCTGCCGGGTAAGCCGAAATACTTTAACCACTGAGGCACAGAGGAAACAGAGAAAAAACTAAACCTCTGTGATCTCTGTGCCTCTATTGGTGATGGTTTTTTGGACCGCGGCTAACCATTTCGCCGCTCCTCCAGACCCATTCGCTGCAAAGAAGGTGACGTATGGCGAGGAGTGGCCCATCTTCATCATCGAAGGAGAAACTCGATGAAAACCAGACTTCTACTGATCCTTACCTTTCTGATCACCTGCGCCGTACAGGGCAGCCCGCGGCAGGCGCTCGTCGTCGATGCCGCGTGGCTCAAGGCGCATCTCAATGATCCCGATCTCGTCCTCCTTCACGTCGGCGACAAGGACGGGTACGCGGCGGGGCACATCCCCGGGGCGCGGCTGGTCTCGCTGAACGACATCTCCGTCTCCGATCACAGCGGGCATGGGCTGATGCTGGAGATGCCGCCGTCCGATGATCTGCGTCATCGGCTCGAGGCCCTCGGGATCTCCGACAAGTCGCGCGTCATCGTCTATTACGGCAAGGATTGGGTGTCGCCGGCGACGCGGGTGATCTTTACGCTCGACTACGCCGGGCTGGGGAGCCGGGAATCGCTGCTGGATGGCGGACAGGATGCCTGGGTTCGCAACGGCGGCGCGGTGACGAAGGATGTCCCGGAAGCGAAGACGGGCACGCTTTCGCCGTTGAAACTGCGGCCGATCGTCGTCGATGCCGCTACCGTCCACGCGCGCATTGGGACGCCGGGCGTCTCTGTCGTCGACGGGCGCGACGCCGCGTACTACGACGGCATCGAGACCGGCGGCGCGCATGGAGAGATGCATCGCACGGGACACATCCACGGCGCGCTGAGCATTCCCTTCACCTCGATCACCGACGACAAGCTGATGCTTAAGTCCGACGCCGAGCTGGCGGCGCTGTTCACCAAAGCCGGGGTGAAGCCGGGCGATACGGTCATCGGCTATTGCCACATTGGCCAGCAGACGACAGCGATGTTGTTCGCCGCGCGGACCCTCGGTCACACGGTCCTGCTGTACGACGGCTCGTTCGAAGACTGGTCGCGGCACAAGGAGTACGCGGTCGACAATCCGTCGGAGAAGGCGGGCAAGTGATGGGGACGTGGTCTCGCGGTCTCGGGGTGTCGGGGTCTCGCGGGGAAAACACCGCGCGACCGCGTAACCGCGCGACCTCCCGACCCCGCCCTTACGCCGATCCTTACGTCGCCGGTACCGGCCTCGGGCTGGTGCTTCTGGCGGCGTTCGTGGTCGCCGGCCGCGGGCTCGGCGCGTCGGGGGCGTTCGCCAGCGGCGTCGCCGGGGTGGTGGCCGCGGCGTCGCCGGCGCGCGCGGCGGCCAATCCGTACTTTGCGCGGTACCTGGCGGGAGACGGGCCGTGGCACGAATGGCTGCTCATCGAGATCGCCGGCGTGGTGATCGGCGGGTTCCTCTCCGCGCTGGCGGCGGGACGCCTGCGCGCCGCGATCGAGCGCGGCCCGGGCATCGGCCGCGGATCGAGGCTGGCCAATGCGTTCGCCGGAGGATCGGCGATGGGAGTCGGCGCGGTGCTGGCGCGCGGATGCACGAGCGGTCTGGCGCTCACCGGCGGCGCGCTGCTCAGCGCCGGGAGCTGGCTGTTCATGATGGCGGCGTTCGCCGGCGCCTATCTCATTGCACCGATCGTGAAGAGGGCCTGGCGATGACCGACTCTCTCGCCGTCGCGCTCGTCATCGGCATCGCCTTCGGCTGGACGCTCGAGCGGGCTGGCCTGGGAAGCGCTCCCAAACTGGCGGGACAGTTTTATCTGACCGACTTCACGGTGTTCAAAGTGATGTTCAGCGCCATCGTCACGGCCATGCTCGGCGCCTTCTGGCTGGCGCGCCTCGGCGTCCTCGACCTCGGGCGCGTCTACGTGCCGGAGACGTATCTCGCGCCGCAGCTCGCCGGCGGCCTGCTCTTCGGCGCCGGTTTCGTCATCGCCGGCCTCTGCCCGGGAACGTCGTGCGTTGCCGCGGCGACGGGGCGCGGCGACGGCGTGCTGGTCATGCTGGGGATGTTCGGCGGTGTGCTGGTTACCGGTCTGGCCTTCGCGCCGCTGCAACGCTTCTACGAGAGCACGGCGCGCGGCCCGCTTACGCTGCCGGAGCTGCTGCATGTTCCGTATGGCGTCGTCGTCGCGGCGGTGATGGCGATGGCGTTGACTGCATTTCAGTTTGCCGGGCGATTGGAGAGACGAGCATGATCCGCCGCGCGCTTGCCTGCACTGCCGCGCTTCTCGGCGTCGCGGCGTTGTTCGCGGGCAGCCCGTCTCGGCGACCCGCGGTGGCGGAGGTCAGCGCGGTCGAGCTGGCGGAATGGATTCGCGACCGCAAGCCGGAGCTGCGCGTCATCGATGGGCGGCCGCAAGCGGAGTTTGATGAGTATCACCTTCCGCGCGCGGAGCATGTCGACATCGAGTCGGCCTCGTTCAAACCGACGGAGACGATCGTCCTCGTCGCGGGCGATGGCCAGGGGGGCGACGGGCAGGGGATCGATCATCAGGTTTACGTTCTCCGCGGCGGCGTGCGCGGATGGATCGATGAGGTGATGAACCCCACCATCACGGCGAACGCGTCGCCGGCGGAACGCGCGGCCTATCAGCGGGCCAGCATCGTCAGCCGCTACTTCGGCGGCGTCCCGCGCGTGGTGGACAAACCGCAAGCGAAGAGCGGCGACACCGCCGCGGCGGTGAAGGCGGTGCGGAGGCGGGGATGTTGAGCGCGGCCTTAATGGAAACGGTGACGTTTTTCGATGCCCTGCGCGACCGCGAATTCAGCCGGCTCGACGCGCAGCATCATGCCTACCTCGACTACACCGGCAGCGCGCTGTACGGCGACTCGCAGCTCCGCGCGCATCACGCGCTGCTGCGGGATGGGCTGTTCGGCAACCCACACTCCGACTCGGCGACGTCGCGTGCCAGCACCGAGGTCATCGAGTCGGCGCGGAGGATGGTGCTGCGGTTTTTCGACGTCGACGAAGCGACGCACGATGTCTGCTTTGTCGCCAACACGAGCGCGGCCATCAAGCTCGTCGCGGAGTCGTATCCGTTCTCGCCGGAGTCGAGCTTCATCCTCTCGGCCGACAATCACAACTCCGTGAACGGTATCCGCGAATACGCGCGGCGTGCCGGCGCCCGCGTCCGCTATCTCCCGCTCGACGGTGAGCTCCGGATGTCCGATGCGGAGCTGTTTCTGTGCGAGGAGTCGCTGCGGGGTGGCGGGCTGGTGGCGTTCCCCGCGCAGTCGAACTTCTCCGGCGTGCAGCATCCGCTCGACCTGGTGATGAAAGCGCGCGCCCTCGGCTTCGACGTTCTGCTCGACGTGGCCGCATTCGCCCCCAGCCACGGCCTCAGTCTTCGGCAGTGCCCGGCCGACTTCGTGGCGCTGTCGTTCTACAAACTCTTCGGCTACCCGACCGGTATCGGCGCGCTGGTGGCGCGGCGCGACGCGCTGGCGCGCCTCCGCCGCCCATGGTTCGCCGGCGGGACGGTGTTGTACGCGTCGGCGGCTGCCGATGCGCATCGCCTCCGCCCCCGCCACGAGGCCTTCGAAGACGGTACCCCGAACTTTCTCGGCATCTCCGCGCTCGACGCCGGTTTTGAGCTGCTGGCCGAGGTGGGAATGCCACGCCTCACCGCGCACGTCGCGCAACTCACTGGCGATCTTCTCGACGATCTCCGCGCGCTCCGCCACGGCAACGGTATCCCGCTCGTCCATGTTTATGGCCCGCGCGACACCACCGACCGCGGCGGCGCTGTCGCCTTCAACGTCTGCGGCCGCGATGGATCGCCGATCCCGTACTCACAGGTCGAAGCGCGCGCCCGTCGGGCCGGCGTCTCCCTTCGTGGTGGATGCTTCTGTAACCCCGGCGCATCGGAGGCGGCCTTCGGCCTCGATGCGACACGTATCGCCGCCTGCTTCGATTCCCTCGGGGAGGGTTTCACGGCGGAGCGTTTCGCCGCCTGCAGCAACACCGCCGTCGGCGCGGTCCGGGCGTCGGTCGGCCTGGCGAACAATGCGGACGACATCCGGCGGGCGGTGGGGGTGGTGGCATCGTTTCGGGAGTGAGGCGGACCGTAAGACGACTACGGAGACGCAACACGGCGAAGCCGCAACCAAACGTGGATGCCGGCCAGGGCGCGGCAAGCACGGCCCCCTCATCCGCCTTCGGCACCTTCTCCCCAGCTGAAAAGCGCTGGGGAGAAGGACTCTCGAGGTTAAAGCTTCTTGTCGCGCGCAGAAACCGCTGGCTAGTATTACAGAGGACTCGGTACTACTAACGCTTGGTTTCTGCGCGCGACGCGAAGATTCCGCAAACGTGCTGTCGCCCCGGAAAGAGCTCGCGCCTTTCTAACAACGAGAGCCCTTCTCCCCCAGCGCTTTTCAGCTGGGGGAGAAGGTGCCGAAGGCGGATGAGGGGGCCGTGCTTGCCATGCCGTTGCCGGCATCCTGCAAACGCGGATCAATGGGTCAGTTTCATCGACGGATCGCCGAACAGGATCCAGGAGCGGCGGACGTTGATGTCCGGGGTGGCCTGTTTGGCGTTACGGGCCGCTTCGCCGATCGTCAGTCCGTTCGGGCCGAAGAGTTGGCGCAGCAGCTCCTTGTTCATCTGGAATTGCGGGAAGGGCTCGGTGAGCGTCGACGATGCCCAGACCGCGACGGCGCCGCCGTTGGGATTCCGGAGCAGCGCGGAGGCGAGGCTGTCGGTGAAGACGTCGTTGAACAAGCCGTTGAGGCAGGTCATTGCCAGCACGAAGGGCTGGTTCGCTCCATTGGACAAGGCCGAGGCGTCCGTGGAGTCGAAGAGGTCGAAGCTCCAGAGCTCGACCGATCCGTGTCCGACGTAGTCGACCAGGAGCGCTCCGCCGTTGAATGCGCTCACGATGGCGCTGTGGGCGTTCGGAATGGCGGCGACGTTGATGGTCTGTACGGCGAAGTTCGCCGGCATGAGCGTACGGGCAACCGCCCCCTCGGTCTCGAAGTCGAATGTCTGCGGCGTGTCGGCGATGATCAACGCCTTTTGCGACGAGGTCAGTGACGGCGTGACGCGGGAAACGATCTTACCGATGACGGCCGCCGCGTCCTCCGCGGTCTTGACCGGAATGCGTCCGACCGGCAGGTCACCGATGCCGTCGTTGTTGAAATCGGTGAACCAGTCGTCAGATGGCGTCTTGAGGAAGATCGTGGGGAGGAGCATCGTGGGAACGAAATCGAACGACCCGACGCCGAGGTAGTTGCGCGGGTCGATGCTGGCATTGCCGAGGAGGAGGACGTACTTCGGCGCGCGCGTCCAGGACGAGGTCGATTGCAGGAACGTCCGGATCGACTGCGGATTCTTCATCCCGAAGTTGTACTCGTCGTAAATGTCCTCGACGTCGACGATCGTCGTCATCGTCCCGCCGGCATCGCGTGCGGACTTGAGTGTCGCGGCCGCGCTGCTGAAGGCGGAGTTGGTCAGGATCAGAAGATCGGCCTGGCGTCCCAACGGTTTGGACCAGCTCGAAGGCGTGTTGAGCGAGAGAGAGGCCTGCGCAGGCGTCAGGACCCGGTCGCTCGAGAACACCACCACCGTCCTGGGGGTCGCGGACGGCGGCGTGGTGAACGTTGCCTTGAAACCGCCGCCGGAGGCGGCCACGGAAACCTCGAGCCCGCGAGCCGCGAAGGGATCCGTCACGTCGAGAGCCCGGATCGAGCTCAGCGTGAATCCATCGACGGTGATCTGCTGCGAGCCCGGTACTTTCACCTCCAGCAGGCCGTTATCGGCCTTGAGCAGATGTTGATACGTCAACGTTACCGATGCCACCACGCTGACGTCGTTGTCGCCATTGAGTGCGGTGAGAGTCAGTGCATTCGCGCCGTTGGTGAGGGAGCTCTGCGGGAACTGGTAGGTGAACGTCTGCTGTTCCTGGTTGTTGAGCAGCGCAATGCCGAGCAACTGCGTACCCATCTCCACCTGGATCTGGTGCTGGATGTCGCCGGTGCCGCCGTGAATCACGAGCTGCAGCGTAGCGTTGCCTCCGGCGGGGTCGAGGTTCGCCACCGTGAGGTCCTCGGATTCCGGAGTGGTGGTGATCAGCGGACCGAAGAAAAGTTCGGATCCTTCCGGCGTGCTGACCTGTTCCGCGGCGAGCACGGTCCGGTCCATGCGCTGGAAGGTGAAGGGGACTCCGGTGGTGAGCGCCGGTCCTCCGCTGTTCGGGAAGGTGCCGAGCGGTGTGCCCGAATGTTGGTCGGCGCGCAGCCAGTACGTTCGCTCTCCGGTCGACGGTGTGTCGAGTCCCAGAGCGTAGAAATCGATCGAGTCATTCGGTCCGAACTGCTTATTGGTGGCCAGATTGAGAACGAACGGCAGGCTCACCCCCTCGCAGTACAGAACGAATTTCTTCGGATCCGACGGCGGGGTGAATCCGGCGGCTTTCATGGCCGCGGCGGTGAGGTGGTACCAACCTTCGCTGGGTATGTTGATCTTGAGCGCCGGTCCCGCCGCGATGTCCTGCTGCTGGGTGATCTGAGCCGCGGTGGCCGGGGGTAGTGTGGCCGGCTGCACCGCACCGATACCGGACGCCGGCACCAGCACGGGATCGGACGGAGTGAGCTGCGACAACCGGGATGAGTCCGGCCCGGAAGACGTCAGATCGCCGGGCACCAGCCTCGTCGAATACGGCCCGTTCATCGTGGCCTTGCCGTGGGTGTCGATGTCCTCGAGCCAGTATTGGGCGAAGCTGTTCGGGGTCGGCAGCGTGTCGTGGAGACGGTAGGAGAAGCCAGCCACCGGCCGCGCCTTGGTAAGGAATGCCGAGCCGCCGATGAGCTGGGAGTTGATCTTCTGCCGCGCGCCGTCGATGGTGCGGTAGATGTTGAAGCCGAGGTTGCCCGACTCGAAGCTGGTCTGCCACAACAGCAGGACCTGATTCCCATTCTGTTGGGCATCGAACAGGCGCAGTTTGACGAGCGTGGGGATCGAGGAGAGGAGCGCGTAGCCGAAATCGATCGGCGCCGCGCTGACGGAGAGTCCGCTCAGTGTCGAGGCGGAGTTTGTGGTCAGAGTAAGGTGGGTGTTGTCCGTGACGCTCGACACGATGAACTGCACGCCGTTGATCAGGATCGGATCGTTGGCGCGATAGTTGGTGAAGGTAGTCCCGGTTCCGACGATGGCAGGTGAGCCGCCGGTCGTGGCAACGGTTCCCGGGCTGGCCGAGAGATCCATCACTTCCATGGCGTTGCCCGGATTGGCTCCCGAGAGAAGTCCCTCGGTCTTCTCCCAGGTTCCGCCGAAGCCGACCAGATTGCCGAAGGTATCCGTGACCTTGACCACGTATGGTGCGTTTGCCAGGCCCGTGAATGAGTAGAAGCCGTTGGCGTCGGTCGTGGCGGTCTGGATGGCCGACGATCCGTGCTGATAGGTGAGACCGCCCGCCGTCGCCCCTCCGTATTGGGTGGTCAGCGTGAGATGTGTGTCGTCCGTGATGCTGCCGATGATGTACGGCACTCCGGCGATCACGATCGGATCGCCGACCGAGTACTGCAGGAATGTCGTGCCGGTGCCGACGACGGCGGTCGCGCCGACCGTGGCCGCGACGGTGCCGGGGCCGGCGGTGATCGCGGTGAGGCTCAGCGTGACACCGGACACCCCTGTTTCACTGCCGCCGATGAGGCCGTTCTTGTCGGCATCGTTCCAGATCTTTCCGGTGAACGCGCGTTGGGAAGCGAGAGGCACCTGGAACGCGAAATCGCGATCGAGGACGCTGGCGGCGGCGGTAACGGTCGCGCCGAGCTGCGCGCCGAGTGAGGTGGCGTCGCTGTCCGGACGGCCGTAGGCCTTGCCCGCGGCGGTGGCCTGTCCGAACGTGGTGGTGAGGGCCAGGTGTGTGTCGTCGGTGATGCTGAGAATCGAGTAGGTCACCGCGACGCCGGCGGTGGTGATGGTGATCGTTTCGCCGACATTGAGCTTCGTGAAGAGCGTGCCGGTCCCGACGATGGCCGCGCTGCCGTTGGTGGCCTGGACGGTTCCGACGTCGGTGCCGATGTAGTTGTAGCTCGCCGGGTTCTGCACGCTGACGATGTAACTGCCGTTGCCGAGGCCCGAGAAGAGATACTTGCCGTTGGCATCGGTCGTGACGCTTCCGAAGAACACCGGGGCCCGGTAGGCGAGGCCGGCCGCGGTGGCGGCGGCGTTCGTCGTGACCGTCATACTGAGGTTGCTGGCGATGCTCTGAACGATGAAGTCCGTGCCATTGATGTTGATGGTGTCGTTGACCTTGAAGTCGGTCAGGAATGTGGTTCCCGTACCGGTCACCGTATTCGAGCCGGCGGTCGTTGCGACGGTTCCGGCGAGCGCCGGGTTCGCGGTGAAGGCCTTGCCCGCTCCGGTGGCCTGGCCATAGTTGGAGGCAAGGGTCAGACTGGTGTTGCTGGCAATGCTCTGGATGATGTAGCCGACGCCGGCGATGGCGATCGGCTCTCCGGCGTGGTAGTTGAGGAACGTCGTTCCCGCGCCGGTGACCGTGGGCGAGCCGTTCGTGGCCGTGACCGTTCCCGCGCCCGCGGTCAGATCTATGATGCCGTTTGCGTTGGCGTCCTTGGCGATGCGCACGACGACGCCGGCGATCCCCGGCTCACCCGCGTCCTGGAAGCCGTTTCCGTTCAAGTCACTGAAGACCGTGTCGCCGATAGAACGGGTGGCGGTGAATCCGAAGCTCGGTGTCGCCGAGCGGTCGATGTTGGCCGCGAGGTTGGAGTCGGAACGCTTACGGGCAATGGCGTAGCTGCTCGTGCCGATGTAGTTCGCAAGGACGCCTGTGGTGTCGGTGATCTGGATCGTGTAGTCGGCGCCGCTCCCGGTCAGACCGCTGAACGTGAACGTGCCGTCCGAGGCCGTTGTGGTCGTGCCGATGACGTTCAGGCTGCTGTCGAGGATCTCGACGGTAACGCCTGAAATACCCGCTTCCGTGTTGTCGAAGGTCCCGAATGACTTATAAGCCTTACCGGCTCCGGTGGCCTGCGCGTAGTTGGCGGTCAGCGTCAGATGCGTGTCATCGGTGATGCTCAAGATCGTGTAACCGACGCCGGCGATCTGGAACGAGTCGCCGGGATTGAGGTTCTTGAAGATCGTCCCGGTGCCGACGACCAGGGGCGAGCCAAGCGTTGCCGAGACGGTTCCCGGTCCGGTGGAGAAGACGGTGTCGGCGAAGATCCGGTCCTTGATCGAGAACGTCGTCCCGCCGGCCGGTTGGTACCCGTAGTCGGCGGAAAGGAACGAGGCGCCGCTGAACACGGAGCCGAACCGGTACGTCGTGTTCGGGCTTCCCGGAGGTGTGGTGAGGGTATAGCCGGCCGGTGTTCTGGCGACGACGAAGTAAACCTCGGAGCCGGTTGCAGGCGTGATCCCCGAGAAGAGATAGCTGCCGTCAGGCGCCGTTCTCGTGGGAACCTTGTAAGAAAGTCCGGCGGCCGTAGCGGCCGCATAGTTGGCCGTCAGGTTGAGATGGGTATTGTCGGTGACGGTATTCACCGTGTAGGTCACGCCGGCAATGGAGATGTTGTCGCCGTTCTGAAGGTTGGTGAACGTCGTCCCGGTGCCGACGACCGCGGTCGACAGGTTCGTCGCGGCGACGGTGCCGGCGCCGGCCACGAGCGTGTCCACGAGCGCATCGGTGCCGACGGTGAGTATGCCGTCGCCGTTCGTATCGCGATAGAGCTTGATGGTCACGCCGCCGAGGCCGACTTCGCCGGGGTCGCGCAGTCCGTTGGCGTTGGCATCGACCCAGGCCAGATCGCCGAACGTGGCGGTGCCGGAGGTCGCCGTGTAGCCGAGGTCAGCCTGGTTGTAATTCTGTCCCGCGGTCAGGTTGAAGACTGTGGTGCGGTTGTTCGTGTTTCCGATCGGGGCCGACTGGGTGAGGCCGGCCGGTACCCCGTTGGGATTCCCGGAAGCGGTTGCCTCGACGTAGTAGCCGTTCCCGGGGGTGACGCCGGAGAAGAAGAAGCGTCCGTTGGAGTCGGTGGTCGCGGTCGCCACCGGCGTCCCGAACTGATCTTTGAGAGTAACGATGACGTTGTCGATGCCCGGCTCACCGATGTCCTGGACGGCGTTGGCGTTCGAGTCGAGCCATAGCCGGCCGGCCACCGTGGCCGCCAGTACCGTGGGGTTGGAGATGATGTTCGTCACCGGATTGCTGCCGAGCTGAATGGGAAGCTGGACCGATGACGTGAAGGAGGTGTTCGTCACCGAGGTCTGTCCGGTCGGGAAAGGGTTGTTCACCTGGACGTTGTAGGTGGCGGTGAGGGTCTGGCCGCCGACCAGGGCGTAGAGCGAACTGGCGGACAGGAGGTTCGGTGGGTTCCCTCCGGTTACAGAGACGTCGTAGGTGATCGATACGTCGTCGAGGTAGATGAACTCCGTGGCCGCGTTGTAGCTGCCTGCCGGGAAGGTGAAGCGGATGGCCGTGTTCGCGTTGATCGAGCCCGAGATGTCGAAGCTGGCGGTGCCGGACGACGCGCCGGTGATGCCGGTGATCGTGCCGAGGGCGCCGAATGCTCCTCCGACGCCTCCTGTGCCTACCTGGATCGTGAACACGTCCGCCGGGTCGACGCCGGTGTCGGTGCGGTAGTGGAACGTGAGGCGCGCGGCGGTCGCCCCGGTCAGGTTGACCGCGCGGGAGATGGTCGGCTGGGTGTTGTTGGCGTTGTCCAGCCGCAATTCGGTGCCGACGATCTGGATGTCTCCCTGAACCGCGGAGCCGTTGGTGGCGCCGCCGCCCGTGTCGCCGGCCTCCGTCCAGTTCCCGCCCCAATTGCGCGTCCCGACATTGAGTGTATAGACCTGGGTGTTGAAACTGTCGCCAACGGTCGAACGGTTGAGCGTGGTCGTCCCGTTAACGCTGGACAGACCGGTCGGCAGTGCGTCGTAGAGCGAGATCCCGGTCAGAGGATTCGTCCCCGCGGCGGCCGGGTTCGTGACGGTGGTGGTGTAGGTGAAGATGTCCCCCGGAAAGAGCGGGGTGGATGACGGAACGCTGGAGCTCTTCGTGATCTGCACGCTGCCCGAGGCGACGTAGGTGAAGTCGCTGGCGTTGAAGGTCTGCGTGACCGCGGGGCTGGAGCCGACGGTCCGCGTTCCGGTGGATACGACGTTGTTCTGGCTCAGCGTTCCCGCGGCGAACACGGAGGTGGTGGCGGCCCTGAATTTGATGGTGATCTGCTGGTTGGCGGCCATGTTCCCGCCGGTCTTGGCGGAGGACCACGTCAGGACGTAGGGGTTTCCGACGGTTCCGGCGCCGGTGACCACCGGCTCGTTGCCGCTGCCGGATGTGAAATACGTCTGACCGGCCCCTGCCGGCGCGGTAGTGGCCAGCGTGAGATGGGTATTGTCGGTGATGGTCTGAATCGTATATCCGAGGCCGGCGATGGTGATCGGGTTTCCCGCGGTCAGGGCGGTGAACGTGGTGCCGGTACCGACCACCGCGGTGGTGCCGTTGGTCGTTACGGTTCCCGCGCCGGCGGCGCTGGTGGTCTGCGTCAGATCAGGCTTGGTGATGGTCGTGAATCCCGGCACGAACTGCCAGTTGGGAGGCATCGTATCGACGACGCTGACTCCGTCGACGGAGTAGGCCTGGCTGTTCACCAGGATGGTGAAGTCGGTCGTCGAGCCGGCTGCCGTCGGTACTACTTGCGGATTCGCGGTCTTGCTCGTCGTCAAGACGAGGGAGACAAAGTCGGTGCCGGGAAGGGCGACGTATCCGAGATCGAGATTCGGAGTCGGGGTGGTGGCGGTGTCTGCGTTCTCGCCGTACGCCATCGAGAAAAGGCCGGTGGCCCAGAAACGGGAGCCATCGAGAGCGCCGCTGGGACCCGGCGGGATGAACTGGCTCTGCAGACGATTGAGCGTGTAGGTCTGGTCGGGCACGCCGTCGTTGTTGTAGTCGACGAAGACCTGCGTGTTGTCCTGGCCCACGGTGAGGAAGATGCCGTTTCCGTTCGTCGGCGCGGTGGTCAGCGGCAGAGATCCCGGCGACCAGCCGAGGAAGTGCTCTTTGTAGAGAAAAGTCGTCGGAAGCAGGCTGTAGCCCCACTCGAAGGCCTGTCCCGTAGCTCCCCCTGTGTTTGACGAGTCGCCAAAACCGACTCCCCAGAATGGGCTGGTCGCGCTCAAGTAGAGCCCCGATCCAACAGGGACGGAGGGATTGGCACCGAGGGCACGGTTGAACGACTGATTGCTGTTCGCTGGAACGGCGAACGATCCGGAAGCGGACTGACTCTGCCAGTTGATCGTCAGCGGGGTGGAAGAGGGGTTGAACAGGTAGTAATCGGTGACACCCTTGGCGGCGTTCACCGCCTGCCCGAAGGGTGCGTAGTAGTCAGTGGTCCAGAAACCCCGGGGGAAGGCGCTCAGTCCGCGCGCCGCGTACGTCTGGGCGATGCGTCCGGCCACGTACTTCACCTGAAGGGTCTTGTTGCCCTGAATGATTGCGCCGGAGTTCAGCGGTCCGCCCCCGGGAAAGGTCGTACAGGTCGTATGGGCCGTACAGGCGCTTACCCGGTCGAGGAGGAACGTCTCTCCCTTCTGCAGCGTCACCGTGGTGCCGTCTCCGGCGTTGTTCCAGGTGGCATCGCGGTTCAGGTTGAGGATATCGGGGACGCCGTCGTGGTTCAGGTCGACGGTGACCGTGGTGTTGTCGTCGGTGGCCTGGATCAGTGCGTAGACGCGCTCGAATCCCGTGAAGAAGGCATTGGATGTGGCGAAGTTGTCCTCGCCAAACGGCAGCACATAGGTGGTCAACTGCGGTTTGACGGGATAGATCTCCCAGGCGTCGCCCTGGTTACCGGCGCCGCGGGCCTCCATCCAGACCGCGCGGGTCACGGTCACCGGCCCGCCGGCGACGTAGATGCGGTCGCCGCCGTCGTAGCATCGGTTCCCGGGGTTCCCCTGCCCGGCACAGGTGCTGGCAGGGTTGCGGATGTTGGGGACGTTGGAGGACTCGAAGAGCTTGATGGAGCCGGGGGTTGCCAGGACGTAGGTTTCGTCGGCGGTTGCCGCCGGATTGTTCGGATCGAAGTTGTAGCCGTTTTCCCAGTGGTCGTAGTAGATGGTGGTGTTCCCCGACCAGGCCACGACCGAGGTGACCGAGTGCATGCCGGTGGCACCCCCGTTCACGTCGAGGTCGTTGAAGATGAAGTACATGTTCTGCTCATCGCCAGGCAGGAAGTACTCGGAGTAGCCCGCGGCGGCCTGGCCGAACGCGGCGCCGGCGGACAGGAGGAGCAGGCAAGCGATGAAGATCCTTCGTAGCGCCGTGAACTTCGTGTCTTCTTTCAACATTGGGCTTTTCCTTCTGTGTCCCCCCACGACGCGCCGCGGACGCGATACGATGCTCTCCGCAACGATGGATGCGCGGCGTGAACTTCTGTCGGGAGGACCGCCCTCATTGTCTCGCAGTTTGGCCCTCTTAGGGGGCGCCGTTTGTCAAAGCGTCACCTCTTGCTGAATTTTTGATGGAGGCGTGACGGCGAAATCGCGCCATGGCAGCGTCGCCGAACAGGTCGATCTGCGTGGTAGCGCCCGGCTTTTGGGACTAAGAGCTGTGATCTGGCGCATTTCTTCTCTGCGCCCTCCGCGTGACCTGCTCTTGGCTGTCTACCACGGACTTCGGCCTGCGGTCACGACTCTCTACTCGACGTCGAACGCAGCGCGCGCCCGCGTTACGACCTCGGGTTTTATCCGACGCCAGGCTGCGGTGGGCTCGTCGCCTGCGTAGAGATCGGATAAGTGGTACTGATCGTTTCCCTCCATGTAGAAAACGATCATTTCGCTCTTCCGATCCGCTGCGCCGAGGGTGACGAAGCGGGCAGCGAGCCAGAGGTCCGGATTGCGAAATCCGCGGGAGATGAGAAAGTTGTTGGTCATTTCCCCTTCGTCTCTCGGTTGGGCCGCGATGTTCTGCGCGCCGCGGAACGCAAAGGTGTTCTGTATGAAGGACAGCGAACCGATGCGCTCCGCTTTTTCGAAACTATATCGATAGACTTCCGGGGAAGAAGTCCTCACACGTTCAAATTGAACGATGAGAAGCCGTCGGAGCGATTGGCCCTCGGCGTCGGCGAAAACGTATCGCTCTCCTTCGAAATCGCTTCCCAGCGCGAACGAAAACCGGCCGAGATACCGGAACGATCGCTGCACATGGATCGTCACGGCGGGGAGAGACCGAGAGCGGAGCCCCGATCCCCGAACGGTCCGCCCGGTGCTGGCACATCCGAATAGGATCACGACGCCGGCCATCAACACGGCGTGCGCTCGTCGACTCATCCGGGCATTCTACGATAGTCTTCGTATGTCGGTGTGACATTCAGGCCACGTTCGCCGCCGGGCAGGGTAGACCGGACTCACGCGGAGACGCGGAAGAGGGAGTTTGCGGCTACAAAAGGTGGTGCCGCGCAGAGTCAGCCGCCGGGCCACTACCGCGTAAAGTACTCGAAGTAGTGTGCAACCCAGGGATTCGCCAGGTTCAGAGTCTCTTGGTGTGCTGAGAGAACATCGGCCATCCCCAGCTTGCGGGCCAGCTTTGCGTATTGGCGAAACTCTCTGGGCAGATACTCCGAGGAGAGCATGGAGGCCACTCGCCGGCGAATCCGCTCCTGTTGCTCGGGAAGCAGCATCTCGCTTTTGCGAAGCGCTCGCGCGGTGTTTGACTTGAGAATCCGGCCGAACGGAAACGAGGCGTCCTGCTCAATGAAGTCGATGCCGACCTCGGCGCAGGCGATGTCTCCCGCCAGAATCCCTTCGATCACCCGGTCCATGACCGGGTACACCCAGGTTGTCTCCGCCTGGCGAAACTCGCGAGGCGTCAGATCACGAGGGGTGGCTATATGGAATCGGCGGGCGTGCCCGGCGTAGCGAGCGATGATTCCGTCGCCCGACCAGGCCCCTGTACCGTTGTAGTCGATCACACGCATTTTGAGGCCTCCGGTGAGGCGTCGATGATCGATGTGCTGGTGTATTCTTTCAAGGCGAGGAGATCTTGTATGGCCAACGCCAAGAAGAGCAAGACGGACAATATATCGCCGTCCGAGCTGATCAGCAAGAGGATCAACGAACTGGGCGATTGGCGCGGGAGAACGCTCACCAGGATACGCGAGCTCATCAAGGAGGCCGATCCGGAAATCGTCGAGGAGTGGAAATGGGCGAACCCGGTCTGGTCACGCAACGGCTTGATCTGCACCGGTGAGGCCTACAAGAACGTCGTCAAGATGACGTTCGCCAAGGGAGCCTCTTTGAAGGATCCTGACGGTCTGTTCAACTCCAGCCTGGATGGAAATGTAAGGCGGGCCATCGACTTTCACGAAGGGGAGAGCATTAACGAAACGGCGTTGAAGAAGCTTATACGTGCGGCCGTAGCGTTGAACATCGAGTGAAAGACCTCCCCCCACTGTCATCCTGAGGCTGCCGGAGCCGCTGAGCGAGCGTAGCGAGCGAAGTGCGGCGTAGGACGGCGAAGGATCTCCAGATGCGCTGGTTGGGGTAGGAGCGAAACTGTGATTTCTGTAACGCAGATCTACAATCCAAGAGATGGGCTCGCGAACGAAATCGAGCTGATTTGGATGAATGCCAAACCTGTGCTGCGTTTCTGCCGCAGTCTGCGCATCTGGAGATCCTTCGCCGTCCTCCGCCGCTTTTCGCTCGCTACGCTCGCTCAGCGGCTGCGGCAGTCTCAGGATGACAGTTGGGCCGTTGGGGAACGTGCAGCGCATAGTTGTGCGCAAGATGGACTACTCTCGCTTCCCGGTCTTCTTCGTCGACAGGTTCTGTTTCATTCTGAGCTTCACGATCCGCCCGATCAGGTTGTAGGGAATGGGCTGATCGAGAGGAAACCTCAGGTTGCCCTTCTCTCCCGCGTATGGCGCTACCGCCTCTTTCAGTCGCGCATCGCCGCTGATCGGAGGATAAAACCCGATATGTTTCTTGAACGCGGCGAAGTACACCAACACGCCATTCAGCGTAAATGCGGGGATCCCATAGCTGATGGTTTCCTGCGCCATGGGCGCCGCCTTGCGGACAGTTGCGCGGACTTTCTCGAGGACCGCCTGAATCTCAGGCGAGAAGGACGAAATATATTCGTCCACGTTTCTTGGCGTCAATCGGCCAGATGCCATGATTTCTGACGTACGTCTCGTGCAGCGCGAGTTGTTTGCCAGGCCGCATTATACAATGATGAGTCGGCTGCGACCGCTTGTTGGGCGGCTGTTCACACCGTTGTAACGCGATGCTCTTCGGTTCAAAGTGGTTCAGCGTCGGTCACTCTTCGGCGCAATGTAGTGGAACTCGACGAGGAACACGCTTTCGCCTCGCCCATGCCTTGCGACCTTCAGGAGATCGCTAACACCGGCGAAGCCGCATTCGCGGGCGAGACGAGGCGTGATCTGTTCGAGCGTGATCGGGACGATGGAATCGATTTCAATCTCGCCTTCTTCGAAGCGGTATCGCCCGCCGGCACGAACGTGCGGACGCATCCAGACGCGAACGCTTCGCGTGATCGCACCACTTCGCACGCCGTCGCGCAGGTATTTCGTGAACAGCACAGAGCAAGTTTAACGCGCATTTCTCACACACCGCATGGAATTGTCGACACGCTGTTAGTCGGTTGGAGCGAGCTGGTTTGACGCGGAGGCGCGGAGACGCGGAGGAGGGAGTGTCGTTTTCTTCTCCGCGTCCTCCGCGCCGGGGAGTGAACTATTGGAGCGGGAGGAAATGACCGCCGCGCCGCAGGATCGAGCGCAAGGACATATTCCGGTAGCTCTCCTCGAGAAAACGATTGCCGATGCGCTCCTCGACTCGCTCGCTGCGAACAGCCAGAATCCGCTGACCGTCGTAGGTGAGTTCTGTGACGTCAAGGAAGCAAGCATAGAGGTATGCATTGCCGTTCTTCGCGCCTCGGCGTTTCACAAGCGTGGCATCATAGATGCGATGCCCGGTTAGGCAGAGGTAACCCCGCTCCATACGCTCGTGCTCAAAGGTCTTGAGGAGCATGAGCCGGCCTGACACGGCCGTGAAGAACTGGTAGTAATGACGGCTGCCGGACCCTCCGCGAGACCAATTCGTATAGACGTACAGGAGACTGCCCCGGCCCACCGGCACCACGGAGATCCCGTTCAGATACTGCGGGATTAGGCTGTCGGTCCCCGCGATCTCGACGCCGTCAGAATGGTCCAGCCGCCATTCCATGCGAGGTACAGGAGACGTACGGGTTTCTCGTGCTGGTCCGGGTCGCTGTCTGTCAGCGCGGCGATGAAGCGATCCTTGCGTCCGGCTTCGAGGGAACAAGGAAGCACGGCGGCGGTCCGGTAGCCAGGCGGGAGCAGCTTTGAAAGCGCCAGTCTGGCATCCGGAGACAATACGGCAGCGAAGGCCTCGCAGGAGCACACGGCGAGAAGGCAGACGATCGCAGAGACGGTTCGGATCATGTGAGACACGGCGTAGCTCATCTCCGGCATCGGACGGCTTTGCTGCTCACACACGACCGCGACGCGCTGACGTATACCCCCGCGCGCTGTGCGCGGCGTTCCCTTCCATTTACTTTTCATATTGTCGTGCACCGACCAGACTCGCGACCAGGATCAGGATGCACTCAGCCGGAAGGTCCATCAACACGAACCGGACTGACGCAACTCCGAATACCGCTAGATGGGTTACAGGTGCAGCCACGGACAGGAGCCACACCACTATCCCAGAGATGAGCGCAGTCCTCGGACCGGCGCCGTATCGCGGACGAATCGCCGCGTACAGCCAGACCGCCACGATTGCGTAGGCGACAATGAATACGAGTCCAAACGTCAGGAGACTGACCATCTGGCCCATCGATGGCCGCACCGGCCGCCCGAGCGCTGCGAGTGCGCCCATGAGTTCTTGGGCAAGGAAAAGATACAGGCCTAGTGCAGCAACTACCCCATATACCGCGGCCCAGGCGCATGCGCCACGGAGCACGCGCGGCCACTCGACCCTGCTCGTCCCGTTGCCTTGGATCATCGCATCACATCATCCTACGCCTGATTAGCACGCTACAGTCCAACGGGTTGGCTCATTCCGGTTGTGGCGATGGCACCGGTTAATCGTGGTCGTCCTTACGTCGGAGTACCGTTTTCACGCGGAGGCGCGGAGACGCGGAGGAGGAGTCAGCACTTTTCTTCTCCGCGCGTCCTTGGCCCCTCTATGGGAGACGACGGAAACCGACGAGAGCCGTCTTAAAGCCACCCTTGGCCTTCGAGAATCGAAACACAGCTGCCACCTGACTCCATTTGCCATCCAAAGGCAGACGATGTTCCAGTTCGAAAAGCTGACCTGGAGAGAGCTCTGTGAGAGATGCGCGGGCCGAATCGAGAAGGCCGTCGGGCGAGGTAATTACGGACGAGGGATCGATGCTTTGCTGCATTTCGCGTGTCAGTCTCGCTTTGCTCCATCGCATTCCCGGGTCGCTGGCATCCAGCGGTTGCAGCGCCCCCGCAAAGTCGCCGGATGCGACATGACGGATGAAGTCTCGAGCGAAGCGAACAAATGCGATGGCTGGACTCCACGGCGTTCCACCGATCATGATCTAGCCGCCCAACGGACTTGCGCTTCAGCCGCGCAGTGCCGCACGCGAAGAGTAGCGCACTTGAGGCCACATGCTCCGTTCCAGGACCTCCAGCGCTCTTCCCTTGACTTCTGCCTGACGAAGCCAGCACTCTGGCGGAATCTCATGTTCACATACGACCGGTTGAAGGAAGCCAGCCGACGCGCGAGGAATGAAGATCACTGTTCGTCGAAGGGGCTGGTGTTCGAGCTTGGCCGGTTGCTGGTGGACGGATTGATCCGCGATCCGGCAGATCGAGCGGCGCCGCTAACTGCCGGTCTATCAGTGGGTAAGCATCGGCAGGCGCTAATTTACGCCGTGGATGAGAATTTCGCGATCCACGTTGGTTTTGATGGAGTGCGTGGGACGTCCGACGCGGTGAAGCACGAGACGTTGTTCCACAATGCGGACGTTCGGGCCGCAGGTGAGCTGGAGATCAAAGCGGGTGTGGTCGTCGAAGTTGGGGACATCTCGGGAACGTATGGAACCCCGGGCAGAATCCAAACAGACCCGTTGTTTGCAGAGGCTGTTCTCACCGCGTTGGATCGACTCGGAGTGCCAATCGAACGCGGCGAGCGTCGGCGACTCGAAAGAAGGGCGGGAAAGCGATGAGCTGGAAGGCAACTGAACTGGATGCTTTGCTTCCGCGGGATGTCGACGACATAGTCGAGCGCGGACGAACTTTGGGCGGAAAGGACAGAACATCTGCGTTGCGCGATTCGATAGCTCGGTTACAAACGAGTGCGGACCCCCTCGATCGACTGAAGATCGTGCTCTTCGTCCAGACCCTGCTCGCGTTCGTAACCGACGGTAAACTGGCACCCTCCGTTGCAGAGGCCGTCGCAAGCAAACTCTCGCATATCGTGGATTCGACGTCAGATCCTGAAGAAGTGAAGCGATCGGCCCTAAGCGGTCTGGCACTCTTGGTTCTAAAGGCAACGGAGCTTACGACGAGTGCGAATACTCGTATGCTCGCGGCGTTCAAAGCTGCGCGAGACTCTCGTGATCCCGGCATTCGCGACTTTGCCCGGCGAACGTTCCCAGCGGACCGCGCTCATACGCGTCGTTCTCGATCCGCTCCTTCAGAGGGGTCTGGAGTCCTGCTGCTACACGGGCGCGGTAAGTGAACGTTACTCGCCTTGAGGCCCTCATTTTTCGAAGCCCGCGACGTGGGACCACGCCTTCGATTTTTTCGGTTTCTGACTCGAGCGGTTGCGGCCGGGGGCAGGCGTTTGTCTGCGCCTTGCGGTACCTTTGCGAATATCAATAACGGATGAACGATCGCGGAGCGTGGCGCGGGCCGACGTAAGTCACTGTAGCGCAAAGGGTTGTGAATGACAAAAGAACGAAGGTGTGAGCCCAGTGATCTGACTCGCAAATTTGGCGACGCTTTCTCCTCACGAAAACGCAATCACCGGCCACACCGGCTTGCTCTTCTCGCGAATACTCCGCACTCTCGCCTTCATCTGATTCGCAAGACCAGCGAGGTCAATTCCCCGATCGTCTTGATTGGCGGACACCAGCAGCAGCCCCTCCTCGATCCGTTCCACCGCCGGACGCCATTGACCCATCTGCGCGTGGTGAATTCCGACACTGAACTGGAGGAAGATCCGGATGAAGTCGGGCTCGTCGCGGTTCCCTTCGAAGAAAAGCTCCTCGAAGCAATCGCTTGCGTCGAGGTAGTCGCCGGCGTTGAAGAGGGCGATGCCGCGGAGGAATCGCGGATCGTCGATCAGTTCCAAGTGAGTGACCGTAGCTGGTCGAGGTTCACGTTCCCGCCCGAAAGCACCACCGCCACGCGTGAGCCGGGCGGGAGCTGGACGAGGCCGTGAAGCAGCGCGGCCACCGGGGCGGCGGCGGCCCCTTCGACGACCAGCTTGCAGCGCTCCATGATCCAGATCATGGCGTCGAAGATCTCGCGGTCGGGGAGGGCTACGATCTCGTCGACGAAGCGCTGCACGACGGAGAAGTTGATCTCTCCGGCGCGGCGGACGCGCAGGCCGTCGATGATGGTCTTGCAGTCGATGGTCTCGAGGTGGCCGGCTTCGAGGCTCTTCTTCATGGCCGGGCCGTCGGACGATTCCACGCCGATCACGCTGATCTTCGGGTTGTGGCTCTTGACCGCCATGGAGACGCCGGAGATCAATCCGCCCCCGCCGATCGGTACGATCACCGCGTCGACCTCGGGCCAGTCCTGGATGATCTCCAGGCCGAGCGTTCCCTGGCCGGCGATGAGCTGTTCGTCATCGAACGGGTGAACGTAGGTGAGCCCCTCCGTGCGCACCAGCTCCTTCGCCTTCTCGTTCGCTTCGTCCCAGATCATCCCGTGCAGCACGACCTCGGCGCCGTAGCCGCGGGTGGCGGCGATCTTGGCCGGCGTGGCGTTTTCGGCCATGCAGACGACGGCGCGGATGCCGTGAATCTTCGCCGCCAGCGCCACTCCCTGGGCGTGGTTGCCCGCCGAGGAGCAGACCACGCCGCGCGCCTTCTGCTCCTCGGGCATCAAGGCGAACTTGTTGAGCGGACCGCGGATCTTGTACGAGCCGACGCGTTGAAACATTTCGGCCTTCATGCGCACGTCCAGACCCGTGCGCTCGCTCAATTGCCGCGACGTCAGCAGCGGCGTGTGCTTGATGTGCTGCGCGATCCGCGCACGCACGGCGATGAAATCGTCGAGTGTCAGCGTGAACATTATTGAGGCCGCCGTCCGCCGGCACCGCCGCCGGCGGGGATGGAGATGTAGGGGACGTTCGCGTCGCGCATCATCTTATTTAGCGCTTCCAGGTCGGTCTTGGTGAGCGTCTGGACCGCGGCCGCCGATTCGGTCAGCAACCCACGCAACACGTTGATCTGGTCGAGCTGGTACGCGGTCGGCGCGGCGGCGTAGTTCTCGATTCCGCCGAGGAGCTGCGTGATGCGTTGCGTGACCGGGGGAGGCGTGTAGACGACCGCCGGTCCGGCCGATCCGAGAGGCCCGCTCTGGCCGCACTGGACCGTGGTGGCGACCTTGAGGCAGGTGTCGTCGACCTTCTTCGTGAGGTCATCCAGCGCTTTCTGGACGTTGTCGGGGAGCTTGCTCTTCTTGTAATCCTTGAGGGCGGTGTGCAGGCCGGTGATCGACCGCCGGATGGCCGCTCCCTGCTGCGCCATCTGCGCGATCTGATTCAGGGCCTTGCGCCGCGTCGCGCGATCCTCCGGCGAGATCTCGATGCGCGGGTCTTCGTCGACGACCACCTTCGTGGTCTTCTCATTCTTCCCGGCGACGACCTTCACCATGTATTCGCCCGGCTCGACGCGCGGGCTGCCCTGGAATCCGCCGAAGCCGCCACCACCACCGCCACCACCGCCCTCACCACCTTGTTCGCCGGCTGGTTCGGCCGGACCGCCCTCGGCATCGCGCGGCGCTTCGTTCACCGAACGCACGCGCAGATCCCATGTCACGCGATTGACGCCGGCGTCGCCGGTGCCGTCGATGTCGCGAATGACCTTGCCGTCTTTGTCCGTGACGGTGATCTTGACCTTGTCTTTGTCTTTGTCACCCTGCTTCGACTTAAGGTAATAAGTGATCAGCGCGCCGTTCGGCGGGTTCGGTCCGAAGAAGGCCTTGTGACCGGTGAAGCCACTGCGGTTGGCGACGCGCCACTCCGTGGCCGTGCGCGTGTCGAACAGATGCAGATCCTCGGAAGGGACGGCGTCGGTCATCTGCTCGATCGGACCGAGGTCGTCGAGGATCCAGATCGAGCGCCCGTGCGTGGCCAGGACCAGATCGTTCTCGCGTGGATGGATGGCGATGTCGTCGACCGGCACGGTGGGGAGATTCAGTTTGAGGCGCGTCCAGTGCGAGCCTTGATCGTAGGAAACGAACAGACCGCGCTCCGTGCCGAGGAACAGCAGCTTCGGATTGCGGAAATGCTCGCGGATGACGTGCACGGTGCCGGCCTCGTCGCTGACCCCGGTGCGGATCGGCTTCCACGTATCGCCGTAGTCGCTGGTCATGAAAACGTAGACGCCGAAATCGTTGCTGCGATGGCCGTCGAGCGTGGCGTAAGCGGTTCCCTCGCTGAAGCGTGAGGCGATGACGCGGCTGACGTAGATCCCCTTTTTCGGCGAGACGTTCTTCCACGTCTTGCCGCCGTCGCGGGTAACCTGGAGGTTGCCGTCGTCCGTGCCAACGTAGAGGAGATCGCGGTTCAACGTCGACTCGCTGATGGTGGTGATGGCCGGCCAGGACTGCACGCCGTCGTGACGCGACATCGTCAGCTTGTCGGGGACGCGGCCCATGATCGGGAGCTTGTCGCGGTCCTGATTGCTGGTCAGATCGCCGCCCAGCCGCGTCCATGAGTCTCCGCGGTCGGCCGACTTGAAGAGGTAGTTGCCGCCGTAGTAGATGGTTTTGTTGTCGAACGCGGAGACGACCAGCGGTGAGTTCCATTCGAAACGAAGGCGTTCTCCCTCGGCGGCAGGAGGGCGGATCGAGCGCGACTCGTGCGTCTTCAGATTGCGGCGCAGGAGATTGCCGTCCTGCGATTCGGCGTAGACGGTGTTTGGATCGGTGGGATCGATCTGCGCGTAGAAACCGTCTCCGCCGCCGACCGTGAACCAGTCGGAATTGGCGATGCCGCGCGTGTCGAAGGTCGCCGACGGGCCGCACCAGACGTTGTTGTCCTGCAGGCCGCCGCAGATGTGATACGGCCGCTGCATGTCCAGTCCGATCTCGTAGAACTGGCCGATGGCGATGTTGTTGAGGTAGTCCCACGTCCTGCCGCGGTCGTGGCTGGCGTAGATGCCGCCGTCGGAGCCGGTGATCATGTGATTGGAGTCGCGGGGGTCGATCCACATGGCGTGGTAGTCGCCGTGAATCTTCTGCACGACGTTGGTCTTGAACGTCTTCCCGCCATCCTCGGAGTAGTACATGTTCGCGCCATGCACCCAGACGCGCTGATCGTTGTTCGGATCGATGACCACCTGGCTGTAGTAGATGCCGCGCGGGTCGGTCTCGGAGACGCGCGTCCACGTCTCGCCGGCGTCGTCGCTGCGGAAGATCCCGCCGTTGGCGTGCTCGATGAGGGCGTAGACGATGTTGGAGTTGCGGCGGTAGAAGTTGACGCCGATGCGTCCGATCTCTTTGACCGCCTCGGGATCAGGTTCCTTGGCGTCTTTGTCGGTCACGGCCGGCTTCTTCGCATCCGGATCCCACGGCAGGCCTTTCTCGAGCTTCTTCCAGGTCGCGCCGCCGTCGGTGGTTTTGTACAGACCTGATCCCGGTCCGCTGCCGTTGTATCCGAAGACGGTTCTGCGGCGCTGGTACATCGCCGCGATCAGCGTGCCGGGCGAGTCGGGATCCATGGCGACGTCGGAAGCGCCGGTGTCCTCGTTGACGAAGAGGACGTTGTTCCATGTTTTCCCACCGTCGCTGCTCTTGTAGACGCCGCGCTCTTTCGACGGCCCCCAGAGGTTGCCGCCGGCGGCGACGTAGACGGTGTTCGGATCGGCGGGGGAGATGACGATGCGCCCGATGTGCATGGAGGCGTCGAGCCCCATGTGCTTCCAGCTCTTGCCGGCGTCGGTCGATTTGTAGACGCCGTTGCCCCACGAGGAGCTCTGCCGGTTGTTGGCCTCGCCGCTGCCGACCCAGACGATGGAGGGATCGGAAGGGGCGACGCTCACGTCGCCGATAGTCGAGTTGGGCTGATCGTCGAACACCGGCTCCCAGGTCGTGCCGGCATTCGTGGTCTTGAACACGCCGCCCGAGGCCGTGCCGGCGTAGATGATGTCGGGATTGCTCTCGACGACGGCGAAGTCGTCGATACGGCCACCCATCACCGCCGGTCCGATCTCCCGGAACTTGAGACCTTTGAAGACCTCGTTGTAGTCAATCGGAACAGGAACAGGCTTGGGCGCGGCCGGCTTCTCCGCCGCCAGGACCGCCACCGAGACGAACATCGAGAGCAGGACAAATTTCACACGTGCCTCCGATCGAACGATTTGCGGGGGAACAGTACTCGGAGGGGGGCGTGGAGGCAATCGGTATCACCGGGCTTCGCCGCGTGCACGACCCTCGACCGGACTCTGATGTCGCGTGCGTGCTCCCGAAGACCGGCTGAGCCTCACTTGTCGATCAGATCCTTGAACTGCTCCTTGTCGATGGCCTTGTCGTATGCCGCGCGGGCGGTGACGGTACCGGCCTCGAAGAGGCGGCGGATGGACGTGTCCATGTCGATCATCCCCTGATTGACGCCGGTCTGGATGGCGCTGGTCACCTGCGAGGTCTTCCCCTCCCGGATCATGTTGCCGATGGCGGGAGAGGCGAAGAGGATCTCCATGGCGGCCACGCGGCCACCGCCGACCTTGGGCAGGAGCTGCTGCGCCACCACGCCGCGGATCGTTTCGCCGAGGACGTTGCGGATGCCTTCCTGCTCCGGAGCGGGGAAGACGCTGATGATACGGTCCATGGTCTTGGCGGCGTTGTTCGTGTGCAGCGTGCCGAAGACGAGCGTGCCGCGCTCGGCGGCGGAAAGGGCCATGGCGATGGTCTCCAGATCGCGCATCTCGCCGACCAGGATCACATCCGGGTCTTCGCGGCCTGCCGCCTTGAGCGCTTCGGCGAACGACTTCGCGTGCGAGCCGATCTCGCGCTGGTGCAGCAGGCACTTCTTGTTCGGATGGACGAACTCGATCGGATCTTCGATGGTGATGATGTGCAGGCTGCGCGTCTCGTTGATCAGATCGATGATGGCGGCCAGTGTGGTCGACTTTCCCGAACCGGTCGGGCCGGTGACGAGCACGAGACCGCTGCGGATCGAGGCGATGCGGCGCACCTGATCCGGCAGCCCAAGCTGCTCGAGCGTCATGATCTTCGTCGGAATGACGCGGAAGACCGCGCCGCCGCCGCGTTGCTGGCGGAAGAGATTGACGCGGTAGCGGGCCACGCCGGGGATCTCGTAGGAGAAGTCGATGTCGCCGGACTTGAGATATTCGGTCCACAGCCGTTCCGGTGTGACCGGCTTGAGCAACTCCGTAAAATCGATCTCGGAGATCGTGCGGTAACGGATCGATTCCATCGTCCCCGAGGCACGCAGCATCGGAGGGCGGCCGACGGTGAGGTGAAAGTCCGACGCGCCGCGGTCGTTCATCAACTTGAGGAAGCGATCTATCTTCTGCGCCATTACATCTTTCCTCGGGCGATGAAATCGGCGCTGACCATCGGCTCGAAATCCTCTTTCTTCAGCGCGGCCAGATAGGCCGTCTCGGCGGTGATCTGATCGCGGCGGAGAAGATCCTTCAGGGCCTCGTCGAACGTCTGCATCCCCAGCGAACGGCCGATCTGCATCGCCGAATAGATCTGGTAGGTCTTCTCGTCGCGGATCATCGTGCCGATGTTGCTGGTCCCCTTCAGCACCTCGAACGCAGCCACCTGGCGGCGCCCTTCTTTGGCGGGCAGGAGACGCTGGGCGACGCAGTACTTGAGCGACTCGGAGAGCGACGCACGGACCTGCGGCTGCTCGTCTACAGGGAAACTGGAGAGGATGCGATCGATGGCTTTCGGCGCGCTGGTCGAGTTCAGTGTGCCGAGAACGATGTGGCCGGTCTCGGCGGCGGTGAGGGCGAGCGAGATCGACTCGTTGTCACGCAGCTCGCCGATCACGATCACGTCCGGATCTTCGCGCAGCGCGGCCCGCAACGCCCGCGCGAACGATTCGGTATGCGATCCCACCTCGCGCTGGTTGACCAGACAGTTCTTGAACGGATGGACGAACTCGACCGGATCCTCCATCGTCAGGATGTGATCGTTGCGCGTCTCGTTGAAGAGGTTCACCAGCGCGGCCAGGGTCGTCGACTTCCCCGATCCGGACGGACCGCAGACCAGCACCAGCCCCTGGTGATAGTCGGAAATCTCGGACAGATGCGCGGGCAGTCCGAGCTCGACGATCGTCGGAGGTTTCTCGGGAATGACGCGAAAGACGCCGTTGTAGCCGCGGTGATCGAAGAAGACGTTCGCCCGATAGCGGCCGCCCTGCGGGATGACGTAACAGAAATCGATCTGGTGCGTTTTCTCCAACGTGTTCCACTGCGGCTCGGTGAGCACTTCCTTCAGCATGGACTCGGTCTGGGCTGCCGTGAAGGGATCGCCCTGCGCACGCAGCAGGTCGGCGGCGAGGCGGACGATCGGCGGCTGGCTGACGGATAGATGAAAATCCGAGGCGCCTTGATTGCGCGTGGCGATCAACAGCGTGTTGAGGCGCGCCTCGCCCTGCGTGCCCGAGACGGCCATGGCCGTCTTGCGAATGGCATCCACCTGCGACTGCGAATTGCGGTCGGCCCGGGCCAGCTCGTCGAGAATCTCGATGGCGTGCGTGCGCACGCCGCGATCCTGATCGCCTTGGGCCACGGTGGTGAGGGCGTTGAGAACCTGCGGATGCTTGAACTGCTTCAGCGCCAGCATCACCTCGATGCGCACGTCGGGGGCGGGATCGGCGAGCATTCGCCCGAGGGCCGGGAGGGCGCGCGCATCGCCGATGCGCCCGAGTGCTTCGATCGCGGCCCGCTTGATCTCGGCATCGGCTAACGTGGCCACCAGCGGCTCGACGCCGCGCGGATCTTTCAAACGGCCGAGGGTGTCCGCGGCGGAGATGCGGATCCACCAGTCGGGGTCGCGCAGCAACTGAATCGTGGCCGGCACGATCCGGACATCGTCGAAGCCGGCGGCCACTGCGATGGCGCCGGAGCGGACGTCGGGATCGGGATCCTGCAGAAGCTCGATGACCGGATCGACGAGCGCGGCACCGAATTCGCGCAGCGACTCCAGCGCGCGGTCGCGGGCGAAGCCGGCCAGCGTCGCCGAGAAGCGGATGTAGCGCTTGATCACACCGGGCGGATCGCCGATGCCGAGAAGAATCTTGAGAACGGACGTGCGCGTCGCCGCATTGCCTGAAGCCAGCGCCGGAAGCAGCCGCTCCGCGAATGCCACCCCCTGCCCCGCGGCCGTCCGCGTCATGGCCTCGACGATGGTCTGCTGCAGGGCATAGCCCGCCTTCGGCAGCGCCTCGACGAGAAGGTCGAGCGAATTCTGCGGTGCGCGGGCGGCAAGGACCTCGATCACTTTGTCACGAATGGCCGGGTCAGGGTCAGCGGCCATGCGGCGCCAGCGTTTAACGCGGTTCTCGTCGGGCTCGATCGCCGCCAGCTTGTTGAGGAACGGCAGCCGTTCTTCGGTGCTGCCCGTCGACGCGAGCTGCCACACGATCGGCTCAATCTGCCTGCTGAGAGGCGCCTCGGCCAGCAAACGCCGCGTCGCTTCCTGCAGCTCGCGCGTCTCCTTGGTCTCCTTCGGTGGCGGCGTGAGCAACTGCACGAAGCGTGCATCCATCCCCGGCAGCGTGAGCGTGAAGAGGCCGGCCGCGGCGGCGCGGAGGGCCTGTTCCGGCTTGCCCTTCGACTCGCCGAGGAAGACGTCGAGCGTCTCCCCGTCACGGATGCGGGTCAGGACGCGCGCGGCCGTGTCGCGCAGCGCCCGATCGGGACGGAACAGCATCCAGACGACGTCTCGTGCGCGAACACCCTCCGCCGACTCGACCCGGCCGAGAAGCTCGTCGCGCTCTTCCTGCGTGGCGTACGACTTCGCCGCCAGCCGCTTCACCGCGTCGCTGACGTCAGAGGAGAAAAGGGCCATTGACGGCGAAAGTCTACCGTCTTATCGCAGCGCTGCAACGAATGTCGCGTCGTACGAGAACGTCATCGTGTTCGTCTTCACGCGCAGAGACGAGACGCTTCCTCCGAACGTCCCCGAGTCACCCTTGTGCGGCTTGAACTCGTAGTCCGGCAGCCCTTCAAAGTAGCCGCCGTCGTAATTTCCCGTGGGGTGCTGAATGGCTACATGTCCCACATGTCCCTGTTTGTCGATGGAGATGATGACGCCGTTCAGATCGCCGGGAAGGTTGTCATCGAGATCGGCCAGCTTGGCGTCGGCCGGCAGCTCTTTATCGGTGAGGATGACGCGCGTCATCTCCTTTCGGTCCGTCAGCTGGTTTTTCTGCTTCCCGATAGCGTATGCATAGTTGAGCGGGATCTTTGTGCCGTCGACAGTCAGTATTCCCTCGGCCCGGCCGAGATCGACTGCGACGGCAGGAAGAGCCACGAGAAGAAGAAGAACCACGGCAACCAACGCCCCGGCGACCTGACGCATGCAAAGCCCCCCTTTTTGAAGAGGCTCCGAGTTTAACATCGTCGCGGGGTGCGGTCTCACGCGGAGGCGCGGAGGCGCGGAGAAAAGGCCTTACCTCCGCGTCTCCGCGTCTCCGCGTGAGACCGTCCCCCGCGACCCCGTCACCGCGGTCAGAACCGCCGGCGCGTCCTGCACGAACGCTACCTTCCCGTCCGCGCGGCTGGCGTCAGGATTCACGATGCGGGACGGCGTCGAGGTGATGATCGACTCCAGCTCCTGCGGCGTCAGGTTCGGACGCTCGGACAGAAGGCGCGCGGCGATTCCGGCGATGATCGGCGCGGCGAACGACGTCCCCGACCGGAGGTTGGGCTTCGTACCGCGATAGTGATCCGGCGCCGTGATCGAGGCGCTGAAGATCCCTTGCGACGGCGCCAGGATCTCCAGGCCGCCGTGGCAGGCGCCCGGCCACCAACTGTTGTCGGCAGTCATCCCGCCGACGGTGATCAGACCATCGAGATCCTTGCCGAGTGTGGCCGGGAAGCGGTCGACGACGCCGGATCGTCCGCAGCCGTTGTCCACGTTGTTTCCGGCCACGACGAAGAGGAAGCGCTTGCCGTTCGGATCGGGATTGCCGAGAGCATCGACGCCGCCGATCATGTCGCGGATCTTCCGCTCCACCGCGGCGAACGTCACCGGGGCGTTGTCAGGATTCGCTTCCAGTCTCTCCAGCACCCAGCCGCTGATGTTGACCACGGCTGTATGAAACTGCGGCGTGGCCGGGTCCCAGGCGTGGCGGATGATGTCGTTCAGCCCGTCCAGATAGGTGCGCGTGGTCGCAAGCGCCGACTCGTTCATCACCCGGATGCTGACGATCATCGCCTCCGGTGCCACGCCGACGTTCCTTCCCGCCACAAGCGAGGCAACGCTCGTCCCGTGCTGGGAGCCGACGAGCTCCATCGCATTCGAAAAGCAGGGAATCAGAGCCTTGTTCGTGCTGGTGCAGTTCGAGACACCGACGACGACCGATTGCGTGGCGTCGAAACCGGCGATCACGCGGCTGCCGGCCGGCGTCGCGAATTCGGTGTGCGCCGCCATGACGCCTGTGTCCATGACGTAGACGATCACGCCGGCGCCGAGGGCCCGGCGGCGATATTGACCGTCGAGGTTGCCGTCACGCTGATCGATCCGGTCGAGGTGCCAGAGGAGATTGGCGGCCTCAGGATCGCCGCAACCTTCGAGCCTGGCCGCGTTGTGATTCGCATCGAGCACGACCTCGGACTCATGGCAGCGTGTCGAAACGATCTCCTGCGCTTCAGCCGCTGGATAGACGGCGAGCGCAAACAGAACAGCGGCGAACGTTCTTCGCAGCGAGGTCACCTGAATTTTCGGACGTCTTGGACGACGACGAATAAGATTCGGGCAAAGCGGGAGAAATGGCAAGGAAAATTATTGGGAATGGGGGATGGCTTGCGGCGGCGCTCTTCGCTCTCGCGCTCGGCGTCCGCCTTCTCAACGCGCCCTACATCTTTGAAGGAGGCAGGCCGCGCATCACTCCGGTCGACGAGCTCTACCACTGGAAGCGGATTGCCTACTCAGCCGCGCACTTTCCTCGCGTACTCGAATTCGATCGTGACCGGGGAATCGGCGGCGCGTTCTGCCCGTGGCCGCCACTTTACGATGTTGCTTCCGGTGGAATGGCTCGACTGTTGAGAGTCGTCACAGGCACAGACAAGAGTGTCTGTGCCACATTCGTCCTGCCAAGCATCAACAGCCTGCCGGGCGTAACCGGGCCTTCGGGTCGCGCCGCAATGGTCTCCGGCCAAAGCAGGGACCAATGTGGCACAGACACTCTTGTCTGTGCCGACGCGGTCCTTGATCGAATCATTTGGTTCCCACCGATTCTCTTCGCCCTCTTCACCGGACTCGCATCCTTCATCCTCATCAGAACCTGCGGTCTTGCGGTAGGCATCCTCACCGGCATCGCACTGGCAACCTCACCATTCCTCGTCACCACCTCGTGGATCGGGAGCATCGATCATCACTTCCTCGAACCTGTGCTCACGTTCGCCATTCTCGGTGCGGCATGCCTCGGCATACGCGCGGATACCCGGCGACAACGAATCCGCGCCGGCATCCTCCTGGGCATGGCCATCACCGCGGCGATGTTCGTACAGACGGCGCTTCTCATCGCCGCCGCGCTCGCCTTCGCCGTCCTCTTCCTCTGGAGCGATGGCGTGGCGGCGACGTGGGGCTTCGTCATCGCCGTCATCGCTGTTGCGCTTTACCGCCTCACGCGCGCGCCCGGCTTTCCCGACAATCAGTGGTTCCTCGGCTGGACGCATGCATCGCTCTTCGCCGCCGCGGCGGCCGCGTGCGCGATCGTCATCGTTCGTCCACGCTGGCGCGTCGTCGCTCTGTTAGCGGGAATCGTCGTCCTCCTTGCCTCTCCCACTATCCCCGCATCCCTTCTCAGCGGCGCTCATTTCTTCGGCGGCGACCGCTGGCTGAAAACGATCCAGGAGTTCCAGCCTCTCTGGCGCGCGCACGGCGATGATCTCCTCTCCGATCTGGCCGGCTTCTCCGGCGGTGCGATCCTGGTGTGGTTTCTTCTGGTGCGCGCCATCCGGACGCGTGACCATAACCGACTCGCGGTGGCCCTCTTCGCCATTGCCTACCTCGGGCTGACGATCACGAGCCGCCGCTTCTGGATCGTGGCCATTCCGCTGCTGGCCCTCGCCGGCGCGCTTTCCGTCCCGCTCATCGCGCGCAAACGTCTTGCGATTCTGGCCGCGTTGATGATCGCTCTTCCGCCGCCATTGCAGCTCGCCGGCTGGCTGATGACGCCGATCACGCCGGTACCGCCGAACCAGCAGCAGTGGCTCAACGCCGCGTCGTTCATCCGCACCCTCCCGCCCGGACGTATCCTCGCCCCGTGGTCGATGGGGCATGCCATCGACGTCGAAGGACGGCATGCCGTTGTCATCGACAACTTCGGGACGATGCCAGACGTGAACACGTTCGAACGCGCCCAGGAAGCGCTTCTCGCGCACGATGAAACAATGCTGGCGCGCTACTGCGATGCGGCCGGCGTCCGTTACCTCATCCTCGAACAGCCCCGTTTCGGCATCGCCTCCGCGAATGCCATCCTCGGCACGGAGCGCGCACCGGAATCGACGTGGTGGTGGCATGTATGGCGGGGGGACCGGCCGAAAATGTTCCGCATGATCTGGAGTGATCCGCAACTGCGAATCTATCAACGATGATGTTCGAAGAGTTCACAGCCGAGGCCCAGCGTCCCCCGATATTGGAGCGACTATTCGCGCCGTCGGTCTCGCCTTCGTTTCTGCGCGCCCGCTGGATCTGGCTTCGCTGCCTCGGAGCGATTTTCTTCTCCGCCTTTTACTCGCTCTACTTTCAGATCCACGGGCTCATCGGCCCGCACGGCATCCTGCCGGCGTTCGAATATCTCGACGCCGTTCACCGCGCGCTGGGATTGAAGGGCTACTGGTTCGCGCCGACGCTGCTCTGGCTCAACAGCGGCGACCGGATGCTGAGCGTCATCGTCTGGATCGGCTTCGCGGCCTCGGTGGCGATCATGCTGAATCTCTGGCCGCGGCTCTCCATCGCCATCGCCGGCATCTGTTTCCTCTCATTCGTCGGCGCGGCACAGGAGTTCGCCGGCTATCAGTCGGACGGGATGCTGCTGGAAGCGGCCTTCCTCTCCATCTTCCTCGCGCCGCGGGGAATCCGTCCGCGCATGGGAACCGCTCAGCCGCCGTCGCGTGCGGCCGTCTTCATGCTGCAGTGGGAGTGGTTCCGCATCTACTTCGAGTCATGCCTTGTCAAGATCCTCAGCGGCGAGGAACAGTGGCGCAATTTGACGGCGATGGACAAGTACTACGAGAACGGTCCGCTGCCGTCGTGGCTCGGCTGGTACGTACAGCAATGGCCGCACTCGTTCCACGCCTTCTCCGCCGGCCTGACGCTCGCCGTCGAGCTGTTCGTTGTCTGGCTCCTTTTCGCGCCGCGCAAGAACTCGCTCTGCAGGCTGATCGCATTCCTCATCGTGACGCCGCTGCAGATAGGCATCATCCTGACGGCGAACTATGCGTTCCTGAACTATCTGGTGCTCTTCCTGGGAGTGCTGCTGCTCGATGACTCCATCCTACGAGGAGCGGCGCCCGCGCCGGCGGCGAAGAAACCGTCGATCGCCGCGGCAGTGGTGTTGACGACGATCTTCCTCACATCGATCGCCAGCTTCGTGATGCCGTCGTTCCCGACCGCCACGCTGCTCGAGCCGTTTCGCATCGCCAATCGCTACGGCCTCTTCGCGGTCATGACCCGCAACCGGTACGAGATCGAGTTCCAGGGAACGCGCGACGGCATCACATGGGTCGCCTATCCGTTCCGCTACAAGCCGCAGGATGTCCGCCACCGGCCGGGCCTCTACGCTCCCTACCAGCCGCGCTTCGAGTGGAACCTCTGGTTCGCCTCGCTCGGATCGTGGGACGAGAACCGATGGGTGCTGAACACCGAGGGGCGGCTGCTCGAAAACTCCCCGCCGGTTCTCGAGCTGTTCACAAGCAATCCGTTCGCGGACAAGCCGCCCATTGCGGTCCGCGCCGTCGCTTATCAGTACTGGTTCACCACCCGCGAGGAGCGCGCACGCACCGGCGCATGGTGGCGGCGCGAAGCGCTCGGTGCCTACGCACCGTCGGCGAAGCGCGCCGGGGACGGCAGCATTACGTTCGATAGCGACTGAGCTGGCACGCGAGTCGCTATTTGAGCTGCATGGGAAACCTGCTTTGGCTCCTCATCATGCTCCTCGTAATTCTGTGGCTTGCCGGCTTTGCGATGCATTGGGGCGGCCCACTCATTCACCTGCTGCTCGTGGTCGCCGTGATCGTGCTGGTCATTCAACTCATCACCGGCCGGCGCGTGGTGTAGCCAGACCACGCACTAATGCCGCGTTAGCGGCAAGGCGACGGTAGCCAGGGGTGCGAGCGTTTTTTGCGAGCACCTCTGGTAAAAAGATGCATGGTTTCGTGCCGCGTCAGCGGCACTTGAGTAGTCGGGGCCTCCATCCATTGCCGCTGACGCGGCACGATTTCAGATCGCATCGGGCTCCAGGGGTGCTCGCAAAACGCTCGCACCCCTGGCTACCGTCTTGAGCCGCGATCGCGGCGTCGTAGACGTCCAATCTCCAGGACGCGTCGGGTAGTCAAACCACGCGCTTGAATGCGGCGACGAGCCGCGCGACGCGATCGGCGTCGACGGGCGCTTCCACGCGTCCGTCGAACTTGATCGACGTTCCGACGATCGCGCCGTCAGCGTCCGCGAACGCGCCCGCATTCGCCTCCGTCAAGCCGCTGCCGATGAGAATCGGTACGTCGGGAAGCGCCTGGCACAATGCAGTGAAGCCTGCGCGATCAGGCTCCGCTCCCGTCTCCGCACCGCTGACGATGATGCCGTCCGCAAGTCCGCGATACCTCAAGTCTTTCGCCGCCTGAATTGCATCCAACGCAACGACCGGCACCGCGTGCTTGACCATATGGTCGGCGAAGAGCAGAACGTCCGGCGCGATGGCCGCCCGCTTGCGCAACGTCTCCGCGGCGCGGCCTTCGATGATCCCCTGATCGGTCAGCATCGCGCCGGTGTGGACGTTGACGCGGATGAAGGCCGCCCCCGTTGCCGCGGCGATGGCGATAGCCGACGCCGCATCGTTCCGCAAGACGTTCACGCCAAACGGCAGCGGCACCTCCGCCGTCACGGCGGCGATCACACGCGTCAGCGCTGCCACCGTCTCCGCCGGCACGCGATCCTTGAAGAATGGCCGGTCGCCGAAATTCTCGAACGCCATTGCATCGCAGCCGCCGTCGCGCAACGCACGCGCGTCGCGCAATGCCGCGTCGATCACGGTCTGCATCGAACCGGAGTACCGAGGAGCACCGGGGAGAGCGTCGACATGCACCATGCCGATGATGGCGTTACGGCCGAAGCGTTGTCGGAAGTCGTCGCGGGTAAACATGCAGGCTCGTTTCAATGCTGTCGATCCCAACCCCCAAGCTGAAGGGCGATATCCGTGCAGGCCTTACGTAGATTGTCCGCGAGCGTTCGGTCGACCACGGAGCGGGCCACGACCATTCCGCCCACGCAGAGCGCGGCGATCGCCTGTGCTTTGGCGCGGCGGGGAGGCTTCTTGTCGGTCAGGCTCCGCTCCAGAACGCTCACCATGGCCTTGAACACGGTCTCGAAGGCCTGCTTTGCGCCCTCACGACTGCGCGCGACGTCGCTCGGCAAGGCCACCATCGGACAGGAGTTCTCCACGTCTTCGAAATGCTGGCGGGACAGATAGGCATCGACGACCTGCGGTCCGACGTCGGTGGATGAGAGATCGACGTGCACCCCCTCCCAGCAGTTCTCCCAAGTGGGGTCGGTGAAGAAGCACCCGAGGACCTCGGCGTAGAGGTCGCTCTTGCTTTCGAAGTAGCTGTAGAAGCCTCCGTGCGTGAGGCCGGCGCCGGCCATGATCTGATTGATCGAGACGTTGTCGAAGCCAAATCGGTTGAATAGCTTTCGCGCGCTTTCGATGATCGTCTTCTTCACCTCGGCGCGATGACTTGCTGGGTAAGGCATGCCGCTCCTCCCTCTTTGAAAATGCAGTGTCCGCCGATCGAGAATATTACGTTGAACATATTCTGCCTTCATGTTTCCATCCCAGCCGTGCGGGAAACCCGCGGGAGGAAATGAATGAGCGATCACGAGAACGTTCCCACTTCGACGAATCGGCGCCAAATGATCATCGGTGCCGCAGCCGCATTCGGCGGGATGGCCCTTTTCTCAACCGATGGCCTGGCCGCAGAGGAGGGAGCCGTTCGCGCGGCAGCGTCCATCCATCAGGAGCCCGTTTTCAAGGCCAGCAGGAAGCGGGTCTATGACGCGCTCACCGAGGCCGGACAGTTCCAGAAAATCATCGACATCAGCGGCGTATTGAAGTCGATGAAGATTGGCACGAAGCCGGCCGAGATCAGCCGGGAAGTGGGGGGGACGTTCACGATCTTTGGCGGCTATATCGTCGGACGCCATATCGAGCTGGTTCCGGAAGTGCGCATCGTGCAGGCCTGGCGCGTCGGCAATTGGGATCCGGGAGTCTATTCGCTGGCGAGATTCGAGCTGAAGGAACACGACGGTGGCACGCGAATCGTCTTCGACCACACCGGCTTTCCGAGCGCCGAGGCACAACACCTCGCGGACGGGTGGACGGAGCACTACTGGGAACCGATGACGAAGTACCTGGCGTAGCACGACGCCTGCGCGGCGAAGCCGTAACGGAGCGCTGGCGTCTCGCCGGCTGGCGCAGCGGCGGCCTGCGCTGAGCGAAGCCGAACGGTCTCGCCGCTGCGTTGGCGCCTGCACCGCCGGTTCCGAGTTCACGAACGAGCTTTCCGAGTTCATGAACGAGCTTTCCGAGTTCACGAACGAGCTTTCCGAGTTCACGAACGAGCTTTCCGAGTTCACGAACGAGCTTTCCGAGTTCACGAACGAGCTTTCCGAGTTCACGAACGAGCTTTCCGAGTTCACGAACGAGCTTTCCGAGTTCGTTCATGAGCTTC
>Ga0210402_10000489_pt1 | contig 44523 bp, 42 predicted proteins | sample IncBWC7MmetaG_FD_161055 | JGI IMG/M metagenome (GOLD analysis project Ga0210402, IMG submission 161055) | Forest soil microbial communities from Barre Woods Harvard Forest LTER site, Petersham, Massachusetts, United States - Inc-BW-C-7-M | ecosystem: Environmental > Terrestrial > Soil >...
ACCGGATGCTTTGACCCCCGAGCACATTCGGACCTATCAAATCTACCTAACAAACGAGAAGAAGCTGGCCACCAACTCGATCCATACGGCCGTTGCGGCGCTTCGGTTCCTTTATCGGGTTACACTCAAGAAAGACTGGGACTTTGGCGAAGAGATCCCGCTGCCCAAGAAGCCACAGAAGTTGCCTGTCGTGTTGAGCCCTGAAGAAGTTGTGCATTTCCTCAACTGCGTGGCTTGCCGCAAACATCGGGTGATCCTGACCACCTGCTACGCGGCAGGCTTGCGGATTTCGGAAGCCGTCCGTCTGAAGATTACCGCGATCGACAGCGCCCGGATGATTGTTCGCATCGAGCAGGGCAAAGGTCGCAAGGGTCGGTACGTGATGCTCTCGCCCGTGCTGCTGGAGATCCTGCGCAGGTACTGGCGAGCCGCTCGTTCTAAAGAGTGGCTGTTCCCAGGCCTTCGTGACGATTGGCCGATCACGAAGGACGCTGTCGAAGCAGCCTGCCAGAAAGCACATCGTTTGTCCGGGCTCTCTAAGCGCGCTTGGCTCAAACCTGAAAACCGCTGCCTTGTACCAGCCAACAGCTTTGCCGAATATGCGCCGGAGCCCAATCCGGACACCGGCAAGAAGGACGTCGTCTGGTTCGCGCTGAACGATGAGAGGCCGCTGTTTGCCTTTGCCGGCATCTGGACCGAGTTCAAGGGCGACCGCGGCACCAGCTACTGGCCGATGAGCACACCAAGCAGTACCCCAGCACAATGGCGCTCGAGAAACCCGCTACAACGAGCGCATAGGAAATTGAGAACACTGAAACAACCAGGCCGGCGTTCTCGATCGTCGCAGAAAGATCGCGGGCTATCTCCGTCAAGATGCCGGCGCTGACGAAAGCGTCCGTGCCGACCGCAAAAGTGCCGAGGGCAAGAATGAACGCACGACGATCAGCCATCGACGTGCATCTAGCTTAAAGCAACTTGAAGCCGCCGCTCGCTTCGATGTATTGGCCAGTAACCCAGCCACCGTCATCCGAGGCGAGAAAGGCAACGACGCGCGCTATGTCGTCCGGCGTGCCCAACCTTCCGAGTGCCGTTTGACTTTCGACATGACTGACCGTCGCCACATCTTGTCTGGCGCTCGCGTTGGCATCTGTGGCGGTCCAGCCGGGCGCGACTGTGTTGACCGTGATGCCACGCGGACCGAGCTCGGCCGCAAGGGCCAGCGTCATGGCGTCAACGGCCGCTTTAGCCATTGCATAGAGGCCAAAAAGGGTTCCCGGACGTTTGGACGCGCCGCTTGAGATATTGATGACGCGTGCGCCTGCAGCCAGATATTGCAAGGCGGATTTCGTTACGAGGAATGGCGTTTTCGTATTCGCAGTAAAGACGTCGTCGAAATTCTGTTCAGTCGCGTCGGACACTTTGCCGAAATGTCCGATTCCTGTGTTGTTGACGAGGATGTTGAGTCGCGCTTGATTGCCGCGCTCCTTGAGCGCGTTCTCGAAGCGGGAGAACAGTTTGTTTGTCTCGAACACTGTTCCGAGTTTCGCTTGTATTGGAAGGGCTTCGCCGCCAACGGCCGCAATCTCAGCCGCCAGCGAATTGGCCGCCTCCGCATTGCCGGCATAGTTAACGATCACAAGCGCGCCGTCCTCGGCCAGTCTCTTCGCGATTGCACGTCCGATGCCACGGGAAGACCCCGTGACGAGTGCAGTCTTTCCGGAAAGCTTCTTCATCCCGCTCCTCGTTGCCTCGTACCCCATACCAAGGATAGTTAACGTATCCGGCAGCACTGGATAAACTGGTCTGAGAGCGACATACTGTTGCCTATGTCGGCAACAATGAGCATCGATGAACTGACCGTGTTCGCCACTGTCGTCCAAACGGGGAGCTTCACCGGCGCGGCGCGTGTTCTGGGAACCCAAAAAGCACACGCGAGTCGTGTGGTAAGCCGGCTGGAAGAGAAACTCGGCACACGCCTTCTCCAGCGATCTACGCGATCGCTTGCCGTGACCGAAGTTGGGCGCGAACTTTACGAACGGGCGGTTGGCATTCTTTCCGCGCTTGATGAGACGCAGGCGATGATCGAGCGCACCCAAGTCGAGCCACAGGGCGTTCTAAAGCTGACCTGTGGTGTGGAGTTTGGACTTCTCGTCGTGAACCAATGGATCAGAGCCTACCTCAGACGCTACCCGCTCGTTCGTGTGGACGCTGACTTCAGCGACCGTCTGGTTGATCTGATCCATGAAGGATTTGACCTGGCAATTCGCGTCGGCCAGCTCGCGGACTCCAGCTTGTCTGCCCGCTCGCTTGGGGAAGTGAGCTACGCGCTCTACGCAAGTCCCGACTATCTGCACCGCAATCCCGGTCCGGAAAATCCCAAAGATCTCGCCTCACATGACCTGATCATGTTCGCGGCCGCGCGACCGCCCGGCTGGCACTTGGTGAACGATAGCGCGCAAACGCAAATCGATATCGAGGCGCGGGCTCGTCTCGTAGTGAACAACCATGTTGGCGCACGTGACGCGACCGTTGATGGTTTGGGGATCGCACTACTCCCGCGTTTCCAAGCGGCACCTTTCGTTAACGACGGCATACTCGTCGAAGTTCTCCCGGGCTGGACACGGGCGCCGGCACCAGTTCACGCGGTTTTTGCGTCAAGCCGGTATCTGACGCCAAAGGTCAGGGCCTTTGTCGACCTAGCCTGCGCGTCCCCCCCCGGATCTATGACGAACTGATATCCCCGAATGCTCGCTTGGACGGCATGCCGCCGAGGATCAAATTCGGCAACTTCAGACTGCCAACGACAACAGCCCTGCTGGGGGAGGCTAAGTTGAGCGCGCTTAGGCGGTTGCAGTGAATCGTGGAACGCGCAGAAATTCATAGATTAGAGCGGGTGAAGCGCTCCGATTCAAAATTTCTGTTCGAATTCCGTCATTTATATCAGTAGGATAGAAGAGCGGTCCGATTTTTGTGTTGGACGTTTTGTTGGACGTTTCATAGGACGCTTTTGCCCGCTCAACGCGGATCGCGTTGCACTCAAACCACCACCTTCACGGGTTGTGCAGTAAACGTGAGCGATTTCAACGCAAAACGTGGGCTATGGTGTGCTCGGAGGACGGTTCGAGCCGAGCGCGCTTTCGGAGGCCTGTAGCTTCCTACCGTTGGAAGAATTGGCGCGGCAGAATGTGTCCCGCGATCAGAGGCGAAAATGGATGCGCGATCAGTTCAGCTTGAGGCCGCACAATCACTCCTGCGGACAGGGGTCTTGCTCGCCGCAATACTAGCGGTGCTCGGGCTTGCCGCACCGAGCCAAGCGGGGCAGCTTTGGCTTTCCGGGGTGGACCCGGTCGTGGCAGCGGACCGGCTTGCAACCAGCAAGATCGCGCCAACGAGTGGAAGCAACAACGACTTCATGGATCTGTTCCAACCGAACGCGCCATGGCCGAAGTCCGCCGCCTCGATCCAGATTGTAAAAGTTTCGACCCAATTTTTGCATCGAGGCAGCGACGCGCAACTCACCGCTGTCATCGAGGATTTGCGCCAGCGCCACATTGCTCTCGCCCTTGAGGCCGAGATCCTGACTGCGACAGTGAAATGCGGCAACGGGCTGCCGGGTTACACGACGACGGCGGTCATTCAAAAGCTTGCCGATCGAGTCTCCAGGCTGGGCGGCCAGATCGAGTACGTCGCCTTTGACGAGCCGATCGTTTGGGGACGGGTCACACGTGGCGAGCATCCCTGCGGCTATTCGACCCGGGAGGTCGTGAGCAACATCGCACCAAATATCCGGATCCTGAAGGCTGCGTTTCCCGGCGTCAAATTTGGCGATATCGAGCCCGTCTCCGATAAGACTATGGCCGCCGATCGGCTGAACGACCTCATGGATTTTGCGAAGCTGTTCCAGCAGCAAACCGGCGAGCAGCTGTCGTTCTTGCAGGCCGACATCATTTGGCAGACCCCATGGCGGCCGCAGTTGGCGGAATGGCACAAGCGGCTCCAAGCGGCCGGAATTTCCTACGGCGTGATCATCGACGGTGATCCCGGCGACAAAACTGATATTGACTGGACGCAGCACGCCATCGAGCGCTATCGCGCTGTGGCGAACGATCCGAGCGTGAGGCCTGACGATTTCGTGTTCCAGAGCTGGCAATCGCGACCGACGAAGCTGCTGCCGGAGAGCAAGGTCGGAACGCTGACCTCGGTCGTTGCCCAGACGATAGGCGCGCGGCGATCCCAGTGACCGGGCACTTTGCTATCAGCGATCCCGCTTTATCCGCCCGGCTCGCGCACGTGCGCGGAGCGGCGAACGCGCCGCTTAATGAGTTGCGCGCTTGATGCGCTCGGAGGGCGGGAGAGCGGTACGTCGGAGGCAGGGCTATGCGGCATTTCGATCGATCCCTACGCGGCCCTGGTCCTGGATCTGGCTGAGCTGCTCGGCGACCCGCCGCCGCTGCTCCAGGCGCGGCCCCAAAAACGTGCCGAGCGCGTCCAGGCTGGCCGCGAACACCAGGGCGAGGCCGCTCGCGACCAACTGCACGAACGGCGGCACGTTCAGGAGCGTCAGGCCGTTGTCGAGCACGCCAAGGAAGACCCAGGCTGTGAAGACGCCGAACATCCGGCCGCGGCCGCCTGCGAACGCCACGCCGCCCAGGAGAACGATGGTCAGCGCCTGCAGCTCCATCTGCAGCCCGAGCGAACCGGGCGAGGCGCCATCGAGACGGCTCACCAGCAGCACGCCCGCCGCGCCGGCTGCGGTCCCGGTGGCGACGTAGAGGCCGATCAGCACGCCTCGGACCGGGAGCGCGGCCAGGAAGGCCGCCTGCGGGTTCACGCCGATCGCGAAGACGTACCGGCCCCATGGCGTCAGCGACAGGAAGCCCGCGGAGAGCAGGAAGAAGGCGAACACCACGATCAAGAGGATCGGGACCCCGAACAGGCTGCCGTTACCGATCAGGAAGAGCGTGTCTCCGAGACCGCTGACCTCGATGGGATTGATCAACAGCGTCACGCCGCGCAGCACACTCAGCATGCCGAGCGTCACGATGATGGGGCTGAAATTCAGGACGGCGCAAAGGATACCGTTGACGAGCCCGATCGCGGCGCCCGACACGAGGCCGAAGAAGATGCCCATCGTGGCCGACATCTGCCAGGACGTCATCGCCAGCGCGGTGATCATGCCGGAGAAGGCGATGTTCGATCCGATCGACAGATCGACCTGCCCAGCGATGACGAGAAGGGCGAGCATCGCCGCCACGACCCCGATCGCCGCGTAGTTAGTCAGCAGCACCTTGATGTTGGAAATCGTCAGGAAGGCGCCGCTGTGGGTCGTGAAGTAGACAACGAGCACGAGAAGCGCCAGCAGCAGAATATTGTTGACCACGAGTTCGACGGGGACGCCGCGACCTCGTTTGAGTCTGGGGGTCGGCGCCAGGGATTGCGTGCTCATGCGGCGTGTCCTTGATGCTCGATCTGATGGGCAAGGGAAAGGAGGCATGTCTCGTCGATGTCCTCGGCGCGTAGCGTCGCAGCGATGCGGCCGCCGGACAGCACGATCACACGATGGGCGATCTGCACCAATTCCTCGGGTTCCGAGGAGGTGACCAGGACGCTGCCCCCAGCCGCCGCCGTGGCGCGAAGGGCCGCATAGATGTCGCGCCGGGCCCCGACATCGACGCCCTGCGTCGGCTCGTCGAGCATCAGCAGCCGGCAGTCCCGCGTGGAGTTCAGCCAGCGGGCGATCACGAGCTTCTGCTGGTTGCCTCCCGAGAAGCGCCGGGCCTCGAGATCCATGCGTGGCGGCCGCAGGTCGAGCCGCGCGGTCGCCTCCGCGAAAGTCCGGCGCTCGGCCCTCCGGCTGCGCAGGCCGAGCCGACCGAGCAGCCCGAACGAGGACAGGAGCATGTTCTCGGCCGATGAGAGTGAGCCGAGGATGCTTTTGCGCAGGCGGTCGGCCGGCACGAGGGCCAATCCGGCCGACACGGCTGCCGAAGGCCCACCGGGACGCAGCGGCTTCCCTTCGACGCTCACGATTCCGCCGTAGCGCCTGCGGCTGCCGAACAAGGTCTCGAGCAGTTCGGTGCGGCCGGAGCCGACTAGGCCGAAAACGCCCAGGACCTCCCCGCGCCGGACCTCGAAGGTGACCGGGCCGATTCCTGCCGCGATGAGGCTCTCGACGCGCAGCATTGGTGCGGCCGTGACCGCGCCCTGGAACGGCGCGGGCCGGCCGCGGTCAACCCGCTCACCTACGATCGCGTCCACGAGGGTGTCGCGGTCGAGGTCGGCGACCTTGCCGGTTAGCACCACGCGGCCGCCGCGCAGGACCGTGACTCGGTCGGCCAAGGCGAAGATTTCGCCCAGCCGATGCGTCACGTACAGGAGGGGTAGGTTTTGCTTCTTCAGTTCGAGGAGGTGCTCGCCGAGCGTCGTGGCCTCGCGTTCCGATAGGGCGGCCGTGGGCTCGTCGAGGATCAGCACCTTCGGCCGGGTGCGCAGCGCCTTGGCGATCTCAACGGCTTGCAGGCCGGCGTTGCCGAGGCTCGACAAGGATGCCGTTGGCTTGATGCCGGTCCCCATCTCGTCGAGCCAGCGCGCCGCCTCCCGGCGCTGCGCCCGCTTCCTTAAGAAGGGGCCGAACGTCATCTCCTGGCCAAGGAACATGTTGTCGGCGACGTCCAAGGTCGCGGCGAGCGAAAGGTCCTGGTAGACGACCGCGATTCCGGCTTGGCGCGCCTCGCGCGGGGTGAGGGCATCGAAGCGCTGGCTCCCGACTATGATCGCGCCCTCGTCGGGCTGGATCGCGCCGGACAGGCATTTGATCAGGGTCGACTTGCCGGCGCCGTTGGCCCCGAGTAGGGCGTGGATCTCGCCGTCCGCTACTTCGAGGTCGACGCCCTTGAGGACCTCGACACCACCGTACGATTTTTTCAAGCCATATACGGCGAACGTCATGCGCAGAGGCTCCTCTCCATCAGAACCAGGATGCAAAGAGTCGGCCAAGGCGGCGCCCCGGCCATCTCCCCGTCGACGTCGAGAAGCGGCCTACTTCTCGGCCTGCTGCTTCAGATACTCGTCGGCCTTGGGCGACTTCTCCGTCACAAGTTCCAGCGGGACGATGTGGTCGCCGTCGCTCTTGCCGTTGATGAGAGCGTCGGACGTCGTGACCATGGCCTCGCCGACCGCGATCAGCGGGATGGCCATGGAGGCGCGGTAGACCGTCCCGCCTTCTTTGAGCAGCTTGAGGGCGGGCACGGTGCCGTCCATGCCGCCGATGAATGCCTTGGCGTCACCCTTGTCCTTGCCGGAGGCGATCCAGGCCTTGTAGGCGCCCTCGGTCGCGGGGTCCTCGACGCCCAGGATCACGTTGACCTCGGGATGGGCCTGCAGGATTGAGCGCGTGACGTTGAGGCCTTCGGTCGGGCTGATCGCATCCTGTTCGGCCACGATCGTGGCGCTGGGCGCCGCCGACTTCAGGCCGTCCTTAATCCCGCCCGCGCGCTGCTGTCCCCAGACGCCCTTATCGTAACCGAGGATCACGACGTTGGCTTTGCCACCCAGCGTGTCGGTGATCCACTTGCCGGCATACTCGCCGAGCGCGTGGCCGTCATGGTACTGCGCGTAGCCGACGGTCGCGTCCTGGTTGTCGATCTTCTGGCCGTAGGTGATCCACTTGACACCGACGGCCCGGGCCTGTTTGGCGACCGACTCGAAGGCGGCGGGCTGCAGGGTGTTGACGACCATCGCCCCGATCTTCTGCTCGGTCCAGGTCTTGATCGTGTTGATCTGCTTGTTGAGGTCGGTGCCGGGATCGTCGACGACGACCTTGTAGCCCATCTCGGCGCCCTTCTTCTTGGCGGCCTCGATCTCCGTCACCACGGCCCCGATGACCGAGGCGTTAGGGAAGCTGATGCCGATGATCTTCTCGTCGGCCCTGGCTGGGTTCGCGGACCCGACGGCAATGCCTGCAGTGGTCGCGAGGGCGAGCGTCGCCGCGCGTCGGGTGATGGATGCGGTGCTGGTCGAGTTAGGCATGTGCGGTGTTTCCTTCGGTTTGCTGGTTGGTTCGGCATGGGCCGGCGCATTGGCCATTGGCGAGCCGCGGGCAGCCGATCACCGGCGCGGCTTTGAGGGTGCCGTCATCGAACGTGATGGCGGCACCATGGGGGGCGGAGAGGCGTTTCAGCCGCTCGGCGATCCGGTCGAAGTCCTCGCCACGCGCGAGCTGAGGCAGCCGGTCGTCGTCGAGCGTGGTCGGATAAAGGATGATGGTCGGATGCGGATCGTCCGAGAGGGCGATGTGCGCGACCAAGCCGTCGGGCGACATGCCGGCCCATAGGGCCTTCACGTTCGGAGGCGCATCGAGGAAGACCTGCTGCCCGATGAAGGTGCCAAGCCCGAAGAAGATCGGCTTGCCGCGGTGGAAACCGACCGGATGCACGGCATGCGGGTGGTGCCCGTGCACAATGTCGGCGCCCGCCTCGATGAGGGCACGGCCCAGCGGGACTTGGTATTCGGCCAGGTCCTCGCCGGAGCCGAAGCCCCAGTGGATGGTCACGACGAGGTGGTCGCAGCTGGCTCGGGCCTGCGCGACCAAGCGCTTGGCCTTCGCCATGTCATTGTCGCGGACCCGCGTGCGGATCTTCACGACGGACGGGTCCCCCGGCTCCTCCATCTGGTACCAGGGGTCGATCTCGTAGGCGGTCTCAACGTGCAGGGCCGCGATGCCGGGCCGATCCGGCGCGGCGGACATGCCGGTCGGGGTCAAGCACGAAAAGGCGATCACCCCGACGCGCCGTCCAGCGACCTCGCAGACGGCGGGGACCACCGCCTCCTGCTCGCTCGGGCCGGCGCCGACCACCGTCAGGCCGTGCCCGCGAAGGCCAGCGAGCGTGCCCTCGAGGCCGGGCCAGCCGTAGTCAACCGCATGGTTGTTGGCCAGCGTGAGCACGTCGAAGCCGAGAGCCGGGACATCGGCTGCGATCTCCGGGGCCGCCCTGATGTTCAGGAGCTTCTGCACCGGAGCACCGCCTTCGGCCAACGGCATCTCAAAGTTGCCGATCGCAAGATCGGCGGTGCGGATGAGGTCATAGACGTCCTCGACCGTGCGGGCCGGTTCGTTAAGCCGCCGCGTGGGGAGGATGTCGCCGCTGAGCGCGAGGATCATGGGCTGGATGTCCGGTCTCGACGTCGTAGGGGAGGTCTTGAGGCGAGCCTTACTTGCGGGTCGCGTTCCACTTGCCGAGCCAGTGATCCTTGTAGGTCAGGGGCTCGTACTTCTTGGGATGCTGAGAGTCGAAGCAAGACGGCAACGTGTCGATCAGCGCGTCGTAGTTGGGCTGATGGAAGAAGACGACCGAGTGCCGGCGTGACTTGTCGGCCAGCTCGGCCGGAGGGTTGACGACGCGATGCATGGTCGAGACCCAACGGTCGTTGGTCCATATCTGCATGATGTCGCCGATGTTGATGACGTAGGTGCCGGGTCCGCTCACGACGTCGACCCAGTAGCCTTCGCGATGCTGAGCCTGTAGGCCGCCAGCAGCTTTGTCGGACATCAGGATGGTCAAGGTGCCGTAGTCGGTGTGAGCGCCGCCACGCAGCTGACCGGGCTCCGGCAGTTCCTTCTGCTCGGGGTAGCAGATGATCCGCAGCGCGCTCATGTTCTTGTCGAGTTTGTCGAAGAAGAAGTCGTCCGGCAGGTCGAGCGCCAGGGCGAAGATACCCATCAGGTCGTTGGCAAGCCGGTTCATGCGGCGGTAGTAGTTCTCCATCACCGGCTGGAAGCCGGCGGGCTTGGCCGGCCAGATATTCGGATGGAAGAAGTTCGCGGCTTCGGCGCGCTCGTAGTACTCGCCGCCCGGCACGTCGACCGGGCCCATATCGATCATCTCCTTGAGGTCTGCCGGCGCCGCTTTGCCGAGGCCCGCCGCGAGCGTCTCGCCCTTGAAAGGGGTGTAGCCGCGAGGGATGTTGGTGGACGGCATCTTGATCGGCAGCTTGTCTTCGATCGGCAGCTGGAAGAAGGACGCCGCCGTGTCGTAGGTGCGGTCGATCGTCTCCTGGGCCACGCTGTGGCCCTTGATAAGGAAGAAACCGATGTCCTCGCAGGCCTTGTTCACCTCGGCCGCGACCTTCTTGCGGCCTTCGGGGGTCCCCTCAAGGTAGGGAGCGACGTCGATCACGGGGATGGATGTCATTTTCATTGGAGAAGCTCCACAGGTTAATACCCCTTTCAAAGCAGGGACCGTGCCAACCCATAAAACTCAATGACTTATGCGGATATTTGTCGATCTGACAGAAATCATTGACAAAATTATAGTGATTGTTAACAATCAAAGCACACTTTAAGAGCAGAATGGAATGCATCTTGAGCAAATCGCCCGCCGCGAAACGCCAGCTACGGCCGCGAGTCGACGGAGACGAGGTCGAGGCCGCCATCTGCGAGCGCATCCGGGCGGCGATCTGCGTCGGCGAGCTGCCTCCCGGCACGAAGCTGCCTGAGGAGGTGATCGCGGACTCCTTCGCGACGAAACGCTTCTTCGTGCGCGCCGCGTTGCAGCGACTGGCGTTCGAGAACCTGATCGAGCTCCAGAAGAACCGCGGTGCCTTCGTGGCCCGGCCGAGCGTCAAGGAAGCCCGCGACGTCTTCGAGGCCCGGCGCGTCATCGAGCGGGTCACGACGGAGATCGTGACCCGCACCGCGATGACGCATCAATTGAGGGCACTCGCGCAGCAAGTCAGCGAGCAGGAGTCGCACTGGAACCGCGGCAACCGCAAGCAGGCGATCGCCGGCGTCAGCATGATCCACATGTCGCTTGCCTCGCTCGCCCATAACGAGGCCCTTGCCGCCGCGCTCGAACGGCTGATCCTGAGGACCTCGTTGATCCTTGGCCTGTTCGGCACGCCGCAGACCTTCACCGGCATGTCGGATCAGTACCGCGACCTGATGGCCCTCATCCAGTCCGGTCGAAGCCTCGAGGCCGCCAGGCAGATCGAGCGATGCCTGTACACCCTGGAAGGCGAACTCGACTTCTACCCGCCGGTTCGGCGCGAAGTCGACCTCCGCCGGTTGATGGAGACGGTGGGGTAGTCAGGTCCGGCCACTCGAGCATCGGATATATCAGCCCGATCGAGATGGAGCTAAAGCCAGCTTAACCCTGTCCATTTTTTCGGGGGAAGATCAAGATGCGCGCGCCAGTCGATTTTCAACCTCGCCATCGTCGAGCTGGTCGCGCCATTCGCGCAACGCATACGGCTACAGACGCATGACCGCAGCGTATTCGGGAACGCCCATTCCGCTCCAGTTCATCGCCTCGACATGCATCGCACGGAACGCTTGGGTGCCACGATTACGCAAGTCTGTGCTCACGCTAAAGCGCCGCCGTTGGCGTCTCTTCAGTCCTTTCTTTCGCGACGTTTCTCGCAGCGCAATTCCGCCTCATATGCCACAAGCCTGCGTGCAGCTTCCTCGCCAGCAAGATGCTTGAGCCAGCGCATGAATGTCTTTTCGTCATATCGATGCTGACCACAATATTCGACTTGCGAAGCGCCGCTGCGCTGCCATGCCTCGATGTGAATCGACCACCACTCGCGTCTGGCTTTGTTCTGGAATTGTTTCGGACCCACCGGAGATTCTCCAATGCAGCAGAGAACCCCAAATGGAACGAGAACACATCTTCGAAAACTCGTGCAAGAACCGGACGCTTACTGCCGATTAAGACGGCAAGGGAAAAGCACGGCCTGCCGGCGTGCTGATTGTGGTTGTGGGAGTTGAGTTTAGAGGGGCATCGCATGAATCGGCCTGATGGCGCTTTTTGCGAAATCCGAACGATATCAATCGCCCAAGCGTCAGCACGCTATTTTGTGCGCGTTTTCGGCTCAATGCGCGCCCTCCACCAATGTCTCTCGACGGTGGCTTCGCCCGAGTGCCGCTCTCGCATCCATGACCTTCGACGGGGCACACACCGCCAGAGAATTACTGACCGGCTCATGACTAGTGAGCCGGACCGGCGCGGTCAGCTCAAGGGCTCGCGCTGATCGCGCCCGGCTCCGCTGGCTGGCGGCCTTGACCTGAAGTCGCCGGCCAGGCAAGGCAAGGTAGGAGCGAACTCGCGCCCGATCTAACCGAGACGGAGGCCGCGGCGTAGCGCGGCATCGCTCCGTCCATTCGTTTGGCGCACCTTCCCCGCGTCACCGCCTAAGCATGCTTCCGCCCGGAGGGACGGCCGGCCGTCGTGTCGCCTCTTGCGTCGCGGTTGATCCGATGCTCGCAAGGCCCCGTTTGTCGGGATCCGTCGGGGCGGCGTTGCCAGCCCTGATTACGCCCCGCAAACCGAACGAACGTTGGGTCGGGTCGACAGCAAAACCGATTCTTATTGCCGTAATCGCGTGCCGCGCGCGCAAGTCGTTGTCAGATATTGCGTTCTGCCAGATCGCAAAGTGGGGCTGTCACCGATTCCAGGTCACGTGTAAACAGCATTTGCCAGCGAAGAAGCGCGTCAACCCAATGGGATAGCCGCGCGTGGCCCGCCCTCGCGCTGGCACTCAGCCGCGATGTCAGCACGTTCGCGCCGCTTCTGGTCAGCGATCGTCATAGCTCCGACTGGCCGGCCAAGCCGCGTCGCTTCATCGATGGCCGCATCGATTTGGGCGATACGCCGATCAAGGTCGGCGAATGTCGACTCTGGATCCCGAGGCGAGCTTCGACGTCTGCAGTTCTGTCGGCGGGGGCAAGATCTACGGATGTCATGTGGTCGAGGTGGGCGCGCGTGAGGAAGCCGAACACATCGATGGCGTTCAACCCCATCAACACGCCAATCATCAGGACCACGATGAGGCGCAGGATTAGATCGCGGTTAGGCCGTGAATGGAAAAGCGGCCGATACACAAGCCAGTGCCCAGGGCCACGGCGAAAGCAGCGAGCCTGACCGGTGTCGTGGAACGGCGCGCTCTCTCAGCTCCGGACATTTTTGTGACGTCGGCATCCTCAGTAACGGCCGCCGTATCCTCCGTAACGGTTGGCGTCACGGACCCCGTTACAGTGATCGCCTCAGCGTTACGACGGATCAGACCCGCCTGCTCCCAAGCTTTCAACCGGCGACTGGTCCGCATCCTGTTCCAGCCCCATTGGCGTCCCAGCTTAGTTAGCGGCATTGACAGCCACGCGTCCCTCGGGTTGGGAGCGCAGCCAAGTTAGCGCCTCCAGGTCATCGGGGGGCATTCACTCCAATACCGACCGGCAGTCCGGCTCTTCATGCAGTATCTGGCACAACGGGCAGCGGACTGCGCGCCGATGTGCGGGAGGTGTCGGTCGAACGCGCATCAGATTCTCGAGATGTTCTCAGGGACCGCTTTCTCACCCCCGTTGTCGGCGCGATGCGCAGGATTGTCGCCCATGCGGCGCCGGCACCGGGCCGCCGCCATGACCCCACGATTTCGCCATACGCATCGTGTTGTTCGTCCGCACGACCCTTCCCTTCAGGCTAGCCTTCGGAAACATAGACATGGGCGGTGTTTTCATTGGCCCGTGGCGTGCGGGTAGCGGCAGGAGAACGGCACGGCAAGCGAAAACCGGACGGTACAGCGCGAAGGTGCTTGCTTGCGGCTCATTGCTGCTCTCGTGTGTCATCGTCGCTGGCATGGCGACGCAAACGGCATTGGCGGAAATAGCCGCGCCGGCCGCGACACGCGTCGCTGATAACGAAAAAGAGCAGGGAGAGCCTGGCGTCGCGCAACCATCCCAGACGCAGAAGTCGGAACCCGAAACAGTCCTGCGACAGCCTGAGGTGCAGAAGCCAGCGCCGGAGGCTGCCGTTCAAATGCCCGAAGCCCGGAAATCGAGCCACGAGGCCAAGGATTTACCTGTACCACAGCTCGTCTTGCCGGGCGATCTGGCCAAGAAGATCGGCCAGAAGATCTGGCTGAATGAAACAGGCGGAAAAAGTGATGCGATCACGTCATGGAATGCGAACGAGGAATTCGCTTCCCTCGGCATCGGTCATTTCACCTGGTTTCCTGTCGGCAAATGGCTGCCTTTCGAGGAGACATTCCCGGCCCTGCTCGAATTCATGCGCAAGAAGAACGTGCATTTGCCCGCCTGGCTAGACCAGACGCAAATTCCGGCCAACCCGTGGACAAGCCGGGCCGATTTCAGGAAGAACTCCAACTCACCGCAGTTGAAAGAGTTGAGGCAGTTTCTGCTCGACACCGTGGCGGAGCAGACGCAATTCATGGTGGCGCGGGCGCAAGGTGCGATGCAGAAGATCCTCAAGACGACGCCCGACGGCACGGAGCGCGAACATATCGTCATCCAGTTCACGCGCGTCATTCGCGCCTCCCAGGATTTTTATCCGCTGATCGACTACATCAATTTCAAGGGTGAGGGCACTAATCCAAACGAAGCCGCCATGGACAGGGAGACCGGGCGGCGGCAGGGTTGGGGTCTCAAGCAGGTGCTGCTCAAGATGAACGGTGATACCAGCGATCCGAAGGCCGTGCGTGCCGAATTCGCCGATGCGGCGCAGTTCGTCCTGCAGCAGAGGGTTCGCAACCTTCCATCCAACCGTATCTTCGAGGTCGGCTGGCTGCGCCGCGTCGCGACCTACCGCCGCCTGATCGCGGATCCGGAATCGAGCCCCAAACGGGCTCTGAGGAAATCGTTGCGAGTGACGGCGGCTCAATAGCTTTCCTATGAAGGGGACAGTCGCCGTTTTTGCGTATGCGTGAGACTGCTTGTCCCGCGACGTTCGTCAGGCAATCGCGGGTTGCGCCTCGCTGACGTCAGCCTTTGGCCTTCTTCGCCATCACCTTCTCATCGGCCGCCTGCAGCCGTTCGCCTACGCTTGGGCCGGTTCGACGCTTCGGTTTCAAGCCGAGACGGATTCCGCTCAGCTCGTCCATCAGCTCGGCCCACATGGTCGGGCCGCCGTCGCTGAGCAGCTTGGCGCGAATGCCGAGTTCTTCCGTAACAGGCTGTAGCCCCAGGCAGCCATCTGCGCGAGGATCGGCAGCAGCACGTCGTGGGCAGTGCAATGGCGGGCGAACGGCGGCGAATAGGCGTGTTCAAGCATTTCAGCGCGGTGATCCGTAAACCCCAGCGCTTATTCGCTCTTCAAAGCTATCTAAATCAATGCGATACTTCCTACGCGAATGTTGGCGCCCAACAACCCTGCCGTGAGCGCTTCCACAGGAATCCGCCAGGACGTGTCAGGTTACGGACGCGGGGCCGTTCTTCGTCAGTAACTTAATCAACTGCGTTCTTCACGGAGAAGTTCCGCCACGGCCACGCCCAAGGCAAACGCTAGCCGCTGAATATTGTCCAGCGTGGTGCTGTGTTTTGCATTCTCAATTTCGCTGATCTGGTCCTGGGAAAGCTCGGCGGCGTCCGCCAGGTCCTCTTGGCTCATTTGCCGCGCGACGCGTAGACGGCGCACGTGATGCGCCAGGATGCGGCGTGCCGCGTGAATGTCCTTCCGTGCCATCCGCACGGTAGGCCATCGGTTTTAGAATCCTACCATGGAACATTTTCCATAAAAGTGGTGGCGATAGGCGCGATATATCATTATAGAATAAATTCCATAAGGCGCGCGCTGGCCAGCGGGCAACGTGAAGGCGCGTCGTCTGCCGTTAGCAGCCTGTTGCAGTATAGGAGCTCGCTGTGCCCAAATGGGGACCCGAAAGGGACGCAAAGCATCAACCAACCAAAGCTTCCGCGGCCGAAGCAGATCGAACCGAGAAGCCGGCTGGAAGTGACGGCGCTTTGCGGGCGCTGGCCGAGCAATTGGATGCTCTTCTTGCTGAATTGGCAGCCGTTCAAGGCTTAGGTGACGGGCTGAATATTGACGCACTTCGGCGCGGTCCGCGGCCGGAAGGCACTGCGACGGAAGGCTGCGATAAGGGCACCGGTCAAATCGAGGCTCTCTTGGCCCGACTCTATCCAATTGAGCTTGCGATCATGGCTACTCCCGCGCGCACAATAACCGATCTAGGCGTGAAAGCGCGCCACGCGGCCTATGTGACGTCTGAGCAATGGGACGCGCCTATCAATCAGCTCGATTGGCATGCACGGACGGTTCGGCTCTTAATCGAGGCAGTTTGCAATTTCGCCGACACGTCCTTGCCCTTTGAGTCGGGTGCAGGCGAAGCCGTTCGGCAATCGAGGCCATTGCCAGTCCGCGGGCCGTGATGCGTGTGCCCTTCCTTCCGTGGTGGCGTATGTTCCCCGCGCTCGGTGAAGGAGGCATCCGCAAATCGCGCACCACTCGCTGATGGCTGGTGAACGCGCGGTGGGTTCTATGACCCCTCTTCGTCATTTTTTCAGCCAAACTGCGAATGGCGACACCAACCGCCCCACCGCCAAAACTTGATATCCTCTGCGACTGACCACACCCATGCGACGGACCGGGTATGCCGATTCGTGCTTTTGGAAGCCTTCGAGCGGCTCGCCGGTCAGCTTGGAATACGATCGTAAGTCGACTTCCCCGGCATCGACCTCCTCAAGCCCATTGAACCAAAAGCCAGCGGTCGCGCTATTGATCCTGCCGGTGACCTCCGACAGCCCCCTTCGATCCTGCGGCCAAAGCGGAATTGCTGACCACGCCTGACGGTCACTCTAATATTTTTGCGCTCGCTCGTTCGTGGACGGACCGGAGTTGGTCTTAGCTCCTGGACGACGGACAAAGTGACGTACCTGGCGCCGTGGTCGCGGCAGAATGGCTGCATGATTTCCGGCCTCGTTGCGTTCGAGTTCACCACCCAAAGTGAGTGTGTACCGAAGTGGCGCGCCCGGAACGATTCGAACGTCCACCCCCCAGATTCGTAGTTTATTGGATCGCGGGCGTCGTCATCGTACATCCTCCCGCTGCTTGAGGATGCGGTCGATCAATCCCCATTCCAGAGCTTCCTCCGGCGTCATGAAGTGATCCCGATCGAGAGTGTGCTCGACCTCCTCGAAGCTGCGTCGGCAATGCTCGGCGTAGAGCCGGATGATCCGACGCTTGGTCTTCAGCATCTCCTCGGCGTGGATGAGGATATCCGACGCCTGGCCCTGGAAACCGCCGAGCGGCTGATGGACATGCAGGCTCGCATTGGGCAGCGCCACCCGCTCGCCCGGTTCACCCGCCATCAGCAGGAACGAGCCCATCGAGCGGGCCGTCCCCATGCACACCGTGTGCACCGGCGCCTTTATGTATCGCATGGTGTCATACATGGCGAAACCGCTGGTGACGACGCCACCCGGCGAATTGATGTAGAGATGGATCGGCTTATTCGGATTGTCGGCCTCGAGGAACAATAGCTGCGCGCAGATCAGCGCGGACACGGCATCATTGACTTCTCCGTTGAGAAAGACGATGCGCTCGCGCAAGAGCCGGGAATAGATGTCGAAAGACCGTTCCCCCCGGCTGGATTGTTCGACAACCATCGGGACGAGCTGCATCGCTTCACGCATCGGCGAACTCCAGTCCTGCTGAATTTCCGTAAACTGAGCCGAGGCGTCAGGCGGCGCGCAACAGGCAGCGCCCGTTACTATTCGCGGCCCTTGGCAGCTCGTGCTGGGCTCGCCGGTCCGCCAGTCGATGGATGATCCTCAAGTGGGTGCCGCCGTCCGCGTTGGGGCTCAATTGAAACGTCACGATGCTGTACAGGAACGGTGGTTCGTCGTCCCGCATTCGGTAGCCGATCTCCTCGCCCGGCACCGAACGCACTGGCTCGGCGTCGGCCAATGCCGCTTTCGGCAGCCATTTCTCGCGAAACCCGGAGATGCTGAGCGCCCGCCAGACTTTTTGCGGCGGCGCGTCGAGTTCGTAGTCGAACACCAATTGGTCCGTCTGCGCTTGATCTGCCAAGTCTTGATCCGACACGTCGTTCATTGGTCCATATCCTTCAGCAACGTTTTCAGAGCGTCGACCCGGCGCGGCCAGTAGGCGCGATACTTCATCAGCCATCTGGCGATCAGTGCCAGGCCGTCTGGATCCACCTCGTAATTCACGAAACGTCCGCGCCGCTGTTCGCGCACCAGCTTGGCGTTGCGCAGCACCGCAAGGTGCTGGGACATGGCCGGCTGGCTGATCTCCATGCCTTCACGCAACGCGCTGGCGTTCATGCCGCCAGTCGCCAGTTTCGCGAAGATGGCGCGGCGGGTCGGGTCGGCCAGGGCCTTGAAGAGGTCATTCTCGATCATGCCCATCAGATAAGCATACACTTATCTAACGCGCAAGCCCCCGAAACTCGCTTTCGCCGCGATGGACGCGAATATGGAAACGAAGACCAAGAAAATTCATTGAGCGCGCGATGAGAACCAGTCAGTTGCGCGTGACTGCTTCGCCATCCGGAGTTCGAGGACCTGATCAGGACTGTCGCGGAAAAATCGGCATCGATCCCGCGAACCCGCTCCGTGGCCCGACCGCGTCTTCCTCAGAGAACGCCGAAGCCGCCCCGGCGGTTAGACCGGGACGGTGAGTGAATTATAACAAACGTGGTTGCGGGGACGGGATTTGAACCCGTGACCTTCAGGTTTGAGTGACGCTGGTGCACCCGAAGTTGCCCAACGTGGCCAAGTGAGCGCGGGGACGGCAGGCTACGAGCCCTGCCAACAGTGCTTCCGTTCCGTCCGATTTGCACTCTAGGGCGCTCTGAAAGCATACCGCTGGCTCGCCGATATCTTCGATGCCCAGCTCTCCGAGTTCACCACGCCGGAGCTCTGTGACTTGCGCGAGGTGCGCCGTCAAAAAGAAAACGCGGTTCGCCGACAAGATGATCCGGGCGCTATCCTCGATGTTCAAGCAGGCGGTGAAGCGCGGGAAGATGGAGCGCAATCCCTGCCTAGGCATGGATCGTGCGCACGAAGCCGACCCAGATGCGAACCGGGAATGGTACACCAAGGAATGGAACTTCGTGATTGAGCGCGCGCAGCTCGAGGTGCTGATCCCAATGATGGCGGCGCGCCATATTGGGCTGCGCGGCCAGACCATCGTGAGCCTCAATCGGAAGCAGATCGAGGACCACCCGGAGGGACCGACCGGCAAGGCCGTGCGCTATGTCCCGCGTAAAAACCGAAAGAAGGTGAAGTCGGTGTTCCTGCCGGTGATGCAGGAGATGCAGGACTTCCTTGCTGAGCTGACAGTCCGTCGCGCCGACGGCGTGATAGCGGTGCGCGACGACGGATCATTATGGCCGAGCGAAAAGGAAATGCAGACCCGCGTTAGCCACTGCGCGATCAGGAGCGCGCCGGTCACATCGGCGACGAAATCACGCTGCACGGCCTTGCGCGTCTCGTACGCGGCCTGGTGGAAGCGCAATGGCGCGTCGGATAGCGAGGTCGGCGGCCCTGATCGGCGACGTCTCCGACAAGATGGGTAAGCACTACACCCGCCACGTCGAGGCGGAGATCAGCATCATTCGGGCCTTCGATCGGCTGGGCAAATCTGAAAAGTGAGGCGTCGGCCGCTGGCCCGGCGCGCATGCAGAACGAGAACAGAACAAGATTTGTCAAACGGACGCCCCAAACTGTCAAACACTTGCCCAGCAAAGCCGAAAAGGTTAGTCAAATCAAAGCGCGGACGTGGCGGAACTGGTAGACGCAAGGGACTTAAAATCCCTCGATGGCAACGTCGTGTGGGTTCGAGTCCCACCGCCCGCACCAAGGATCGCCGGCAGCCAGGACCCTGGCGCAGGATCGTTGGAAATGCCCTCCCTCACTCGCATCACCACCGCCCCCGACCTCACCTTCGACGCGCTGGTTGCCGGCGAGGCCGGCGCGCCGCTGGTGCTGCTGTTGCACGGCTTTGCCGAATCCATGCATTGCTGGCGCCCGCAACTCGCCGCGCTTGGCGACATGGGCTACCGCGCACTCGCACCGAGCCAGCGCGGCTATTCGCCGCTCGCCCGCCCCGACCCGCGCGACCACCCGAGCTATCACATCGACCGCCTGATGGATGACGCCATCGCGATCGTCGCGGCGTCGGGCTATGGCGAGGCGCGCTTTCATCTGGTGGGCCACGATTGGGGCGGCAGCATCGCCTGGGCGCTGGCCGATCGCGCTTCCGAGCGGATCGCCTCGCTCACGATCCTGTCGCGGCCGCACCCGAACGCCTTCAACCGCGCGCTGCAGATGGACGATGGCGAGCAGGCGCGCCGCTCGCGGCACCACACCGCGTTTCTCGAACCCGATGCAGCCGATGTCGTGCTCGCAGATGACTGCAAATGGCTCCGGGAGCGCTGGGCGGCGCAGGGTGTGCCGGACGCCGCCATCACCGAACACCTCGCGGTGCTCGGCAACAGGCCGGCCATGGAGGCGGCCCTCGCCTGGTATCGCGCGCGCGGCGCGATCCGTTCCCCGCTCGGCCCGATCCGCGTGCCGACGCTCTTCATCTGGGGCGATGCCGACGACACGGTGGGCCGCGCCGCCGCCGAGGGCACGCGCGATTTCGTCGCCGCGCCCTATCGCTTCGAGGTTCTTCCCGGCGTCGGTCATTTCGCCGCCGACCAGGCGCCCGACCGCGTCAGCGAATTGCTGCTGGCGCATGTGCAAGACCATCCGGCGTGAGGCGAGACGCTCCTGCCATGCTAAAGAGCGCTTCATGACGAGCGATGAGCGGAGCCGCAAAGCGAAGCGACAAGGCGAGAAGGTATCGAGATGAAAGTACTTCGCCTACGGCTCGAACATGTGCAGCGGTCGTCTTCGCGCCCGGGTAACCTGCAGTTTCATCACGACCGCCAAGCTCGTTGGCCACCAGCTTCGCTTCCACAAGGTGAGCAGAGATGGATCATCCAAATGCGATGCCTTTCGTACGGACCATCAGAATGACGAGATCTGGGGCGCGGTCTTCGACATTCCCGATGTCGAGAAAGAAGCTCTGGACCGGCATGAAGGGCGCGGCAACGGGTATGACGATATCATGATCATGGTGGAGGCGAAGGATGGCGGGCGGATGGAGGTGATCACCTACATCGCGGCCACCGACGCCATAAGAGAAGGTTTGGCGCCCTACACTTGGTACAAGGCTTTCGTCGAGGCTGGTGCCCGAGAACACGGTCTGCCGCAGGACTATGTCGCCAAAGCCATCATGCACGTCGTCGCAGTGCAAGACAGCGATCAAGGACGCCATGAAACCGAAAGCCGAAAGCTTCCGCGTTAGCGCGGCAGCGCGGACGCACATCGAACAATGACGGTGGACGAAGCTTGGCCCGGTCCGCTGCTACCGCCATGGCCGGCCGAATCAGTGCCAGTTTCTCGCGCATGGCGTCGATCATTCTCGTGCCCTCGTCGGGCCGTGCGTTTTGGCCTCGAACATCCCCTGCCGCGAGCCTTCCTCAAAGCCCGCGTGCGGGGCGATGGAACCACGCCGCGGCCTTCCCGTGGCGCCGCACGATACTCACATTGCTTGCTCTCGCCTGTGGTGCCTGCTCCGGGGACGACGAGGTGACGGGCGCGACGAGCCGATGCGCCAACGGCCTCTTCAAGCCCTATGACCCAAAGGTGATGGAGCAATGCGTCGCCGCATGCGGGCAATGCGAGCACGGAACGATCGTCACCTGCTCCACCTCCTGTAAGCTGAAAGGCGCGCGTTAAGGGCAGGCGCTGATCTCAAGCGCGCCTTCTTCACGCCGCCTTCGCCATGTCGGCGACGCGTTCCCAGGTGGTGGCGGCAAAGCTCGGCCGCGCCTGCATCCGCGTCAGCCAGTCCACGAGATTGGGATAGGGCGTGCCGAGTTCGGCCCATTCCGGCGTCAGCGTGAAGAAATCGAGCTGCGGCATGATGTGGAGATCGGCGAGCGACAGCGCATCCCGGGCGAAGAAAGGCTGCTCGCCAAGCAGCCGCGACAGCTCGGCAAATACCGCGCGGGCGCGCGGCATCGCAGCCTCGATCGCCGCTTCATCGGGCTTCAGTCCCATGAGTTTCGGCCCAACCACGCGCTGAAAACCGATCACGCTGCAGCAGCCCTGGAACAGGTACCAGTCGCAGACATTCAGCACCTGATCCATTTGCGCCGCCCGCTTCGGATCGGTGGGCGTGAGAGCCGGCTCTGGCAGCACGCGGTCGAGATAGCGCAGGATCGCCTGGGCCTCGTACAGCCGGAAGCCGTCGTGCTCCAGCACCGGAATCCGGCCAAACGGATGCAGGGCAAGATGTTGGGGAGATTTCAAGGTGCCAGGCATGACCGGCATCAGGCGATAGCGCGCCCCCTTCTCCTCCAGCGTGGCCATGACCGCGCGGCCGAACGGGCTGCCGGGAATGGAGTGAACGATGAATTCCGACATGAGCATCTCCTCCTTCAGGATCGATTGCGTTCGGCTTCCTCGACAAAGCGCGCGAGCAGGCCCGGCCAGCCGCCATCGACGTCCCTGCGCATCGAGGCGCCCGCCTCATCGCCCATGGTCTCGAACTTGTGGTGCAGCAGGACGACATCGGTCGCCTCCGGCCCGTCGGCGGTGAAGCGCACATCGACCTCCGACTTCATCGCGGCATCAGGCTTCCACTGCGCGCTGATCTGCCAGAGCATCACGAAGCGATGCGGCGGTTCCCAGAGGATGATGGTGGCCGCACAGGTTTCCGTTCCGTCCTCGGCTATCTCGCGCCAGCGGCCGCCGAGCCGCGGCTCCATCACGACCGTCCTGATCGGCTTCTTGCCGATGCCGTGCGTGGTCGGCCACCAGCGCGAAAGGCCGGACGTGAACACCTCGAACGCATGCGCGATCGGCACCTTGACGTGGACGGACTTCGTGACCGGAGCGAGGCTTGCCAACTCACCCATCTACGTTCTCCCGCGCTCCTTGTGAGACCTCTCGGCTTCGGCCTTGAACGCCTCGAGCGCATCGCCCCAGAAACTGTCGAGCCAGTCGCGCAGCTCCGCAAGCCCCTCGCGTCGCACCGAATAGATCCGCCGCACCCCTTCGCTGCGTTCCTCGACCAGCCCCGCATCCTTCAGCACCTTCAAATGCTGCGACACCGCCGGCCGCGACACCGGAAGTCCCGCCGCAAGCGCGTTCACCGGCCGCGGGCCTGCGCGCAGGCGCTCGAACACCCTGCGCCGCGTCGGGTCAGCCAGCACTGCCAGAGCCATTCCGTAAGCCATAGCTTACGGTAAGCTAAGACTTACGCAATTGTCAAGGCCCGCTATCCCGCGCGCCGCTACGCGCGGCGCTGAGTAATGTGACACTGGAATCAACCATGGGTGGAGCGCAGCTCCCCGTTGCGCAAAAAACCTGCCTAACGGATTGAGTCGACGCGTTTACTTAAGCGCGAATTTACAAAGCTGTCTGATGAATAAGGGAATCTCGCCGAACGCTGCGTCACGCGCCGCGCGCCGGCCTGAAGGCCCGACCTTGCGAAGCGACCACCCGCCGCCCCCTGTTCCCGCCCCTGCAATTCCTGGAATGCCCGCCATGAAACTCACGATCTCTCGCCGCCTCGGTCTGCTGGTGGCGCTCGCCATTCTGGCAAGCCTCGCCATCATCGTCGTCCAACTTTTGGCCTTGCGTGCCTCGCTCACGCAGGAGCGCCAGAACGCCGTGAGGTCGGAGGTGCAGACGGCCGCCTCGATCGTCAAAAACTTCGCGGCCGCCGCGGAGAGGGGCGAGCTCACGGTGAGCGAAGCGCAGGAGCGCGCGAAAAAGGTGTTGCGCGACATCCGCTACGGCAACAATGATTTCTTCTTCGTCTACCTCCCCGACGGCAACACCATCGTGCTCGGCACGCGGCCGGACCTCGAGAACAAGATCCGGATCGACACGACGGACGCCAACGGCGTGCATTACGTCCGCGACCTGATCGCGAAGGCTCAGGGCGGTGGCGGCTTCGTCAGCTACCAGTTCCCGCGGGCCGGAAGCATGGACCCGGCGGACAAGCTCAGCTACGCGATGCTGCTCAAGGACTGGAACTGGATCGTCGTCACCGGCGTCTATGTCGACGACCTCGACGCGGTCATCTACGCCGCCGCGCGCAACGCGCTGTTCTGGGCGGTCGGGTTGATCGCGCTGCTCTGCGCCTGCGCGGTGCCGCTGGCCCGCGGGCTGGTGCGCCCGGTTCGCGCGATCACCTCGACCATGAGCGATCTGGCCGACGGCAAGCTCGATGTCGCCATTCCCGGCATCGGCAGGACCGACGAGATCGGTGCGATGGCGAAGGCGGTTGCGATCTTCAAGGCCAATGCGGTGGAGCGCGAAGAGCTGCAACACCAGCAGAAGGACGCCGCGGTCAAGTCCGAGGCTCAGCGCAAGGTCGAGCTGCGGCGCTTCGCCGATCAATTCGAATCCGCGGTCGGCGGCATCATCGCGACCGTGTCATCGGCGTCGACGAAGCTCGAAACCGCAGCCCAGACCTTGACGCGCACCGCCGATCTGACGCAGAAAAAATCGCTGGCCGTGAACTCGGCCTCGAACGATGCCTCGAGGAACGTGCAGGCCGTCGCGGCTGCAACCAACGAGATGACAACATCGATCGGCGAGATCAGCCGCCAGGTGCAGACCTCGAGCCGGATCGCGACCGAAGCGGTGCGGCAGGCGGAGAAGACCAACGCCAATGTCGGCGAGCTGTCGCTGGCCGCGAGCCGCATCGGCGACGTGGTCAAGCTGATCACCGCGATCGCCGAGCAGACCAACCTTCTGGCGCTGAACGCCACCATCGAGGCCGCCCGCGCCGGCGACGCTGGCAAGGGATTTGCGGTGGTCGCCCAGGAGGTCAAGGCGCTGGCCTCGCAGACCAGCAAGGCGACGGAGGAGATCGTCGGCCAGATCCAGAGCATGCAGGCGACGACGCAAGGGTCGGTCGCCGCCATCAAGGAGATCGGCGGCACGATCAACCAGGTCGCAGAGATCGTCGCCGCGATCGCCGCAGCCGTCGAGGAGCAGAGCGCGGCGACCGCCGAGATCTCCCGCAACATCCAGCAGACCTCGTCCAGCACGGCCCAGGTCGCCGAAAACATCACCGAGGTGAGCCGTGGCGCTGAACAGACCGGCACAGCATCCGGCGAGGTGCTGAGCGCGGTCGGGCAGCTTGCCACGGAAAGCAATCGCCTGGAGCTCGAGGTCGGGAAATTCCTGTCGAGCGTCCGCGCTGCCTGATTGGCGCATGTCCCGACGAACTGGGATCTGGTTCGCCGACAAGGACATGCGCCAACCCGAGACTCTGCGGCGCTTCCCGGTCATATTGGATGACCGAGTGATCCGATATGACCGGGAAACGCTGTCGTCTCGCGCATAAGCAAGCCTCCGTTCCGTTTCGAGACGGAACGGAGGCTTTTGTTTTGGCGGCCAACCGACATCGCGTTATTGTCGCTTGAAGTCCGCTTGCAGAGGTCGTTTCCTTGCATCCGGATCAAGTCCAGAAGCGCTCAAGAAAAAGTCAGGCGACCAGCCATGAACCCAGCCAACCTCCCCTTCGATTCCGAGACCATGCTGCAGGGCCTGCGCGGCTGGGTTGAATGCGAGAGCCCGACCTGGGACGCCCCCGCCGTCGATCGCATGCTCGATCTCGCCGCGCGGGAGATGGCGATCATGGGCGCCGCGATCGAACACATCGCCGGCCGGCAAGGCTTTGGCGGCTGCGTGCGCGCCCGCTTTGCGCATCCGAGGCAAGGCCAGCCCGGCATCCTGATCGCAGGCCATCTCGACACCGTGCATCCCGTCGGCACCATCGAGAAACTCGAGTGGCGGCGCGCGGGCAACAAATGTTTCGGGCCCGGCATCTTCGACATGAAGGGCGGCAACTATCTCACGCTGGAAGCAATCCGGCAGCTTGCGCGCGCCGGCTTCACGACGCCGCTGCCGATCACCGTGCTGTTCACGCCGGACGAGGAAGTCGGCACGCCCTCGACCCGCGACCTCATCGAGGCGGAGGCTTCGCGCAACAAATACGTACTGGTGCCGGAACCCGGCCGCGCCAACAACGGCGTCGTCACCGGGCGCTACGCGATCGCGCGCTTCAATCTGGAGACGATCGGCCGGCCCAGTCATGCCGGCGCCACGCTGTCGTCGGGACGCTCCGCGATCCGCGAGATGGCGCGGCGGATCATCGAGATCGATGCCATGACGACCGCCGATTGCACCTTCTCGGTCGGCATCGTTCACGGCGGGAAATGGGTCAATTGCGTCGCCACCACCTGCAACGGCGAGGCGCTGAGCATGGCCAAGCGCCAGGCCGATCTCGACCACGGCGTCGAGCGCATGCTGGCGCTGTCGGGGACTGCGAACGACGTGGCGTTCAACGTGACTCGCGGCGTGACGCGGCCGGTGTGGGAGGCGGATGCCGGAACCATGGCGCTGTACGAAAAAGCGCGCCGGGTCGCCGCTGAGCTCGGCATGGACCTGCCGCACGGCAGCGCCGGCGGCGGCAGCGACGGCAATTTCACCGGCGCCATGGGCATCCCCACTCTCGACGGCCTCGGCGTGCGCGGTGCGGATGCGCATACCCTGAACGAGCATATCGAAGTCGACAGCCTCGCCGAGCGCGGCCGGCTGATGGCCGGTCTGTTGGCAACGCTGGACTAAACACATCGGAGGTTTTGATGACCTCGTTCAAGACGATCCGGGCCAGAGCCGAAAAGCGCAAAGGCGGTCCGGCCGCGCTGAAGAAGCTGCTGCCGGAGGAGCCGGACAAGAAGGCGCTGACAAAGCTCGCTGACGATCGCGTGCTCGCCGAGTTGACCCAGCGCGTGTTCTCGGCCGGCTTTGCCTGGAGTGTGATCGAGCAGAAATGGGATGGCTTTGAAGCAGCCTTCCTCGGCTTTCAGCCGAAAAAGCTCGTGGTGCAGAGCGATGATTTCTGGCACGAGCTCACCCGCGACCAGCGTATCGTCCGCAATGGCGCGAAAATCATGTCGGTGCGCGACAATGCGCAATTCGTGCTCGACATTGCCGGGGAACATGGCAGCTTCGGCCAATTCCTCGCCAACTGGCCCTCGTCGGACGAAATCGGCCTGCTTGATCTGTTGAACAAGCGCGGCGGCCGGCTCGGTGGCAATACCGGGCAGATGTTCCTGCGCTTCATCGGCTGGGACGGCTTCGTCACCTCGAAGGATGTGGTTGCCTGCCTGCGAGACGCCGGCCTCGATATTGCAGAGGAAGTCAAATCCAAGGGCGATCTTGCCAAGGTGCAGGCGCAATTCAATGCCTGGGCCAAGGAGACCGGCCTGCCCTATGCACATTTATCTCGCATCTGCGCACTGTCGATTGGCGAGAATCACGGCACCTGAGTATTGGCCGGAATGAGCGTTGTCTTACGCGTCATGCAAAACTGACGGGGGTGATCGCTTGCGCTGCCGTCATTGTCGAGTTTAACGTTCGCCTCGTGCCCACTTTCCGAAGTCCGCGCAGCTTCGCCGCCACATCGCGTCGCGGACTTCGGAAAGTCACCGGGCGCTGGCAAACCTGAGATTCCAGTGCCGCTTTTCGATCTGAAGTCCCTGAGGAGAATTTGCCGTTGACGTGTCGGGGACTTCAGATCGGCGGCACTAGACGTTGAGCACCGAGACCACTTTGATGCCCCGTATCGCCGTCGGCGGATTTCTGCACGAGACCAACACATTTGCGCCGACCAAGGCAACCTATGACGACTTCGTGCATGGCGGCGGCTGGCCGTCGATGGCGCTGGGCGAAGCCGTGTTGACGACGATGCACCACATCAATGTCGGGCTCGCGGGCTTCGTCGAAGCCGCCGAAGCCATGGGCTGGGAGCTTGTGCCGACGATCGCCTGCGCCGCAAGCCCCTCGGCGCATGTCACCGAGACTGCCTTCGAACGCATCGTTAAAATGATGGTGGATGGCATCGCCGCGGCCGGCCCACTCGATGCGGTCTATCTCGATCTCCACGGCGCCATGGTTGCGGAACATGTCGACGATGGCGAAGGCGAGATTCTCGCTCGCGTGCGCAAGGTGATCGGGCGCGAGCTGCCGCTCGTGGTCACGCTCGACCTGCACGCCAACGTGACGTCGGCCATGGTCGACCATGCCGATGCGCTGATCGCCTACCGCACCTATCCGCATGTCGACATGGCTCCCACGGGGCGCGCGGCGGCGAAGCACCTGGCGCTCCTCCTGGCAACGAAGCAGCGCCTGGCAAAAGCGTTCCGGCAATTGCCGTTCCTGATCCCGATCAGTTGGCAGGCGACCTACGATCAACCCGCCAAAGGCATTTACGAAAAGCTCGCCGCGTTCGAGAGCGACGCGGTCCCCACCCTCTCCTTCGCGCCGGGTTTTCCGGCGGCTGATTTCGAGGACTGCGGACCCAGCGTGTTCGCCTATGGCCGGACGCAAGCGGATGCGGATGAGGCGGCCGACGCGATCGCGCGGCTGGTCGAAAGCCACGAAGACGATTTCGACGGCCGGATCTATTCGCCCGACGAGGGCGTGCGTCATGCGATGGAACTGGCGAACACCGCGACCAGGCCGATTGTCATTGCCGATACCCAGGACAATCCGGGCGCCGGCGGCGACTCCGACACGACCGGCATGCTGCGCGCGCTGGTGCGTAACGGCGCAACGCGCGCCGCGATCGGCGCAATCTGCGATTCCGAGGCGGCGAAGGCCGCTCATGCCGCTGGCGAAGGCGCAAGCGTCACGCTTGCGCTCGGCGGCAAGTCGGGCATTGCAGGCGATGAGCCCTTTTCCGGGACGTTCGTCGTCGAAAAGCTCTCCGACGGGAAGTTCGTTGCATCAGGCCCGTATTACGGCGGACGCAACATGAAGATGGGACCATCGGCGTGTTTGCGCATAGGCGACGTGCGCGTGGTCGTCGTCTCCCACAAGGCGCAGCTCGCGGACCAGGCGATGTACCGCTTTGTCGGGATCGAGCCGACCGAGCAGAAGATTCTCGTCAACAAGAGCTCAGTGCATTTTCGTGCCGATTTCGAGCCGATCGCCGAAAGGCTCCTGATCTGCGCCGCGCCCGGCGCGATGCCGGCCGACACCGCAGCGCTGCCCTGGACCCGGCTCAGGCCCGGCATCCGGATCAAGCCGAACGGACCCGCTTTCGCTCACAAGAACTTGTCACGCTCAACCGGATAGAGGACATGCCGACAATCGACCGCATCCAAGGCTACGCCGACGAACTCACCGCGATCCGTCGCGACCTGCACGCCCATCCCGAGATCGGCTTCGAGGAGGTGCGCACGTCCGGCATTGTCGCGGAAAAACTCAAAGCGTGGGGGATCGATGTGCATCGCGGCCTCGGCGGCACCGGCCTGGTCGGCGTGCTCAAGGGCAAAGGCGCCTCGGATAAGCGCATTGGCCTGCGCGCCGACATGGACGCGCTGCCGATGGAGGAAAACACCAATCTGAAATGGCGCTCGACGATCCCCGGCCGCTTCCATGGCTGCGGCCATGACGGCCACACCACCATGCTGCTCGGCACCGCGCGCTACCTCTCCGAGACGCGCAATTTCGACGGCACCGTGCATTTCATCTTCCAGCCGGCCGAAGAGGGTCTCGGTGGCGCGCGCGCCATGATCAAGGACGGGCTGTTCGAAAAATTCCCCTGCGACGAGCTCTACGGGCTGCACAACGCGCCCGATTTGAACCATGGCGAGATCGCGATCCTGCCCGGTCCCGCGATGGCCGGCGCCGACTTTTTCGACATCCGGATCCGCGGCTACGGGGCGCATGGCGCGATGCCCGAACGCGCCAAGGACGCCGTGGTGATCGCGATGACGCTCGGACAGGCGCTGCAGACCATCGTCAGCCGCAATGTCGATCCGCTGCAGGCCGCGGTGCTGTCGATCACCCAGATCCATTCCGGCTCCGCCTACAATGTGATTCCAGGCGAGGCGCATCTTTGCGGCACCGCGCGCGCCTTCTCCGACGGGGTGCGTGCGCTGATCCGCGAGCGGATGCGCACGCTCTGCGCCGGCATGGCCGCCGCATTCCAGGTCGAGATCGAGGCCGACATCCGCGACACGTTCAGTGTGCTGGTCAACAAGGAGGAACAGTCACGCGTGGTCGAGGAGGTCGCACGCACGGTGGTCGAGCCCGCAAAGGTGTTCACCCGCACGCAGCCGAAGATGGGCAGCGAGGATTTCGCCGACATGCTGCAAAACATCCCAGGCGCCTATTTCTGGGTCGGCCATGACGGCTCGGTGCCGGTGCACAATCCCGGCTATGTGCTGGACGACAAGATCCTGCCGATCGGCGCCAGCGTGTTCGCCCGCATCATCGAAACCCGGCTTCCGGCGACCTCCCATGCATAAGCCCGCACCGCGCGACACCGTCGCCTCCTTGCACGATCTCAGCGCTGCCGACATGCTCTCGGGCTACCGCAGCCAGCAATTTTCGCCGTCCGAGGTGCTCGACGACGTGCTGTCGCATATCGCCCTCTGGGAACCGCGGCTCAAGGCGCTCTATGCCTTCGATCCCGACGGCGCCCGCGCCGCCGCCAAGGCCTCCACCGAGCGCTGGCAAAAGGGCGAGCCTTCCGGCAGCCTCGATGGCGTGCCGGTCACGATCAAGGACAATATCGCGACCAAGGGTGTGCCTGTGCCGCTGGGCGCGGCGAGCGTCAGGCTTACGCCGGCAGCCGCAGACGCACCGCCGGCCGCGCGGCTGCGCGAAGCGGGCGCCATCATCTTCTCCAAGACCACGATGCCCGATTACGGCATGCTATCGTCGGGGCTCTCCTCCTTCCATCCCCTCACCCGCAATCCCTGGGATCGCACCAAGAATCCCGGTGGCTCCAGCGCCGGTGCTGGTGCTGCCGGAGCGGCCGGCTACGGGCCGTTGCATGTCGGCACCGACATCGGCGGCTCGATCCGCCTCCCCGCCAGCTGGTGCGGTCTGGTCGGCCTGAAGCCGAGCTTTGGCCGCGTGCCGATCGACCCGACCTATGTCGGCCGGGTAGCGGGTCCCATGACGCGCACCGTGGACGACGCCGCGCTGATGATGTGCGTGCTGTCCAAGCCCGATCGCCGCGACCCCATGTGCCTGCCGCCGGATTCGCTCGCCTGGAAGACGCTGGAAAAGTCTCCGCGCAAGCTGCGTATCGGGTTGATGCTTCGCCTCGATGTTGGACAGCCGCTCGAAAAGGAGGTCCGCGAGGTCACGATCAAGGCCGCAAAAGCCTTCGAGGCGGCAGGCGCCGTCGTCACCGAGGTCGACGGTTTCATGACACGTGAGATGCTCGACGGGCTCGACAATTTCTGGCGCGCCCGGATGTGGGATGATCTTTTGAAGCTGCCGGACGGCGAGCGCGCCATGGTGCTGCCCTACATCCACCAGTGGGCGGAGGCGGCCACGAAACTTTCGGGCCTCGACGTCTTCCGCGGCTTCAACGTGACCATGACGATCCGCTCGGCAGCGGCAAAGCTGTTTTGCGACATCGACTATCTGATCTCGCCGGTGTCGCCGGGCGTGAAATTCCCGGCCGAGTTCGCCTCTCCCGTCAACGATCCGGCAAAACCGTTCGAGCACATCTGCTACACGGTGCCCTGGAACATGTCCGAGAATCCGGCGATCTCGGTCAATGCCGGCTACGACAAGGACGGCTTTCCGATCGGCGTGCAGATCGTCGGCCGGCGTTTTGACGACATCGGCGTGCTCGGCATGGCCAAGACCTTCGAGTCGCTGCGCGCGGCGCAGCGGCCCTGGCCGACCCCACCGAAGCACTGATCTGTCATTCCGGGGCGTCGCGAAGCGACGAACCCGGAATCTCGATCCATTGCATGAGATTCCAGGTCCGCGCCTGCCGGCGCGTCCCGGAATGACCAAGACATAATCAAGAAAACAGTAGGAAACGCCCATGGCCTATGAGACCATCCTTTACGAGGTCGCCGACAACATCCTCACGATCACGCTGAACCGACCTGACAAGCTCAACGCCTTCAACGGCACGATGCAGGCCGAGATGATCGATGCGTTCGATCGCGCCGACCAGGACGACAACGTCCGCGCCATCATCGTGACCGGCGCCGGCCGCGCCTTCTGTGCCGGTGCCGATCTCTCCTCGGGCGCCAACACCTTTGATCGCGACGCAAGGCGCGGGCCGGTCAAGCGGTTGGCGGATGGCGCTGTCGATTATTCCGATCCCAATGTGCGCGATGGCGGCGGCCAGGTCACGCTGCGCATCTTCAAATGCCTCAAGCCGGTCATCGCCGCGATCAACGGACCGGCGGTCGGGATCGGCGTCACCATGCAGCTCGCGATGGACATTCGCATCGCCTCGGAAGCTGCCCGCTTCGGCTTCGTGTTCGCCCAGCGCGGCATCGTGCCGGAGGCCGCCTCGAGCTGGTTCCTGCCGCGCATCGTCGGCATCGCGCAGGCGCTGGAATGGTGTTTTACCGGCCGCGTGTTTCCGGCGCAGGAGGCGCTCGCCGGCCGGCTCGTCAGCAAGGTGGTGCCACCGGATGATCTCTTGCCGACGGCGCGCGCGCTGGCGCGCGAAATCACGGAAAAGACCGCGCCGGTCTCGGTCGCGCTGATCCGGCAGATGATGTGGCGGATGCTCGGCGCCGACGATCCGATGGAGGCGCACAAGGTCGACAGCCGCGGCATTTACGCGCGCGGGCGTTCCGATGACGTCAAGGAAGGCGTCACGTCGTTTCTGGAGAAGCGACCGGCGCAGTTCAAGAACACGGTCTCGGCCGACATGCCGGACTATTTCCCGTGGTGGTACGAGCGGGAGTACCGCTGAGTCCGTCATAGCGCGGCGCGAAGCGACGCAATCCAGACCGTCGCCGCGGAAACAATCTGGATTGCTTCGCTTCCGCCTTCGCCCGTTGGGCTTCGGCGGACAGGTCGGCGGACAAGTCGCTCGCAATGACGAGTTAGCCGTCGAGCCGACAATGCGATTGTCAAAGTCGCTTGTCCGGGACGACGCCAGATCACGCCGCCCGGATGCTTTGGATGAACGTGTCGACGTGGCGGCGCATGGTGTCGGACTGCCGTGCCAGCTCCTTCGAGGCGGCGAGAACCTGGCTCGCCGCGGTGCCGGACTCGTTCGCCGCCCCCCTGACACCCTGAATATTGTGCGAAATCTCGCCGGTGCCCTTGGCGGCGCGCTGCACGTTGCGCGCAATCTCCTGCGTTGCGGCGTTCTGCTGTTCCACCGCGCTTGCGATCGAGGACGCGATCTCGCTGATCTCGGCGATCGTCGTGGTCATGCCCTGGATCGCGCTCACCGCCTCGCCCGAGGTTGCCTGGATCGCGGAGATCTGGGTGCGGATGTCGTCGGTTGCCTTTGCCGTCTGCTCGGCCAGATTTTTGACCTCGGAGGCGACCACCGCAAAACCCCTCCCCGCGTCGCCGGCGCGAGCGGCCTCGATCGTCGCGTTCAGCGCCAGCAGGTTGGTCTGGCTCGCGATCTCGCTGATCAGCTTGACCACGTCGCCGATCTTCTCCGCGGCGAGCGACAGACCGTGCACGGTCTGGTTGGTGCGCTGCCCGTCGCGCGCGGCCTGCTGCGCGACCTGCGCCGATTGCGTCGCCTGGCGGCCGATTTCCGCGATCGAGCTCGACAGCTCCTCGGTCGCGGTTGCGACCGTCTGCATGTTGCCGGAGGCGGCTTCCGTCGTCTCCGCCACACCCGCCGCTTCGCTGCTCGTCCTGTGCGCGGCCTTGCTCATCAGGCCCGCCGTGGCTTCGAGCTGCGACGAGGCCGATATCACGGTTCCGATCACTGACGCGATGTCGCTGTTGAAACGGTCGGTGAGCTCGCCGACACGGGCGGAGCGCACCGCGCGCTGGCCGTCCGCCTCGCGCTCCTTCGCAGCCAGTTCGGCGGTCCGGATCATGTTGTCCTTGAAGACCTGGACGGCGCGCGCCATCACGCCGACCTCGTCGCCGCGACCGGTCCCTTCGATCGCGAGATCGAGTTCGCCTTGGACCAGGCGCGTCATCGCAGCCGCGAGCACATTCACCGGCGCGGTGATGCTGCGCGCCAGCGCGATGACGGCCGCAAGACTGAGAGACAGCGCAAGCAGCGTCAGGCCGATGACCGCGCCGAGGCCGAGATCGGCCTCGTGCTTCTTGGCCGCCATCAGGCTGGCCAGCCCCTCGGCGAGGCCGTCCTCGACGCGCTTCATCAGATCGATCCGCACGGTCGCAGCATCAAACCAGGACTTGCTGTCGAGCCCCTTGAAATCGCCGGACAGCCCGCCCTGCTCGACGAGCTTGCGCATCTCGTTGAACTTGTCGATGGCGGGCCCCGCCATGGTCGCAGCGAATAGATCCTGCGCCTTCGCTGTCGCAACCGCGCGGAACGCGCTGAAAAAACTGTCCTGCGCGGCTGCGAGCCCGATCGCCCGCGCATAGGCCTGGGGCTCCAGCCGGCCTGCCGCGATCCCACCGGCAATCGTCGCGCGCTCGAGCCCGGCGCGCTCCTTGCCCTCGATCAGGTTGGCATAGGCTGCGATCGCTGCCGAGACGTCGTTGTCGGTGCTCAGCTTGGCGATGCCGGTGATGACCGCAATCAGCCGGTTGACGAGATCGGTCATGGTGCCGATCTCCGCCTGCGGGGTGATGGTCAGATCGTCGATTTCGCCGCGCCGCTGATCGAGCCGGGCGAGCGCGTCGGACGCCGCTTGCACGGCTGCGACGAGCGTGCCGCTGCCCTCCCGGCCAACATCCGCGAGCGCCCCGATCGCCACCACCCGCTCGACGTCGGTGCGCTTGCGCTGCTCGAAAACCTCGTTGCGCAGCTGCGTGCCCTTGCTGCTCAGGAACGTGAAGGACAGGCCGCGCTCACGCTGCAGCTCGTGCACCAGGCGGCTGAGCTTGCCGACCCCTTCGGCGACCGGCTGCATGCGCGCCATCTGCTCGCGCGCCGCCCATTTGAGCGAGATCTCGTAGATGGCCAGCGCGGTCAGCGCGGCGACCGGCAGCAGCACCGCCAGCGCAATACGATGAAGGATCTTCGTATTTTCGAGCATTGGTCCGGACTCTCCTGACCAACACGGAATAAGAGCAATTCGTAAAGAAAGCCGCTCGAACGTGTGACCAATTTTGCGGCATGGCTGCGCAAATTAGATGCGGCTAAACCGCTATCACATCATCAGCGCGACGCGCCCGATGGCGTTGCGCTCGATCAGAAGCCGCATCGCCTTGGCGTAGTCTTCCAGCGGCAGGCGATGCGAGACGTGGGGACGGACCCTTCCGTCTTCTGCCCATCGCAGCAGCTCCGTCATTCGCCTCTCGCCGAGCGCCGGATTTTTGCGTGCCGCCTCCCCCGCGCGCACCCCAAGCACGCTGGCGCCCTTGATCAGAACGAGGTTGGTGCGCGCGAGCCCAATGCCGCCGGTGAAGCCGATCACGAGCAGCCGCGCACCCCAGGCGATGCAGCGCAGGCTGTTCTCGAAGACCTCGCCGCCGACGGGATCGAACACCACGTCCGCGCCGCGCCCGTCGGTGATGCGCTTGACAGCGTCGCGGAACGGTTCGCGGGCATAGAGCACGAGATGATCGGCGCCACGCGCGCGGGCCACCGCCAGCTTCTCCTCGCGCGAGGCGGCCGCGATTACGCTCGCGCCGGTGAGCTTGCCGATCTCGACCGCGGCGAGCCCGACGCCGCCACCCGCGCCGTGCACCAGCAGAGTCTCACCGCTGCGAAGCTGGCCGCGATCGACGAGCGCATGATGGGCGGTGCCGTGCGCGGCGAGAAAGGTCGCTCCTTCCGCATAATCGAAATTGGACGGCAGCGGCGTGAGCTGGGCGGGCGCGACCACCACCTCGTCGGCATAGGCGCCGTGCCGCATCTTCACGATGACGCGGTCGCCGACCGCGATCCCTCTCACCTCGCCGCTAATCTCGATCACGTCGCCGGCGGCTTCCATGCCCGGCGTGAACGGCAGGTCCGGCTTGAGCTGATACTCGCCAGCCGCCATCAATATGTCGGGAAAGTTGATGCCGGCCGCACGGATCGCGACGCGCACCTGCCCTTGGCCGAGCGGCACGGGCGCAGATGTCTCCAGCCGCAGCCGCTCCGGCGGGCCGAGTTCGCGACAAACAATCGCGCGCACCATCAGGCGGCGCGCTCCTTGCGGCGGGCCAACGCGTCTCTGATCAACGGCAGGCGGTCGTTGCCAAAATACATGTCGGTTTTGTCGATGAAGATGGTCGGCGAACCAAAGGCGCCGCGCGCCATCACCTCATCGGTGTTCGCCTTGAGCTCGTCCTTGATCGATTGCTGGCTGATGGCAGCAAAGAACCTTACCGTATCGACCCCGCCCCGCCTGCAGACCTCGGTCAGCACCGCATCCTGCGAAATGTCCTGATCCTCACCCCAGTAGATCTCGAACACGGCGCGCGCGAACGGCACCATGTCTTGGCCCAGGAAGACGCAGCCGCGCATCGCCTTCACGCTGTTCACCGGAAATACCGTCGGCCGCATCTTGATCGCAAGCCCTGCGGAGCGCGCCCAGTCCGCCATGTCCTTCTTCTGGTAGGCGAGTTTCGCCGGCACCGGATTGTCGCGCGAGACATAGACGCTCGGATTGATGCTGTTGAAGATGCCGCCGACCAGGATCGGCCGCCACGAGATGTCTTCACCGAACTCCTTCGCCAAGGGCTGGATGTTGTGGAAGGCGAGGTAGGTCCAGGGGCTGGAGCAGTCGAAGAAGAACTCGATCATGGGCGTTTCCTGTTGTTGTATCCGTTGCGCTGGTTTGGTTGTTCCTCATTGCGAGCGACCCGTCCACCTCGCTGCGCGAGCTTCGCCGGGTAGGAGTCCGCCGAAGCGCACAGCGCGAAGGCGGAAGCGAAGCAGTCCAGAATCCTTGTGCGGACACAGTCTGGATTGCTTCGGCGCTTACGCGCCTCGCAATGACGTACGGATAGAGCTCATTTCCGCTCCGCCATCTCCCTGGCGCGGTCGCCGAACATGTTGCGCCGCGCCTCCTCGTCGAACGGCTCCTTGACGAATTTGCCGACCGCAAGCCCCGCCTGCAGCTTCGGTCGCGCGCGCAATTCCGCGTACCAGCGCTTGACGTTCGGATAATCGTCGAGCGAAAAACCCTGCGCCTTGTGCGTCATGGTCCAGGGAAAGCAGGCGATGTCGGCAATCGTGTAGTCATCGCCCGCGACATGGGCGCCGGTCTTGCCGAGCTGCACATCGAGCACGTGATAGAGCCGCGCCGCCTCGTCGCGATAGCGCGCGATCGCGTATGGAATCTTCTCGGGCGCATAGAGCGCGAAATGGCCGTGCTGGCCGAGCATCGGGCCAAGCCCACTCATCTGCCACATCACCCACTGGATCACGCGCGAGCGGGCGCGCATCTCCTGCGGCAGGAAACGCCCGGCCTTGTCGGCGAGATAGATCAGGATCGCGCCGGTCTCGAACAGCGAAAACGGCGCGCCGCCGTCGGCAGGCGCGTGATCGACGATCGCCGGAATCCGGTTGTTCGGGCTGATCGCCAAGAATTCCGGCTTGAACTGCTCGCCGGCACGGATGTTGACCGGGATGACGTTGTAGGCAAGCCCGAGCTCCTCCAGCATGATCGAGACCTTCCAGCCGTTCGGCGTCGGCGCGTAATGCAGGTCGATCATGGGGGGCCCTTGGTTCCTGTGCAGCCACACTAGAGCAGAGTTTCGTGCGATAGAAGCCTCAACGCGTCATGGCCGGGCTTCGTCCCGGCCATCCACGTCCGCCAGGCTGGACGAAAGTCGTGGATGCCCGGGTCAAGCCCGGGCACGACGAGCTATGTACGTTGCGCGCAAGGCATGGCAGAGAAGCGCTCAAGAGACGTGACCGGGAGGTGTCCATGCTGTTTCCAACCACGATCGCGGGATCACTGCCCAAGCCGGAATGGCTGGCCGAGCCCAACATGCTGTGGGCGCCCTGGAAGGCAAGCGGCGATGAGCTCCTCCGCGCCAAGCGCGACGCCACGCTGCTGGCGGTGAAGCTGCAGGAAGACGCCGGCATCGATATCCCGACCGAGGGTGAGCAGGCGCGCCAGCACTTCGTGCACGGCTTTCTGGAGCAGATCGAGGGTATCGATTTCGCCCACAAGGTCGAGATGGGCATCCGAAAAGATCGCTACAAGGCGATGGTGCCGCAGGTGGTGGCGCCGCTGCGGCTGAAGGGCCGCGTCCATGCCGAGGAGGCCCGCGCGGCGCGCACGCATACGACGCGCCGGTTGAAGTTCACCCTGCCCGGCCCGATGACCATCATCGACACCATCGCGGACCAGTATTACGGCGACCGGATCAAGATGGCGTTCGCGTTTGCCGAACTGTTGAACGACGAGGCCAAGGCGTTGCAGGCCGACGGCGTCGACGTCATTCAGTTCGACGAGCCCGCCTTCAACGTCTACATGGACCAGGTCCGCGACTGGGGCATCAAGGCGCTGGAACGCGCGGCCGAGGGGCTGACCTGCAGCACCGCCGTGCACATCTGCTACGGCTACGGCATCAAGGCCAACACCGACTGGAAGCAGACGCTCGGCGGCGAGTGGCGGCAATATGAGGAGACGTTTCCGACCATCAACAACAGCACCATCCAACAGGTCGCGATCGAATGCCGCAATTCGCACGTGCCTCTCGATCTGCTGGCGCTGCTGCCGAACAAGATCGTGCAGGCCGGCGTGATTGATGTCGCCAGCGACGAGGTCGAGACGGCCGAGGATGTGGTCAAGGTGATCGAGGCGGTCGCAAAGTTCGTGCCCCAGAGCCAGATCGTCGCGACCACCAATTGCGGCATGGCGCCGATGCGGCGCGACATCGCCGAGGCCAAGCTGACGGCGCTTGGCGCCGGCGCGAAACTGGCGCGAGAGCGGCTGGGATAGATACCTGGATGAGGCGTGTTTCTGCCCTAAGCGCCACGCTGATTGCAATCGCCATCCCAGCGATCGCGGCGTCACACGCCGGCGAACGTGACCAGCTCAACGCCTGTCAGGCCATGGTCGAGCGCGCGGCCCATGCACAACAAGCTGCGGCTGCAACGCCAGATGCAGCGCCCAATGACGCGGAGCTGGCGCGCTGCCGGCAGATCATCAGGGAATGGACCCTGCGCGACTCCCGGATGAGCGTCGACGAAGACGGCCGGCCGTTGCGGTAGATGCGCTGGGGCTTTCTTGGCGCCAAGCTTGAGACTCCGTTCCAATTCAAATCGGAACGGAGGCCCGCGCTAGATTTCGCAGAAATCCAGATAACCCAACAGCACACCCGTGGTGAGCGGACGCGCGTCGCGGCGGAACACGCCAAAGCCGTCGGAGGAGCCGCCCGGATTGGTATTGCCCTCGATCGTGATGACATGATCGCCGCGGACCTCGATCACGAGACCGGCATGGCCGTGGCCGCCGCCGAGATCGAGCGCGAAGATCATGCCCGGCTTCACGGTCTGGTCGCTGACTTCCGATTTGTGCACCACCTGCGCTTCGGTGTGGCGGGCGAGTTGCCAGAGCACGATCACGCCGGCCGTCTTCGGGAGTGGATTCTCCTTGCCCTTGATCTTGGCCGCCTGCGCGAACACCCAATAGAGGAAGCAGACGCACCAGGGAAAGCTGGCCTCGCTCGGATCGAGGCCCGTGGTTCGAATAAAAACGTCGACCTCGGGACCGCGATTGGAGCCTCGCGGTTGTTCGACCACGCCGATCTGGGATGCGGCAATGTCGATCACCAGGTCACGCATCGGCTTGTTCGGATCGAACGCCGCGGTGCTGAAGACCGCGCCGGGTCCGAACAAGGCGGCCCAAGTCGAAGAGTCAACCACGCCGTCGATTGGCAGCGGCTTGCCATCGGGCGCGGAGTTTCGCGCCTGGAAATGGAAAACGGCGTTCTGCGTCACCTGGCCGAAATCCTTGTCGGGAGCGACCGGCCCGAAGCCGACGTCGTTCAACCGCTCCTGCACCCGCTTGACGTCGTCCGATCCGAACTCGCCCCGCTGCAGCGGCCGGCCGGGAAATGCCGGCATGGCGGCGAACTCCGGAGCCGCCGGCGCGGCGGCGGCTTCAGCCACCACGAACGGCTGCGGTGTGGCCACCTGGCCAACGAGGAAGCCACCGAAGTCGCTGATATCAGTGTTGATGGTGTCGGGGTCGACGTCATCATCGAAATTGCAGAAGCCCGAGAGCGGCAGCGCCTGGAGAATGTTCCAGCGGCGCGAGGCCTTGAAGTCGGGGGTGCCGCGAAAACCGCTGGATTGCGAAAGCCAGGTCAACTGCACCAGCCCGGCTGCGAGCAGGGCCTTGCAGACCGCGCCTGAACTGTAGATGCCGATGCGATAGCGATTGCCGTCCGCCGCAAAGGCGGCGACAATGGCTTCAAAATGCGGACGGATCGAATTGTCGAACACGGCTTGGGTAGCGTCAAAATCCGCCGAGAAATAGATGCCGGAGCCAGCCGGCTGATTGATCACGTTCTTGGCGTAGTCCAGCGCATCTTCGGCTTCCTGCTTGCCCTTGATTGCGCTGAAATCGCCCGCCTGCCGATGCCGGTTCTGATAGACGGGCCAGATCGCGATGCCGGCATCCGATAGCCGGCGCGCTTCGTCGACCTTGAGGATCTTCGGATTTGAGCGATTTCTCGTGTAGTAGCGGCCGATGGCCGTGATCCCTTGCGCCCTCATGCAACCGATCCTGTTGGTCGAGTTCTGGGACGTATCGAGCGCGCCGATCGCCATCTGTTCCTCCCTGATTTTCCTGCATCAGCCCGGTTCAACGAGCTTGCAGGGTTGCAGGAAATGCTATCCCAACCCCAGGTCGAGCTGATGTGACGCTGTTCACATTTGCCCGCCGACCGCAGCGCCCTGTTGTCGCAGCAGCGGCTTTGCGACGCTCAAGCGGGCGATATGGTCTGACGAACCGCACTCGGATGCAGCAGCGGACGATAGCCGGCGGCGAGTGCGCGCAGTGTCGATGGTGGCGTAAGCAGCATCGTGTTGTCGTCGGCGATATCAGCTGCGCTGTAGCCGGCAGATGACCATCGCAAAGCCCTGCCCTGCGCGATCAGATAGCTCTCCGCTCCTCGTTGCACCATCGCGCCGTCAGGCAATTCTCGCAGCGGCTGACGCAGCCGATGCAACCGCTTCCTGCCGTGATCCAGCCGCTCGATATGCAGGACGCGATCGATGTCCGTTGCATACACCGACGTCACGCGGTTGCCCTTTTCCCACGCCGCGCGAAACATGTTGGCGTCGTCGCGGCGGCAGAAGAAGCACGGCCGGTGGCCGGCAGCGAGCGCGGTCGCCTCGTCGAGAAAGAACAGCTCGGTCCAGCTCCGCGTCGCCATCACCTCGCGGCGGCGGCCACGGAATTCCAGCACGCAGGTCAGCCAGGCCGGCGTCGACCAGCGCCGCTTCAGCAGGGTCTTCGTCGCGGGATCATGGATGATGCCGCGATTGCCAACGAACATCCCGCGATGGCTGGTCGCGATGATGTCGCCCGTGGGCGTGACGCGGTTCTGCAGGGGCATTGAAGCGCTCAGCAATTGGCACAAGCGTTATTGCGAGCGACCCGTCTACGCGCGCTGCGCGAGCTTCGCCGGGTCGGAGTCCGCCGAAGCGCACAGCGCGAAGGCGGAAGCGAAGCAATCCAGACTGTCGCCGCGGTCGCAGTCTGGATTGCGTCGGCGCGATGCGCCTCGCAATGACGGTCCCATTAAGCCGCGCCGTCGCGGATCGGCGGCTGGAATGACAACGCGGTGTCCCAGGGGAAGAAAATCCAGGTGTCCTGCGACACCTCGGTGATGAAGGTATCGACCAGCGGCCGGCCCTTCGGCTTGGCGTAGACGGTGGCGAAATGCGCATCCGGCAGCATCTCGCGGACCATGCGTCCCGTTTTGCCGGTGTCGACGAGGTCGTCGACGATCAGAAGTCCCTTGCCGGTCCCGCCGCCAAGCTTGGCCACCTCGGCCGAGACGCCTTTCAGGACGTTCAGTTCGCCCTGCTTGGTGTGGTCGTAGCTCGCGATGCACACGGTATCGATGATGCGAACGCCGAGCTCGCGGGCGACGATCGCCGCCGGCACCAGCCCGCCACGGGTGATCGCGATCACCGCATGGAACGGGCCGACCTCGTTCAGCCGCCAGGTCAACGCCCGGCAATCCCTGTGAAACTGGTCCCAGGACACCGGGAAGGCTTTTCCCGCCCGTTCCTGCGCGCTTAGTTCTGTGTCTTTCTCAGCCATTCAATATCCGCTCTTCAATTAGCTTCGGGTGATGTTCAATCCAGCCAGCATCTCCTTCACCGCATTCATCGCCGCGTTGAGCTTGTCCGGGTCGCGCGAGCGCACCACGAGATTGGTGTTCGGCTTCTGGTTCTCGTCCAGAAACGGATAGCTGCCGATGATGGTGTCGGGATGGGCGTTGGCAATCTCCCGCAGCGGTCCGCCGATGTCGCCCTCCCGCGAATTGGCGCGAACCGACTCGGACAGCATCTTGACACCCGATTTCAGCTTCGGCGCCACGATATCCATCATCGCCTGCATGATCGAGGGCACGCCGGCCATCACGATGACATTGCCGATCTTGAAACCCGGCGCCAGGATGGTCGCGCTCTGGATCAGTTCGGCGCCGTCGGGAATCCGCGCCATGCGCAGCCGCGCCTCGTTCAGCTCGCCGGGATTCTTGAAGCGCTCCTTGAAGCGGGCGACCACCTCGGGATGGTGGTCGATGCCGACCCCAAAAGCCTTGGCCACGCTGTCGGCGGTGATGTCGTCATGGGTCGGGCCGATTCCGCCGGTGGTAAAGACGTAGGCATAGCGATCGCGCAGGGCGTCGAGCGCCGCGATGATGTCGGCCTCGTCGTCGGCCACGACCCGGACCTCCTTCAGGTCGATTCCGATATTGGTCAGGTACTCGGCGATGAAGCCGATATTCTTGTCCTTGGTCCGGCCGGATAGGATCTCGTCTCCGATGACCAAAATCCCCGCGGTGACGATCTCGCTCATGCTCTCTCCCACTCCGTCCCTCATTCTCGCCGAGGCCGCATCCTGAAGTCACGGACTTTGCCGCCGGAATGAGCGGCTTGGCGCCATTTTTTCAGGCAGGGCGCCCCCGATCCCCTCACAAACGCCCCGAGCCAATGCATATCGCGCTGGCCCGGCCCTTGCTACCACCCCGGAAAGTCATGCAGTGTGTAGCATGGCTGCAAAGACTGGGGATGCATGGCCCTTGCTTTCGACGAAATGAACGGCCTCGGCGGCGACCTCCGCCCGGCCTACCAGGAGCTCTCCCGCTGGCTCGAGGAGACGCCACCGGATGCGCTGGAATATCGCCGCCAGGAAGCGGAGCTCCTGTTTCGCCGGATCGGCATCACCTTCGCCGTCTATGGCGAGGCCGAGGCCCAGGAGCGGCTGATCCCCTTCGACGTGATTCCCCGCATCCTGTCGACCCGGGAATGGGCGATCCTGGAAAAGGGCCTCCGGCAGCGGGTGCGCGCGCTCAACATGTTTCTGCGCGACATCTATCACGGCCGCGACATCCTCCGCGCCGAGATCGTCCCGGACGATCTGATCTTCCAGAACCCGGTGTTCCGGCCCGAGATGAACGGCCAGGACGTGCCGCACGACATCTACATCCACATCGCCGGCATCGACATCGTCCGGGTCGATGCGGAGAACTTCATCGTGCTGGAGGACAATGCCCGCACCCCCTCGGGCGTGTCCTACATGCTGGAGAACCGCGAGATCATGATGCGGTTGTTCCCGGACCTGTTCGCCCGGCACCGCGTCGCACCCGTCGAACGCTATCCGGACGAGCTGTTGGCCGCGCTGCGTTCGGTGGCGCCGCATGCCGCCTCCTCGGAGCCGACGGTGGCGCTGATGACGCCCGGCGTCTACAATTCCGCCTATTACGAGCACTCCTTCCTCGCCGACAAGCTCGGCATCGAGCTCGTCGAAGGCCGCGACCTCGTCGTCAAGAACGACGAGGTTTTCATGCGCACCACGGAAGGGCTGAAGCGCGTCGACGTGATCTATCGGCGCGTCGACGACGATTTCCTCGATCCCCTCACCTTCCGCCCGGACTCGGCGCTCGGCGTTCCCGGACTGATGTCGGCCTATGCCGCGGGCAACATCACGCTCGCCAACGCGGTCGGCACCGGCATCTCCGACGACAAGGCGATCTATTCCTACATGCCGGACATCGTGAAGTTCTATCTCGGCGAGGAGCCGATCCTGAAGAACGTCGAGACCTGGCGCTGCCGCGAGCCGAAGGATCTCTCCTATGTGCTGGATCACCTCGGCGATCTCGTGGTGAAGGAAGTGCACGGCTCCGGCGGCTACGGCATGCTGATCGGGCCGGCCGCCACCAAGGCCACCATCGAGGCGTTCCGCGACAAGCTGAAGCGCGAGCCCGAGGGTTTCATCGCGCAACCGACGCTGGCGCTCTCGACCTGCCCGACCTGCACCGAAAAAGGCCTTGCGCCACGCCATGTCGATCTCAGGCCGTTCGTGCTCACGGGACGCGACCGCACCACCATCGTGCCCGGCGGGCTGACGCGCGTGGCGCTGAAGGAAGGCTCGCTCGTGGTCAATTCCAGCCAGGGCGGCGGCACCAAGGACACCTGGATTTTGCATGAGTGAGGATTTTGGATGAGTGAGATAGCCGTTTGAAGATCTTTTCGCTGTCGTTCGCTCGCACCGCTCTCTCCGTCGCCTCCCCCTTGCTGGGAGGGTTCG
>Ga0210402_10000490_pt1 | contig 44513 bp, 72 predicted proteins | sample IncBWC7MmetaG_FD_161055 | JGI IMG/M metagenome (GOLD analysis project Ga0210402, IMG submission 161055) | Forest soil microbial communities from Barre Woods Harvard Forest LTER site, Petersham, Massachusetts, United States - Inc-BW-C-7-M | ecosystem: Environmental > Terrestrial > Soil >...
AAGACCAGGAGGGCGGCGAGGATGATGGTCATGGGGGGGGTATACACGGGCATGCGGGGTGCGCGCTAGACGTCGTCCCCCTGCCCTGCGTACAGTCCGCCTCGACATGGCGACCTGGACCGGAGTCGTGATTGGGTGGATTGTCGTGTGCTCGACGGCGGTGTTTCCGGACCCGCGCTGGGGGAATCCGCCGATCACGCTCTTTCCGACGCAGGCGGCGTGCATCGCGGCGAATCAGTGGGCGACGGCGTGGATTGCGGACCTGGCGCGGCGCGACCCACGGCCGCAAGACAAGAACGAGCACTTGACGTGCTGGTGCGACCACGTCACGCCGGCCAAGTGAGTGCGCGGCAGAAAGAAAAGGGGGAGACATGAAGAATCGACTGATGCTTGCGGCGGGCTGCGCCGTCCTCTGGGCCGTCCCGGCGGGGGCGTGGGTGCAGCACCGCGCCTACACGACGCACAGCGGGACCTACGTCGCCCCGCACATGCAGACCGCGCCGAACGGGACGCGGCTGGACAACTGGAGCACGCGGGGGAACGCGAACCCGTTGACGGGGCGACGGGGGACGGAACCGGCGTATCCGATGCCCCACTTGCGTTCGGACGGGACTTACCGGTAGAGTCCGGGCTGTCGGTTCGGTCCTGCCTTTGATCGGTCAGGAACACGCGCCCCGGGGGTCGCCGCCCTCGGGGCGTTTGTGTGTCTAGGGTTCAGCCTGTCTCCCGCACGGTGATCCGCACGGTGGACCCCGTGACCGTGATGAAAAGCCCCGTGACCCCACGCTGCTCGTCCACTTCCGTTTCGATCTGCACGGTGCCGCCCATGTGGTCGGGCCACGGCGCGAGCGCCATGACGAGCGCCCCGTAGACGAACTGTTCGATCGCACTCATTCTGAGCGTCCCTTCAATCGCCGCTTCTCGACGGCGATCTCGCGTTCCAGGCGGTCGATCTCCCGCTGGAGGATCGGCCCGGCGCGGGCGACGTCGGCCTCGGCGGCGCGGATGGCGTCCTGGATGGCGCGGCGGGTGCGCCGGGTGGCGCGGGACCGCCACCAGCCGGCGAGCCAGCCGAGGATCGCGCCGAGAACGACGCTGCCGCCGAGGAACCGCCAGTCCCAGTTGTTCCACATCGGGTCAGTCCTCCGTGTCGTCGGGCACCGTGACGAACTCCATCGTAAACGTGGTGAGCGGGCGGTTTGGCTTCCCGTCCGCGCGCAGTGGGCGCGCGCGCGGCACGGTGCCGTAGCACTGGTACGCCGCCGCGACGGTCGGGAAGTGGAACGCGTCGGCGAGATGCGCCGTGAAGGTCGCCTCGCCGCCGCCGTCGTGGGCCTCGGGATCGAAGGCTGCTAGGTACTGCCCGACCGGCCCGTCACCCGTCGCCGCGAGTCCGAGGCACTTGAGCACGCACGCCATGGTCATCCTCCGTCAGTCGATCGAGCGTCCAGTGGCGGGTGGCGCAGTACGCCGTGAGCCACGCGAGCGAGTGGTCACGCCGGACGAGGACCCACTTGAGCACGGGGCAGGTATCGACGACGAGGCCGTCCGCCACCTTCACCGCGCAGACGAACGTCGGCGCAACGACCCGGAACCACGCCACCCCCGCCGGGGTAGCACAGACCCCCTAGGCAGCGCGAGGGGGTTTTGCTAGATCGCGCGCATGGGCGATCCGTGGCGGCACGCGCTCTGCACCGGGTGCTACGCCGAGGCGCAGCCGGGCCGGCGACCGCATCTTGTCGTCGGCGCACCCGCCGAGACGTGTTGCGGCTGCGGCGGCGACGCCGACCCGCCGGTCTACTACCGCGCGCCGCCGGGGGACTTCGCGTGCAACGGGACGCACGTCCCCGAGATGGACGACGCGTCGTGAGAGGAGAAGGCTAGTGCCTAGTGTCAGCGATAAGCAGAGGCGCTTTTTCGGCGCAGAACTCGGGCGCAAGCGCGCCGGGCAGGCCACCGATACGAACATGTCGGAGTCGCAGTTGGAGGACTTCGCGAAAGCGGTGACGACGCCGAACGCGCCGAAGGCGCGTCCGCTCCCGATGCGGAAGGGACCGCCGCCGAAGAAGAATGCGCCGCTCTCCAGCCGGAACCCGACCCCGATGCCCGATCGCGGCACGAAGGAACCCTGGGAACACTGAGGCGCGCGACCCGGACCGACAATGGCGGCGACTACCGCGGCGCGAGCGGGCGACCGCCGTGATAGCGTTCGGCGAGTTCGCGGTTCACGGCGATGTTCTGCTGGATCGCCAACTCGAACCGGCTCGCTTGCTTGTCGAGTCCGGCGATGAAGTTGTTTCCCATCTGCTCGACGACCGTCGTGCGTGCCTCTTCCTGCGTTTCGATCACACTGAGCGCCTTGTCGAGCCGCGTGAGCACGAACCAGAGTAACACCAAGGCAAAGACAGTCGGGATGCCGACTTGTGTCGTGAGTTGCACGACCGGCGCGAGCCAGCCTGGGAGAGGGGCGCTCGGTCCCCCGAATTGCGGCGGCGACGGTCCCGGGGCCATCGACATCGGGCGCGAGGCTATCACGCCCCCCCCGCTCCCTGCTATCGTGCCGCCGCCGTGGACGATCTCGGCGACATGCTTGGTGTCCTGCGACGGCGGCGACGGTGGTCGATTCGCACGCTCGCGCGGCGCAGCGGGGTCCCGGCTGTTTCTATCGCGCGCTGGGAAGCCGGGGACGGCGCATTCGATGCCGACAGCGGCGGACGGCTCATCCGGACGCTCGCCCGGCAGGACCCCGCCCTCTACGCGATGGCGCTGCTCTGCTGCGCGACCTTCCATGCCGAGATCGACGAACGGGAATCGCTCTGCCGGCTCGCGCATGCCGACGTCGCCGGGTGTGCGTGATCCGCATCTGATCCGCATGGAGGCGCTGCGGCGCGAGCGCCGTCCGTGCGAGGTGTGCCTCGCCGAGAACCCGGCGACTGCGCCGCACGGCTACCACTGGAAGCACGCGGGGGTGGAGCGTCGCCCGCGCGACTGGCGGACGCGCGGGCGGGCGTATCACCATCCGAATCCGCTGCGGACCGCGTTCATTCTGTGGCGGTGCGACAAGCACGCCACGGTCAGTCAGGTGCCGGTGAATCCGAAAGAGGGGCTGGGTGGTGGTATCTATCGCTGACGAGGCGCGGCCCGTCTGGTTCGCGTTCACGGAACTGTTCGCGTTCTGCGATCTCCACACGACGCGCTGGCGGCAGCGGCAAGAGACGTGGATGAGCACGCGTACCCTCGATGTGTGGGTGATGCCGCAGTTCTACGACCGCCAAGGCTTCCCGATCCCGGCGGAAGCGGACGAGACGAGCACGGAACCCGGCTGGATGATGCCGACGCTCCAGTGGGCGAAGCTCAAAGAGGACCAGGAGTACAGCCGCGTGGCGTGGGACGATCTCCCCGATGGCTCGTACCTCTCGACGGTGTGGCTGGGACTCGATCACAATCACGGATGCGGACCGCCGCTCATTTTCGAGACGATGCGGTTTCATGGCGACGTGTCGGAATCGCAGTGGACGATGGGGGGGCGCGTGTCCACGTTCGCGTACCACAAAAGCCTGGACTTCCCCGACATCTTCGACCCGGACGGCGAGACGACGGACCAACTCCGCTACATGACCGAGGAAGAAGCCCTGGCGGCGCACCATGAGATCGTGCGGCGCATCGTGCTGCGGGAGGGACACTAAGATGCCGAACGGCGACGACGAGTGGGCGCGGCGTTACCCGTTGCCCCGTGAGCGCATGGTGCCCATCGCGGCGCTCCAGGAGCTACGGGACGCGGCGGCGGCGTTTCTCGCGGCGGCGGACATCGAGTACGATCTTGACGATCCGACGTCGCCGCTGCACGCGACCGCCGATCGGTTAGAGGACGTCTTGCTGCGTGTGCGCCGCGAGATCGGTGACTAGAACCGCTCGTCGTCGAACTGCGTCCGCTCGACCTCGCCGACGCTCGCCTCCAACGCGCGGCGGACGCGTTCGGGATCGAGCAGGGCCGCGACTTGATTGAGGCCGCGCAGCCAGCCTTGCCGATACGCGAACGCGGCGAGATCGGACGGCTCGCCGACTGGATACGTCGCGAGCTTCTTCAAGAGTTCGTCCTCGACGAGCTTTGCCGCGCCGCGTACCAGCGTGACGACGACGTCGAGATCGCCGGACTGCGCCATCCGGCGCAGCGTCTGTTCGATGTAGCTCGTCGAGGCGGACGCCATCAGCGCAGCCCGAACGCGACGCGGAACGCCTGCGGATCGACCATGTTCTTCGCCTCGCCGATCTCGTCCCCGATGCTGCGCCCCAAGTCCTGGGTCCCGATCGTGGGATCGTCTTTCGTCGGCTGCGCCGCTTCCCGCGCTTCGTGTTCGTGGATGATCGCGAGATGCGGCGACAAGCTCGGTCCCTCGTCCCCGTAGAGATCACCCTTCTCATCGACGTGGGCGTTCCCGGCGGCGATCGCTTGGTCGATCTCGTCGTTCGCCATCTTGGCGTGCTGCGCCAGTTCGTCGTCGGGGACGGAGGCGAGCGCGTCCGTCTCGCCCTCGCGGCCCGGGGCGGTCCGGATACGGTCGAGCAGATCGGAATACCTGCCCCGCATGTCGTCGGCTCGCGCGTCAGACGCGGCGGTCCGGTCCGCCGTGACGCGTCCGCGCCCGAGGGTTTTGAGACTCTGCTGTTCGGCGAGCCGATCGAGTTCGAGCGCGATCGGATTCGTGCCGGGTTCCCGCCGCGTGAACGCGCGCTCTGGCATCACCGTCCCCCCAGGTTGAACGACCGGAGAAAGGCGAGGTAGTCCGGATTGACCGCCGCTTCGGTCGTCGGCGGTCCAGGGAACATCCACGGCGGGACGTCCGAACCGACCGCATTCGGATCAGCCCCGTATCCTTGCTGGAGTTGTCCGAGAAGCTGCTCCGGATTGATGTACTCGAACCGGCGGTCCTCGATGTTCTTGCTGATCGGGCCAGGGGACCAGCGCATCACATCCCCGTCGAGGACCCGTTCCCGCTGTAGGGGTTCGGCTGCATCGGGAACCCGTCCGACGTCTGCGTCGGCTCGATGTTGCCGGCGGGAATGAGGTTCCCCTGCTGCGCCTGGTTTGAGACTTGATCGTCCGACTGCACCGACATCTGCGGCATCCCCGCGCCGGGCTGCATGTAGTCCTGGAGATTCCGAATCCCCATCGTCTGGAGGAAGCGCGCGAAGACAGCGATCCAGTTGACGCCCTGGAGGGCCGGCGTGGTGAGGCCGGTTTGCGTGCCGGTCTGGAACAGTTCGCGCCAAATCTGCTGCTCGGCTTGCTTGTCGGTCGGGATACCCGTCTCCAGGATCGGATACGTGAACGAGCCTTGGAGCAGATGCGGGTCGATCTGCGCCGACTGCTGTCCGAGGATCGACGCGAGCGCCTGCTGCACGCGAATGTTGATCGAGGACGTCATGAAGACTTGCGTGTTCCGCGACATCTGATGCGCCCACGGACGCAGTCCCTGGCAGACGATCAGTTCCGCGAGCATCTTCATCCGTCCGGACGACAACTGGAGTTGCCCCTGGACTTCCGTCGCCGCGCGCCGGCCCGTGTTCGACAACCCCATGAGCAGACGCGACGCGCCCGTCACTTCCTCGCCGATGTCGCGGACGACTTGGCTGTCCTGGTGATGCGACGCCGTCACGTCCACGACGGGCAGCGGAAAGACGGCTTTGTCGATTGATTGCGAATTTTGGGCTGCGCGCGTGAGACGGAGGAGCTTCCCGGGGCGCGGATCGAGCAGATCGCTTTCCTCGATCATGGAGGGATCGACGACGAGTTCGTTGTTGAGCGTCTTTCGCACCGCCTGCATGCGCGCGTTGAATAGCCAGGAGAGATGGTACTGGAGGCCGCGCGTGGTTTCTATTATTCCGACATTGCTCGGTGAATAGACGTCGTAGTTCGGTTCGATGATCTCGAAAGGAAATCTGCGGCCCGGGAGATTCGCCGGCTCGGCGCGGATGCACCGCGACCGGTTCGCGAGCGTGAAGACCCACAGACGCGGGGCCTGCGACATCGTCTGCGGGGCAAACGGCAGGAGTTGGAGCTTCTGCATCTGCTCGGGGGCGAGCCACACCCAGCCCTCGTCGATCCGCACGTAGGCCTTTCTCTCCTCGCTGCGTCGCCGGTCATCCGAGTACGGTGTCTCCATGCCGACCAAGCGGGGAATCTCCGAGTTCGCCTCGAACCCGCCCGTGTAGCGCCCGCCGTCGCCGACGCGATCGCCGCCCGCGCCGAGGCCACGCGGGATGTTCTTCACGCCGACATAGACGCCTTCCTGTTCCCGCACCAGCATCTCCGTCCACGAACGCCGCGTCTGGTGGAACACGAACTCGCCGCGCTGGAACTCGGACATCGGACGTCCGGGATCGGGGAACCAGTCGAACGGCGAGCAGTTCATCGCCTCGTTGCCTTCGTAGGCGGTGACGTCCTCTTCCTGGAGGTGGTCGATCTGCTGCCCGGTCATCGGGTCGGTCGAGAACGTGCGGATCAAGTCCACCCATTCGCGCACCGTGTAGAGGTTCTTGATGATGCCGACCCCGTAGCGCCACGCATCCAGCAACCACTGGTACATGATGAGCGTGCCCGGCGGATTCATTTGCTCCATTTGATAATGGAGGACCGACTCCATGTAGCCGGCGGGCGTCACGTCCATCGGCCCGTCCCCGCGCACGGGAATGATCGGGGTCCGCTCGCAGAGAATCGACATGAAGAACGCGAGGATCGACTGCATCGTCGCGTAGGAGTACGGGATGACGATCTTCTCGACGCCCTCGGTCAGCCCGTCCTTCCGCGTCTTTTCGTCCTGCTCGTCTGGCACCCGGTACGCGCGGTAGAGCTTTTCCGCTTCCCGCCAGCGTCCGTGCCGCTTCCCCCAGTGATCTTCTGCCGCGTCGATGCGACGGCGCAGAAACGGGACGACGGCTTGCTGGAGCGGACTCTGATCGTCCAGCAAGGCTTGCCGCATCGGCTGGAGCATCATCGCGCCGCCCTCCCCACTAGATTGCGAACCGCCAGTCGGGGAGCTTCTTCCCGGCGAACTTCTGCGCTGCCGGGTCCGTGCCGAAGCCCATCGTGACGGCGGTGATTGGGTAGCGGCCCGCATCGACGACATTGTCGTAGAAGCCGTCTTTCGCGGGCTCGTCCTTCTTCTGATCCATGTGGTAGCCGCCGGCGAAGGCGCGGCGGGACAGACGGCAGGACTCGTCGATCTGGAGGAGCCGCTGCCCGTCCGCTTCCGTGCGGAGGAGCCCGCGCATGCGCTCGATCGTGAAGTGAACGCTGTACTTCCGCGCGTAGGTCTGAATCTGGAACTCGTTTCGGAGGATCGACGCGCTCGTCGGCGCGCGGTCGTTCTTGTACGTGCCCGCGATGTCGCAGTAGTCCTCCCACTCGGTCGTGTCGGGGAACCAGAGCTTGGAGAGTCGCAGCACCTCGGTCGCGAACGTCCGGAGATCGACGTTCGTCCCCAAGAGTTCGCGGAGCCAGAAGATGTGCCCGCCGGGGTGGTGCTGGAGCCAGATGCACGCGGGGTGGACGTAGCCGAAGTCCCAGCCCCGGATGACCTTCAACTCCGGTTCGATCGCGAGCGTGCCGACGTGAATCTCGGGGTGGAAGTCCTCGAACACCGGCTGGCCTTCCGAGAGGAAGCCCCAGCGTCCGTAGAGGAACTTTTCCTTCCACGCCGGGGGGTACTGTTCGAGTTCATGGAGGTAGTCGGGCGTCAGGTTGTCCGCGTTGTCGTAGGTGCTGGAGTGGAACACCCGCTTGTCGTCGCTCGGACGCTCGACGAACCAGCGATACAACCAGTGGTCCTCGTCCGGCGGGTTCGTCGCGAGGCAGATGCGGCGCGGGCCGACCTTGCCGCGCATGCGCGCGATCAGCGCCATGAACTCGCGTTCCTCGATCTCGATCGCCTCGTCGATCTTCACGCGATCGAACGCCATCGAGCCGAGTTTCTTGTAGTCGTCCAGCACCCGGAAGATCGTTTTCGACCGGTTGATGAACTCGACTTCTTCCCGGCCCTCCGACTTGATCTCCCGGGCGATCAGTTCCGGGGGACACATCTCCAGGAACGTCTTTTTCGTCGTGTCGCGCAGCGACGGGTAGTAGCGCCGGAAGATGACGCCCTGGGACCCCGGGTAGTCCATCGCCTCCAGGATGTCCTCCATCACCAGCGCGACCGTCTTGCCGCTGCCGGCGGCACCGAGGAGCAGCTTGTAGCGGGCGGGCGACGCGTGGAACGGTCGCTGGCTCCGGTTCGGCGAGTAGCGGAGCGCGACCTTCATTCGATCAGCTTCGGCGGCGGTGGCGGCGTCGGGGTGACGTCGATCGGCGGTGGACGTGGGATGTCGTGCGCGAGCGTGACGGCCACGGCGGTCGTCAGCGTGTCCTCGGGCGGGACGACGGCGCGGAGGATCGCGTTCAGCATCGACCCGATCTCTTTCCCGTCGCGTGCGGAGGACAGGAGCTTCCGCATGTGGGCGATGACGTCGGGCTCGACGAGCAGGTCCAGGTAGACGGCGGTGAACTTCTGGCGCGCCTGGCGGATCGCGAGCACGCGGTCCGGGCCGGGCGGCGGGACGCTCCGGAGATGCTTCGTCCCCCCGTGAATGCCGATCGTACCCGGGTCCTTTGGGGGTCGATCCATGGGGTCACTCCAGGGAATCCGCCGGGTGGGTGCGGGGGGCGTGACCGGGTGTTTCTGAGCGCACCCACCCGGCAGCTCGGACGCCGACATGCTCCCGGGGCATCGGTCGCAGCGGTCGCCGTCTGAGGGGTGGTCGGAACATACGGTATTGACGGCGCATTTACCGTTTGCTAGGTGCGCTGTCCACAGGTTATCCACAGGGGTCAAGTGGAAGTTATCCACAGGGGGAGGCGCTAGATGGCGCGTCGAGGTGGCGCGGATAACGCCGCGCAGTCGCTCCGGGACGAGATTCGCGACATCGGCCCGCCGCCCGAGGACACCCCGAGTTCCAGCACGTTTGCCGATCCACTGCGTGCGGACACCGCACCGGATGAGGGTCCGTCGTCTGCCCCCTCACGGTCTGCGCCGACGCCGCCCAGTCCTGCGCCGACCGTTCCCACGCCCGAGGGGGCAGGCGAGGAATCCTTCGATGCGCGCGGCGAAGTCACGCGGCTGCGTGACGAACTACGCCAGCGCGATCAGCGGGACGCGTTGTTCCAGCGCGAGATGGCGCTGCGCCTCGCGGGCGCGGTGCCGCAGCAAGCCCCGAGTGGACAGGCGCAGATCGACCCGACGCTCCAGGAAGGCTTGGACATCCTGCAAGTCACCGAGGACGATCTCGCGCAAGTGTTCCAGGGCGGACCGCAGGCGGCGCAAGTCGTCAGCCGCGCGCTCCAAGCCGTCTATCTGCTCGCCGTCAACGCGACCGAGAAGCGGCTCATCACGTACTACTCGCAAGATCAGGGCGCACGCTCGCAGCAGCAGTACATCGCGAGCCGCGCGCAGCAGATGCAGTCGGCCTTTTGGGAGGCGTACCCCGATCTCCAGTCCCATCAGGTGATCGTCCAGCACTTCGCCGCCGAGGTGGCGAACGAGCAGGCGCAGTCCCCTCGGTTCGATTGGGAGTCCGCGCAGCGCGAAGTCGCGCGCCGGACCATGCTGCACTTGCGGCAGCAGTACAACGTGGACTTCGCGTCGCAGGGTGGCGTGTCGGGCGCGTCGTCCGGTCCACTCCCCCCCGCCGGCCCGCGTCCGACACTCCAGTCCCGGATTCGCCCCGTCGTGGGCGAGATGGGCGGGGGGTCCTCGCGGCAGAACGGGGCGACGCAACGCTCGCAGATGACCTCGGAGATTTTGGACCTCGGCAGACGGTGAGTAGACGGGGGCGCGAAGCCGCCCCACGTCGCGCGGGCATGCGTGACGCCATGACGGAGGGAACACATGGCGATCCTAGGCATGCGCGGCACCGGGAGCTTCGGTCCCGTCGAGGAACCGGAAAATTGGCGTCAAGGTATATTGTTATACTTCCCGAACGGGGACGCGCCACTCACGGCGTTCCTGTCGAAGATGCGGGAACAGCCGACCGATGACCCGACGTTCCACTGGTTCGAGAAGGGACTCCCGGTGCAACGCGGCACCGTGCGGGGTGCGGCGACGACCACCACCCCGGCGGACGGCGCTGCCGTTGCCGCCGCGTCCCCGGACGCGACGAACGTCTACATGACCATCCAGCCGAACGGGTCGCCCGCGAAGGACGTCTCGATCTTCAAGGTGGGCTACGTCGTCCAGAACCAGATGACGGAGGAAAACCTGCTGGTGCTCGCCGTGGACCCGGTGAACTTGCAGATTCTGGTGCGCCGCGACGTCGGGGCGAAGTTCGCGACGAACCCCGCGATCACGGGCGGTCCCCCCGGCGCGGGCGATGAAGTGGTCGTCGTCGGCGAGAGCAACCCCGAGGGCGCGATGATCGGGAGTGCCGTCTCCTACGCACCCGTCCGGCAGTTCAACTACACGCAGATTTTCCGCACACCCCTGGCACTCACCCGCACGGCGCGGAAGTCGCGGCTCCGCTGGGATGATGAAGGCCCGTACCGCGAGGCCAAGCGGGAAGCCCTGCAAATCCATTCGATCTCGATGGAGAAGGCGTTTTTGTTCAGCGAGCGCGAGGAGATCATCGCCGCGACCGGCGCGACCAGCCCGCTCGATCTGACCAGCACCGGACAGCCGGCCCGCACCACACGCGGGTTCGTCAACTGGTTGCCGCCCGTCACGACCGCGTCTCTCTCGGTGAACACCGATCTCAACTCGCTGAACACCGGGGCGCTCACCGAGACGACCTGGGACGCGTTCCTCGAACTCGCGTTTCGCTACGGCTCGCGTGAGAAGCTGGCCTTCTGCGGGTCCGGCGCACTCATGGTCTTGAACGCGATGGCGAAGAACAAGGCGCGCATCGAACTCGCGCCGACCGACGACACCTACGGGTTCCACCTCATCAGATATATTACTCCCTTCGGAACCCTCATGCTCTACAACCACCCGCTGATGACCGACAATCCGATCTGGCGCTACGACTTGCTCGTCATCGACCCCGACAAGCTCGTCTACCGCTACATCGACGACACCGTGTTCCTCCGGAACCGCCAGTCCCCCGGTGAGGATGCCAGCCGTGACGAGTTCCTGACCGAGTGCGGGCTGGAAGTGCATTGCACGGGCGTCACGCCCGACGTGAACTCCCCCTCGACGATCCCGCTCCAGTCCGCGCACGCGCGGATGAAGGGGATCAGAACCTATGGTGGATGATGCCAGTCGTTCCGCGCGATCCTGGGGATGATACGAACTACCGCACCGCGCCCGGGGAAAAGAGTCACGTCGGGAACGCGCTCAACTCCGGGATCGACGCGACGGACATCCCGACGAAAGACGGGTTCGACTTCATCCAGAACGCGAAGCCGAACACGAACGCCCCGCCGAAACCGTCCGATCTGGAGCGCAGTCGGGGCTACGTGAAGTCCCGAGGGGGCTGACATGGCGATCACCGTCTCGTCCCAAATCAATCAGGCGAACCGGACCTTCCGCGTCGATTCGGGCCTCACGTTCAAGCAGTGCGACATCACCACGTCCACGGGATCGGGGGGCGCGGACTACAGCACCGGCTTCAATCTGAGTGGGATGGCGCAGCAACTCGGCTTCAACGTGATCTTCACCGTGTTCGATGCGATCGTGCTGGGTAAGCCGCAGCTACGCGGGTCGTGGGACGGGGTCACAAAGCTCCGGTTCTACGCCCCCGCCGGCACCGAAGTGACGAACGACATCGCCGCCAACGACGTGATCCGGTGCTTCATCGCCGGCATCTGAGAAGGAGCACTGCATGCCATACAAGAACATCGGGGACGGGACCGGGACGGACTCGACCCCCGAGGGACAGGGACTCGATCACTTCCAGGATGCGAAGCCCGAGAACCCCGGGGCACCCTACGATTCCAATCGGGGCGGACGCGGCCCGGAACTCCCATCGAAAACGTCCAGCGGTTCGACCTCGACCAAGGACTGACGCGCGCTCCGCGCCGTCACGACTGCGGCGGCGCGTGGCCCGCCCGGCATGGCGACGCTAGCACAACTGCGGAGTGATCTCCGGACGTGGACGAGTACCCACGCCAATGTGAACGTCCTCCCCGACGCGATCTGCGACGAGTGCATCAACGCCGCGATCGCGCTCATGCAGGAGGCGCATCTGTGGCGCGGGCAGGAAACTACCTCGATCACGATCACCTATCCCGCCGGGGCAGAGTCGATCGCGCTGCCGGGCGACTTCGTCTCGCAGAAGGCGGTCTACCTCCAGAACACGTCGCAGACGCTGCCGCTCGCGTACATCGAACGCACGCGGCGTGACGACTTCATCCGGGCGGACTCGCCAGTCGGCGGCGTCCGCGATCCGTACTACCCCCAGGTGTCGCCACCCAGCATGGCGACGTCCTCGACCGGGGCGAACTACGCGATCTGGATGGAGCAACTGTACCTCTACCCACCCCCGCAGTCTGCCGACCTCACGCTGATCCTGGACTACTGGATGCGGTTGCCGCCGCTCGTAGACCCGGACACGGACAACTTCTTCACCACCCGCTATCCGCACGTCGTCCGCTACGGGGCGCTCGCTGACGCGTACAGCTACCTCCATGAGGAGGAGCGGGGTGCCACCTACCGGCAGATGTTCGAGTCCATGCTCGCCCGCGTGATCCTTGATGACAAGACGCTCATGCTGGCCGGCGGCTCGATGTCCCGTGGCGCGTGATGGCGAGCGAATGGGTCACGGTTGCCACGTTCGGTGGTGGACTCAATTTCAGTGCCCAGCCCCAGTCGATCCAGGACAACGAGTGGTCGTGGTGTAACGGATTCATTCCGGACGAGCAGGGCGCGATTCCCCTGCCCCTCTACTCGCTCCGGATCGCGGCCTCCTACTTCGCCGGAAAGACGCCGCCGCAGACCGTGTTCGGTCTGCTGATGAATCCCTTTTCGACGGCGAGTCCGTTGCTGATCCTCACGTACGAGACGACCGGGACGGACCCGGTCCCGGTGCATTTCTACACCTCGACGGGCGATCCGGCGGGAACAACCGAGATCACCTGGGACGGGGTCGGCACCAGGCCGACGCGCTACACGACGCATCGCACGGCACCGTCAGCGGCGTTCCTGAACGGGTGGCTCGTCATCACCGCTGGCAGTGGTGATGTGGGCTATAGCTTGTTCCAGTGGAACGGGGGGACAACCTTTTCGACCATCATCGTCGGGGCGAGCTTCCGCTGCGCCTATCTCGAATCCTTCGGGGGGCACCTGATCGGCGCAGCGTGGGGGACGAGCCAGGCGGACATGCGTCGCATCAAGATCAGTGACGCCAATTCGACGACCGTCTGGATACCGGGCATCGACAATTCGGCAGACGACGGCGTGCTGGATGATTCGCTGTCGGGCATCCTCGGCCTCGTGCTGCTGAACAACAACATGCTGGGCATCTTCACCCGCACCGGGCTGTACGCGCTCTCGCCCACGGGGAACATTCCGCCCTACACGCGCGCCTACGTGGGCACGTTCCCGCTCGCGGATGGCGGCGCACCCATCGGCGCGGGGACCAGTTTCTACGTGCAGACGACGCCGCTGGTTGGGGAGACGCCGTCTGGCGTGGCCCATGTCGGCTACTCGAATCTCTGGATCAGCCTTGCGACGCCCATCGGAACGAAAATCTGGCGGTATCTGAGCTACCAGTCGGACCCGCCTGATCCCGCGCAGCGGACGTCGCCGCGTATCCTCTGGCACCACCGGCTGCGGACGCTCATCGTCTCGACCATCGCACACACGCCCCCGGCAGACGGGTTCTTCTACTACAATGCGCTGACCGAGGGATGGGGCTGGCAGAGTTCCGCGCTGATGGCACCGATCGGTGGGGATCAGGCGATGGTCTACCTTGGGACGGGCGTTGGCGTCCCGCAGTGGACGCATCTGTTCGTCGATGCCGGTGGAAACATCTACGGCGAAACAGGCGGCTCAACATCCCGGCCCGGCATCTACGTGGACACGAAAGATTTTGCCATGCCGGCTGGGCGCTACGTGGATGCGATCAAGGTGGACTGGGAACCGCTGACGGCGAGCACGCAGCTTGAGGTGCGGTGCCTCACGCGGGAGGGGATGAGCGATCCGGGGGACGAGCAGTCCGCGATCCTCGGGACGCCAGGGTTTGAGCAGAACCTGACGAACCTCTTTGCGAACGTCCCGGACATGCAATCCTGCGTCATTCCAGGCGGCGCGTCGGAGCAGGCGATTCGCGCACGCGGGAAGTTCGTGCGCTTCCGCTTCCAGATCGTCGCAGGCGTCGGACGCATCCGGGGGTTTGCCTTCCGCCATCAGATGGCGAGCGACCGCCTGACGGATGTGCGTCTGTACGTTTCACCCACGGATAAGGGTATCTGGAATCAGACGCACTGGAACACCAGCAAATGGAGCACGCAGTAGGAAAGGGACCGCGATGGCGACGATTCAACGACCGGTGAAGACGTACGGCACCCGGAGCTACGTCGGGGAGGTCGGGGCTGCGCCGGGGAACCTCGATCCGATCCTCGGGAGCGAGGTCGATGCCGATCTCGACACGATCTACGCTGCCTGGAACGGCGGCGTGGATACCGTGAACGTCAAGCCCGGATCAATCACGTACGCGTCCCTCGCGCCCGACGCGCAACTCTGGCGCGACACGGGCACGACGCTCACGCCGGGGACGAATTTCACGAGTCGGACCACCGCGCTGGCACCAGTCGCGAACGCGCTGCAATGGGGCACGACCACGGTCAAGCATCGCCTCACCGACTCGGGAGGAAACGCAGACTGGCGCACGAATGTCAGCAACGGCACGGTGGCCATTGACGATCAGACCAAAGCGCAGTGGGCGATCACAATGGCGGCAGCGTCGGATGGCCTGTTCGTGTACCGCTCACCTCCGGGGGCGACACCAGCCTGGGCAAATCTCCTAAAGCTCGACGCGACCGGCCAACTGACGCTGCCGACCTTCCTCGTGCAGCACGTCAGCCCTGCACTAGTCAAGACGCGAGTCCTTACACACAATAATTATAATACGTATTTCACCAACAACTACGACTCAGTCGCAGGAACGCAGGACGATGCGGCACGCCCGTCGTGGCTCATGGTCTTTGGCTCGACGGGGAACGACAACCTGCTTGTGCGCCGGGCTGCGCCTGGCGGCACTCCAGCAAACCTGCTGACGCTCGACAGCGCGGGCGGCTTGCACGTTAATGGTAATGCCTCCGGTGGAGGGGTCACGGTCGGCGAGAATAGCAATGCGCGTGGACAACTAGGTACCTGGCTCAGTAACGCGAATCCCATCCTCGACCTCACCGCCAACGTCGGTCAGTTCATGACGTTTCGCCCGGTGTGGATGCTCCGCATGAACACGGACACCGCCGATAGTGCCTCGTTCCAGCGACAGGCCGTCAACGGGGGAGCGTGGACGGCACCCTTTACCGTCATCTGGAATGGCGACATCACGACTATAGGTGCCAACGCCACAAAGAACGGCGGCAGCACCACATGGATCATCACGTCCGACCCGCGCCTGAAAGACGACATCGCTCCATACCATCGTGGCCTCGCAGACATCCTCCCGCTTGAACCGATCCGCTATCGCCTCAAATCGCGCCCCGACTTGCAATGCTACGGCTTTGACGCCGCCGCCGTGCGCGACGTGTTCCCCGAATGCGTCTCGGAAACCCGGATGAAGCTCGATCCGGACGACGAGGAAGAGACGGACGGGGTGCTCGCGTTCGACATGCACCCGATCCTCGTCACGATGGTCACGGCGATCAAAGAACTCGCGGCCCGCGTGGCTGCGCTGGAGGCGGCATGACACGGGCGGATGTGGAGACACGGCTCAAGGACATGGAGGAGCGACTCGCCGCGCAGAGCGGGGAGCGCGACAAGACGCAGGCGCTACTCCAGCAGATGCACGTCGCCGTGTCCCAGCTGCAAGGGGCGGTGACCGTCCTGCGCGAACTCCTCAGTGAACCGGAGGACGCCGGGTGAACACGATCAAGGTGACCGGCTCGGGCGACTTGCCCGACCGCGTGCGCGACCTCGAACAAGCCATCAACTACGGCGAGGTCGTGCTGCCGTTCACCGTGATCGGGGAAGTCGAGGGCGGGGGCGGGACGCAGGGACCGCCGGGACCACCGGGTGCCACGGGACCGACCGGCCCGACAGGACCGCAGGGCGCGCAGGGACCGGCGGGACCGCAGGGACCGAAGGGCGATCCGGGGGCGACGGGGAGCACGGGCGCGCAAGGGCCGAAGGGCGATCCAGGAGCGACCGGCGCGCAGGGGCCAGCAGGCACGACGGGACCGCAGGGACCAGCGGGTGCCGCCTCGACCGTGCCGGGACCGCCTGGTGCGACGGGACCGCAGGGACCACAAGGAGCGACCGGTGCGACGGGACCGGCAGGACCGACAGGATCGACGGGCGCAGGCGTGCCGGTGGGTGGGGCCACGAACACGGTGCTCACGAAGAACTCGGCCAGCGACTACGACACGAAGTGGGCGCGTCCCGTGGCCTACTGGGGTTGACCGATGGCAACCGTCTCGACCACCACGCCAGCAGTTCTCGGGGGAGCGATGATCCCGTGGGCGACGCTGCGGATGCTGCTACCCGACGCGCGGTGGGCGATCTACGGGGCTGGCTGGGTGGACGCGCCAGGGCCGGCCGTCATCGCGAGCGTGGCGTACGAGACGAACAGCGGGTCGCTGGTGCCCATCGGCACGAAGACGCTCGTCGCGGGCAAGAACGAGATCGGGCCGTTCCCCTTGCGCGGCCCGTTCGCGACGACGGCGGGGGTGCCGAACACGGAGAACATCATCTCGGTCGTGCTGCGGGGCCAACTCGCCGCCGCCGGCACGGCAGGCTCGATGCGCCGCTGGACGCTCTGGCTCCGGATGAGTCCGCGCAGCACTTGAGGGGTACCGCATGATCCGCGTCTACGAACTGACCACGAAGGCGCAGTTGACGGTGATGGAACCGGAACTGCGCCTGACCCTTGCTGAGATGCAAGTCGAGTTCGACAAGACGGTCGATGAGACGTGGGACGATCTCCTGACCTACGAAATGCAGGGACCGTATGCGGGTATCTGGGTCGCGCTCGCCGACGCGCGCCTCGCGGCGTGGAGTGCCGCCAAGATTTACATCGACCTCCCGAAAACGATCACGGGCGCGGTGACGTGGGCCTGGGCAGCGGCGGGGGCGGGCGAGGCACCTGGCTTGCTCCACCACACGATGGACGAGTGGGCGCGCGGGCACGGGGCGACTGCGCTCTACGCCGCCCGGCGGACCCGGCTCGACGCCTACGCCCGCTGGATTGCCCGATATGGATATTCGTTCGACCGCGTAGTATTCGTCCACCACCTTACAGACGACGCCGGGGCATCGGCGACGCAAGCAGGAGCGCACCATGAGCTTCGGCGGTCGCCTGAGCAGCTACCAGTGGCAGAAGGGGTCGGAGGGGCGGGCAGCGCCGCGCCGGATGCAGCCCGCGATGGACGAAATGGTCCGGGGGCTGATCGGCCAGATGGCGAAGCCCCCCGAGACGGCGATCGCGACGCCGCTCCAGCAGGCGACGTCAAACCTCCAAAGCGGCGATCCCGGACGCGCGTTCGGCCTCGGAAACAGCATGGTCGATCGGATGGCGGGGCGCGAGGGCGCACCGGGGACTTCGACCGCCGGGGCTGGATTCGCGCCCGGGTCGCTCCTCCCGTCTGACGTCGGTCCGCAGGGGCAGCAGTCGCGCGCCGATCTCGGGCTTCCCGACCGCTCGTCCTACTTCACGTTCATGCCGTCCGCCGACGACATCGCGAAGATCGGCCTCGCGCCGGTCCGCTCGTCGATCAAGAACAAGGATCAACTGACGAACCGGATCAACACGCTGACGCAGCGCCAAGCGGACCGCACCGCCGCCGGGAAGGATACGACGAAGGTCGATAAGCGGCTGACCAACGTCAAGAACAAGCTCGCCAACGCCACGGGCGATCTCTACCGCTGATGCCGTTCCTCGCTGCCATCGTGCCCGCGCTCGCTGCCGCAGCGGGGACGGCGGGTGCGGGTGCCGCCGCCGCCGGCAGCACCATTGCGGGCCTCGCGGGCACGGCGGCGAGTGCGCTCGGGAGTGCGCTCGGGGCTGGCGCGACCGCCGCCGCGCCCGTTGCGACAGCGGGAGGGACCGGACTCGCCGCAGCGGCACCGGAAGCCGCAGCCGGTGGACTCGCCGCAGCGGCACCAGCGGCGGGTGCCGGGCTGGCCGCAGCAGCACCGGAGGCGGCGGGAGCGGGACTCGGCGCAGGCACAGCGGCTGCGGCGGCACCGCCGCTGGCCGCTGCCGCTGGTCCGCCGCTCGGCACGCTCCCACCCGCCGTCGCGGCGGGACTGTCGCCGACCGTGCCGCCGATGCTGCCGGCGACCGGCATGGGCGCGAGCGCGGCGAGCATGGAACCGAGTGCCGAAGCGATCATGGCAGGCAGCGCGACCGGGATGGATACCGGCGGCGCGGCGGCGTCGCCATCGAGCTTTGGGTCCTCGCTCTGGAACTCACTCAAGACGGCGAAGGGTTATCTCGACGATCCGGACGCGCAGACGCTGCTCAAGACGGGGATGTCGAGCTTCGGTAAGAAGCAGGGGGCGACGCAGCCAATGAACATGCAGCCCGGGGCGCTTCCGGCGACGACCCCGCAGCCGGACGTGGATCGGCTCGCGTGGCTACGCGCCTTCAACGTGCAGGGGTAACGATATGGCAGGCGGCAGCGGCGGATCAGGCGGACAGTCGATGCTCGGCGGGATCATGTCGAACTTGAAAGCCGGCTCGCAAGGTCAGGTGGGTGGCATCCTCGATCCCCTCGGGATCATCTACCAGCAACCGGGCAAGACGCCGGGATTTCTGACGGACCCGTCGTCGCCGGGGACGATGCCGACCCCGCAGGACACGGATCGCGTCGCGTGGCTCCAGGCATTCGGGATCGGAGGGCAGTGATGGCGCAGAACCAGAACCCCGGACAGGGGACCCCGATGGGGCCGCAGCGCAACATGGGCGACATCGCGTCCATGCTCTCGTCGATGGGTGGACGTCCCGGCGGCGGGATGCCGCCCGGTGCCACTGCCCTCGGCGGTCCGCCCCAAGGCGCTCCCGGACAGGGACCGGGCGGTGCGAAGGGCGGGATGCAGAAGCAAATCGCCGGACTCCAGGGTGGACCGCCGCTGGGTGGTGCGGTGGGTGGCGCGACGCCGCCGATGCCGCCGGGGGGTGCGATGCAGCCACTCAGCGGACCGAATCCGGCGATGGCGGCGAATCTCGCGCAGTGGGCGGCGCAGCGCGGCCCGAAGAACCCGAACGCGCCGCAGCCGAACTTCTCGACCATGCCGGGCATGACGCAGGGACCGATGAGTCTCGGCATGGGTCGCCCGATGCCGCAGCAGGGGATGGCACCGGGGCAAGCTAGCGGCGCGTTGCAGCAAGGCCGGCGCATGATGGGTCAGGGCGCGCCGGGACAAGGCGCGGGCGGCAACAAGAACCAGCAGATGGCGACCCTCCCGGGAGGGCCGAGGTAGGCGATGGCGCAGGACCAAGCCTCCCCCGCACCTGGCAGCGCGCCGAAGGCGCTCAACCCCCAGCAGCAGCAGGGACTCAAGAAGGCGACCGCTGCGGGGAACCAGCAGCAGTACCTGACGAACCATCCCGGCGTCGCCGCGCATCAGCAGAAGGTCGCCGCTGCGCCTGGTGCCCCCGCTGCCGGCGCGGGTGGACAGAAAGCCGGCGGGTCCGCTGTCCCGCCGTCGAACAAGAAGCCAGCCGGCGGACAGCCCGCGCCCCCGCCCGGCGCGAACAACGCGACGGCGCAGAAGCCGGGACAAGCCCCGCGCCCGCTCTCGCCCGCGCAGAAGCAGCAGCTTGCCCGCGCGACGCAGCAGGGCACCCAGGCGCAGTACCTCCAGAACCATCCCGGCGTCGCCGCGCATCAGCAGAAGGTCGCCGCGCAGCAAGCGGGACAGCCGGCATCGACCGGTGCCCCGGCGACGGGGGCGAGCGGGGGGAAGCCCAGCAGTCCCGCCGCGCAGCCGACGCCGGCACCGACGCCCGAGGCGACCCCAGCGGCGACGACAACGCCAGGGCAGACGGACACGGGTCCGACCACGTTCCAGCAAGCGTTCGAGAACCAAATCGGCGCGGGCTCGATGGACAAGTTCGGGCCGGCGGCGTGGACGGGTGCGGACCCGATCACGACTGCGCGGAACGTGGCGCAGCAGCAGATCGACACGGCGAATGCGGCGACGCGGGCACGCTACGCGGCGAGCGGTTTCGGGAACTCGGCGCGGGAAGGTATCGACGAGGCGACGTCGAACGCCAACTACGGGGCGCAACTCGCCGACACGCTCGCGGCACGCGGCATCACCGAACAGTCCACCGGGCTTGACCGCCTCGCCAATATGTTCGGGACGGCGGGCGAGCAGCAGATACAGCAAGCCGGGGTCGCAGGCGGGTTGAATCAGCAACTCGGGACGACCGGCACGGGCCTCACCGCGATCGGCGCGAACGAGCAGCAGATTCCGGGCATCTCGGACGTCATCACGTTGCTCTCGAACTTCGGCATTATGAACTCGCTCTCGTCCGGCGCGCAGCGTCCGCCGAAGGGGTAACCGATGCCGGTCCATCTCGACGACATCGTCACGGGCTTGCAGATGCTTGGCGGCGTGCTCTCGACGCCGCGTCGGGTAGAGGCGCAGCAGCAGCAGAGCGACATTGAACGGCAGCTCCTCCAGGGCAGCGGCATGTCGCAGGCAGACATCGAGGCGGCGACGCCGCAGCCGGCGATGCGCTGGCTGTCGCCGCAGCAGGGCGGCTTCACCGGGAAGGTACTCGGCGGGGTCGGCGACGTCGGCTCGCTCATCTCGTCGATCGTCGGGAAACCGATCGCTGCGCCGCGTGCGTCGATGTCCGATCTCGCCGACGCGAACAAGATGCGGGTCGCGCATCAGAAAGACTTGGCCGAAGCCGATCTGCTCGACAAGATGACGCACGGCGGGACGCCGCAAGAGATCGCCGCCCTCGGCATCAAGTCCGGCCACGGCGACGCGGCGTTCCGCTACCTTGGGCGCGAGACGGGTCCGGCGCATCCGCCGGGATCGCCGTTCGCGGCCCGCGTGCAGTTGCAGGGACTCGATCCGAACAGCGACGAGTACAAGCGGATGAAGGCCGCGCTCGACGCGGATCAAGCGGCACGGGATGCGTCGAGCGAAGCGGCAGCGACCCGCGCCGTGGACAAGTACCGACAAGAGCACCCGGATTACGGCTCGCCGACGCAGCAGCAGCACGACAAGTTCGTCCAGACGCAGAAGGATCGCGCGGCGGTTGCCGATCAGCACCCAGAGTGGAACCCGGAACAGAAAGCCTACTACGTCGGCCACGGCTTTCCCATGCCGGCGGCGAAGCCCGCGCGTGGCATGTCGATGAAGGACATCGCCCTCAAGGTGGCGGGCGAGATGCACTCGGAGCGACCGTCGATCGAACCCGATCCGGACGAATTGCGCCGCCGCATCTACGGGCGCGCGAAAACGCTCACGGCGCAGGGGATCAAGATCGACGACTTCGATCCGAAGCTCGAACCGCCGCCCGAACCGCCCCCACCGGAGAAGCCGGCAGCGCCACCGGAGCAGTCGTGGGGGGATTGGTGGCATTCGCTGACGGGCGGCGGGACCCCGACCCCGACCACGCCGCCGACGTCCACCACCTCGACGACGATGCCCGCGCCCGGCCAGACCGCGCAGAGCATCACCGGCTTGGACCCCGAGGCCGAGGCGATCCTCGCGAAGGCTCCGCTCACATCGCGGGACCAAGTGGAGCAGGTACAGCTTCTCACGAAGCACGGTCCGCAGATGCCGTCGCAGGAGCAAATCAACTGGGCGCTCTCCATCGCGGGTGGCCCGCAGCAGCAAGCAGCGCCGCGCTAGATGCCGACCCTCTTGGACGTCGCCCGGCAGGCGAGCGCCCCGCCACCGGATCAGCCCGAGACACCACCAGCGAAGCCGTCCGGACCGACCCTGCTGGACGTCGCGCGGCAGGCGGCACCCGACACCCCGCCGCCCGATACTGGGAAGGCGGCGGGCGACGTCGTCGGACAGGCGCTCAAGCCGCCCGAGGGCGAACCGCCGCTGCGCGAGCCGACGTGGGGCGAGACGATCGGCCTCGGCGCGGCGCGCGTCGTCCCGCCGATCGTGGCCGGCGCGGTGACGACTCCGTTCCTCAGTCCGGCGGGGGGCATCCCCGCCGCCGCGCTCGCGGGCACGCTGGGCGACGTGGTGGCGCAGCGCTACGAGCGTGCCCACGGGCTGCGGCGCGAGGTGCGTCCCTACCAGTCGATCGTCAGCGGTGCGGCGGCGGCGGTGCCGGGCACAGAACTCGCCCCCGAGGCGGGACTTGCCACGCGCGCCGCCGTCCGGGCAGCGGAGGGGGCCGGCATCAACACGGCGGCGACGGTCGCGGAAACCGGGCTGGAAGAACACCGCCTCCCGACCCTGTTGGACGTCGCCCGGTCGGCGGCGACGGGGGCGGCGTTCGGTGGCGTCGCCGGCACGGCAGAGCACGGCGTCCACGCCTACCTCGGAGGACGGGGTGAGCGGGCCGCGCCGGATGTGACGGGCACCGAGGGGATCACGCCGCCCCCGGATGTCTCTACGCCGCCCCCAGACGTCACCGAGGGTGGCCCGCGCATGGTCACGCGACCCGGCGAGACGATTGGGGGCGGTCCCGAGGCGTTCGTCGGACCCCCTATTAGCGAGGCAGCACCTCCCGTCCACTACCGCGTCACGGCACCGGATGGTCGGTCCGTCACGGTCGCTGATCCGGACGTGGCGCTCCGCGTCCATGACTCCTACGGGGGCCATGAGGCGGGCGCGACGTTCGAGCCGGTCCCGCCCGAGGAACCGCCGCCACTCCAGACGGTCCCGATCCATCGCTACGACGACGTCGTCCAGATGTCCGCCGCCGACCTCGATACCGCTGCGACGAACGCGCGGGCCTACGAGAAGAACGCCGCCGTCGATGTGTTCGGTCCCGCAGAAGCCCAGCGGTACGAACGCCTCCAGCGAACCGCGAACAGCCTCACGGCGGATCACGACACGACCCGCGCCGCCAGTGACGAGATCGCGCGCATGGAAGCGCCGCTATCCCACGCGCAGCAGGCGCGGCTCTTTGGGTACGGGGAGGAAGGCTACAACGCCGAGGAACTGCGGCGGATTGCCGACGCGGCGCGGGACTACTCGCCCGAGAACGTCGCCGCCCTAGATGACCCCTATCTGCTGAACACCGTGGGGCGCGAACTGCTCACGGGCAAACTCAGCGACAACCCCGTCTCGACCATTCGGCTGCACGGCGCGCTCCGCGAACTCGCGAATCGCGGCTACGACAAGTCCGTGATGGAGGACGCGGTCGCGCGGCGGGCGGCACGCGAAGGCGTCTCGGCAGGGGACGCGAAGGAACTACTCGACTCGACGTTGCGCGATCTCCAGACGATCCGGGAGCGCCCACCCCCACCCCCGCCGCAAGCGCGACTCGGGGGACCGACCCAGGAACCGCCCCCACCCCCACCGGGAGCACCGCCCCCGCGCCCCGTGGGCGAGGAACCCCCGGCACCCCCGGGTGGGACAGACGCGCTCGGACTCGAACCGGAGTCCCGCTTTCCGCCGCCGCTGTTCAAGCGTGCGCCGGGACTGCGCGAAGCGATGGGCGGCGAGCCGATCCCCCCTGCCGTCCCGCGTCCGGCGGAACGCCTCCAGGGCGAACATGACGCCGTCGAACGCTTCTTCGCGGACCGTCCCGAGGCAGAGCGGCAGAATCTGCACGACATCATCGACCGGAGCGCGGACGACATCGCGGAACGCGCCCGCCAGACGCAGCCCGTCGAGCGCACGCGCGCCCTCGCCGACGAACTGATCCTCGATCCCGAACAGCTCTGGAAGCGTCCGAAGGGTGCGCCCATCCTGACGGCGGAACAGAAGCTGAGTGTGCTCGGCACGGTCAAGCGGCAGATGGGGCAGATCGCCGACTTGCAAGCCGCCCGCGATGCGCTGCCGGCGGACGCGCCGCAGTCCGTCCACGACGAGACGGCGCTGCGGCTCAAGATCAAGCAGCAGGAACTCACGCGCACGATCACCGCGTTCCAGGGCGACAAGGCCGAGACGGCCCGCGCACTCGGCATCTTGCAGTACCAAATCCGCCAACTCGAAACCGGGGACCCGAAGTTCATCCGCGCCGCGCTGCGGGAAGGCGTGCCCGTGGACAAGATCGCGAGCATCATCCACCAGATTCCCGAAGAGGACGTCGTCGGACGGTATCGGAACCTGCTCGCGCTGCGGAAGCCGGCGGGGTGGATCGAGAAGCGGCTCACCGGCATGACGACGAACATCCTCTCCGGACCGACGACGCCGATCCGGAAAGCCATGTTCGACCTGGCAGCGATTGGGCACGATCTGCTGATGACGCCTGCGGCGGGCGCGTATGAGCGGGTCATGCCCGAACGGTGGGGCGGCAAGACCCCCGAGGAGCGCACGGTGCTCGCGGGTGAGGCATGGCACCGTGCGGTCGGGCTGTGGGGCGCACAGGGCGAGGCATTGAAACGGATGATGGCGGTCCTGCGGGAAGGCTACACGCCCGAACAAGCCGGGGCCTACGCGGTGCTGCGGCGCGAACGATTCGAGAGTGCCGGTCCCGTGGTGCGCGGGATTGCCAACTACTCGGGTCGCGCGATGGCAGCGGCGGAAGCCTACACGCGCACGCTCGCGACGCACATGGAACTGTTGGGATCGGCGCACGCAACCGCCTGGAAGGAAGCCCGCGCGCAGGGGCTGACGGGTGAGGCCGCGCAGCACTTCATGGCGGATCGGATGACCCAGTTGGTGAAGGACCCGCAGTTCAACGCGGACGCGGCACGCTACGCCGAACGCCGGGTGTTTCGCGAGAGGGGCGACTTCGATTCGTGGCTCCTCCAGGGCGCGGAAAAGTGGCCCATCATGCGGCTTGTCGTCCCGCTGATGCGTATCCCGATCGCGGCGTTCCGTCACGGCGTGCAGGCAAGTCCCGCCGGCTTCTTCACCAAGCTCGGACGGTCCGAGGGACGGTTCGGCGCACAGCTACGCGGCGAAGCGGCGCTCGGGTCCATGGTCGCGGCGGCGCTGATGTACAAAGCGGTCAAGGGGGACCTCGATGGGTCCGGCCCGAGTAATCCGGCGGACTTCGACGCCTGGTACGCCGCCGGACACCGTCCGAACTCGATCCGCTTCGGGTCGCATCACATCGGATTCCACGTCGCGCCGTGGGCACTGGAAGCTAGCATGATCGGCAACGCCCGCGACGCGTATGTGGACCTCGCGAAGAAGGGCGGCCTGTCGGCGGGACAGTTCCTCTCGATGATCGGGCGACGGGAAGCGAAGTCGCTGCTCCAGCAGTCCACGCTGCGCGGCGTCGCCGAGATGATGCAGGGGATCACGGACACGGACGAGAACACGGCGAACAAGTTCGCCGGCTCGCTGGCGTCCGGGTTCGTGCCCTACTCGGGACTGCTCCGGAGTGTGAAGAAAGCCGTCGATCCGACGCTGCGGAAGGCGACGACGCCGCTGGAGTACGTCGAGGCAGGGATTCCCGGGTTGTCGTCCCGGTTGCAGCCGCGCGTCCGGGCGACCGGGGAGGAAATCCACTTGGACACGCCGGGCGGCGCAGTCGGGCGCGCACTCATGCCGTTCGACGTGTCCACCGACACCACGAATCCGGTCCGCTCCGAACTGGATCGCCTCGGGGTCCGCCTGACGATCCCGTCCGCCGCGAAGGTCGGACCGAAGAAGCTCGCCCCCGAGGAACAGACCGCGCTTGTCGAGGCGAAGGGCCGCGCCACCGTGACCGCGCTCCAGCGGCTGTTCCAGAACCCCAGCTATCAGCGCATCCCGGATACGCCCGCCGGGAAGGACCAGCAGGCCCGCGCGGCGCATCGAGAGATCGGGCGGACGCGGACGCAGATGACGCGCATCGCGGCGGGACTGGTGGCACGGGGGAAACCCGTCACGCTCGACGCGCTGATGCCGTCTCGGTGAACGATGCCGAGTTCCAAAAGCCGTGGGCACTTTCGCAAGAAGCCGAAGCACATTGTGATCGTGCCCCCGCAGAGGGAGGAAACGCCGATGGACAGGAAACATGAGGACCCGTTCGGACCGCCCAAGCCACACGACGAGCCGCCCCCGCCGCCACCCCACGACCCGTCCGCACCACCCGTCGTGAAGGAAGCGGACCCGCTGCCGCCCGGACCCGGGCCGCACGAACACCGGCACGAACCTCCGGAGGACGAGCCGAAGGAATGAGTTGGCGGATGGCACAGTCCCTCGGTCCGACCGGGACCGAGGGATTGCTCGGCGAGATCAACGCTCGCGCCCCGGATCGCAGCAAGGCGAGCGATGGGGGCATCGGCGACACCCGACACGCCACCCGTGCCTCCGATCACAATCCATGCGGGTGCTGCGACGTCGTCTGCGCGCGGGATTTCACCCACGACCCGCCGCGCTTTGACAGCTACGCGTTCGCCGAGTGGCTGCGACAGCGCGTGCTCGCGGGCAAGGAACCCCGGGTGCGGTACGTCATCAGCGCCGGGCGCATCTTCTCGGGCGTGGGACAGCAGCACACCGCTGGCGAGTGGCGTCCCTACCAGGGGTCGAACCGCCACGATCATCACGTCCACGTCTCGGTCCGCCACGGGGCGGACCTGTTCGACGACACCGCGCCGTGGGGATGGGCAGAGGACAAGGGGTGAGGGCGTCACCCCTCACCCCCCGCTAGACCAGCGGACTGCCGGACTAGCGTGCCTGCGCCGTGACGGGCGCAACCAAGTCGCGGAACGGGACGCTCACGAAGCGTTCCCCGCGCCGCCGCTTCTTGTCACGGGCGCGGAGATCGGTGAGGCGCAGGCTGCACCCGCGCCGGGCGATCAAGCGGAGCGCGATGGTTCCCGTCCGGGTCCGCACCAGCAGTTCCGCCTGATCCCCTTCCCCCGCCATGTCGCGGAGGCTGAGAGCTTCGATGTGCGTCAGGATCATGTCTACGTGAATCGTGCGCCGTTTTGCCATGTCGGTCCTTCCTTTCGTGCCAACCATTGTAGCATAGGCACGGAAGAAAAACCACATGCTGTATTTGCTAGGCTTTTTCTTACCTACTCGCAGAGGTTGTAGATCGACAGGCACGTCGGCGTGTCGAGCAGCGGCAACTGATCTTCGTCCACCGACAAGAGGTAGCGCGCGACGTCATCGACACTCGGCGCACGGAGGAACTGCCCGGACTTCGTCTTGATCGGGATCGAGCAGTACCGCTGCGGGATGTAGTCGGCGCGGAACATCGTGCGCGGGCTGTCGGGATTCCCGCCAGACTCGGTCGCAGCTTTTTCTACCGCGCGCAGGCGCTCGATCATCTCGGGCGTGTCCTTCAAGAGCACGCGCAGCTCGCGGTGGTTCACGAAGATGCAGGGCCAGCACCCGACCCGCCCCGCGCCGATCTTGTAGAGCGGGTTCGGCTCGATGCCGTGGCGGTCGTGGATGGCGAACACCTCCCGGGCGCTCCAGGTAAAGAGCGGGCGCTCGATCGTGTACGCGGGTCGGTAGTGCCCGGCCTCGCTGCCCTCGGGGACTTGATCGCGCGCACCGGCCCGGGTGCGCGGCAGGGATTCCTCGGCGCGGATGCCCTGGTAGAGCGTCACGTCGTCGTCGATCGACGCGATGTAGTCCCACAGCGGGAAGATTTTGAGTTCCTGCGTGCAGAACCGGGTCGTCTTCCCGGGGATCATCTTCCGCCGCACGACCAAGTCCATGAACCCCTCGTACTTGGACGAGCGGAGGATCGTCAGATCGTGCGCGGCGAGGAACGTCTCGGCGGCACCCCAGATGTAGCCGTAGGTGAGCGGGTGCTCCCAGCCGGTGTCGGCGAACACGGCGGTGAAGTCGATGCCGCGCTCCTGGAGCAGCAGCGCAGCGGCGGTCGAATCCTTCCCTCCGGAGTAGGCGAGGACGTGCTTCATGGATCGAGCCGACCGATGGAACGGGACACCCCCCCACTCCCCCCTGCTCCGCATACCCCGTCCACCGGTCGGATCGTCGAGTGCCTTACGGGGCGGGCAGACGGAGCGAGTGTGGCGACAGCCCCGCAACGGCAAGCAACCAGAACAGCAACCAGAGCACGACCGCGATGATGACGACCGCGTTCACGATCTGCTTCATGCGCGCGTCCATCGGCAAGTACGTATTCACCAGCCAGAGCAGGACCCCGATGACGATCAGGACGACGACCAACTGGATCAAGTCCATGCAGTCCTCCCCTCATGCCGCGAGCTTCTTCATCTCGCGTTGGAGATCGTAGAGTTCGCGGAGCGCGACGAACGCGCGCCACGCGGGCCGCAGCGCCTCGCTCGGCCACCAGTGGTGCCCGAATCCCCCCGTCGTCTTGTCGAACCGGCAGACGTGGATGCCGCCCGTGATCTGCTCGTCGCGGTTCGCGTTCCACAGATGCTCGTAGGCGGCGAGTTGGATCAGGTAGTCGCTGTAGATCGCCTTCGACGTTTTCCAGTCGAGTAGCGCCAACTGCCCCTTCAACCTGCCGACCGCGTCCGGGGTGCCGCCGAACCGCAGCGTCGGCGACACCAGATGCATCTCGGTTTCGACGAGATCGAGGCGTGACCCCTCGAACCATTCCTGGAACGCGGCGAAGGACAGTTCCGCGAGGCGGATACTGTCCGGAGACGCGCCCATCGGGACGGCGACCGCCTCGCCTTTGATGCGAGCCTCAACCATCGCGTGCGCGAGCGTGCCGGCGTCCGCCGCCGCCTCGCGCGTCTCGCGGTAGTGCCGGCCCGCGCGCCCTTCCTCCCATGCCCAGTGCATGAGCGCGCCTTTGTTCCACCCGAGGCTCGCGCTGATGATCGTGGTGGTGCCCGGGACGCGCGTGCCATCCGCCAGTCGATAGTCGGCGGTCGGCATCTACGCGTCCCCCTCGGGCGGGGACTCGCGGACCTGTTCCAACTGCGCGATCCGCTGCCGCGCCATCTCCAGCTCGACCTCGATCCACACGCGGGCGGGGCGCGCGGGTCGCGGGGTGCCGGGCTTCGGCCACTTCTCGACCGGTTCGCGCATCACGGCGCTCCGAGGGCTTCGACGAAGGCGCAGATGTCCTCGTAGGCGCGGCCCTTCCACGGGATGTCAGAGAGGTGGTCGAGCTTGTATCGCTCCGCGACGTGACGCTTTACGTACTCGCGCAGCTTCTCGAACTCCCATTCGTAGTCCCTGGCTTTGCTCTGCATAATCGCGTGCAGCCGTTTGAGCTTGCCCTGACTGATGCAGTCGTCCGGGTCCGGACGGTTTGGATCGCGCGCGGGGGCCGACGTGCGCGGCGCGCGATCCGGCAGTGGATTGTGGTCCGGCGGACCCGGGCTGGATTCCTCATCGGGCCACGGGGTATCTTCCCAGGGTGGCGACGAGGGTGACGGCGACTCCCTCTGGGGTGCTGGCGCGGTGCGATGACCGTTCGTGGGTGCAGTCCGGGTGTGCGGATCGTCGTCCGCCTCCGGGTCGTCGCCGGTTGGCAGACACAGCGACTTCAACGCGGCGTACTTGGTGGCGGCGGTGATCGCCTTGAGGACTCCCTTGTCGCCGCCGTCCTGCCCGCTCCCCGCCATCTTGAACTTGAGCATCTGCCCCGTCTCGCCGTCGATGAACGCGAACTCCATCGTCACCAGCGTGACGATCTCTTTCTGGTTCTTCCGGGTCAGAACTTCGCGCTCGCGCACATCCTCAATCGAGGGAATGAGCAACACGCCCTCGGTGATGAGCGCCTTCCGGACGGCATCGGCGACGTCCGCGTCCGTGGCGTAGTCGTAGTTGAAGAAGTCGTTTCTACCGCGCTTCGGGATATGGCCGATCGCGGCCATGACCTTGACCAGCTTGCCGGCGAGCTTGCCGAGGCTCGGCGCTTCGGGGAGCGTGTCGGTTCGGTCGCCGGTCATCGCCCGAGACTTTCGATGTACGCATCCAGTCCGGCGCGCTCGTAGACGATCTTCCGCCCGAGACGCTTCGCGAAGGGCAGCGCGCCCCGTCTGGCCCGTCGCGCGACCCACGATTCCGGCACGCACAGTCGCCGTGCCACGTCCGCCCGAGAGATCAGGACGTGTGCGCTCGGCAGATCATCCCGGGCGCGGACCGCCAGTGAGAGTTGTTCCACCCCGCGTCGGATCGTGGCGAGCGCATCGTCGATCCGCGCGTCCCCGTTGCCATCCGTGTGCCCACGCATGCACCGGGGACTAGTCCCGTGGGGTGGTAGCGGTCAACCCCAGGTGTCAGGGAGGGTGTTGCTACCCCCGTGCTACCCGGGATAGGGTTGACAAGGTTTGACACAGGGGCGTAGACGTCAATCCATGACGGCGACGCCACAAGATCAGCAGATGGAGAGTGCCACGATGCCGAAGAAGGCGAAGCGGTCAGGAGCATCGCGCAAGCCGCCCGAGTTCACCGTGCCGATCAAGCTATGGGTGACTCCGGAGATGTACGCGGTCTTGCAGAAGCTCGCGGCAGAGGACGAACGGACCATTCCCCAGGTGATCCGTCGTGCGGTGCGGACCGCGTTGAAGCTGGGCTAGGATAGGCGGGGGCACGCAACCTTAGGCTGACGGTTTCGTGGAGGGGACGGTCAGCCGCTACACGTTCGGGGGAGGAACGCACGATGCATGAGGACGAGCGGAGTGGTGCTGCTGTGAGTCGGCGCGCGGTGCAGGCTGACTTCTCGCCGGCCCTCGTCAGGCAAGTCGCGGGGATGGCCCGGAAGATTCTCCGGGAGCACCCGCCTGGGAAGGACGGCCCGCCATTCTCCCCGGCGCTCACGCGTCACGTCGTCAAGACGTTCGCGGCGATCGTCATCCATTCTGTCACCGTGGGCCTCGCCCACTCAGCCTCGCGTCGGCGACGCGAGCCGTAACGAAGGGATCGAACCGACAATGGCATACGGCACGGGCCGCGTGTTTCTGCGCGGCACAACCTACTGGATTCAGTTCTCCGTGGGCGGGCGGACCGTCCGCGAATCCGCCGACACCCCGGACCGGAAGGCGGCGCTGCAAGTCCTCGCCCGTCGCCGCATCGAGGAAGGCGATCACCCCGAGGCGCGAGCGGTGCAGGCGCAGACCGTCACCGAACTCGTCGCGCTGGTGCTCTGCCGCTACAGCCGGAAGAAGCAGGCGAGCCTGCCGACCGCCGAGGGGCATGGCAAGGCGTGGCTCGCGGTGCTCGGCGGCGAGACGAAGCTCGGCACCCTCACCATGGCGACGCTGTCCGACGTCCGGGACGGCTGGGAGGACGACGAGTACGCCCCGGCGACGATCAACCGCCGCCTCGCGTTCTTGAAGGTCGGGCTACGGCTCGCGGGCTTGAAGACGCTGATCGACTTCGCGGAACTCCGACTCCCGGAGGACAACGTGCGCGACGCGTACCTGTCACCCGGGGACTTCGCCCGTCTGTACGCTGTGATCCAGGCGTACGACGCCGATCTGGCGGACTACGTTGCATGGCTCTACGTGACGGGGATGCGCCGGGGCGAAGCGGCGCACCTCGACTTCTCGATGCTCGACCGGCAGCGGTGGGTACTGCTCATCCCGGGCCGCATCCAGAAGCACCGCAAGCACCGGGGCATCGTGCTGGACGGGGTGATGCGCGACATCCTCGTCCGTCGCGTCGATGCCCGGGTGCGGGGGTGTGAGTACCTGTTTCATCGCGCGGGCGAGCGCATCGGGGACTTCGCGAAGTCGTGGAAAACTTTGTGCTCGCGCGCCGGGCTGACGGCGATCCGCCCGCATGATCTGCGCCGGTCTGCCGTGACGAACTTCCTGGAGATGGGCTTCACGCCCAAGGAAGCGATGGAGATCACGGGGCACCGCACCTTGAGCGTGTTCACCCGCTATCAGCAAGTCATCGAGGAGTCGTTCCGGAAGAAGCTAGCGGCGATGGCGTTGCCGACGCTTGCCGCGTAGCCGCCGGGCCGCACGCTTCTCTGCTGGGGCACTCGTCGCTGCGGCGGCGGGTGCCTTTTCTTTTGAGCGTCGTGCTCCTAGCGACCGCTTGCCGTTCGTCGTGATCGTGTAGCGCGCCGCGCTTTTCGTGCCCGTCATTAAGACGAGTCCCTGCTCCCGCAGCGCATGCATCGCGAGCTTGTTTTGCCGCTCGCCCGCGTTCATCACGGCGTAGATGCCCGGTCCCTTCATCGGCTTGGTCGCCTCGGCGAGCAGCTTCAAGGCGCGGAGCTTGACGTCCTCGCGGGCCTCGTCGGAGATGCGGGCACGTTTCGCATGGAGTGTGGTGCCGGCCTTCACGCCCGGCTGCTTCGGCGTCTTGCCGTTGACGCGCGTGCCGACGAGGAGCGCCCGGTAGAAGCGGCGCGCGTGCTTGTCGCAGGCGTCGAGCGCGGCAGTCTTAACCTTTGCTCCGCGCAGCGTGATCTCTGCGTGGGTGCTGGCGAACTCGGCCTTTCCTTTTGCCCGGCACCAGTTGCAGAGCAGTACGGTTGCTTCCATCTGATGCTCCCTTCTGCACGTCGGCAGAGATCGGTCGCGGTTTGCCCTTCGCGATCAAGGCGACGCGCACGTCGGCCCGCGTCTCGGTCAGCAGTTCTTGATACGTCGTGCTCGGATCGTAACTGCGTCCGTCGATCGCGCCGGTTTTTGGATGCCAGCGGTCGTGACGGGATGAGCCGCAGCGATCACAGAGTAGGCGGACGCGAATGCTCCCGCCTTTGACGATCACCATCGGGGGCACGATCCTCCATGCGTGCGTCCCGAGTCCTCGGCACCAACTCGGTGGCATGCCGGGGATGGTAGGGGGGATGGGGTCGGCTGGCGCGGGTTTGACGCGCGGTTCGGTTCCCATGTCGCCGCTTGTAGTGCATCGACGGGGACATCCGCAAGGCGGGTCCGCGCCAGCACCCGCCAGGGCAGGGTTGACATCCCGCAAGGACGCGTCTACCCTCCCCGGGTCGCGTGGTGGTACGGAGGAACCTTCGAATGATGTGTGGGGGAGGCACGGCGCATCGGACCCTCCGAGGCCACTGTGCCTGTTCGGTGTGCCTGTCTGCGGACTCCAGCCTGCGGACCTTCCCCCCCACCCCCCACCCCCCGTCCGGGCCGGTCTGGCATGACGTCGGTCCGGACGGGGGACCGTCTGAATTGCGGTCAGACCGTCGTGCAGTGCGTGACCGGAGGGCAGTGGGTGGTCACGTCCTGAGTGGGGGTGTCGGCTCCCTCGCCGCGCCCCTGTTCGGGACAACTGGCACAAACCAGCACAGCCCCCATGCCGCCACCCCACCTAAGTCCCTGATTTTCCATGCGCCCAGGGTGATTCGAACACCCGACCTTCTGATTCGTAGTCGCCCGGTCGGAGAGGACGTTCGAGACTTCTCGCGCACTTACGCGCCGCGATGCTCAGGCAGAGCGCACGAAAAGTCCCGAATTTCCCCCCCAAAAGACACAGAAAAGACACAGCCAGACTTCCCTAGAAAGTTTTGCCTCGCGCGCACCGTCTCCTGCGCGTGGGATGGCGCGTCTGGCGACGCGTCCCGGCCCGGTCCGTCCCCACCTCCCCGGATGGGGACGGACCTCCGGGTGGAGTGAACGATGCCGAAACTTGCCCCTCGGGGACGACGGAAGTCATCCCCTGTCGTGAATGGAGTCAGACCGTCCCCGGCGATTGCGACCGCGCCCGTGCATCTCCAGTCGTTCGCCGAGTCCGTCTCGGACGAGATCGCGCGGCTGCGCGGGCAGATCGACACGTACAAGGCACTGATCGGGGAACTCGAATCGGTGCAACGCTCGATCGAGCGGGCGCATCTGACGGCGGTGCCTCGGACGCAGGCAGCGACCGCCGCCGCCGTGCTGGGGGCCTACGGGCGACCGATGCGGCTGCGGGACCTGATCCAGGCGATCGAGGCGCGGGGCGTGCGCCTCACCGGGACGACGCCGCGCAACCGGCGCTCGAACCTGCTGATCGCCATGAAGCGGTCGGGGCAGTTCAAGCGACTCGGCGAAGGCGTCTACACGCTGGCACCTCGGGCGGCGTGATGGGGAGGTGGGGATGTTCGGGGTCTACGACACGGTCCGCTTGCTCGACTATGCGGCATCGAGCGCCCGGGTGGTGTGGCTTGTCCTCGCGACCATCCGGGACGAGACGAACACGGCGCACGCGTCGGTCGCGAGCCTCCAGGAACTGACCGGCTTGTCACCGGGCCGCGTGCAGTCCGCGCTCCAGGGGCTTGCCCGCCTCGGGCTGATCGAGGGGGCGGTCCCGGAGTTCCGCCTGCTGACGGTGTTCACCGTCGCGCCGGGCGAGCCTGATGCGGGGTCGCTGTTCGCGGTCCCCCCGCTGCCGCGCGCAGAGCCGTGTCCCACCCCGCAGGCACTGATGAACGCGTGGAACCTGGGTGCGCCGCATCTGCTCCCGTGCCAGAAGCTGACGCCGCTGCGGAAAGAGAAAGCGTGGGCGCGGCTGCGCCAGTACCCGGACGCGAACTGGCCCTTCATCATCGGCCGGCTGGACGCGTCGAGCTTCTGTCGGGGCGAGAACACGAACGGCTGGAAAGCCAGCTTCGACTTCCTACTCCGGGACTCGACCGTCACGAAAACCATGGAAGGCGTCTACGACGACCGCGCGCCGTCCCCGGTGAGCGAAGGGAACGCGCGGGCGGCAGCGTCGTGGCTGACGCATCGGAGGAAGGCATGACGAACGACGAGTTCGAGAACGAGATGGATGCGCTCGACGTGCGCGCCGCGAACGCCGGCAAGGACACGGAGGTGATCGTGCGGGCGGTGCTGTTGCTGGCGCGAGTGCTCCACGACTTCCACGGCGACTACGTCAGGCTGATGCCATGACGCCCGCCGACGACGAATCGTTCGCCGCTCTGCTCGCGACCCTGTTCGACCTGTTCGACAAGCCGCTCCGTCCCGCCGTGCTCGCGATGTACTACGACGCGCTCGCCGAGTATCCGCTCGACGTCGTGGCGGACGCCGTGCGCGGGGTCTGCCGGGACGCACAGTTCTTCCACACCGTCCCCCGGCCCGGCGATCTCCGTATCCGCTGCGGTGCGCCGACCGTCGAGACGCTGTGGGAACAGCTCGACCGCGCGCTCGCAGACGGCTACTTCGCGCCGCCCGATGCAACCGCGCCGATCATCCGCGCGCTCATCCGCCGCCTCGGAGGGTGGAAGCACATCACGGAACACATGGATTCCGAGACGCTGCGCCGCCGCGTGCAGCAGATCGGTCCCTCGCTGCTCGCCTCGATGGGGACCCCGGCGCGTCCGATCCCGCTCCCGACGTTGAAGGCGATCGCATGAGTGACGCCGCAGTCAAGACGGCGGAAGTCGAAGTGCTCACCGCAGAAGTGCGGGTGCTCATGGTCGGGTCGCGACAGATCACGCTGTCGGTCGCGCGGCAATTGGATCGCGTCCATCTGCTCGACGTCGAGCCGTTCGGGCGCGTCCGTCTCAATCAGGGCACAGACTATTACTCCCCAAACGTGATCGGGAAAGACCGCGAGACGGGCGTGCTCGTCGTCGCCTCGTATGAGACGAATCCGTCCGTGCGTCCGGGTCTCATCCCTGCATCTCCCCTCACCGTGTGTGAACATTGGGACCATCCTCCGGTCTACCACTTGGAATTGAGCGGTCGTCCCTTTGCTGTCGCGCGAGACTTCACGATCCGCTGTAGCATCCATGCGAGTGCGAACGCCCCGCGCCTCCCCACGTATCCCGTGGACGGTTCTCCCGAGGAACATGCCGCGTATCACAGACGGACGCAGGAATGGCACGAACAGCGCAAGGTGTGGGAAGCGACGCAGTGTGAACACTGGAACGCGAAAGCCTCCACGAAAGCGGACCTACGCGATCAACTCGACCGGCACGATCGCTACCGCGCGTCCTGCGCCGCTGCGCTGCTGCTCCCGCTGATCGTGCTCGCGGGACTCCGATGAGTCGCCAGGGACAGCGCGATCTGTTCGGCGCGATGACCCCCTACGACGATCCCAATCTCGCCGCCGATGCGGCGCTCCGGGCGGTCCGCGCCGTCGCCCGACGCTGCGCCGAGTTCACCACCGATGAAGTCGCCGCCGAACTGACGGACTGGACGATCGAGGAACCGCGCTTGCTCGGGCCGGCGATGCTCCGCGCACAGCGCGCCGGCTGGATCGCGGCGACGGATCGCATGCGAAAGACGACCAACCCGGCGGCGCACTGCCGCCCGAAAGCGGTCTGGACGAGCCGCATCTACGAAGGGGCATGATGATGCCCGCCGCGTGGATCATGTTCGACGATCTCCCCGGACCGTTCGCCCTCGCCGCGTTCGGTCTGCCGCTCGCGACCGAGGCGTACTACCTGATCGTGCCGGACGGCGCGCTGTTCGCCTGCACGGTCAAGAACGAGCACGGCTGGACGCTCACCGTCACGCACACCGAGACGACGGACTTGGCGATGATCGCCCCCGGTCGCCTCCCGACGCTCGACGAATTGCGTGCGGCGCGCGAGACGTGCGTCCCCGCCGGCATCATCATGGCGGCGCTGCTCGACCGGATGACGGCGGCGCACCTCGGACGGATGACCCGCACCGGGGACGCGACCACCGGACCGACCGCAGCGGGCCTCTCGACGACGGTCCGCTGCGTCCAGGTGTTCGTCGAAGGACTCACAGATGATGTCGTCTACGGCATCGAAGAGGAGTGACAGATGAAGATGACGCTGCTGCTATTCGCCCTCGCCCTCTGGACTGCCCCGCTCGCCGCGCAGACGTGCCCGTGTCCGCAAGCCGATCTCTTCTCCGCGCTCGAACCGGACACGCACGACGCGCCCGGCGCGCTCTTTCGCGGTCTGATGCCTGACAACCAAGTCGGCGCGCAGTGCGCCGTCGATTCCTCGATCACGAACTTGCTCCAGAACATCCCGCAGCCGAATGCCCAGTTCGAGACGGTCGATGCCCCCGGCCTCGGCGGACTCATCTTCGCGATCAAGTTGAAGCTCCAGTTCGGGGAGATTACCGGCGTCGATGCGGGCACCGATCTCAAAGACGCCTGCTTCAAACTCGACGTGCAGAACTTCACACACCCGCCCTCGCCGATCATGTTCACGGACGGCTGCGGCACGCACACCTTCACGATCGGCCAGCCGAAGTATGCCTGCGTCCTCGGACCGCCCATCAGTAAGACGATCGTGTGTTTCGCGGCGAAGGGTGTCGGACCGAAGGCACCGCTGCCACCAGGCTTCGATCGCCTGGAAGACGTCTGCACGCTGGTGGACATCCTGTAGCCATGACGACGCCGACGCTCTGCTCCGCGTGCCTGCATCCGCAGCACAATCTGCCCTGCACGGTGCTGCTGCCGTGGTGGCGTCGCTGGCTTGCCGGACGCGACGAGTGCGGCTGTAGCCACTGGGACGAGCCATCATGATCGCGCGGCCCGGGGTCCCCTGCCGTGGGTGCGGGCGTCCATTCAACCCTGCCCTTGATCTGACCCCCCTCGGCTTCTGTCAGCGGTGCGCGCTCGCCATCGTCCGCCTCATCATGGGCGCGGACGCTGATCTCCCGGTCGGCCCATGATCCGCGTTCTCGGCATTGACCCCGGCCTCGACGGCGCGCTCGCCGTCCTCGATCTGGACCAGCGCGGCACGGTGCTCCATCTCCTCCAGGTCATCCCGACGCCGACCCTCACCGTCACCGTCAACAAGAAGAAGCGGCGCGACTACGACGTCCCCGGCATGTGGCGGCTCATCGAGGACGCCGCCTACCCCGCCGATGTCTCCGTCGCGATGGTCGGGCTCGAACACCAAGGGCCGCGTCCGAAGGAAGGCGTCGTGTCCAGCTACCGCACCGGGCACGGCTACGGACTCTGGCGCGCACTCATCGTCGCCGCGCAACTGCCGCTCGCGATCGTGCAGCCGCAGGCGTGGCGGCGCGAGTTCGGACTGCTCAGAGCCGGGAAGCAGGCATCCGTGCGGGCAGTGATGGAGGGCTTTCCGGACTATCCGTCGTCGCTGAGTCGCCATGACGGTGCGGCAGAAGCGACGCTGATCGCCGCCTTCGTCGCGCGTCGGCGCGTCGTGCCCGATGCTCTGCCCGTGCCGCCGCCGCCCGCTCCAGAATCCCCGCAAGCGTAGTGTCCACCCACGGGCGGGGACCGTGCCCCGCCCGCCACTTGACCAGTGCCGGGATGAGGGCACGCGCGTTCGCGGCCTCGGCGCGGGCCAGGCGGACGAGGAGATAGGCGATCGCCTCGTCACCAACGCCGAAGTCCCGCCCGCTCTGGTAGCGTTTGGCGAGGCGCGGGCGACGGAGCAACGTGATCCGCGCGAACTGGGACGACGGCAACCACCAGTGCAGCCGGATCAGCGCGTCGTTCCCCGGGGTCCGGCCGCGCGTGTCGGTCGGGTTCCGAAAGCACGCCAGCACCACCCAGGCGTGGTTCGCCTCGTAGGCAATCACCCGGAGCGCGACGGCCCGGGGTCTGACCGGGCACCCATCCCCGATCTTCTCGACGCACGCCGGGCTACAGACGGGCACGCCCCAGAGATCGAACTGCGCGGATTTCCCGCACCCGTGGCGGGCACAGCGCAGCCCAAAGGGCTGATTGTATCGCCACGGTGCGCCGGGCAGACACCGCTTGCACCAGATGCGCCGACTCGGTCCGCGCGTGACCCGCATCACGCAGTGATGGACGCGGCACCAGAGACGCGGATCGACCCCGGGCGGGCACTGCGGTTCCACGTAGCCGTGCGCCTCGGCGGACGGGTGGATGGGGGCGGGCACCAGAGCACGGGCGGGCACCGCAGACCGGGGACCCGGCGGGCGTCCGCGCCGCCGTCGCGGTCCTTCGAGGTGGGACCAGTCCGGCGCGGGTGGGGTGCCCGCCGCCTCGTCACGCAGGACGCTTACGATGAACTGCGGCGGGCCGGCGGGCTTCCCGGGGTCCGACATGCGCGGGTGACGTCTGGACCCTTAGCATACCCGCGCCGGGGTCGCGAGGGGCAAAACGACCCTCGGCGGGCACCAGACACCCCCGGCGGACGCATTACAGCCCCGTACAGCCCCGCGCCGGCACCGGGGAAGGGAATCGCCTTCACCAGAACACGGGCGTTTCTCAGGCTCGGTAACGCCTATATGCGCGCACGCGGACAGATAGGCGTTACACCGCTGCGCGCTGTCGGCATAGCCGTTGCTAGAGCGCCTTCGTTTTCGGGTTCGCTTTGAGGGGTCGCAGCCGGACGAACATGTCGGGACCCGGGCCGGACCCGTGCCACTGGGACCCGTCCGCCATGGTGACGCGGACGTACAGGCGGGCACCGCCGAAACCCACGCGGCGGGCACGGGTCGCCGTCACGTCGCCGAGGTATGCGCCCGCCAAGCTCACGATGGTTCGTGCGTCGGCGGACAGGTATGCCCGCAGGGGTTCCACTAGTCGCCTCATGCGTGCCCCCGGATCGCACCCGGGGGCACAGTGAGACGGCTAGCTACTCGCCGTCCGTCTCGTCCTCGTCCTCGATACCGAGATCGTCCGCGTTGACATCGAGTCCGAGTGCTTCCAACTGCTCGAAAACGTCCCGCTCGAACGCGCAAAACGCCAGCGCGGACCAGTTGACCGCGCCGTCCGCGCACACGCCGTCCGTCCCGAAGTCGTCCACGTAAGCGGACTCGTTGTCCGAAAAGAGTAGCGTCTCGATCGCGAGTCCCGTGTAGATGACGCGCGAGTGTCCGTCGCACGTCTCGTGGACGTGTTCGAGTAGCCATTCGCGGAGATGCGGCTCGTCCTCGGCCCGCGCCGTTTTCGCCTGCTCGTAGAGATCGGTCGCGCATCCCCGGACGTCGTCGTAGTAGTCCACCCGGAGGACGTTCAACGCCCCCTGTCGTTCGCTGTCGGTTGCCATTGTCGATTCGCTCCCTATCGGTTCAGGCGGGCACCATGCCCGCGTGCATCGCCGGATCGCCGTCCGGCGTAGTCGCCTCATGCGTCCGCCCGCGCGGGCCGGGCGGACAGTGAAACGGCTAGGAGTCCTCCGGTTCGTCGCCGTTTGCCAGGTAGACGACGCAATCGACGCACGCGTCGTCGAAATGGACGATCCGTCCGTCTAGGATCGCGTGCCAGTGGTAGCGGTCGCCTCCGAGATGCGACCCGCAGATACCGCACGCGTGCCAGCTAAACGACCCTTCGTCGCACGCCGTGCCCGCCTCGTGTGCCGCGTCGTACTCGGCGACGCTAGCGTAGCCGTGCGCGTCCGCGCAGTCCGCGCACCCCGGACACAGTCCCGTGGATACCGCGTCGAGTCCGGTCAGACCGGACTCGACCGCGTCCGTGTAGGCGCTCATTCGCCGTCCTCCCGGTCGTAGCCGTCCGCCGTGCAACCCATCTGCCCGCACGAACCGCAGTAAGCCTCCCGTGCGAGTGGCGCGACGTCCTCCGGATCGAACGTGAACCGAGAATCATCGCCGACCATGACGCAGACCACTCGGCCCGTGCGGACTTCTTCCGGTTCCTCGTCGTATACCCACTCGCCTGCGTCGTCGTCGTACCACTCGCAGGGTCCCGGTTCGGTTTCCCATCCCATCACGTACCAAGCGACCCCCCCGTGCCCGCGTACTGTGTACGCGTCCGCCGGGAATGTCTCGTCGTCCGTCTCGTAGGCCGGTCGTTTCGTTCGCATCTCGGTTCGTCCTCTCGATCGTTCCGGGCGGGCACCATTGCTCGCCGGGCCGGGGCGGATCGCCGTCCGCCCTAGTCGCCTCACTAGTGCCCACCATCGCACGGCGGGCACCGATCAGACGGCTAGGACGCGGCGCGGACGCGTTCCCGTTCCGCGTGCGTCCACAGCATGCGCTCGCCGTGCGCGAGTCCGTCCCGGATGCGCTCGCCGTTGTAGACGACGACGCGGTCCGCCGTGGCGTGACACTCGGACATCGCCGAGTCCGGACGGCGGACGTAGAGGCGGTCAATCTTGAGTGCGACGCAGACCCGCAGAGCGAAGTCCGCCCACGACGCGCACTCGCCAGCACTCGCACGCGCCTTGTCCAGCGCACGGCGGACGGTCCGGAATGTCTCGGACATCGCCTTGACGTCCGATTCCCGCACGCGATGCTTTGCGAACTCGAACTCCCACCCGTAGAGATCGCCCGGTTTCTCGATCTCGCCTTGTGCGGTTACGCGGAAGTCCTCTAGATCGAGTCCGTAGGGCTTCCGCATGCGGTACGCGTCGAAGCCACCCGCGTAGCTGAATGATACGCCGTCCTCGTCGCGTTCGTAGTCCGCCGCGTTCCCAAACGCCAAAACCGGGTGGCAGAATCCGTGCTCCCGGTCGATCCGTAGCCATGCGGCGCGGATGCGCGTTTTCGTCTCTGTCGTCTCGTCGGTCATGTCGGTTCGTCCTCTCAGTTTCGGGCGGGCACCATTGCCCACGCGATCGCCAGCACTCGCCGAGTGTAGCGACCCGTACCCACCCGGCGACCCCGGGCGGGCACGGATAGCGCACTCACTCACGGATCAAGGTTTCGGGGATCGCCTGCTTACCCGTTCCGACCGTCCGAAACGTGGCATGCGTCGCCGTCTCGATCGTCCGCCCGGTCCCGGACTGATAGAACCGGTCGGCTTTCCACGGGTTGAATGAGACACGGACCGGGGTCGCCGTCCCGGGGTCGCTACAGGGACATCGCGCGCAGTCGCAGACCGTCCCCTCTGCCCACGCGACGACCTTCCGCCGTCCCAGGCGACGCATGCGCGCTAGGGACGCGTCCGAGACGACGAACCGGACATCCGTGAGGCAGACACTCGCCGGGGTCGCGACGACGCGTCCCTTGACGGTTACGCTGTATCCGCCTCGGTGTAGGTTCCAGTGGACGCGGACGCGCGCCTCAGACATCGGACTGCTCGTAGGTTTGCGTGATGCGTGTCGCGCGGGTTTCGGCAATGGCTGCCGTGCGACCGTAGACCGTCGCGACAAGATCGCCCGTCCGCGTATCGTGGAGTTCGACGAAGAACGCGTCGTCACGGTCCTTGCTGAATTGACGGTATGTCTTGCCGATCCGGAGGCGGTTCATCGAACCACCCGCGTGACGGGCTTGCGGTCCCGGTCAATCGAGAAATGGACGTGCATCGCCTCGCGCACGTCCTCGCCGTCCGCCGTCCGGAACTGCTCATCTCGGAACGGGTTGTAGGTGACGAACGTGCCCGCATGCCCGCCGTCACAGCCGCACGGCGTACCCTCTACCCAGGCATGCACCCACCGTCCGCGCTTCTTCCGACACATCTCGCGACCCGCGTCCGAGACAATGAAGCGCGCATCTCGCAGACAGACGGCGGACGCGTACCGATACGCTCCCGGACGCGTGGGAAGGGTCCGGACAACAAAGTCCTTGCGGGTCAGGTTCCAGTGGACGCGGACGCGGCTCATGCCCACGCGTCCCACGTCACGGCGTACCCGCAACGCTCTGCCTCTAGCCCGTGACGGTCGCAGCAACGCGCTACGATCGTTCCCTTGGTTGCGGTCGCTGTCGCGTCCTGTCGGCAGAACTGTCCGGCGCGGTCCGCCTCGCAACGCTCTGTCGCCTCACAGAGCGCGGGTTCCTTGGTGTCGGTTGTCATGTCGGTTCGTCCTCTCGGTGCCGATCCGCGTGAGTGCGGACGGATCGCGGACCCTTCGCCGGGGTCGCGATGGCTGTCTGACTACCTGATTTTTAGAATCGGTGTCAATGGAGTAGCGGAATGGCGCGAGATTGCTCAGGGCAAGAGAATCGAACGAACGCTCGATCACGTCCAGATCGTTGTAGTTTATACAATTGCCGGCGGTCTGTCTGGTCCGTCTCTACGCGCACGCGAACCGGGGACCCCTGCCACCCGGGTAGCGACCGCGCGACCCCTGACAGACACAAGAACCGGGTCCCTTGCCACCCACCCCACGGACATCGCAGGGAAGACGGTCTGAGTGTCGATCAGACGGCGGGGGATGGGCGGGGCTGCCCCCCGTCAGAGCGACCATGGACAAGACCGGCGGACCCCGATCGCCCATGGCTCGCCCCTCGCCCCGGAATGTACCTGAGACGGACTTTTCATCGAGCTACCGACCGTCCTGCCGCAGGTCCAAGGCGGCGAGGCGCTGCCGCGAGCACCAACCCGCCGTCAGGGTGCCGAATCAGCCGTCTAGCAGCGTGCGGCGCGACGATCTGCCCGAATCCGCGCCGAATCGACCGATTTCGCAGCGAATCCGCGACTTTCGAGGCAAAACCGCGCGATTTCGATGCGAAAGAGGCGGAAACGCACGAAAATCGCGTGTTTTCGTCGTTTTTCGGGTCCCCCACTCACGATCCTGGGTGAAAGGGGGAGTTGTGAGGGGGAAAGAGGGGTTTTCCCCCTCACGTTGTCTCGGATTCGAGGCGGTTCGGCTAGCGTTCGGTCTGGCGGACGGAGCACGGAGGCCAAGCTCGCGTGGGTCCCTCCCCGCGCTCGGGGTCCCTATCCTGGTCCCCCCCTACCCCCCCTGTCCTTCCCCTGGTGAGAATGGTTCCTGGGAAGTGGGTGAGTCGGTCGTAACGTGTCGCGGCCCGTCCGCAGCCGGTGAGGGGGACACGGGGACGGGGCAGCGCGGTCCCGATCGCCCACGCGCGTCATCTGCCTCGCTGCCTCAACGGATCGCAGCGGACTGTACGCGCGACGCCGTCCGGTGTCGGACACCGGCACCCTCAGAGGGGTGCTCCTACACCCGGGGGGATGGGCGCTTCAAGGGGGGTGGAACCCGTGTGCCGTGCTCGGCGAGCGCTAGGGCGAGGATGCGCCGGAGGAGATTCGGCAGCGTCCGCCCCTCGGTGTGTGCCTGCGCCTGGAGATGCGTGCCCTGCGCCCGGGTGAGCAGCACGTTCACGCGGTGGGTGAAGCGCTCGGGGGCGGGCGGCCGGCGTCGGCTCATCAGCGCGCCTCGTCGAGCGTCTTGAAGGCGGCGATCCAGCCGCCGACGAAGCCCATCGCGATCCCGGCGTCCGTGGTGCTGTAGAGCGGGTCGCCCGTGACCGGCCCCACGAAGAAGTAGACCGTGTCGTCCTCGGCCATCGCGCGGAGCAGGAAGGGCGCGATGGGGACACGCGCCACGGCGGCGAGAATCGCGCGTTGGTCCTCGGTCGTCATCGCGCCTCGTCGAGCACGCGGCGCATTTCGCGGAAGATGGCGGCTTCGCCGGGGGTGAAGGTGTTGCGCGCCTTGTAGTCGATGAAGATCAAGTAGCCGAGGCCGACGATTTCGACGAGGCCGAAGACCAGGAGGGCGGCGAGGATGATGGTCATGGGGGGGGTATACACGGGCATGCGGGGTGCGCGCTAGACGTCGTCCCCCTGCCCTGCGTACAGTCCGCCTCGACATGGCGACCTGGACCGGAGTGGGGATGGG
>Ga0210402_10000491_pt1 | contig 44446 bp, 41 predicted proteins | sample IncBWC7MmetaG_FD_161055 | JGI IMG/M metagenome (GOLD analysis project Ga0210402, IMG submission 161055) | Forest soil microbial communities from Barre Woods Harvard Forest LTER site, Petersham, Massachusetts, United States - Inc-BW-C-7-M | ecosystem: Environmental > Terrestrial > Soil >...
GAGAGGAAATTCTTCCGCGAGTTCCAACACCTCAGCGCGGACCTTCGCGAGCGCGCCGCCATTGGATCGTTGGTTAAGAGCTTCCGCAATGAAGTGGGCAATCTTACGCATCTCGGGTTCTTTCATGCCGCGCGTGGTCACAGCGGGCGTGCCGACGCGGATGCCACTCGGCTTCATCGGCGGATTTACGTCGAACGGAATCGCGTTTTTGTTCACCGTAATTCCCGCCTCTCCCAGAGCCTTCTCGGCCTCGCTGCCGAACATGCCCTTGGCGAAGACGTCGACCAGCATCAGGTGCGTGTCCGTCCCTCCGGACACAATACGGAAGCCTTCGCCGGCCAGCCCTTCGGCCAGAACCTTCGCGTTCGCGACGACCTGTCGCGCATACTCTTTGAACCCAGGCTGCATCGCTTCAAGAAAACATACGGCCTTGGCCGCCACGATGTGAACGAGCGGTCCACCCTGAATACCAGGGAACACGACCTTATCGATCGCCGCACCGAATTCCTGCTTGCTCAGGATCATTCCCGCGCGCGGCCCGCGGAGCGTCTTATGCGTGGTCGAAGTCACGATGTGCGCATGCAGCACCGGCGACGGATGTGCGCCGCCCGCAACCAGTCCGGAGAAGTGCGCCATGTCGACCAGGTAGAGCGCACCAATCTTGTCGGCGATCTGGCGCATGCGCGCGAAATCGATGATCCTCGGATACGCGCTGCCGCCGCCGATGATCAGCTTGGGACGTTCCTTCTCCGCGATCCGTTCTAGTTCGTCGTAATCGATTGTCTCGGTTTCCTTGGTGACGCCGTAGGGGATCACCTTGTATGTCTTGCCCGAAAAATTCAGGTGATGCCCGTGCGTCAGGTGTCCGCCATGGGCCAGGTTCAGGCCAAGAATCGTATCGCCGGGCTGGAGCACCGCATAGAGGGCGCCCATGTTGGCCTGCGATCCGGAGTGCGGCTGCACGTTCACGTGTTCGGCGCCGAATAGTTTCTTGGCCCGCTCGCGGGCCAGTTCCTCGACCACGTCCGTGAATTCGCAACCGCCGTAGTAGCGCTTGCCCGGATAGCCTTCCGCATATTTATTCGTAAACACCGAGCCGGCCGCTTCCAGCACCGCCTCGCTGACGAAATTTTCGGAAGCAATCAGTTCCAGGCCCTCGTGCTGGCGGCGGGTTTCGTTGTCAATGGCTGCAGCGATCTCGGGATCGACTTCATAGAGCGGGCGGGACATGGCTGAGTTCTTCATAGTAGGCACGGAGTATTTTACCTGTCCTAATGGATTTTCTCAGACGCCCAACGAAATTTTGCGTAGCAGTGTGACTGAGGGTGGCCCTAACTGAAGCCTTGCTGTCCGCGGCTGGCGGCGGCGTGCTGAAATTCAACGACAAAAACGACGCGGGAGAATCAAAATAGTACCAAGTGGGAGAGCGTGGTCGAAATCATGAGGACTTGTCGGTATTACGCCCCTCCTATCAGTCCGATGTGGAATTACGAGGCCACTTGAATGAGCCGACTCGATCCCATTGAATTCTGCATACCGTCGGTACCAAGATAGTAATAGTGGGAAAAAGGTCGCCCAGAACGCTCTGGAATCTCGCCCAAGATAAGCGTCTCTACCAATCCTTGACGTGAATCACCAACAAGATAACCGTAGCCACGAACGGCACCAGCAAGCCGACTCGCAAGCTGCCGGCGGATTGAGACACCATCCCGACCAGCCACGGCAGAGCTGCAGGTCCGAGAGCGGCGAGCGCGAACATCAACGAGCCCACGCTGCGTGCTTCAACCCCGTACCGCTGGGAGAGGCGCGCCACCGTAATCGGATAGAGTGTGGCATAGCAGAGGCCGGTAAGGACCGCGCTGATCTTGACTTCGGTCACATTTGAGGATCGCAGCAGCATCCCAATTCCCAATGCCGCCAGCGCATACCCACCCTGTAGCACGCGCTGCTCTGATAGATGCCGCAACACCCAGCCTCCCACTCCACGGCCAGCCGTCAGGGCGGCGAAGAAAAACGCAGGCATTGCCGCGGCAACGGCGGCGCTGCCCATCCCCATCTGGGACACGAATGAGCCAATCCAGCCGCTTACGCAGGTCTCCGCTCCAGGGTAGAGAAAGAACACGACGGCAAATAGCCACGTAACGGGATTTCGCGCGATCACTCCCCACCGAATAGGGGCGTCTCCTGAAGGGCGCGGACCGGGAAACGGCAGATTGCGCACCGCCAGAGCGAGCAACAACAGAAAAACTGCGACGGCTTCAAGAAAGGGCGGAACCCGCTGGTACTTCGCGGCCCAAGCGATCAGCAGCGATCCTGCGACCGCGCCCAGGCCCCAATAGAAGTTCAGCAGGCTCACCGCGGCCGACCGTGAACCGATGCTCACCTCAGCGGCCATCAGGTTGGTTGTGGGAATGATCAACCCCAAGCCAAGCCCATAAACCGCGACCGACACCATTGCCAGCTGCATCGATCCTAGAAAAAGCATGCTTGACCCAGCCGCCATCAGCAGGAGCCCGGAAAGAAATACGGCACGGAATCCTACACGCACCAGCATGTATCCGGACAGGAGCACGCCGGCAAGCTGGGAGAGAAACTGAATGGGAAAGAAATTTCCGGCTTGTGCGTCGCTGAGCGACCATCGCTTGCTCAGAATCGGGAGCATCGGGCTGAGCAGCGTAGTAAGAACGCCGGTGGGAAGAAAAGCGACTTGCCCGGCCAGCACTAGGCGGCGACGTCCGGCAGCCCCCGCGTTGTCATCAGGAGTTAACCCTGCGGCCTTCGTTCCTGTGTGAGAGTCCACAACCTGCTTTCTATCGACTCGCGCTTTGCATCTGAAGTGAGCGCTCTCGCCCGGCTTGTGATCCGAATCCAGACGAGAGCTGACTCAAAACGACCACCCGACCATTCGCTACCGGAGGTCTCGACCTTCCCAACCGCCGTTCCAGCCCTCGCGAGCCCAGTCGCCACGACCCCAGCCAGTGAATTGCGCGCCATCCACCACGCTCCCCTCGCGGTATTCGAACATCCGCGTTTGCCCGTTGGAGCCGCGTGTGAAGATACGGAGCGTTTTGACGTGGCCGCGATCCGGATCGACCCCAAAAGTAGAGTTCCCCATGTGGAAGGTTACGTCGCGGCTCGCCAGTTCCCGAAGGCGCTGCGTGACGTCAACGTTATGATGAGGCGTACCGTAGCGGGCGCCGAGGATCTGATATTGCCCGGCGTCGCCATCGCGGTCGCCCCAGCCGCCGTTCCATCCTCCGCCGCCCCAGTTGCCGCCACCCCAACCCGTGAACTGGCTGCCAGCGATCACGCTGCCCTCGCGGTATTCGAACATACGATTCTGTCCACCCGGACCTCGCGTATAAAGCCGCAGCGTCTTGACTCTCCCGGGATCAGGATCTTCCCCAAAGGTGGAGTTCCCCATGCGAAATGTAATGTCACGCCGGGCTAGTTCCTTCAAGCGATTCGTCACATCGATATTTCTTTCCCCAGTGCCGTACCGGGCCTGGAGAATCTGATACTGCCCCGCGTCACCATTGCCGTCGCCCCAGCCACCGTTCCATCCTCCGCCGCCCCAATTGCCGCCGCCCCATCCAGTGAACTGGCTGCCATCGATCACGCTGCCTTCGCGGTATTCGAACATACGATTTTGCCCGCCCGGACCGCGCGTGTAAATCCGGAGTGCCTTGACTCGGCCCGGATCAGGATCTTCCCCAAAAGTGGAGTTCCCCATGCGAAATGTAATGTCGCGCCGGGCTAGTTCCTTGAGGCGATCCGTGACATCGATATTTCGTTCCGCGGTACCGTAGCGGGCCTGCAATATCTGATACTGCCCAGGGTCGCCATTACCGTCGCCCCAGCCGCCATTCCATCCTCCGCCGCCCCAATTGCCGCCGCCCCATCCAGTGAACTGGCTGCCATCGATCACGCTGCCTTCGCGGTATTCGAACATACGATTTTGCCCGCCCGGACCGCGCGTGTAAATCCGGAGTGCCTTGACTCGGCCCGGATCAGGATCTTCCCCAAAAGTGGAGTTCCCCATGCGAAATGTAATGTCGCGCCGTGCCAGTTCCTTCAGGCGATCGGTGACATCGATGTTTCGTTCCGCGGTACCATAGCGGGCCTGCAAGATCTGGTATTGCCCTTCATCGCGATTACCGTTGCCGTACTGCGCCGTCGCTGAAGCTACGATCAGCAGCACGAACCCGACCGACGCGAACCATTTCCGCAAGATTTCGCTGGAATGCATGGACATGCCCCCCTGAATGGTTGTGCAAGGATGAGAGGATTATATAGACCGCCTTCCCCAAACACGACTGAATAGAGGAGTGAAGTCGAGGGGGCGTGACGCCAGTTTGGGAAATTCGGACAGCTCGGTGGCCCTGCATTTTTTCGCCGGGCGGAGAATTTATCCTCCCCCATCTCAGTGTTACACTTGAAACTCACCCGTCGCGGAGAGGTGGCAGAGTGGCCGAATGCGGCGGTTTGCTAAACCGTTGTACGGGCTAACACCTGTACCGAGGGTTCGAATCCCTCCCTCTCCGCCAGTTTCAACAATCCCTCGCGACAATACCCAGAGCGGCCGAGCGTTACCGAAGTATCAGTACTAATGACTACAGCTTTTGATAGGGATGTCCGGTGGCTCAAAGGTCATTCTGTCTGCTGGCACTGAAAGTCAGCGGGAATCGCCAGAACCGCTCTCAGGACGATTCTGGCGATTAGCCCGGCCTGGCCTCGACGAATCCGCTCGATTCGTGGCTCAGGAAACTGTTACGGGGCTTCGGGGACCAGCTAACTTCCTAGGCGCTAACCGCCAATCGCACATTCAGTTCACGGCGTGCACGGTTGAGTCGCGACGACACGGCTTCGGGACTGATCCTGAGAATGGCGGCGGTTTCGTTAACCGTGAAGCCCTGAATGTCGCAGAGCAGGAAGGCCTTGCGGAATGCCAGGGGCATTTCGAAAGCGTGCAGTACGATTCGCTCGAGCGCTTCCCTGTCAGTCGTGATTCGCGTTGCTTGATGAACGGCACTCATAGTCAGATTCCTGTCCAGTGGATTGGACCTCACGGACTCGGGGAATTCTCTCCCGTCCGTTGTGTCCTATATTGCAGATATCGAAGTCGACAGGCGAAAGACGACAGGCTATCCGCGTACACTGAGCCTTTTCAGTTAGAGCTTCGGTATTCCTGGAGCGGCTGGCATGGCAGATGCATCGGGAAGTTGTGCGGCTCGGTTTCGTCGTGGTTCGCCGGCAAGGTGCACCGGAGTCCATGCCACGTGGCCGCGCAAAGTTGGAGACGCTTTTCTACCATGCTTTCCAATTCTTCTATTTTTTGATCGAAACGGGGTGTCATCGCGAGATCTTCTCCTTGCGGGGGACCGCTTCTTTCTTCGTACAATCGCACCGATCGAGTCCAGAAAGAGAAAAGACGGCCTCTGCCGAATCCCACTTTGGATATCGGAAACTGACGGGAAAAAACGACAGCAAGTAACAGCAAGAAAGAATCTTGGACGAGGCCGGCGGCTAAGCATGTGCCGCGCTATCTTGCTACGCAACACTCATACAGCTACGTTGGATGCCATGGGAATTCTTCAATTGCGGCTTCTTTCACATGCCTTTGTAACCTGCAGTTACAGTCACTCTGGGAGCGTGGGTAATTCCTGCTTTATAGAGCCTGACAAGGGAACCGTCGATGGATCGCTGTAACAGGACAATGCGACAAAAGGAGAATCTGAAGGGACGCTCTGGCGCAGGATCCCTTCCAGGTACCGCGCCAGAGCTGTGAGCTATCGAGCTCTAATTGGGATATCGGAATGCCAGCGCAAAAGGCGACACCAGGCGAATATTAAGACAAAAAAACCGGTCCTCATCGGACCGGCAGGCGTTGCGAAACTGCGAGTGCGTACCGCGTCGCGCGGCGAAAACAACTCTCTACTGCCTGGTAATCGGAGTCGCCGGCTCTGCCCGCTCATCATCAGCCGAGCTTGCGAGATTGGCATCTGCGAGGCTACCCGGCTCGGCAATCCACTCCCAAACCCGGCGGCCTTTGCCGTTAGGAAAGGAGCGAACCTCCGCGGAGCCGACCAGTCGATTGAACACGGTCGTCACCGAGGCGAGCGGGATCTTGTGATGGTCGACCAGACCCGGAAACTTACGCTGTAATTCCCGCAGACCCTGGCGCGCGTCGAGTGGAGCGCTCGCCTCCATCAATATGGACCGACAGGCACGCGTGAAACCGGGCTGCTTGCGAGTCGAAGTGCGCCCCAGAAGCCGCAGGACTTCGGGAGTCAGTACTTCCTGACCAAAGACCTTCTCCAGACAGACCAAAGTTTGCTTCACGGTACCGATGCGCTTCATGAGTTCGGACCGCTGGCGAAGGAGCTGGGTTAATTCGTGCTGCGCGGAACGGATCACCTCATCAACGTGTCCGTTCTGCGCAGCCGGGTTCGTAGCAGTAGTTGCAGAGCTCATCCAAACACCTCCATAGTTTCTGGTTAGTGGTGTGGTTACGGCTGGCTTCCTTCGGCCGCGGCGCGAGACTCGGGGGAGCGATGATTCCCAAAGATCAACTGCTTCTTGGCCCCGAGCACTTCCTGGCCGAGATCAGCACCATCCCAAACTTCGGTCAGGATGTAGACCCCTTCCGACTTTGCGAACTTGAGCTTCGGCGAGGATGCCAGGTCTGCCCCGTCAATTCCGACGGTGAGAACCTGGGCAATCGCATGGCCGCGATCGTCGCGAACCGTGAGCAGACCCTGCTCCGGCTGCGACAGAGAGTAGTTACCGGCTGGGAAAGTCTTCTTGCCAACCGCAAAATCGAACGGAATGGTGGCTTTCGTGGTTTGTCCAACTTGCGCGGGAGCAGCCACAGAGAGCCCCATGACCGCCAGGGCGAGTGATGTCAAAGTGCGTGTAATTATGTGCTTCATACAATCTCCTCATGTTTGAAAACTACCGGCAATCGATCTCCGGTTTTCAGGAGCCTGGCCGCGCATTACAACCTGGGGGAGTTCGGCACGGGCTTCCAAGCCCCTGAAAACGGAAATTTCCATATGTAAGATGTCGCAGGACTCTTTATGAAAGGAAAAATCAAATCGGCCCGGCGACAACTCATTTGCTCTACTTGGAATATCGAAACCTGGAGGCGAAACACGACAATCAGCGAAAGAAAAATCGATCAGTGAGTGATTGGTGCACTTGGGCGATCAAGGCCGAGTGGGTTGTAACTGGGCATATTGGGCCCAAAGACAAGACATCGACATCGTGCGGACAACTTCATGACAATTGGGACTACCTAAGACTAGCCTCATAAAAGGATTTTGAAAGGGCACGGTTTCAGCCCTGTCGTTGGTTCGTATCAGGGCACACCTTCAGGTGTGCCGTTGATCCGCCGGTTGATGCGCCTTCAGGCGCTGGGGCGATCAGAGTACCCACACGTGATTGTCAGCGACCGACGCTATTTTGAAGGAACCGGTCCTCGCTTCATGTCACCCGTGACTACAAGACTTCCCTTCATGGTTTTGGTAAGCGGAATCAGCATCGGCACGCGCTCGCGATAGCTCTGGTAGGCTTCGCCGTGTTCCGCGACCAAGTCGCGCTCCTCAAGAAAAATTCCCAGCAGAATGTATCCCGTGCAGGCAACCGAGAACAATAGATGGCCCATGGTCATTCGCGGAGCGGACCAGAACGCGATCACAAATCCCAGATAGAGCGGGTGACGCACGATCTTGTATAGGGCGGGCATGCGAAACTTTGCACCGCCGTACTGCTTGCCGCGGTAGTGTCCCCAGACCTGTTGTAATCCGAACAGTTCGAAGTGGTTGATCAGGAATGTACTGGTGAACAGGAGAACCCATCCCAGCCAGAACGTGACAGTCAGCACGATGGCGGTGACGCCCTGCACGTCCCACACGACTTGCGGAATCGGACGCCACTGCCAGAGCAGCAACATCAGCAACAAGGTTGCGGCCAGCACATAAGTAGGCCGTTCCAGGTGCTTCGGGATGACTTTCGTCCACGCGCGCTTGAAACCCTGGCGGGCCATGATGCTGTGCTGCGCCGCAAACAGTGTAAGGAAAACACAATTGACGGCAATGGCGATCAGCATCGGTGACACCGCACCGCTATCGATCGTCTTGGGAACCACGATGTTGCCGATGAACAGGATCGCGTAGATGAGCGTCGGCAGAAATAACCCATACGCGATAGCACCGTAGGCCAGAGAGAAGAAACGTTTCATAGTTTGGGGCTCCTTAGTTTAGGGAAACGCTCGCAGCGGCCGCGCGCGCGTTTATGATCTCCCGCGAGCTCGGCGGTGAAAGCACGTACACACTTCCGCGCCGTACACATGCACAACTGCGGAGTGATTGCTACTGGGGGTATCGGAGACGAACCGGAAAAGGCGACAACTCTATTGGAAAAAACACAGGTGTCCGCCACACCACGTTACGTTACTGGTCCTGCTAAATGACGAGCCGCGCGCGTATCGGGATGATCGGGACCTAAAGTATCCTGAAGATTATCCAGCGCCGAGTGGAATGCCCCGCGGGCAAATTCGTGTCTGCCAGCGGCCTCCAGCGCGCGCCCTAATGCCAGAAAGGCGCGACCCCGGATGCTGGAAGACTCCGCGGGCCGGGTTTCCCCTTGCAACAAACCCAAGGCACGGGAAGCATCCGCAATCGCCCGATCCGTCCGCCGAGATTCAAGTTCCACTGTGGATCGATTGATCAGCAGGCTGGGTAAGTAGTAGGCTCCTTCGCCTCCACCCTTGATCGCGGCTTCGTCGATGGACACGGCCTGGTCGGCAAGCTTAAGTGCAGTCCGAAGGTCGCCTCGCTGTAGAGCGATCAGCGCTTTCTCAGACGCCAGCGTTGCGAATGCATAGTGCACCGGCGGGAAATTCTGTCGCAACCGTGGCTCCACTTCAGCCAGGAGGGATGCCGCGCGCGAAGGATTGTGCTGCGCGCTGTAGATTCTCGCGCGCTCCAGCAGCGCGATGTCGGTCGCCATCTGGAGACCGACGCGCTGCGCTTTCAAATACGCACGCATGGCATAGTCCGACGCTTCGATCAGACGACCCAACTCCTGTAGATTCCTGGCATAATCAGCCAGCAAAAGCGGCGACACTGCTTCTTCCGTCTGGCCTGCCCGCTCGATGCCGATCGCGCGCCGGTACATTTTTTCAGCTTCCAGCGGGCGTCCCAACTGGTCCAGTTCCATGGCCCAATTACCGAAAGTCACAGCTGCGGTTTCCGTGTTGTCCCGACCGAGGGATGAGAGCAAGCCGCTAACTTGCTCGAACGCAGACACCGCTTCCAGGTCCTTGCCCGCAGAGCTATAGACCGTCGCAAGGTCAAGCCAACGCTGCATCTCCAGTTCGTTGGAGTCAAAGGGCGATTTTCGGAGAACGATCTGCGCAGCTTGCGCACGAGCCAGGGCTTCGGCCGTCGCTCCCTTCACGAGCGCGACTTCGGTACCGTCATGAAGGCAGTTGATCCGTTCGAGGGCGAACTGGGGAGTCTCGGGCAGCTCGCTGAGCCCTTGCTGGAAGAGTGTCTCGGCGCGCGCAAGCTCTTCGTCCCGCGCCAGCGAGGCCGCCAGGTTGCACGACGCCAAGGCGCGGATCGAGGGATCCGGCAGTTCGCGGGAAAGCTCGTACGCTTCCTCCAGGACTTTGCGTCCTCTGTCCGCATCATCCTGCTCCAGGTACTGATGGCCGATCGAGATCATGAGCACGACGCGATTGGGATCCTGAACCGTGGGCTTTTGCTCCACGATTTTTTCTGCGCGCCCAAGGAGGTCATTCACCGTGAAGGGCTTGCCCGACGGCGCCGCTTCGGAGAGCAGGAACTCATGAAAATCGTTCAGAGCCTGGCCGCGCGCTACCTGTCGAAGGGCAAAATCGCGTTGTGTGCGCGCGTTCCGCGTCTGGATCAGCGTACCCACGACGCCTCCAGCGGTGGCCAGGGCCGCAACCGTTGCCAGGGTGACTGCCATTCGGTTCCGGCGGACAAATTTCGCGCACCGGTACGCCAACGTATCGGGACGGGCGCTAATCGGCTCGTTTCTCAGGTATCGGCGCAGATCATCCGCAAAGGCAGTAACTGACGCGTAACGCTCGGCCGGCTCTTTCTTCAGCGCTTTCGCGACAATTGTGTCGAGGTCTCCGCGCAGCAGCCGGCGTAATTTATCTGGCGTGGTCGCTCTGCTGGCAGCCTCCGTTGAGGCGGCGTCCGAATCCGTCCCCGCCCGCGCGACCACTTCCGACGGCCGCGTCGGCTCCTTGTCCAGGACCGCGCTGACCAGAGCGGCAGGAGTATGCCGACCAGCGCCCACCGGATGTTGTCCTGTCAGCAATTCATAGAGCAGAACGCCCAATGCATAAACGTCGGTGGCGGTCGTCACCGCCTCACCCTTCAGTTGTTCCGGTGCGGCGTATTCTGGCGTTAGCGCTCTGCCGCCTTCGGCTGTAAGCGTCGGAGCGCCAGGCCGACCTTCGTCCTCGAGCAGCTTGGCCACGCCAAAATCCAACAGTTTCACGCGGCCGTCGTTTCCGACCAGCACATTTGATGGCTTGATGTCGCGGTGCACAATCAGATTGGCATGCGCGTGAGCGACCGCGGCTAACACATCGAGAAAGAGCCGCACACGGGAGGCCAAACCAAGCTTGTGATCGTCGCAATAGCGATCGACGTGTTGCCCCGCCACGTTTTCGAGAACGAGGTAAGGCTGCCCCGTCGTCGTAACTCCCGCATCGATCAACTCCGCAATATACGGGTGCGCCAGCCGTCCGAGAATGTTCCCCTCGCGTCTGAAACGCTCCTCGCCACCTGTCCCCAGCAGCGAAATGTTGAGGAACTTTACCGCGACCTGGCGCTCGAATCGTCCGTCGTTTCGCTTCGCCAGCCAGACGCTGCCCATGCCACCGTGGCCAATTTGCGAGATCAGCGTGTAGACGCCAAGCTCCTGACCAGCCAGTCCCGGCTTGCCCGGTAAACCGATCGACCGCTTTTCAAGAAAATCTTCTTTAGATAGAAGTTGGTATTCCTGCAGAAGAGTTTCCAGTTCCTGAGCCAGCCCGGGATCCTGACTGCGAATAGAAGACAACCAGAGCGACCGCTCTTCCTCGATCATTTCCAGCGCCTGATCGAGGTACGGACTGAGCCTCTGCCACTGATCGAGCCCGAATGTAGTCAATCCCTCCGAACGAGACATCGGCCCCTCCAAATGGATAAGTCCTCATGAACAACTGCGATGGAGATCGGTGCGCGCCAGGTAAGACGTTTTTGCACGCTACACTCCGAAAGGGTTTGCAGGGCGGGGATATCCCACATCGCTACATGATGGATATCGAAAACTGCCGGCAGAAAGCGACAGGCGGGACAAGAAAATCGCTCCCTCCAGGGGAACGCAAGCGAAGGGGAATTCCGATCAGGCAACCGACCCGGCTCCGGATTCCGCCAGTTGCCGGGCGCTGCGGGTGTCAGGATGATCGCGGCCCACTGTATTTTGCAGATTGTCTGCCGCCGAACGAAATGCGGCACGGGACTCTTCTCGCTTGCCCTGCGCCTGCAAGGCACGGCCCAGAGCCAGGTAGGCGCTCCCGCGAACGCTGGAGAATGTCCGCGGATAATTGTCTGCTCGCAACAGGTCCAGGGCGCGCGATGCATCCGCCGCGGCCATATCCGCGCGCTGGGCCTCGAGCGCAACCACGGATCGATGGATCAAGAGCATGGGCAGAACGTAATTGCCTTCGCCGCCCGCCTTGATCGCGGCTTCGTCAATCGAAACGGCCTGATTCGCAAGACTCAACGCCTTCGGAATGTCATGGGCCGCCAGTGCGGTGAGCGCTTCCGCCGAAGCGAGCGCCGCAAACCCGTAGTGGCCGGGCGGCAAACTTTTTTCCAGTCTTGGTTTCACTTCGGCGAGCATCGCCCGTGCGCGAGCCGGTTGGCCCCGAGCAGCGTAGATTCGGGCGCGTTCCAGCAGCGACTGATTGATTGCCAACTGGTGCCCTACGCGCCGCGCCTTCGCGTAGGCGCGATCCGCATAGTCTTCCGCTTCCTTGATGCGTCCCAACTCCCGCAGCACTTTGGCATAGTTGTTGAGGACCATCGGAGACACCGCCTCCTCCGACTGGCTGGAGCGGCTGATGTCGATCGCGCGCCGGTACATGGTTTCAGCGTCCATGGGGCGTCCAAGCTGGTCCAGTTCGATGGCCCAATTGTTGAACAGGTTCACCGCCGTCCCTGTGTTGTCCAGCCCAAGAGACGACAACAACGCGCCGGCCCTTTCGAACGCCGATACCGCCTCAAGGTCCTTGCCCGCCGAAGCGTAGGCCATCGCAAGGTCGGTCCAGCGATGCAACTCCAACGCCTCGGAGTCAAAGGGCGATTGCTTCAGCACGCGCTGGGCGGACTCCGCTCGCGCAACGGATTCTTGTGTATCCCCATTCTCCTGGGCGATCTCACTGCCGTCGTGCAGACAATCGACGCGTTCGATCGTGAACTGGGGCGCATCGGGAAGTTCACGAAGCCCTTCCTTGAAGAGTGCCTCCGCCCGTTCCAGTTCTTCATCCCGAGCCAGTGAGGACGCCAGAGTACAAGAGGCTTCCGCGCGCACCGATGGATCCGAGAGGCTGCGGGAAAGTTTGTACGCTTCCTCGAGGACACGGCGGGCGCGGCCCCCCTCGTCCTGGTCCACATACTGACTGCCGATAGAGATCATAAGCACGACGCGGTTGGGATCGTTGGCCGCATGTTTCCGCTCGACAATCTGCTCCGCCCGTTCGAGAAGCTCATTCACGGTGAAAGGCTTCCCCGAAGGCGCTGCATCGGAGAGCAGAAACTCGTGGAAATCGTTGAGCGCCTGGCCGCGCGCGACCTGGCGAAAAGCGAAGTCGCGCTGTGCTCGAGCCGTCCGTGATTGGATGAGCGTGCCAACCAGTCCCGCAGCGGTGGCCATGATGGCTAACATAGCAAGCGCCACCACCGTGCGATTGCGACGCACAAACTTCGCCCCACGATACGCAAGCGTGTCGGGGAGCGCGCTGATCGGCTGGTTCAGAAGATAACGCCGGATGTCATCCGCCAGCGCCGTCACTGACGGGTAGCGTTCTTTGGGATCTTTCTTCAGCGCTTTGGCGACAATCGTGTCAAGGTCTCCGCGCAACCGCCGGCGGAGTCTCTCGGGCGTGGTAGCGCGGTTGATTGCATTCTGAAGGCTGATGTCCGGAGTTGTACGCGACTGGAGTAAGGTGTCCGACAGGCGCGTCGGTTCGGCGTCCACAACCGCCCGGACCAGATCAGCGGGATTGTGGGGTCCGTTTCCGGCGGGATGTTTCCCCGTCAACAACACATAGAGCAATACTCCCAGAGCGTAGACGTCCGTCGCGGTCGTGACGGCTCCGCCAGTGAGTTGCTCGGGAGCGGCGTATTCGGGTGTCAGCGCCCGTCCGCCGTCGACGGTCAGGATTGTCTCAGCACCCGGGCCCTCCACTTCCAGCAATTTCGCAATGCCAAAATCCAGCAGCTTGACCTGACCGTCATTTCGCACCAGAACATTCGAAGGCTTGAGATCGCGGTGCACGATCAGGTTGGCATGCGCTTGCGCTACCGCGCCCAGCACATCAAGAAATAACCCGAGGCGCGCTCCCACGCCCAGCTTGTTCTGATCGCAGTACTGATCGATGTGATCGCCCTCGATGTGCTCGAGTATGAGATAAGGCTGTCCGGCACGCGACACGCCCGCATCGACGAGCTCCGCGATGTTCGGATGAACCAGAAGCGCGAGAATTCGTCCTTCGCGTTTGAATCGCTCCTCGCCCGTCTTCCCCATGAGCGCGAGGTTGAGAAACTTGACCGCAACGCGCCGCTGAAAACGTCCGTCGTTACGTTCCGCCAGCCAGACGCTTCCCATGCCCCCCTGACCGACCGGCCTCAGCAATTTGTAGACACCAAGCGTTTTTCCCGCCAGGCCTGCCTCTTCCGGGAGGCCTACAGTACGCTGCTCCAGAAAACCCTGTTCGCAAAGCGAGTCATGCTCACGGATGACTGTCTCCAGTTGATCCGCGAGATCGGGATTCTGCGCCCGCACCGCGGCCAACCACGCGGCGCGATCTTCGCCGGTTTTTTCGAGCGCTTCGTCCAGATACGGACTCAGCGCTTTCCATTGATCGGGAACTAAATCGGCCATCCAATCCTCAATACAAAACGGACGCAAGCTTCGTTCGCGTCCGAACTCCGGTGAACTTACAGCGGGGCTAACCTCGACGCAGCGTTTACTGTCCTGCCAATTGCCGGGCAGTTTGGGTATCTGGGTTGTCCGGGCCCGCGGTATTTTGCAGATTTTCTATCGCTAACTGAAACGCGTCGTGAGCTTCCGTAGATTTGCCTTCGCTCTGCAGGGCAAAACCGAGATTCAAATACGCGCGCCCGACGTTGCTCGATAGCGCTCCCGGTGGACCGGCCGCCTGCAACAAAGTCACCGCCCGCTGAGCATCCAAGGCGGACTGAACCGGCCGTCCCGCGGCTAACTCGACTGTAGACCTGCGCATCAGCGCGACAGGCAGGAAATCGCCCCCCGCCCGACCATCCTTGCTCGCAGCTTCGACAATGGCCACGGCACGATCTGCCAGCGTCAACGCCGATGGAGAATCACCCTTCGCCGACGCGAGCAGCGCTTGTGCTGACGCCATGGCTCCAAGCCAGAAGTGTCCCGGCGGAAAGGTTTTCACCATTCTCGGTTCCAGTTCCGCAACCATGGCTGCTGCACGTTTGAGATCGTGCTGGTCGATGTAGATCAGCGCGCGCACGTACAACGCGTTGTAGATCACCGTTTGATCGTCGGTTCGCACCGCTTTTGTGTACGACCGTTCGGCATAATCAGCCGCTTCATCAAGCCGGTTGAGTTGACGAAGCGTGCTGGCGTAATTCTTGAGGAGCATGGCGGAGACCGCTTCTTCGCTCGGTCCGACGCGACTGATGTCAATCGCCCGCCGGTAGAGGTTCTCCGCTTCCATTGGGCGACCCAGCCTGTCCAGTGCCAGCGCCCAGTCGTTGAAGAGCACAACCGCGCTTTGCGTATCGTCGCGCCCCAGTGTGGACATCAACGCGGAAGCTCGACGGAAAGTGGAGTCGGCCAGCTGATTCTGTCCCGCCACGCGATAGGCTTCGGCCAGTTCCGTCAGCGGCTGCAGCTCAAGGGTGTCGGAGTTGAAAGGTGATTGCTTCAACAGATCCCAGGTGGTCTGCATCCGGGCAATCCCTTGCTGCGCGTCGCCGCGTTCCTGCGCCACCTCACTGCCCCGTCGCAGACAGAAAATTCGATCCGAGTCGTATTGCGATGCCGCGGGGAGTTCCAGCAATCCTTCTTGAATGAGGGCCTCGGCTCGAGCTAGATCGCCGTCTCGCGCGAGCGCCCCGGCCAGCGCACAGGAAGCCTCAGCCCGCGTCGAAGTGTCTTGCAGGGTTCGCGACAATCTGTGGGCCTCTTCCAGGATGCCGCGCGCTTTGCCGGGTTCGTCCTGGGTGGAGTATTGATCGCCGATGACAACCATCAGTTCCACCCGAGAAGTCGGATCGCCGGCCCGCTGACGCGCAAGCGTATTTTCTGCGCGCCCCAGGAGTTCATTCACGGTGAAAGGCTTCCCCGACGGCGCGGCGTCCGACAGAAGAAACTCGTTGAACTCGATGGTGGATTGCGCGCGCGACAATTGCCGAAGCGCGAAATCGCGTTGTTCGCGCGCCTTCCGCGCCTGCATCACGGTTCCCGCGACTCCACCTGCAGTGGCGACAAATGCCAAGGTCGCCAGCGCTACCGCACCGCGACGCCGGTGCGTGAACTTGCGAACACGATAAGCAATCGAGTCAGGGCGCGCGCTGATCGGTTCATTTCCAAGATAACGGCGAAGATCATCCGCCATGGCGATCACGGTCGAGTACCGCTCCGCGGGCTCTTTCTTGATCGCCTTCGCGATGATCGTATCCAGGTCGCCACGCAACAGCCGATTGAGCTTGTGGGGTGTCGTACGGCGGCGTGCGGCATTCTGGACGGGAATCTGCGCGCTCCCGGCGTGATACGTCACGACCTCTGACGGCCGAACCGGGTCCGTGTCGACAATCGCCTTCACCAGATCCGCAGCGGTGTGAGGCCCCTGACCTGCCGGATGATGTCCGGTCAATAACACATAGAGCAAGACGCCCAAGGCAAAGACGTCTGTTGCGGTCGTGATTGGCCCGCCCCGCAGTTGCTCGGGCGCGGCACATTCCGGCGTCATGGCGCGAACGCCGTCAACCGTCAACTGCGCCGCCGTTTGCCCCTCGACTTCCAGCAGCTTGGCGATGCCAAAGTCGAGCAGCTTCACCTGGCCATCGTTTCGAACAAGTATGTTCGAGGGCTTGAGATCGCGATGGACGATCAGATTGGCATGCGCATGAGCGACCGCACCGAGGACATCAAGGAAGAGGCGAATTCGCGCTTCGATCCCAAGTCTGCCTCGATCGCAGTATTGATCGATGTGATCGCCCTCGATGTGCTCAAGGATGAGGTAAGGTTGGCCGGCCTGCGTTACGCCGGCATCGATCAGGTCCGCGATGTGTGGGTGCGCAAGACGAGCGAGAATGTTGCCCTCGCGCTTGAACCGTTCCTCCCCGCCCTGACCCATGAGCGCGATGTTGAGGAACTTTACGGCGACTTGCCGTTCGAACCTTCCGTCGTTGCGCGACGCCAGCCAGACGCTGCCCATGCCGCCCTGGCCCATCTGCGAAATCAGTGTGTAGACGCCAAGAGATTGGCCGGCCAGCCCGCGTTTGGGAGGCAGCTCGACCGACCCGCTCTCGAGGAAACCCTCCCCGGAAAGAGCGCGGTGATTCCGCAATAGCGTTTCGAGCTGCTCCGCCAGTCCTGGATTATCGAGGCGCAACGAGGCCAGCCAGGCCGCACATTCCGCCTCACTCATGCCCAACGCTTCATCCAGGAGTGGACTCAGAGCCAGCCACTGATCCTGACTAAGAGTCGACATGGGTCCTCAGATGGGCAGGTCGGCGCGAATACTCCTATGCAGGTAAATACGGGCTTTCTCCCACCGCCTTTGCACGGTGCGTTCCGAGACTTTGTGCAGGGCGGCGATTTCCGCGAACGAGAATCCGCAGAAAAACTTCAAGTCCACAACCTCGGCGAGTTCAGGCTCAACTCTCGCCAGTTCGTCCAGTGAATCGCTGATCGTGGAAAGTTCTTTCGCGTCGGCAAGATCGTCCGCCACATCGATCTCCAGCGACGTAATTTCAAATTCGCCACCGCGCTTAGTCGCGGTGCGGCTGCGGGCATGATCAATGATGAGGCCGCGCATCACCCGCGCAGCGTATCCCATGAATCGCGCCTGGTCTGGAAACGCGGCGCCGTCTTTGCCAGCTATGTCCAGATAGGCTTCATGCAACAGGGTGGTGACACTCAGATTCGCCGGCCCCCATTGACGCGCCAGTTCCCGCTTCGCCATCCGATGCAGTTCCGAGTACAAGGTACTGAACAAAACATCAGTGGACGCATTGCCGCCACTCTCGGCGACTCCGATATATGCACAACTTGTCGATGCCACGCAGTATCCCCCTTACTGGTTTCGCGACGATCCAATTATCGCGGACTTGAAAATAAGATGAGCCACCTCGAACCAACGTTGATGTTTATTTGCGGTGTGCCTAAGCGATGGTGAAATATGGCAGAGAAATACTGCTCTATCCACAAAACTGCTGTGATTCTAATCGCTTAGCAGAAGGTCCCGACCAACAAGGCGACTATAACGGCGGGGAATGACCGAATTGTCATACATTTGTCAAGTTGCCGTAACTTTTTTGCACACCAAAAATTGCGTTAAAGCCACAGCCATCCTTACAGGGCGATTCGTCCTTTACTTAAACGACGAAACGTAGAACCAAAGCAGTCCTCCCAGTCGATAGCGGACCGAAAAGGACTGCCGTGGCTGGGCTTCCCTACGACTGGACTACTGGCCCTGGGCAGAGAATGTTTCACATGAAACATTCGGGTGCCAGTTCACGAACGCGCCATTGGGATTATTCTTCCATGCCCAGACGTGCAGCGTGTAGAACGGTGGTAGACCGAAACGATTCGGGGAGTCGAACAGGTGAAACAGCTGTCCCATCAATTCCGGAGGACTGGTATGCTTCGGGTCTGAATTCCATGTGTCGACGAGAACCAGATAGTCAACGCCGATCAGGCGCCTCCCTCCGTTGGGAGTCGGTTCATAAATCACAGCCTGCGGACGAGTAGCGTCAATGACTCCGCTGCCGACTAGGTCTCCGTTCAAATAATGGAGCCCCATGGCCCCCGCATCGTCTCCGCTTACGCAGCCGAATTGCAGAGCATACCCCTCATGCTCAGCAACCGTCACATCCTGGAAGCGGGCGGTGTGTTGCCGAACCAGCTTGATCAGCGCGCTGGCCTGGCTCTGCTGCTGCGCCGTGAGTTCCTGTGTCATGTTGTGTGAGTGAACATCTTGCGCCAACACTCTCGATGACCAACCGCTCATGAGAATGAGAACGAGGGCAGACATCGCGACGGGGGTCGCGAGCTCTCTGAGTTTCATCGTGGAAACCTCCAGACAACTAGATTGCACGAGGTCCGGCGCGCACGGGACGACGCAACAGCGTCGACCGCCAGTCCAACCTCCTGTAATCGAGATATCGGAAACGGCTAGCGAAAGACGACACTGATGGAGCGTTTCGAGACATTCACGCACAAAGTTGCCGGAATGTCGGTTCCGAGCGACGTTCCGCTTAACTCCTGGTAGAGCGCCCCTGAGCGGAGCGCGTCTAGTGCAAGGTCAAATCTAGGAGGACGCACGTCCCGGCCGGAAGAAGTAGCAGTACACCGCTCCCCATATCGCCAGCGCCGCTCCCCACCACACGTTCGCGTGCAGATTGAAGAGCACGACCGGTTCCGCCGGCGGATGGGAGATCTGATAAAGACCGGCCGCGAAGATCAACAGGCCATTCCCCAACAGCGAAATGCCGATGAAAAACCAAATGGAAATCGATCCTTCAGAATGCATGGCCTCACCAGAACAAGATATTCAGAATCACCAATCCAATTGCGACGACAGCCGCCCAGAACGACGGTCGCAGGTAAAGAGCAGTCGCGCTCTCCGAAGGAATATCGGTCGCCCCGTAAACCAGACCCTTAAGTTCGCTCTCGGGCTTGGGAGCAGTCATCAGGCTGACGACAATCGTCACCGCGATGCACAACAGCGACGACCACAGCGCGCGATACATGTTCTCCGCCATATCCTTCGCATACGGCGACAAAGCCACATAGCGCAACGCCGACGGATCCATTTTGACCCAGGCATACATGCCGATTGAAGATACCGTACCAGCTAGCAGTCCCCAGAATCCGCCGGCTGAAGTAGCCCGCTTCCACAGCATGCCGATCAGCACGGTCCCATAAAGCGGCGCAATGAAGAAACTGAACAGGGCCTGCACATAATCCATGATGCTGAGGAACTGCATCACCAGGTAAGCTGTACCCACGCTGATCAGAACGCCGATCACGGTTGACCAGCGGCCCATCGTGACAAGTTGTTGGTCGGTAGATTTCTTGTGCAGAAACGCGGCGTAGATGTCATACGTCCAGACCGTTGAGAACGCGCTCACGTTACCGGCCATTCCGGACATGAATCCCGCCAACAGCGCTGTGATGCCCAGCCCGAGCAGGCCAGGTCCGCAATAGCGGGCGAGCAAGAGGGGGAGGACTTCGTTATAGCTGTGTCCGCCCGTCGCTACCGCAGCGCCCTCGCCCATCAGCTTCATCGGCAGCACGGCGATCCCGATCAGCCCGGGCAAGATCACGATGAAAGGCACCAGCATCTTAAAGCCCGCTCCGATCACCGGAGCCATTTTCGCAGCGCGCAGATCCTTCGCCGAGAGCACGCGCTGCACAACCAGAAAATCCGTTGTCCAATAGCCGAACGAAAGCATCGCGCCCAGGCCGAATACGATGCCTGTCCAGTGAATCCCCATCGGGTTCGAGTTGAAGGATCCGAGGTTGCTCCACAGGTGGGTGTACTCCGCGGAAGCGTTGTGCGCGATCTGTAACTTCAGATTGCTCCACCCGCCCGCCTCGATCAATCCAAGGATGGGAATCAGCAGCGCTCCCGCCCAGATCAAAATGAACTGCAGCACTTCATTGAAAATTGCCGACCGCAGCCCGCCCAGCGTCACGTAAATCGCAACCGTAATCGACGACACCCAGATGCTGAAGCCGATGTCCCAGCCGAGCACGACTTTCATCACCAGCGCCATCGAATACATGTTGATGCCGCTCATCAGCACCGTCATGAAGGCGAACGAGATGGCCGAGAGCGCGCGGCTCGGCTCCCCGTAACGCAGCTGCAAATATCCCGGCACCGAGTGCGTCTTGGAGATGTAATAAAACGGCATCATCACCAGGCCAAGGAAGAGCATGGCGGGGATCGCGCCAATCCAATACCAGTGCGCCGCCAGAATGCCGTACTGATACGAGGCGCCGGCCCAACCCATCAGTTCCAGCGCGCCCAGGTTGGCGGACAGGAAACTCAGCCCCGCGATCCAGGCAGTCATTTCGCGGCCGGCCAGGAAGTAATCCTCGCTGGTGTTGGACTGCCGCTTCAGATAGAAGCCGATCGCCAGGACCAGCGCGAAGTAGAAGACGATAATGATCGAATCGACCGTCGACAGGTGGACAAGTCGCTGCGGGACAACGAGAAACGTCGCCATCATTCGTGTGGGGTTAGCGTCTGAACAGCTTTTCCTTCCATCGGAGTCATGAAGTCAGAACTGGTAGCCACGTCGTAAACGTTAACGGAGACGCCGTCAGTGTGTTTATTCCCTCCGGGCATGGATTGTCAAGGCTATTGTTTGCTCTGATCTGCTCCCGAACCGATCTAGCAGAGGCGCCTTTTACGATTTCAACCCATAATCCTCACAACTCCGAGGGGCAGCGTTCACCGGAGGTTTGACCTTACAGGCGGCCGAAAACTGGGGTCAAACTCTGAGGGGGATAGGAGGTAGAGCGTTCTGAAACTGCCCTCGTTGCCGAATAGTAAACAGTCTGCGCGGCGGGGCGCGCGGCCAAAGTCGTTGAACATTGCTCGATCACCTTAGGCAAGCAATCTGAACATGATCTTCCCAGAGGTCCGTTCACATTTTGCTGAGGGTGTCCGCAAACAGGCTGCTCACCCAAGTATTCGCGCCATCGAACACTATGAAGGAGGGGCTCTCTGATACCGGGAAGACACCCATAGGGGCCCCATCCGAAGCGCGCAATTTGCTGACGGTGGAGCTGCTAAAATTCGCTACCCAAATGTTAGTACCGTCATAGTTGACGCCGACCGGTCCTGTCCCAACCATATAGTTACCTAATATCGCACCGTCAGAAGCGCGGAATTTCGTGACTGAGCTGTTACAACCGTTCGAAACCCAAATGTTTGCACCGTCAGAAACACTACCACGACCGCACGCGAAAGGAATTGTAGCCACAATCACTCCATCGCTGGGTCGCAGTTCGATGATTCCATGCTGATAGTTAATAAACCACACATTCGCTCCGTCATACACCGCGGACTCGAAGCTTCCGCCTAGAGTAGTGGTGAACACGACGGCGCCTGTGTCGATCCTGAGTTTGCTGATCACGCCAGAGATGGTTCCCACCCAGATAAACTGGCCATCGAACACAATACTTCTGGCACTATCGACTCCCGCCACCGGAAAACTTCCCAATAGCATTCCGTCACTGGCGCGAATTTTCGCTACGCTACCGCTGTCAAGAGCTGCCCACACATTCGCGCTGTCGAAGGCGAGCTGGCTCACGGCTGACCCGACACTCGTGCTGCCGAACATCGTTCCATCACTGGCGCGAAGTTTGGTAACAACACCAGGAGCACTTCTTCCGCCGATCCAGAGGTTGGTCCCGTCAAAAGTCATGCCGTAGGGACCCGCGAGAGATAGTGTCGCGCTCAGGTTGGCTGGATACCAGCGCAGGAGAGCAACTTGTTTCGGGTTGATTTGCGCGAATGCGGGTACGCTTAGGACAGCACAGAGGATCGCACTCACTATTTGGGTTTTTCGCCACAATCCGGAATTGGTATAAACCAAGAATGTCATATGATCCGCCTCAATCATTTTTCAAGGGTGAGCTGATATTTCGATATCCCTGTCCCAGACAATGCCTGCGCCAACTTCGTTGGCCGGGACTCTACATCTTGCTGACCGTGCCGCTGTTGCCATTGACGACCCAGATGTTTGCGCCGTCGAAAGCGATAGCGGATGGGGCAGATCCTGCGGGAAACGTACCCCGCAGTTTGCCATCTCTTCCATTGAGCTTCATTAACGTATTCGAGGTGGAACTTGTAACCCACATGTCGACTCCGTCGAATGCGATGGCCGTCGGCGAAGAGACCTTATATCCAGCTACTTTGCCGCCGTTGAGATTCAGCCGAGTGATGGAGTTGCCTCCCTGGCTTGTGACCCACATGGTTGTGCCATCGAACGCGATGGCACTAGGACTGGTGCCGACTGCGAACGTGCCAAGAACAGTTGCGTCCCATCCGCGGACCTTTGTGACCGTGTTGCTGTCTTGGTTTACTACCCAAAGGTTAGCGCCGTCATAAGCCATTGCGACTGGATTCACGCCGACATCGGCGCCATTGAAGGCCCTCCCAGTGGTAACGTCCACGCTCCACACTGCGCCAGGCTGAGAAAGGGACCTGTCTTCGCTAACCCAAATTCGGGTTCCGTCGTATGCGATGCCCTTGATGCCAGGAGGGAACTGGAATTTACCAACCACGACTCCGTCGGCTGCGCTCACCTTCGCCAACTGGTTGGTGTCCGGAAGTACTACCCATATGTTGAAACCGTCGAATGCAACATTGCCAGCGTGCGTTCCCAGGTCGGTAACCCGCTCGATCGTGCCGTCGTTCACGTGGATCTTGGTAACATTCAGATCGTTTCTGCTCGCAACCCACATACAGGCCCCGTCAAAGGCGATACCTGCCGGAGAATTCCCGATGGGGAACGATGTGATCGCGTTGTCGGCATACCAGCGCAGAGTAGCGGCCTGATCAAAATTAATCTGCGCGCGGGCGGATGCGCACAGACCGAGCCATGATGCAAGTCCCACCAGCGCGATTTTGCCGAGCACTCTTGGAGCCAGTACTGGTGAGATAAGCATTGAATCCTCCTGAGCTTGTGTTTTGCGCACGCGGATTGACTACATCTTGCTGACTGTGCCGCTGTTTTGGTTCGTTACCCAAATGTTGGCCCCATCAAAGGCGAGCCCGATCGGGCCACTCTGGGTGGGAAAGGTCCCGAGTAATTTTCCATCCGGCACGCTGAATTTACTGACGACGTCGGCGCCCGCACTTCCGACCCAGATGTTCTGGCCGTCGAAAACAATGCCGTAGGGCAGGGAGGGGCAGGAGAAGGTGCCCAGAACCGCTCCGTCGCTTGCCTGTCGTTCAGTCACGGTAGTTCCGTATCTATGGGCAACCCAAATGTTGTGACCGTCAAAAGCGAGGCCCGCGGGCCCGCCCTCCGGAAACGTGCTGAGAACTGCGCCATCCGTCGCGCGAATTTTACTGACACTGTTTCCGTTGGTGCTGGACACCCAAATGTTTGCGCCGTCGAAGGCAAGATAGTTAGGAAACCCGCCGACTGCTACCGTCGCGAGAATTGCCCCATCGCTGGTACGCAGTTTCATCACAGTGTTGTCATAACCGTTGGTCACCCAGATATTTGTTCCATCGAAGACGACACCGAGGGCGTAGTTGCCCACAGGGTAGGTGGCGACAATGGATGCATCTTTAGCGCGAATCTTTGCGACAGTGTTATACCTGCCAAGCGGCGCCCAAATGTAGGCTCCATCAAAGGCGAGATAGTACGGATCGCCGCTTATCGCTAGAGTGGACAGAAGTGCTCCATCGCTGGCCCGAATCTTAGTTATGGTGTGGCTACCATAGGCGGCGACCCACATGTTCGCGCCGTCAAAGACAATTCCATAGGGGTAGGTACCGGCCGGAAATGTTGTCTGGCTGCTGGCTGGGTACCAACGCTGCAGGGCAATCTGGTTATAGTTGATCTGCGCGTGAGCGGAAGTACATTCGCAGGACACAATCGCCAGGTACCAAAGGGCCGCCGAAACGGCGAAATTCTTCATCGTCTTCTCCAGGATAAGGTCATCGGTGCGCGCGAAAACTCATGTGCTCGAACGCTGGATAGCACGGGCCTTACCCACACATCGCGGCCTTGCGTGTGTGGGTAAAGTGCCCGTTGCAACTACGGAGTGACGGTCTGCTTCATGGCAGTGCCCGCCAGCACATTGGCGCCGCCATCGGAGACATCCACCAGGTTGATGACTTGCTTATTCCTGGAGACCTGGAAGGTAAAGATCCAGCCGCATCCATCACCACAGGTCAACCCCGCCGTGCCCGCCCCATTGCCGCTCATGGAAAGAATGTTGAAGGTTTGCGTGGTCGTAGTCAGGCCGCATCCTGCGCTGCTGAAGGTCAAAGTCCCCGTCGACTTTCCGGTATTGTCGAGCTTTCCGTTGTACAGCAGAGATGTGACACCGCAGCCGGTGTTCCCGGAAACGGCAATTTGCCATGGTCCCGCCAATTGCGCCACGGTAATGGGAGCTGCAGCTTCGCTGACCCCGACGAGCGCGGTGAGTATAACCAATAGTGCCGCGAAAAACGGAACCCTCTTTGCCTTGATCGTGTTCATACTTCCTCCTTTTCCTGAACCCTGGTTGATGGTGCCGCCAGAAAACCGGGGAATCGATACCGTCGGCGCGTTCATGTCCCCCGAACAGGGATTCGTCAAACGCGAGGTGAACGGCGTCGCCTCCTCTCTTAAGAAAGCGGCGGGAGCGGGCAAAATCTGTCAATACACGCCGAATTAAATTTGCGCAGATGGCAAAAAAGTGGTTCCGGTTCTGCCAACCCATGCTCTGGAAGTCGACCAGCCGCATGTAAACCTCGTTAATCAAGGCAGTTGTTTGTAAAGTGTGGCCGGACCTTTCCCGCGCCATGTAGCGGCGGGCGGTCGTCGATCTCTGAAATAGGTCAATTGGCTGCGCCTGAGTTTTCTATGAGTTGGGATGAGGCGTCTCAAAGCACTGATCAGAAAAGGTTTGCGCATCTCCCGTATAATGGCGCGACCTTCGGGAATTTGGCCGGAGAATGGGTGCAGGTGATGCAGCTAGAACAACGCTTGCAAGTGTATTACTGCACCACCCTGATCCGCGAGATCGACCTGGGAATCCAGCGCTCGACCATGGTCGAGCGCTGGATTCCCAGTTAACAAGAAAGTGTAAGGGATGTGTTGGGACGCTTTGTAAACCATGTCTTGGGACTAGAGAGTAGTTTGCGATGTGTGGGTTTCGTCACCAGCGCGAAGTATCAAGATCACAGACAACGTTTCCTTCAATGGCTATATCTCGAAGCTAATAACAGTCTTCCTAACTTCTTAATTCCATTCCAAATGCATTCCTTGACAATAACCCCGCCCACTAACTAACATCACCATACTCCAACATCCCATCCGCAAGATCGCGTGGGCCCCCGCGATCCCGCCCTGTAGCGTCACCAGATCGGACAGAGCCACGCCGGGCCTAAGTCCAGCGTGCTCAAGATTATAGCTACAAGCTCTTTGACATCAATATTTTGGAGGAAATCCAGCCCCCAACTCCATGATTCCAAAAGACCGGAGGGGGAGGGGGATACCCCTTGCTGAGGTGGGCCACTCGCCAGCCAACCGGGCGCAGCCTGGTTGACAAAACCCGATGCCCGATGCCAAAGTTGGCTCGCGAATGTTCATGAATCGAAAGCGCATTCTGGTTGAATTCGCGGATTGTGATCCCGCCCACATCGTCTTCTTCGCCAACTATTTTCGCTGGTTCGACGACTGCACGACGGCCCTGTTTCTTGCGGCCGGACTTCCCATCCGCAAACTCTTTCCTGCTTACGGTGTTCTGGGAATTCCGGTCGTCGACGCGAGCGCACGCTTCCTGGCGCCTTCAACGCAGGGCGATGAACTGGAAGTGGAATCGACGGTGACGGAATTGCGTACCAGCAGCTTCGTCATCACTCACAAATTCTTTAACGGGAAAGAGTTGTTGCTGGAAGGAAAGGAAACCAGAGTCTGGGCAGCCGCTCACCCGACCAAACCGAATCGCATGAAGGCCCAGCCCCTGCCGGAAGAAGTGATCAAAAAGCTTTCCAGAAAAGCAGGGAAAGTCGCAAAATAACCAGCGCTCTCCCGCGTCACTTCGCCGCGAATTCGACCGTCACAAATCGCGCCGGCAATTTACCGACATTCGTCAGCGTATGCGTGAAGCCGCCGGGCACCCACTTCACTGCCCCGGATTTGAGTTGCGCCGGCATTGGGCTCTTCCCCTCGACGTCGCTACGAAGTTCGAGATCGCTTACCGCCACCAGGAGATGCGGGCCATCGTGATGATGACTAGGAACGGTCGCGCCGGGTGCCAGTTCGACCGCCGACACACGGGCTCCATCCCGTACGAAGAGCACTTTGACATGGACGCCGGGAAATTCCCGGTCGCCGCCTTCCATCGGCCAGGGAGACGGAGCCGTTCTCATCTTCTCGTCCTGAAGGAGCTCGATGGTGACGTTGCGGAAAGGCTGGTCCGAAAGATTTCTGGCGATATGCGCGAAGTCGCCCGCAGTGAAACGGGTCTCCCCGTCCGCGAGTTTGAGGTCTACGGGAGTCCTGTCGGCCACTTCATTGGAAACATGCGAATCGCCCAGCGTCACGAACAGATAGTCGTGCCGATGGCGATGCAGAAGAGTGACCGCCTTCGGCGCCACTTCCACCTGGAACGCCCGCACGTACTCATTCTCGACAGCCAAATGATGCGAAGGCTCGGAGGTAATCTCCACCTCGGGAGCGGCGGCCATGACAGCCAGCGGGAAAGTCAGCAGCAAAGCAAGAAGAAGCCGTCTCATGCCCGCGGATTGTAGCACTGTCGTTGGAGGATTCGAGTAGCGGTAGGGCGGTTATGCGCTCTTCACCAGAGGGATGCCGGGGGACGCTTGCTCGTAGCGGTGCATTTTGGCGGCGAGACGGTCTTTGTCGGCGCCGGACGCAGCGGCGAGACGTTTGCGAAGCTTCTGAATTTTCTCGGCGCGAGTACGGCGGCGGCGAATTTCCGGACGACGGCTGGGTGCAGACATGGTGGCTCCTTCGATAAAGTGAGTCTAGATTATAGGTGGGAAGTACCGCGGTGGCAAAAGGCGGGATTTCTTCGCCCGCAAGACCAAATTACGCAGAGACGCGCCTCGCCCGATCTCCTTGGGCCGCAGATCACCGGCGAGCGCCAGAATCCCGCACGGCAAAATAGATCAGGCTTCCGACAAAAACCAGCGGACCAGCCCAGAGCGCCATGGTGAGGGCGCCTCTGGAATCCATCCCCAACTCCTGATGCGTCGTAAACAATCCCCAGGCCAGCAGATAAGCCGCAAAGCCGCCGGCAATACCGAGCGCCGCGCTGATCACGAGATTGCGTTGGAATGACATCGATTACCCGGCAGCCCCCAGTTTGACATTGCCGCCAGGATCACTTAAGTAGCACAATTCTTCCGGTTCCACCAACACGTTCTACAAATTCATGAATCCGACTCCCGCCGTTCCGGAAGCGCCGCCACCTCGACGACCTTTGAAAACGCGACAACGTGCATGGGCGCAGGCTTTGGCACGATTGCTGACGAAGGCAGGCGCGTCACCCAACGCGATCTCCGTCTCCAGCCTGATATTCGCGATCGGGGCGGGCCTCTGCCTCGCCGGGACGGCGCGTGTCGACGGTACCGCCCGCTCAGAACTATTTCTGGCGGCCGCAGCATGCATCCAGCTTCGCCTGCTCTGCAACATGCTGGACGGCATGGTCGCCGTCGAGGGTGGCAGACGAACCGTGTATGGCGAAATCTTCAACGACATGCCTGACCGCTTCGCCGACCTCGCAATTCTGGTCGGAGCAGGCTATTCCATCACGGTCTGCGCCTGGGGACACGAGCTTGGTTGGCTCGCGGCAACGCTGGCGGTGATCACAGCGTACATCCGCTTATTGGGCGGATCGATGGGCGTGACCCAGTATTTCCTTGGTCCCATGGCGAAGCCGCACCGCATGGCGCTGCTCACGGGCGCATGCCTCGTCTCGACGTTTGAAGGTTACATCGGCTTGCGCGGCAAGACAATCGCGCTGGCCCTGATCGTCATGATTCTGGGAATGATTGTGACTTGTGCGCGGCGCACGCTTCGCATCGTGGCAGACCTGAAGAAGCGATGACGGGGCATCCACTAGCGGGGATCATCGCTGTAACAGCGCGGCTGATCAGCGGCGTTACCGTCCGTTGGGTGGATTCGGAACCGGATGCGCGACAGACAGTTTACTTCGCAAATCACAGCAGCCATCTGGATTTTGTGGTGCTGTGGTCGTCGCTACCGCCTGAGATCCGCGCACGCACCCGTCCGGTGGCCGCGCAGGATTACTGGGACAAGGGCTTGCGACGAGCTATCGCAGTGAATGTGTTTCGCGCAGTGCTGGTGGCGCGGCGAACGGCTGGTCAGGAAGCGCCTCGATCGTCGGGCAATCCGCAGGAGGTGATTGATCACATGCTGGAAGCCATGGGCGACAACAATTCGCTGATTATTTTTCCTGAAGGCACACGCGGTACGGGAGAAGAAGTGGCGAGCTTCAAGAGCGGGCTCTATTATCTGGCGCAGCGCAAGCCGGGACTGCGGATGGTTCCTGCTCATCTGAACAACCTCAACCGCATTCTGCCCAAAGGAGAATTTCTGCCGGTACCGTTCATCAGCCGGCTGACATTTGGTCCGGCGTTGGCGCTGGAGCCCGGCGAACCCAAGCCGGCCTTTCTGGCACGCGCGCGGGCCGCCGTGTGCCGGCTGAGAGAAATATGAAGAACCTCGATCCGCAACTCGTGTGGGCGTTCGCGGGAGTGCTCGGATTGCTGACTCTCTCGAGCTTGATCGGACTGATCCTGAAGGTGGCGATCAAGAAGCCGGAAGCGCAATCTACCATCGGCAACCTGAATGCGCGCATCGGCGCGTGGTGGACCATGAGCGCGATCTTCGCGCTTACACTGTTCATTGGTCCCACTGGTTCGCTCGTTCTCTTTGGACTGATGTCCTTTCTCGCGCTACGCGAATATGTAACTCTGCTGCCAACCAGGCGCGCCGACCATCGCACGCTCTTCTGGGCATTTTTTATTTTTACTCCGCTGCAATATTTTCTGATCGCGATCCAGTGGTATGGGATGTTCGCGATCCTCATTCCGGTGTTTGCTTTCCTGTTTGTCCCCGCGCGATTGGCGGTTGCTGGAGACACAGAGTCATTCCTGCAACGCGCCTCGATGATCCAGTGGGGTCTAATGATTTGCGTCTATTGCCTAAGCTATACGCCGGCACTGCTGATGCTGAAAATCCCGGACTATGGACGTCCCGCAAAGCTCATGCTCTACCTGGTGCTGGTGGATCAGTTAAGCGACGTTTTGCAGTACGTCTGGGGCAAACTGCTCGGCCGGCATAAGATCGCCCCGGTGGTCAGTCCGAATAAAACGTGGGAGGGCTTCATCGGCGGCGTCCTGAGCGCGACCGGCGTCGGAACCGCGCTTTGGTGGATGACGCCATTCCGGCCGCCCGTTGCCGCTTTGGTTTCGCTCACAGTTGCGCTTATGGGATTCGCGGGTGGACTCACCATGTCCGCCATCAAGCGCGATCGCGGCGTGAAAGACTACGGCACACTGATTAAAGGTCATGGCGGCATCCTCGATCGCATGGACTCGATGTGTTTTGCCGCGCCGGTCTTCTTTCACATCGTGCGCTACTTCTACGTGCGCTAAGCGTTTTCCTCGTGTCACCCGTGGTTCGAGCTTTTGCTCTACCCAAGAAATTTGGGCCGATCCTGAGCACGGGGCAGCGGACACGCGTCATACCTCCCGAAGACGCGATAGCGATAACGCGCGATGAGTCGATACGCTGCCTCGCGCAACGAGCGAGGAAGTATTTTGGCAACCGAAAAAGCCCTCCATGGTCCGCCCAATTGCCTAACTGACCACAACGCCGCATCCGACCGCGTGAGCGCCCGCTCGCTCGACAGACCAAAATCCGCGAGCACGACGACGGTGTCGAGATCACTCGTGTCGAGGCCGTGACGCCGCAGGAGCTCTTGCGCGAATTCACTCTGGAGCGGCGCAAACCGAAAGTGATCGTGCCGGTCGCGGCGCAGCAGGAACCGGACCAACCAGTTACAAAGCCCGCACACACCGTCGTAGAGCACGAGAGTCTGGCCGGTAGTTTCAATCTCACCGGTCATAGAAGTCCTGCGCGGTGAACCGCCTGGAGCCCTGGCTGGTTCCGGGTAATCGCGCACCGGAAGCCAGGCCGCGGCCACGCCTGATGCGCCGGTAAGCTTCCGCGAGTGCGATTCCCAGGACCAGTCCCAGCACAGCATAAAGGGCCTCCATGACTCACCGCGCGGACCCGGAAGATGGAGGAGGAGGCGGGGGCGGAACGGCAGGCACATACGGCGCATGTGTGATGCGGCGCGGCGAAGGAATGTGTATCGCTTTTCCGGCAACGGCGAGAGTGAGCAGCAGACCGGCCAGTCCCCAGCGCAGTTGTTCGACAAAAGCCATCACCGGGTCATGACGCGAGGCTTCCGGAAAACTCACGAGCGCAAACGCAGCCGGCACCAGCAACAGTATGATCCGGATATAAGCACTCCAGAAATCCGAACGCTCGCCGCCTTTCTCCGTTCGAAGGATGACTCCAAGAGGACGACGCAAATAGATGCTCACTGCTTCAGCGATGAGTACGACGACGATAAGGCCGACGAGTCCGATCAGGCTGCTATCCATACCTTGCTCCATCTCCCGGCGGGCCGGGACTGCAAAGGCACACGAAACTAGCGCAGCACGGCGGCCAGTTTTTTGAGCTTGCCGCGCGCTTTCAATAATGTATGCCAGGTTTCGGGGGAGAGTTGGTGGACTTGCTCATAGGCCTCGGCCGAGGCTTCGAAAAACTGCGCCATTTCCTGCAAACGCGCGCGCGTGTAGTCGTCGCCGGGATCGTGCTCCAGTTGCGTCAGCGACTTGCGCAGCAGTTGCAGGGTCGGGTCCAGTTCGCGGCGCTTCCGCACTTCCATGATGCGGACGAACATCTCACTCACATCTTTCAGTGACTCGTAATGCTCGCGCCGGTCGCCCAGAACGTGCACGGGATGTATCACTCCCCAGCTTTCCAGTTCCCGAATCGAGGTGCTCACGTTGGAGCGCGCCACATTAAGCGTCTCGGCGAGCTGCTCGGCGTTCATCGGTTCGGGCGACAGGAACAGAAGAGCGTGGATCTGGGCCACCGTGCGGCTGATGCCCCAGCGGGTCCCCATTTCTCCCCAGTGGAGGATGAACTGGCGCTGAATGTCGGTTAATTTCGTCATTTCTGTATTAACAGAAATATCAGAATTTATAATCCGTGTCAAGCCTGATTTTCGGCTTCGCGAACCATGATTTTCGGCCCATCCGTGGCGATGCCTTGTCGGACACCCAACCAACGGAACTTCCGAGTACAAGCCAGAACCAAATCCGGTGTTATTGTCCGGCTCAGATACGAGATTTCTAGCCTTGGAGTATTCCCATGCGAAAACCAGTTACTCTCCTCGTTACCCTGACGTTACTCGCGGTTTGCCTGGGATCAACTGCCCGAGCGCAGAGTGGATCGTGCGCAAACATGGCGCTGGGCCAGGGCGCGGCTCTCAATGGGGTTGTTCCCTTCCCCGCTGATAACGCATGGAACCAGTCGATTGCCACGGCGTCGGTGGACCCGAACTCAGACGCGATCATTAATTTCATCGGCGCAACCACACCGCTGCATCCTGACTTCGGCGCCGGCCTCTACCAGGGGAACAGCATCGGCATTCCGTATGTTGTCGTCAGCGGAGCCAAGGCCATCAAGGTGGCCTTCACCGCCTATGGAGATGAGAGCGACCCAGGGCCGATGCCCATTCCCAAAGACGCTCCCATCGAGGGCTTTCCCAATCCCGGCAGCGGCGATCGCCACGTGCTGGTTCTGGATCGCGACAATTGCTGGCTTTATGAACTATTCGGCGCGCACGTTCTCAAGAATGGAAACTGGAGTGCTGCATCGGCAGCATTGTGGGACCTGGTAAACGATGAACAGCGTCCCTATACGTGGACCTCGGCGGATGCCGCGGGCCTGCCGGTTTTCCCCGGTCTGGCGCGCTACGACGAGGTGGCGGCCGGATCGATTCCGCACGCTCTGCGATTTACGCTGAAGTCGAGCCGCGCGGCGTTCACTCCGCCAGCGAGTCACTGGGCGGCAAATTCCAGCGATCCGCACGCCGCGCCGATGGGCATGCGACTGCGCCTGAAAGCCAGTTATGACATCTCCGGATTCCCGCCCCAATCAAAGGTGATTCTGGCGGCGCTCCAGCGTTACGGAATGATCATGGCCGACAATGGCAGTTCCATGTTCATCAGCGGGACACCCGACGATCGCTGGAACAACGATGACTTGAATGCGCTCAAGATGGTGCCCGCGTCGGCATTCGAAGTAGTGCTGATGGATCCGATTTACACGTCGAACAATGTTCCGCAAGGGCAGAATCCGACGATCAGCAGTTTCACCGCGAATCCAAAGACGGTTGCGAAAGGAATGCCAGTTACATTGAATTGGAGCGTTACGAACGGAGAATATTCGATCGTTTCGCCGCAGCCCGGAGTCGCACGCGGGTCGAGCGTGATCGTGTCGCCGACGAAAACAACCACCTACACGCTAACTGAGACGAACAAGTACGGGCGAACCACCGCTAAAGTCCAGGTGGTAGTGCAGTAGAGGCACGGAAAACGATTCGACGGGTGGAAGCGGGGGCCGCTAAATTTCCATGACTTCTTTTTCTTTGCCCTTGCTCAGGTCTTCCATCTTCCTTATTTCGTCATCCGTCAGTTTTTGGATTTCTTCGAGGGCGCGCTTCTCGTCGTCCTCGGAGATTTTCTTGTCCTTCATTGCCTTCTTGATCGCGTCGTTACCGTCGCGGCGGACGTTGCGGATGGCCGTGCGATGCTCTTCAAGAATCCTGTGCAGATGTTTCACCATTTCTTTGCGGCGCTCTTCGGTCAGCGGAGGCACGGGCACGCGAATCATCTTGCCGTCGTTCATCGGGTTGAGTCCCAAATCGGCGGTACGAATCGCTTTCTCGATGTTGCCCAGGGACGAAGGATCGAACGGCTGGATGGTGATGAGCTGAGGCTCGGGCGCGTGTACGGTCGCGATCTGGTTGAGGGGCATCTGCTCGCCGTAATAATCGACGCGAACCGAGTCCATCATGTGTACGGACGCGCGGCCGGTGCGGGTCGAGGCCATCTCGCGCCGGAAGTCTTCTACCGCTTTGTCCATGCGGGTCTTCAGTTGAACGTAAGTTTCTTTGAGCGCGGGATTTGCCGCCATAGTGGCTGGTGCCATAGGTGTGGGCTCCGTTGGGTCGCAACCAAAACGTTTGATTATAAACCTAAGGGCAGAGGCGTGAGAGCAGGTCAGAGGTGAGAGGTCAGGTTGCAGAGGTGAACAATCATCAGCATCACGCTCTTCACCTCTGCAATCTGACCTCTCACCTCTGACCTCACTAAGCGCTTACCAGTGACCCGATCTTGTCTCCCAGCACTACTTTCCGAATGTTTCCGTGCTGGTTCAGGTTGAAAATGAGGATCGGCAGGTTGTTGTCCTTGCATAGGGAGATGGCCGTGGAGTCCATGACTTTCAGGCCCTTTTTCAGGACGTCCATGTAGGTGATGTGCTCGAACTTCTTGGCGTCGGCGACCTTCATGGGGTCTGCGTCGTAAATGCCGTCAACTTTGGTCGCTTTCATGATCACGTCCGCTTTGATCTCCATCGCGCGGAGCGACGCGGCGGTGTCGGTCGAGAAATAGGGATTGCCGGTGCCGCCAGCGAAAATGACGACACGCCCTTTTTCCAGATGTCGCATGGCACGGCGCCGGATAAAGGGCTCGGCGACCTGGTTCATTTCGATCGCGGACATCACGCGCGTGTAGACGTTCTGCTTTTCAAGCGCGTCCTGAAGGGCGAGCGCGTTGATCACCGTGGCCAGCATCCCCATGTGGTCGGCGGAGACCCGGTCCATGTCCTTGGCCTGATCGGCAACGCCGCGAAAGAAATTGCCTCCGCCGACGACAATTGCGATCTGGATGCCCAGGCTGTGTACGTCCGCCAGTTCAGCGGCCACTTCGTGGATACGCGCGGTATCGACGCCGAATCCCTGCTGCGCCGCCAGGGCCTCGCCGGAGATCTTGAGCAGGATGCGCTTGAAAATGGGTGTGGGCATGATTGGGTGAGCCGTCAGCAATCAGCCGTCAGCTCTCAGCAAGAGCATAAATCAAAAGGGGCGCCGAAGCGCCCCCTGAATTATTCGCCTTCCGGCTTAGACTCGGCCGGTTTGGTGACGGCGACCGTTTCGGTCGCGTCGCCCACCTTGAAGCGGGCAAAGCGGCGTACGGAGATGTTCTCGCCCAGTTTGCCGATCTTGGAGGCAATCAGTTGCGAGATCGTGATGGTCTGGTCTTTGATGAAGGGCTGCTCGAGCAGACACACTTCTTCGTAGAATTTTTCCATCTTGCCGGTCACCATTTTTTCCGCAATGTTCGCGGGCTTGCCGCTCGCGATTGCCTGCGCGAGGAAAATTTCTTTCTCGCGGGCGAAGTCGGCCGGCGTCACGTCTTCCTTGCGAACGTACCGCGGATCGCTCGCCGTGATGTGCATGGCGATGTCTTTCACCAGCTCTTTGAAGTCGTCGGTGCGGGCGACAAAGTCGCTTTCGCAGTTGACTTCGACCAGCACGCCGATCTTGCCTCCGGCGTGAATGTAGTGTCCGACCGATCCTTCGCTAGTCACACGGGCCGCTTTCTTGGCCGCAACCGACACGCCCTTCTTGCGCAGCAGGACAATCGCATCTTCTTGATTGCCCTTGGCTTCGGTGAGAGCGTGTTTGCAGTCCATCATGGGAGCCCCGGTCTTGTCGCGAAGCTCTTTCACCTGGGCAGCAGAAATATTTGCCATAGTCGTGCTCATTCAGACCTCAAATTTCTATTGTTGCTACGTTGTTAGATGGGCGAAAACCTCAAGCGGACTCGAACTCCCGGGCTTGAGAATTTGCCGGTATAAAACTTGACCCGCGCCGGACTAGCCGCGGGCCAGATTTTCATCGGTAGCATGCTGGAAGCCAGTAGCTAGAAGCTCACAGCCGCACTAAAACCGTCGCGTCTCCGCCTGCAGTTCGTCGATATCTTCCGTAGCCACCGACGGACGCTTGCGCGTTCCCGCACCGAGCACGTCTTCCATACGGATTTCTTCCGCAGCTTCGGCTGACAAGGCTGGTACCGGTTCGGCACTCGCCTCGATCGCCTCGCCTTCAACCGGTTCCGGACTCGCTATGGCCTGCAATTCCGCCATGTGCTTGTCGCCCATCAGGTTGATACCCTCGGCGATCGACTCCGCAATCTTCGAGGTGAACAGGCGGATCGCGCGCAGCGCGTCGTCGTTGCCAGGAATGACATAATCCACTTCGCTCGGATCACAGTTCGTGTCGACGACAGCGACCACGGGGATGCCGAGTTTGCGTGCTTCACGCACCGCGATCTGTTCCTTGTTCGAGTCGATGACGAAAATCGCATCGGGCAACCGCGACATGTTCTTGATGCCGGCGAGGTTGGCCTGGAGATGCTTGCGCTCGCGTTCGAGCTTGATGACTTCTTTTTTTGGCAGCAGGTCGTAACGGCCGTCAGTGGCCATTTCGTCGAGTTCCTTGAGACGCTTCACTGACTTCTGAACGGTGACCCAGTTGGTCAGCAGTCCACCCAGCCAGCGCTGGTTCACGTAGAACATCGAACAGCGCTGCGCCTCTTCGGCGATCGCGTCCTGCGCCTGGCGCTTGGTGCCGACGAAGAGGATGACGCGGCCGGCAGCCGCCAGATCCCCCACAAACTTGGACGCTTCCTTGAACATCTTCAGCGTCTTCTGCAGGTCGATGATGTAGATTCCGTTGCGTTCGCCGAAGATGAATTCCTTCATCCGGGGATTCCAACGCTTCGTCTGATGCCCGAAGTGAACGCCCGCTTCGAGCAACTCCTTCATGGTGATGTTAGCCAATCAACCTCCTCAGTTGGTCTACATCCGGAATCGGTTGCCAGTTGCCTTATACGGGCACTGCTTTCCCGGATTGCCATTCCCGTCCACCCCATCTCGGGGGAGGTGGGGGGATGAATTTGAAAACCAGCTGTCAGCATTCAGCTGTCAGCTCTCAGCAAAAAACCTAGCGCTTGCTGAACTGGAAGCGCTTGCGTGCGCCCTTCTGACCGTACTTCTTACGCTCTTTTTGGCGTGGATCGCGCGTCACCATGCCGCTCGCCTTGAGCTGCTTGCGCAACTCGGCGTTGAAGAGCATGAGCGCGCGGGTGATCCCGAGACGAACCGCGTCAGCCTGACCGGCGACTCCGCCTCCGGAAACATTAGCCAGCACATTGAAAGTGGCGCCGGTTTCGGTGAGCGCAAGCGGCGACTTCGCGCTCGAACGCTGCGAAGGCGTCACGAAATATTCGTCGAACGCTTTGCCGTTCACCTTGAACTCCCCGCCGCCGGGACGAAGAAACACACGAGCAATGGCCGTCTTGCGGCGGCCGGTTCCGTAGTATTGAACTGTCTCTGCCATTTAGCATTTAGCACTTGGCATTTAGCAGTTAGCTAAACCCGCGTGCTTAACCTTTCAAGAAATTCGCTGGGTGCCGCTCTTCCCGACACCTAATACCTGACATCTGAACTCTTACGCCAGCACCTTCGCCTCAGGTTTCTGTGCCTGATGCGGATGCTTGTCGCCCTTGTACACATTCAGCTTCGTGAACATCTGCTTACCCAGTTTGTTTTTGGGAAGCATGCGCGATACGGCCTGCTCGATCACCAACTCCGGCTTGCGGACCATACGCTTGTTCATCGCTTCCGCGCGGATGCCGCCGGGATATCCCGTGTAGTGGTGATAGGTTTTCTGCTCCGCCTTCATGCCGGTGATCTTCACCTGGTCGGCATTGATCACGATTACGTGGTCGCCGGTATCAATGAAGGGCGTGTACTTGGGGTTCTCTTTGCCCATCAGGATACGCGCGACTTTCGACGCGAGACGCCCGAGCGGAAGCCCGGTCGCATCCACGACAAACCACTTGCGAACGATTTCCCCCTCTTTGGGGAAATAGGTTGACATCAGAAATCTCCCAGAATTAAAGAACGTGATGAAGACCGCTGAGTGCCCAGTTATTCCACGCAGAAGGCGCGAGGGCGTTCAGGCGGGCAACCACAGGACTTCCAAAGACAACTAGGATCACGTAGCCGTCAGGCCATTGTCAACGAAGAGGTTACCGGAAGGCAGCCATTAGCACTATGGCATGTAGAACTTGGCTCTTCAAGTCCGAAACGGAGGTCCAGAATGGGAGGGCACGGCTTTCAGCCGTGCCGCAAGCCGTACAAACGATCCTGGCTTCAGGCCCCTCTACTTGCCGACTACGGCCTTCAAACACTTGCCATACAGCTCCAGAAGGTGGTCGGCGTAATCTTCTGGCTTAGCGGCCGTCCCTCCGCCCTGGAAGCCGACTCCACCGCCACTGCCGGCGGTTTTACCATAGCCGGTCGTCATCGCGACAAATTTCATCAAGTCGAGTGCGATGTCTTCGCTCCGTCGTGAGCCCATCGGCAGGGCTGGTGTTTCCATGATGAAAGTTCCTTTAAGAAGATTTCCGCCGGCAGAACCGACTATGAGGCGATGATAGCAGAATGTCGGTCAGACACTCTTGTCCGGGCGCTGACCGCTCACAGAATGCCCGCCGCAAGTACAATCACAACCTATTCCCGCACAGGAACAGCGTCTATGCAGGAACAGCGTCTATAATGACCCGCCGGAAACCATGAACCTGCAACTTACACCGCGCTGGGTGGGCGAAGTCATGGTCCTGACCTGTGCCGGACGGATCGTGGTGGGACCGGCAGTCGACACCCTGCACGAAACTGTCAGCCGCGAACTGGAACACCAGCCGAACATCGTTCTCCAGACGGCGGATGTCCAGTTTGTCGACAGCAGCGGCCTGGGAACGATGGTTCGCCTGATGTCGGCGGCGCGCGCTGCCGGCGGCGATGTAAAAATCTGCCAGCCTCCGGCGATGATGCGTAAAGCGCTGACCATGACGAACCTCCACAACGTTTTCCAAATTTACGACACCGAGGGCGAGGCGATCCTGGCGGCACTGCACACGAAAAGGCCAGCCGCCGATTTGCAGACGGATCAGTCGCGCCCCGCCGTGCTGTGTATCGATCCGTCGCCTGACGTCCTGGCCTATCTGTCCGAGTTGCTGAAAAAAGAAGGGCTGCGGCCGATTACAGCTAGCAATCTGGTGGACGCACAGGTGCTGCTGAAGGCGCGGACGCCGAAATTGATCCTTGCCAATGCGCAACTGTCTGCCCGTGGCAAGACGGCCGCGAAAGTTTTTGAAGACTGGTGTCCGAGCGTGAAGTTCCTCAATTTGGGAGAAGCCTTCTCGCGCGACGATGCCGGCGAAGCGGGCGTCAATCTGTTGGCACAAATAAGAAATCTGCTGTAGACGCAGGACTTGCCGCGTCTCTGGTCGGGTAGGCATCGAATTCAGGCCCGATCCAGGAGAACAGAAACTAGGCTCTTTCCTAATCCGCCGATATGCCCGCGAATCCCGCACGGATATTTGAAATGTACTCCGGTGACACCCGTCCAACCCGCGCAATCGCAGCTACCCGCGGCCAAAGCGCCGGATGAGTTGAAAACAGCTCTATGAATCTGCTCTGTTCGTCTGGCACTTCACAACGACGATACAAACTTACGAGAGAATGAATCCCCGCTTCGGGTTCGCCAGTCGCCTCTACGGCCGAGCGATCAGCTGCGTACTCGTAGCGACGTGAAAGTGCGTAGAGCGCAACGAGTGGTATCAGTATCGCGCCAAAGTTGAAGATGATCCGCAATGACAGCGGCATCCGTGGCAGGAAAAATGTCGCCGCCCCCAACGCAACAAACATACTTGCCACCACCATCAGTTGGTTCACTGCATCCTTGTGTTTTATGTGTGACAGTTCATGTCCTATGACAAAGTCGAGCTCTGCGCCATGCAGCCAATGGCCGTAGTCATCAGTCACCGCAATCTGAGCCCCTCCGGCATAGGCATTCGTCAATTTGCCTCTGCCAAACGGAACAACACAGACTCGTCTCAGATGGACACCCATCCTTTTCGACATCACAACTGAACGCTTGTACAGCTCACCCGATTTGACCGGGCGGGGAGTCAACCCTTCCGCCGCGTTCAACTGGATCTTCCCAATCAAAGCGGCAGCCCCCGCAACGAACATCAAGGCAAAACCAGCCAGTCTCCCGCTGTAAAGATCTTCCAGCGCGGCAGCAACGAGCACCAGGGCAACCGTGGAGGAAACTGTTCGCCAAAAAGCTAGCCGGAGAATGTCGCGTCCGGTCCACTGCTTTTCGAAGACTTTGGCATTCGCCCGAAATGTGACCATGCGAGCAATCATCACGCTGATGGCGAGGGGCAAAGCCAGAAAGGATCGCGGTGCACTGTCAATAAAAGCGGCATCCGCCTTATTGACGAAAAGAAAGAGTGACCACCAAACAGGAACCGCAAGGGTCATCAAGAGGGATAACCACCGCGTGTACCCGACCCATCGTGCTCGTTGTTGGGGCGTGGCACAGCGACCAGCGATCATGCGCAGCCATAGGGCCGCTGTGGGCGGAAAAACCAGGGTGGCAGCTGCAAACCACCTATAAGCATGCAGCCAGCAGAAACGCTCCCATCCGACCACCGTGCGATTTTACCCGACCTCCACTAGCCCGTAACTAAGCGCCCAGCGTGTTCGCATGTGTGTCAGGGCGCGGTCGATTTCCGCCTGCGAAATTTCCCCGTTCGGCCCGGACAGCACGAATGCTGCTTCGAGTTTGGCGGCTTCCAGCAGCTGGCGGTCGCGAATGATGTTCGCGACGCGGAAGCTCGGGATCCCCGCCTGCTTCGTACCAAAGAATTCTCCCGGGCCGCGTAGTTCGAGGTCGAGTTCGGCGATTTGAAATCCGTCGTTGGTCCGGACCATGGCGTCGAGTCGCCGCTGCCCTTCTTCGGAAACTTTTCCTCCATACATCAGAATGCAATACGACTTGGCGGCGCCGCGGCCGATGCGTCCGCGAAGCTGGTGGAGTTGTGCGAGGCCAAAGCGGTCGGCGTGCTCGATCACCATGATGGCAGCGTTCGCGACATCGACGCCGACTTCGATCACGGTGGTAGCCACCAGCACGTCGATCTCCCCCTTCTGGAACTCGCGCATGACATGTTCTTTTTCGTCCGGGTCGAGCTGGCCGTGCAGCAGTCCAACGTGCAGATCGGGAAAGATCTTTTCCCGTAACTGGCGGAACATCTGCCGTGCGGCCTTCAATTCGCGTTCTTCGTTTTCTTCGATGACTGGATAGACCACGTATGCCTGATGTCCCGCCTTGATTTGTTTGCGGACGAAGTCCCACACTTCGGGAGCGCGTTCGTCTGTGACAGCGCGCGTGACTACCGGCGTGCGGCCCGGCGGGAGTTCGTCAAGGACTGAAACGTCCAAATCACCGTAGAGAGTCAGGGCCAGGGTTCGCGGGATTGGAGTCGCGGTCATCACCAGGACATCCGGCTCGGCTGGAGCTGCCGAGCTGCGCTCGGCTTGGACGGGTCGAAGACCCGTCCCCACATCAAGACTCTCTTCTTCGGATTTTTGCATTAGTTTGAGGCGCTGCATCACGCCGAAGCGGTGCTGTTCGTCCACGATCACCAGGCCGAGTTTTTCGAATTCGACGCTTTCCTGAATCAGCGCATGCGTGCCGATCACCAGTTGCGCATTGCCCTGCGCAATGTGGCGCCGGATGTTGCGTTTGCGGTCCTGCTCGAGCGATCCGGTCAGGAGCACAATGTGGTATCCCGCTTTTTCGAGGATCTGCCGCGCGGAAAAATAATGCTGCTGCGCGAGGATTTCAGTCGGCGCCATGAGCGCGACCTGGTATCCATTTTCGATGGCGATGATGGCCGCCTGAAACGCGACGATCGTCTTGCCCGAGCCGACATCTCCCTGCAACAACCGGCGCATCGGAAACGGCGCCAGCATGTCGGCGGCAATCTCTTTCAGCACACGCTTCTGCGCTTGCGTCGGGTGAAACGGCAATATTTTCTTGATGGCTTCGCGGGCGGGGGCGCCAATCGAAAAAGCGATTCCGGTACGCGCTCTTTGCTCGCGGCGTTTCAGCTCCAAACCCAGTTCAACGAAGAACAGTTCGTCGAAGATCAGCCGTATGTGCGCAGGCGTGCGCGAGGATTGCAGATCGCTGAAACTCTCGCCCGCATCGGGCCAGTGCACCTTGGCGAGCGCTTCGCGCGGACCGACCAGGCTGAGATGTGAGCGCACGGCGGCGGGAATCGGATCCGCCAAGTCCGGACCAAGATTATCAAGCACTGTGCGGATGATGCGCCGGAACCAGCGCGGCGTAAGCTTGCCCTGCCCCGTGGATTCGTAAATCGGAACGATGCGTCCGATTTCGAGCGAAGCAGCCGCTTTCTTCTCGGCGTCGTCGGCGCCGCCTTCTTCGTTAATGTCGCCGAGGATCTCAAATTGCGGTTGGATGATCTGTAGTTCACCTTCGCGATCCTGCTCGACCTTGCCGTAGAGAGCGACCATCTGGCCGGCTTGAAATTTGTCGCGCAGATAGGTGCCGTTGAACCACAGACACTTCAGTCGATTACGACCCTGGCCAACTGTGAGCTGGAAAATCGGCATGCGGCGTGTGCGGAATAATCCCGAGTTTCGGACCTCGGCAATCACCGTAGCCATTTCACCCACGCGAAGTTCGGCGACCGAACGCGGATTCAAACGGTCTTCATAACGGAAGGGCAGGTAGTGAAGCAGATCGTCAACAGTGTTCAAGCCTTTGGCCGCAAGAACCTCGGCGAGGCGCGGACCAATCCCTTTGACAAACTGAACGGGAGTGGACGGCTCCAACATCTCTGCCGATGGTAGCAGCTTGCATCGACCCGGCAAAAAACCGTTCTCCACGGGATATAAATCTCACAGGAAGAAGCTGGAGCTTGGATTATGTCTGGTCCCAGGTTTCGCGTTGCGCTGCCAGTTTTCGCCCCAGATAGCGCTGTGCCTTATACAGGACACAACCCGCGATGGCGAGGGCTCCCAGCGCCTCGTACATTCTCGTGATCGCGATATTCCAGTGTTCCTGCGGAACACCGGCGGTTGCGACGCGCACGATCTGGTCACGCAACGCACCGAGACCTCCGCGCACGAACGCCGGGACAAGTTGCAACAGGACGAGCGCCCAGAAAAGCGCGACCATGATCGCCAGCCCGCGCAGTACGGCCAGCAGCTGTCGGAGACTCCAGCCGGGCTTCATGGAAAGATCAGACACCGGCAGCGAGAGCGAAGTTTCCACACAGGTCTAACGGCAGGCATCGCGACGCTACCCCCAGTTTCCGATTATCATGAACAGTTTCCCGCGTGTTTGCCGACCGAAATCCGTGAGGATGACCGGCGAACAGAGTTCCAAGCTAAGTGCTAAAGGCTAAGTACTAAATGCCGAGTTTAAAATGCTGATCTTCCGCAAACCTCTCCCGAATGTTGACCATCCCGAGATGCCCGCCGACGTTGTCATTGTCGGCGGCGGGCCCGCCGGGATGGCCTGTGCGCTTCGACTCTCGCAGCTGATCGACTATCACAACGCGCGGCATCCCGAGGCGCAGCTTTCAAAAGAGAACATTTACCTTCTTGAAAAAGCCCGCGAGGCGGGACAGCACTGCCTGTCTGGGGCGATCCTCGATCCCCGATCGATGAAGGAATTGCTGCCGGGATTCGAAAGCGAAGCCCCGCTCGGCCCGACCGTCAGTAAGGAATCCGTTTATTTCCTCACCAAGGAAAAGCATTACAAACTACCGCTCGTTCCTCCGCCGCTCCGGGATCACGGCAACTATGTGATCTCAATCAACCGGTTCGTGAAGTGGCTGGCCGGAAAGGTGGAAGAAGCGGGCATCACGGTCTTCACTGGATTCGCCGGTTCGGAACTGCTTTACGAAGGCAATCGTGTCATCGGAGTGCGCACCGACGACAAGGGAGTCGACAAGCAGAACCAGCCAAAATCAAACTTCGAACCGGGCTACGACATCAAAGCAAAAGTTGTGGTGCTCGCCGAAGGTACGCGCGGGTCGCTTACCAAACAGCTCACTCAGAAATTCGACTTGTTGAAAGACCGTAACCCGCCCACCTACGGCGTGGGCGTGAAAGAGTTGTGGGAAGTGCCATCGGGAAGGATCAGGCCTGGCGAAGTCATTCTCACGCTGGGCTATCCATTGACCACAAAAGAATATGGTGGATCGTGGATGTATGGCTCGGCCGACAACGTCGTTTCCCTGGGATATGTAACCGGACTCGACTATCAGGATCCGCGCCTTGATCCGCAACATGTCCTGCAATCTTTCAAGCGGCACCCGTTGATTGCGAATTTGCTGAAGGGCGGGAAGATGATCCGCTATGGCGCAAAGGCGTTTCCGTATGGCGGGTGGTGGTCACTGCCGCCGCTAGGCGGCGAAGGCTGGATGATCATCGGCGACTCGGCAGGGTTCCTGAATTCCGCGCGCCTGAAAGGAATTCATCTCGCCATCAAGAGCGGAATGCTGGCAGCCGAAACGGCTTTTGAAGCGCTGGTGAAAAACGATGCATCTTCATCCACGCTCGGCAAGCTCACCCGCCGCGTTGAAACCAGTTGGATCAAGGACGAACTCTGGCCGGTACGTAACTTCCATCAGGGATTCGAGAAAGGCATGCTCCCCGGCATGATCAATGCCGGACTACAGGAAATTTTCGACGGCGGCTTGCGCAACCGCGTGCCATCGCATCCGGGATATGCCAACATGAAACCGCTGGCGCAGCTGCCCTCCGATGGCGGCACGTGCGCGCAACTGCTGGGTCCAGCAAAAGGCGATGGTAAGTTGACCTTCGACAAACTTACCGACCTGTATCACTCCGGCACCAAGCATGAAGAAGATCAACCGGCGCATCTCGTGATCCAGGATACGAATATATGCAACGAGCGTTGCGTGAAGGAGTTTGGTAGTCCGTGCCAGAACTTCTGTCCCGCGAATGTGTACGAGATGCTCGACGACTCCTCAGCGCCAAATGGAAAACGCATTAGTCTGAACGCCGCCAACTGCGTGCACTGCAAAACCTGCGACATTCAGGACCCCTAC